>Ga0207664_10000096_pt1 | contig 81164 bp, 62 predicted proteins | sample LARL83metaG_FD_184349 | JGI IMG/M metagenome (GOLD analysis project Ga0207664, IMG submission 184349) | Corn, switchgrass and miscanthus rhizosphere microbial communities from Kellogg Biological Station, Michigan, USA - LAR L8-3 metaG... | ecosystem: Host-associated > Plants > Roots >...
CGACAAGACTTCGGCTTTCGACAAGCCGAAGGGGCGGGATTCAGGACTGTCAGGCCGGGTCACCAGCAACTCAATGGGATTGCCTTCCCACGCGGCGCTGTAGACGATGTTTTTTCCGTCGGGAGCGAAGCGCGCCATGCGGATAGTGCCGCCTCGAAAGGTGAGCTGATGATAGGTGGGCGGCGAAATGCTGGAAGCCAGGCCATCGCGCTTGCCCAGAAAATAAGCAGCGGCCATTAGGGCCAGGGCGACGATCGCGGCGACCAGAGTGACGACTCTGCCGAGACTACTCTTCGGCGGCGCGACCGGTGGGGCAGTCGACTGCGCGGGAGTTTTCGTGCTCGCGTGCGATCCGGATTCACGACGCAAGCGCTGCAGGTCAACGCGAAAATCGGAAGCTGTCTGGTATCGGAGCTTGAGATCTTTCTCGAGAGCCTTGTCGAGAATTTCCTGCAGTCTCGCAGGGAGTTGAGCATTAAGTTGCGACGCCTGTACGGGAGAGCGGTTCAGAATCCCATCGAACACGGCAGCGCTGGTGGCGCCGGGAAAGGCCTGTTGTCCAGTGGACATTTCGTAGAGAACGATGCCGAGAGAGAACAGATCGGTGCGACGGTCGAGAGGCTCGCCCATGGCCTGCTCCGGCGACATATAGGCGACCGTTCCCATCGCAGTGCCAGGGCTGGTTAAGAGTTGAGCGTCACCGGCGGTCGGCATGGAGCTGTCTGCCGTCGCCTCGGCCCGCGCTTCGGCAGTATATTTTGCCAGACCGAAGTCGAGAACTTTGGCTTGGTCACCGCTGCGAGTCACGAAGATATTTGCGGGCTTGATGTCGCGATGGACGATGCCCTGCGCATGTGCCGCGTCGAGCGCGTCGGCGACCTGTACGGCGATGTCCAGCACTTCGTTCAGCCGCATCGGCTTGCCCTCGATGCGGTGCTTCAGCGTCTGCCCATCGATGTACTCCATGACGATGTAGGCCGATCCGCCCTCTTCGCCAATGTCGTAAATCGTGCAGATGTTGGGGTGGTTGAGACCGGATGCGGCCTGCGCTTCGCGGCGGAAGCGCTCGAGAGCGGCAGGATCTTTGGAGTCGTCAGCCAGGAATTTCAGCGCAACGGTGCGGTGTAGGCGGGTGTCTTCGGCCTTAAAAACGACTCCCATTCCCCCACCACCGAGCTTGCCCGTGATCTTGTAGTGGGAAATAGTCTGGCCGATCATCGGCGGGAATCTTACGTGGTTGGTGCGGGGGAGTCAATGAAGAGAGGACAGTGGGGCTGTAGTGACGCTGGAGCCGCCCCAGCCTCTTTAGAATGGGCGATACGCATCCGTCAGTTCTGATCGCCCCCGCCATGCGTCTCCTTGCACACCTTGCAAAAGGTTGGCGGCAGGCTATTGTCGACGCGGTGCTTGGTGGGCGGTAATTGATGCACGTAGGCAAAGATTGCGGACAAGTCCTGATCGGTCATGCCGCTATAGAACGCGAACGGCATGATCGGATTCAGCACACGCGCCTGCACGTGTCCGGTGCGGAACGCATCAATGAATAACTTCTCGTCGTAGTAGGGAATTCCCGAGGGATCGCTGGTAAGGTTTGCGCTGGCAACACGCCCCCATGAGCCCTCTAAAACAAATCCGCCCGCCCATTCCAACGCCGTGATGCGTTGCCCGTGGTTGTCCATGGGCGTGTGGCAATCTGTGCAGCCGGCAATGTGCGACATGTAGGCGCCGCGTTTCAGTGGAGTGGAAAGGTCCGGAGCCGGCACCGCGTCTGTCACCGGTTGCGGCGCATTGCGAACGAGGTATTTCACCGGGAAAATCATTTCCGTCGTGGGAAGCTCATGCCGGACCGCTGGCAGAGCCCGCAGATAAACAATGATCGAGGCGAGGTCCTCGTCTGACATCGTGCGGAAATGCTGGTAGGGCATCATCGTGAAAAGCGCGCGGCCGTCATGTCCAACGCCCTCTCGAATGGCACGCGCCAGCTGATCGTCGGTCCAGCTACCCGCTCCGGTTTCCATGTCGGGAGTGAGATTCGGCGCAACGATTTTTCCCGGCAAGCCCTTAATCGGAATCTCTTCTCCCGAACCGAGGTTTCCCGCGGCCACGGGCGAGGTTCGCGAGGACCAGTCATGGGGCGTGTGGCAACTCATGCACCCGCTGACGCCTTCGGCCAGATATTTGCCGCGAGCCAGCCGTTCGGGCGTGCGTTCGAGGGTGAGTGCAGTGGTTGTTCTGCTGCGCGGGCCGATGAACGGCCGCCAGCTAATCGTGAATGTGATGGCCACGGCCAGGACCGCAACGAGGATCACGAGGAACCAACCTAAAACATTCGCAAGCTTTTTCATGGGATTGGCCAGAGCGCCATCGAAGATTAACAGGGATTCGGTAGGTGGCGCGAATATGCCTTTATACACTACAGATTTCTCGAGTGGACTAAATTGGCTCTTGCCGAATCTCTTTTGTCACCAGCCGAATTCCATCGGGCTGGCCAACCGCCGAGGGAAGCAAATCAATTACACTCGGGGGACATGGGCAAATCGCAAGGCCAACGAGTCACGTCAAAACAACTTCCCGAACCGCATCCGATGCCGGTGAACGCGCTGGAGTATCCGCGGTTCGCGGGCATTTCTACGTTTATGCGGCTGCCGCATATTGCGGATGCGAGCCGGCTGGACGCCGCGCTCATCGGAGTGCCGTTTGACGGAGGCACAAGTTATCGCGGCGGAGCGCGATTCGGGCCGCGGCACATTCGCGATCAGTCTTCGATAATCCGGCCTTACAATCCTGTGCTTGATTTGAGTCCATTTGAGCGCCTGCGAGTTGCGGACTACGGCGACTTGTCGGTGAACCCGCTGTCGATCGAAGACACCTACACTCGGATCACGGCGGCGTTGAAGACTGTTCTCGACGCGAAAACGATTCCGATCTGCGTAGGAGGAGATCACTCGATCCTGCTGCCGATTCTGCGGGCGATTCACGCATGCCACGGTCCCGTGGCGTTGATTCAGTTGGACGCGCACTCCGACACGTGGGATCAGTACTGGGGGATGAAGTATTCACACGGGACGCCGGTGAGGCGGGCGATCGAGGAAGGACTGCTGGCGGAGCCGCACATCTTGCAGATCGGTTTACGAGGACAGCTCTACGATGCTCACGATATGGACTACGGGAACGAACACAAGATTAAGGTGATCACTGCAGAGGAATTTCATGAGCATGGCCTCGCGCCGGTTCGCGAGAAACTGAAAACGTTCCAGGGTCGCAAGGTTTACCTGACTTTGGACATTGATGTGGTGGACCCGGCGTTTGCCCCGGGAACCGGGACGCCGCAAGTGGGTGGACTGTCGAGCATTCAGATTCTGAACCTGGTGCGGGCGCTGCGGGGACTGAATTTTGTGGGCTGCGATCTGGCGGAAGTGGCACCGCAATACGACAGCGCCGAGATCACATCGTTGCTGGCGGCGAATCTGTTGTTCGAGCAGCTGTGCCTGCTGTGTTGACGAACAACTTCGTGCAGATTTACCAGCCGTAGACGGGTAAAGGTGTCCGACTTTTGCAGCGAGAGGGCCGCAAGAGTAGGACGCCAGTTCTGTACTGGAGGAAGCTCCCTGACGCCACAAAGCCGGGCTGGTTGGCCCGGCTTTTTCATCGTGTGGAACTGGACTGGTCGGTCTTGCTCAGTCGCCGGTCCAGAATGTCAAAAACAGCTTGGATCTTCCAGCTAATCTCTGAGGCTTCCGGCTCACTCCCCCTGCGTTTTTTTCCGCACGGAAAAAGCCAAGTTGCCGACGCGCTGCACGGGGTCACCGGCCCGTGCGACGCGACTCTTACATCACCATCGCCAGGTTCTCGAGCTCTAACTGCAGGACTGGCAGGGCGCACCCCGCCATTTCGACGCGGCCCGCCGCGTCGAGCGCTGCCTTAGGGGAAACCCCATAGCCACGGCCCATCAGAAACACTTGGAGCAGTTCCGCCGCCTCGTAGGAATCGATCATCCCGCCCTGAAGCAGGTCGTTCCTGAGCGCCGACAACTCCGTTGGTGTAAACCTGTCTTTGTCGTTCTTCTCTATCATTTTCTTGCTCGTCATGGCCGTCATCACCTCCGACTCCGACCTATTTACCGCTCTTGCCTATTAGACTCATCGGCAGCTGTGATAGTTGCATGCAATTGGGCTGCCTAAATCACCCTACTTTTCCTGTACGATCCCAAAACCCCTCTGGATTCATTTAACCCCTGTAAATATAGAAAGTTGCGGGCAACCCGGCTAGCCCTTACAGCGTCCCGATGTTTCCTTGGTACCCAAAAGTAATCTCAAAACTGACACAATGTGTCGTTTGAGAACGCGCAGCGACACCCCAGCGACACAAAAAGAGAACGGGAAGGACGCGACGACTTGCGCACACTGAAGGAATAGTGATCAGTTTCTATCGCGCGTTTCAGTGCTCACCAGCGGCAGGTTTTACACGTGGATCCAGTTGAAGAGGATGAGCGTCAGCGTTCCGGTGCCAATGATGATCCAGAGAGTCAGTCCCTGCAGCAGCGGGCGGACGCCCACCTTCTTTAACGTCTCTTTATTCAGTCCGCTTCCAATGAGGAAGAGCGTCACCGTCAGTCCGATTCTGCCGATACGGCTGAGTCCGGCGAATACCGGAGCAAACACCGGCAGTTGGCTGTTGAGAAGCGCGGCTAGACAGAAGATCGCGATGAACCATGGCCACTGGATGCGGGCCTTACTCTTGAGCGTGACGGCCGTGATGAGGGAAAGAGGAACGATCCAGAGGGCGCGCGCCAGTTTGACTGTGGTTCCGACCGCAAGGGCGGCGGACCCATACTTGGCGGTAGCGCCCACTACGGAACTCGTGTCGTGAATCGCCAGTGCGGCCCACAGGCCGAACTGGTTCTGCGTCATGTGCAGGGCAAAGCCAATCACGGGAAAGAGAAACAGCGCGATCGAATTGAGAATGAACACCGCTCCGAGCGAGACGGCCATCTCTTCTTCGCTGGCTTCGGCGATGGGGCCGACGGCAGCGATGGCGCTGCCCCCACAGATCGCCGTCCCGGCACTGATGAGGAATGAGGAGGTCTTGCCAACTTGGGCGAGACGGCCGAGGGCCAGCCCCAGCAGCATGACGGTTGTGATGCTGAACGCGGTATAGAAGAAGCCGGAGCGTCCGGCGCGAAGGACCTCGTGGAGATTCATCCCGAAGCCGAGCGCGACCACCGATGCCTGCAGCAGAAACTTCGCAAGACGTTTGCTTTCAACGTGGAACGGGTGGGTCAGGGTCAGGCCGTAAACCAGCCCGCCGAGCAGGGCGAAGGGCGGGGAGACGAATCCACTAGCCGCCAGGATCAGCCCCACGAAAAACAACTTCTTGTTCATAGGACAAGTCTGCGGCCGAGCGCGACCTCGCGTCCAAGCAGCAATTTCAATGACCCATTAGCTGCGCTTATCGGCTGGGCCGCTTTCTGGACGGGCTTTTCGGGGAGAGGAGCCTTCCGCGCTCGAGGGCGAAGGTTCGAAACGCGGCGGACGGTCCCTGCGGTTGCGGCCCGGTGCGCGAGATCAGGGAGAAGTGGCGGGCCATGGTCAGGCCGACGACTCCGGCCACCCGCAACGATCCCAACTCCAACTCTTTGGAGATGGCCCAGCGCGAGACAAATCCGATCCCCAGTCCCGCTTCGACTGCGGACTTGATTGCCTCGGTCGAGTCGAGATCCATGACGCTCTTGAACGATTTGAGCCTGAACCCGGCCTTGGCGAGAGCGGTTTCGACGACGCGGCGAGATCCAGAACCCTGTTCCCGCATGAGCAGATTCGAGGCCAGAAGTTCCTGCCCGGACAGATGGTCCGACTCTGAATCCGGCGGCGTGATCAGGACCATTTCATCCTGCATGAACGGCTCGACATGGATGCCGCGATCGCGCGCGGGGCCCTCGATGAGGCTGATGGAAACTTCGCCCTTGAGGAGCAATGCCACAATCTCGGCAGTGTTGCCGCTATGCAGCGCGAGTTGAACCCGCGGGTTCTCCTCGCGAAACGCGCCAATCAGTCGCGGGAGCACGTACTGCGCGATCGTGGTCGAGACTCCCAGGAATAGTTCGCCGGAGAAGCTGCCGTCCTCGGTGCCGAGTTCCTGTTCCACTTCACTGACTAACGTAGAGATTTTCTTTGCATAGCCGAGCAGAAGCGTTCCCTGCGGAGTGAGCGTCACCCGGCCTGCAGCACGGTCGAAAAGCCGCACACCGAGATCGTCTTCGAGCGCTTTGATTTGAAGCGTGACCGCCGGCTGAGTGAGAAACAGTTCTTCTGCCGCTTTGCGAAAGTTCAAATGCTCCGCGGCTGCGCGAAACACTTTAAGGCGAAAGTTTTCCAGTTGGGCCACGCGATGATTATCTACGGAAATCGATCAGACCGGGTGCCGGTCATCTATATAGACACTCGCACCACCTCGCGCCTTGCCGCGGATTGATTTCCGATGGCAACGTCGGAACTAGGCCACTGCGCCCTGCGCTGCCGCCAGCGTGTCGTAAAACGTGAAGAACTGCTCGACGCGGGTGACCTGCAGAGAACCACGGACGCGATCGGTAACGCCGGCGAGGGAGAGACTGCGGCCGTCCTTCTGGCGATTTACGTACGCACCGACCAGCGCTCCGATGCCGGCCGAATCGATATACGGAACCCCAGCCAGGTCGAGGATGAGGCTGCGTGAAGTATCAGCCCGCACCATGGCTTGAAACGGAAAGAAATTGGTGAGCGTGATGGGCCCACTCAGGAGCAACACGCGCTGGCCTGACGCGGTTCCGCTGATGTCTTCAATGTTCAAGGGCTCCTGCGGCATCCGCACATCGTATTACCGGAATGTGAATGCCATGTTAAAGTACGCAACTTGTTAGGATAAGATTACCCCGGCATGAAAACTGCCAGCTTGCAGTTTGATTGCAAACGCGAATGGGAAAGAAATTCTTCAACGCACTCCTGAAGGTGCTCCTGATCATCCTGGTTGTGGGTGCCATTTGCGGCATCCTGCTCGTGCGCCGGGGATTCCGTGCCAGCTCCGCACCGGCGAAGTGGGAAACTTTTATAGCCCGTACCGTGCGCAATTTCGGGATTCCGAGGGAAGAGCGTGACCGCAAGAATCCGCTGGAGCCAACCTCCGACGCATCGCAGCAAGGCCGCGAATTCTTTGTGACCCAGTGTGCCTCCTGTCATGGCATCGACGGCAGCGGCAAGACGCCCGTGGGGACGAACCTTTATCCCAGAGTCCCCGACCTGCGAGCCCCCGCCACCCAGAACCTCAGCGACGGCGACCTGCACTACATCATCGAAAACGGGGTTCAACTCACCGGCATGCCCGCCTGGGGCAATCCGCATCTGGAGTCTTCGGACAACAGTTGGAAGCTGGTCCTCTTTATACGACATCTTCGGGGGCTGACCGCGGCGGAGCGTTCGCAACAAGCATCGGCCGCCCTGTCAGGACATTATGTGGGTTCGCAGGCCTGCCAGAAGTGTCACGCGGAGATCTACGAACGCTGGAAAAAGACGCCGATGGCGAACGTGGTGCGCGAGCCATTCACTCACCCTGACGCCATTATTCCCGACCTCGCGACGAACCGGATCGCGCCCTTCACCAGGGACAAGATAGCCTTCGTGTATGGCAGCCTTTGGAAGCAGCGCTACTTCACGAAACTTGGCGATGATTATTATCCGTTGCCGGCGCAGTGGGTGGTCGGCACGCGCGAATGGCGTCCTTATATGGTGCCTGCGACGGGTGGGGACTGGTGGGGCTCGCTCTATCCTCTCGACAACATGCAGCGGCCAACGGGCCCGACCTGTGACGGCTGTCATTCCGTGGATTACAACATTCAGACGAAGCAGGTCGCGGAGTGGAATGTCGGGTGCGAGCGCTGCCACGGACCGGGCAGTGAACATGTCGCCCACCCAGTGCGGGGCAATGTGATCAATCCCGCGCAAATGGATTCTGCCGCTGCGAATGACACATGCATCCAGTGCCACTCGCAAGGGCAGCCCTTGATGAATCCAATCGAAGGGAAATATTACGACTGGCCCGTCGGTTACCGCGTGGGCCTCAAGCTACCGGACTACTGGAAGCTTGAGGACTGCACGCTCGGTCAGACCACCTTCTATTATTTCTCCGATTGCACCGCGCACAAGAACCGCATGCAGGGGAACGATTTCATGCAGAGCGTGATGTACGAGCACGGCATCACATGCTCCGCCTGCCACGATGTGCATGGCACCGCAAACTACGCGCAGCTGAGAAAGCCGGCGAACCAGATCTGCCTCGATTGTCACGGACCGACCTCGCCCCACGGTCCGCGCGGGGCAACGATCGCGGCTCACACCCATCACAAAGAGGGCAGCGCCGGAAACGAGTGCGTGGCCTGCCACATGCCGAAGATCGAAACCGAAGGCGTGCCCGGAGCCTTTGTGCGCGCTCACACCTTCCGCTTCATATCGCCAGCGACGACGGACAAGTATCAGATCCCTAACCCGTGCACATCGTGCCACGCCGACAAGTCAACGGCATGGGCCCAAGACGCGATGCGCCAATGGGGCGACGTCTCGGCCTGGCGGCTTCACTAGATCGCTCTAGACTGGCGCGAGTTGTTTTTCCTCAACCTGCTCGATCAAGCTGTCGAACTGATCGTAGTCAAGGCACACGGCATGCTGACCGTAGCGCGCTTCGTTGCCCGTGACGTGCCAATAGGGCATCCAGCAGAACTGCTTGCCTCCGGCTGCCTGCAGCACAACCAGGAAAGGATAGAAGGTAACCTCTTCTTCTCCCTCTCCGAGCCAGGACTCCAACTTATCGGGCAGGTAAGCGGAGGTCACTTTGAAGTCTCCGTCGCCGGCGCCCAGTTGAAAGTCGAGGCTCACGTGCAACTCGCGTGCGCCTTGGCAGACCGGGCAATCTTCAGGAGTCGTTTTTGAGAAATCGTAGAGAGTTTCGAACAGCTTGTGGTGCGTCGGAAATTTCTTATGACATTGAGTGCAGTAAAAGTATTGAGCGGACACGAGAACCTCTTTCAGCCGCGGACCCGCTCCGGCCGTGCCAGCTAAGGCTCGACGGTGGCCTCATCCACTAGCATGATGGGGATATCGTCTTTCACCGCATAGACCCGGTGGCACTGGGTACACTTCAAACTCTCTGGGTTTTGACGGTATTCGAGCGCCTGCTTGCAGGCCGGACAGACTAAGATTTCGAGTAGGTCTTTGGCAATCATGACGTGTGCATTGTACGACAGGTGTGGGGGGCTAAATGTGACCAAACGCACAAATCGCTGAGTTCGCAGAACTCCTCGGCGGTGTAAGATTTTAGAGCCGGAAGCCCGAAGCCGGGCGCCGGAAGCCGAAACCATGCCAGCTATCATTCTTGACGGAACCAGGATCGCGCAGGACATTCGCAGCGAAGTTGCTGCGGAGGTGAAAACCATGGCCGCCGCCGGAGTGCGCCCCGGGCTGGCCGTCGTGCTCGTCGGACACAACCCGGCCTCCGAAATTTACGTGCGAGGCAAGGTCAAGGCCTGTGAAGAAGTCGGGCTCTACAGCGAGAAGTTGACTCCGCCTGAATCGGCTACGACCGCTGAACTGCTCGGGATCGTCGAAGACCTGAATCGCCGCGATGACATCGACGGCATCCTGGTGCAGTTGCCGCTGCCAGCGCATGTTGACTCGAAGAAAGTCCTGATGGCCGTTGATCCGGCAAAAGACGTGGATGGATTCCATCCCGTGAATGTCGGCTTTCTCTCCACGCAACGCCGCGGTTTGGTGCCGTGCACGCCCGCCGGTGTGATGGAGATTCTGAAGCGCAGCAAGATCGCGATCGCCGGGCGCGAGGCCGTGGTCGTGGGACGCAGCGACATCGTCGGTAAGCCCGCCGCCATGCTGCTGCTCAACGCCAATGCCACGGTGACGGTCTGCCATTCGAAGACGCATGATCTTCCCGGAGTCTGCCGCCGCGCCGACATTCTGGTGGCCGCGATCGGGCGCGCCGGTATGATCACGCGCGACTTCGTCAAGCCGGGCGCGACCGTGATCGATATTGGCATGAACAGCGTGACTGATGCGGCAGAATTTCAGCGCTTCTTCGCTGGCAACACGAAGAGGGAAGAGGCCTTCCGCAAAAGGGGCTCGACGCTGATCGGCGACGTGCATCCCGAAGTCGCAGAAGTTGCGGGAGCGATCACGCCGGTGCCCGGTGGCGTCGGCCCTCTGACTATAGCGATGCTAATGTTCAATACAGTCAAAGCAGCGAAGATGCGCCGGGGAGACCGCGTGCCGGAGTTGTCGCGAGCTTAGAAACTCATTTACCGCCGAGCACGCCGAGCACGCCGAGAAACACCAATTGGTATTCTTGTTTTTCTTGGCGACCACGGCGTGCTCGGCGGTAAATCTTTTGTCGCAGGAGCTTCATGCTGAAAGTTGGCCTGACCGGCGGCATAGCCTCCGGCAAGTCGGTGGTTGGAGAAATGTTCGTCGCTCTGGGCGCGCGTTTAGTCCAGGCCGACCGCATCGCGCACTCGCTGATGCAGCCGGGCGAGGCCGTCTATAACGAAGTCGTGCGGCATTTCGGACGTGAAATCCTCGACCGCGATGGCAGCGTGAACCGCGCCAAACTCGCCGAAGTCGCGTTCGGCCCCGCGAATGCTCCAGAGGGCACCCGCGCATCCCGCATTGAAGAACTCAACCGCATCGTGCATCCGGTCGTCGTTCGCAGTCAGGATGCGTGGATGCAGGAGATGGGCCGCCAGGATCCTCATGCAGTCGCGATTGTCGAGGCCGCGCTGCTTCTCGAAGCTGGTGCCGCGTTGCATTTCGACCGCCTGGTCGTGGTGACCTGCAACGCTGAACAGCGTGCGACGCGCTTCGCGGCACGCCAGAAGATCGACGTCGAACTTGCGAAAAAAGAAGTGATGCGTCGCATGGCCGCACAACTCCCCGACGTAGAAAAAATCAAAGCCGCCCACTACGTGATCGACAACTCCGGCTCACTCGACCACACGCGCGAACAGGTGAAGCAAGTGTGGGAGAAACTTCGCGCCGAGGCCTGAAAAAGCACCCACCACGGAGTCACTGAGACACGGAGAAGAAAAGGCTAAAGAAATTTCCTCCGTGACTCCGTGCCTCCGTGGTGATCGAACTACAGTTCTCCGCGAGCCTGCCCTCAGCTAGAATGCCCCGCATGAAGCCCAAGACTCTCTACCTCGTGCTCTGCATCGCCGGAGTGCTGCTCCCCTACTCGCAATTCGTTCCGTGGGTAATGCAGCATGGATTGAACCTCCCACTCTTCGCGCGCGAACTGTTCTCCACCCGTATCGGCGCATTCTTTGGCATGGACGTACTCGTCTCCGCACTGGCGCTGCTGGTGTTCACACGCATCGAAAGCGCGCGGCTTGGGATTCGTCACCGGTGGCTCGTTCTCATCGCCGTGCTTACAGTAGGAGTATCGCTGGGCCTGCCGCTATTCCTCTACATGCGAGAGCCCGCGACCGAAGCGACGCCCATAGAGATTCCCTGAGGCGTCGATCATCAAGCCAGAATAAGGGGCTCCCCCGTCTCCCTTGTCGTCGAAATTGTGCAGAATCGTTTCCGTTTGTGCCTGGGCGCTCATCGCGAGGCCGAAGGTCATAGCCGCTGTTGCTAACACGGCGAAGACGATGGGAAAATTCTTCGTGCTTTCATCTATGACCTCTAATGCAAGTTCTGCGTGCTTGCGTGGTGGACGGAAATAGCTAGGGCACGATTTTGAAAATCCCACCCTCGTCGGCGGAACCTCCGAAGCTCGCCGTGCCGTAAAGACTGCCGCTCTTGTCAAAGACGAGACTGGCGTATGGGTATTGGCCATCGGTCGTGCCGTTGGCAAAGCCATGCAGGATTTTCTCGGTCCAGCCTCCGCCGGAACTCGGCGAGAGTTCGAAGGCCACGCCGTAGTTATGGTGGATCGGTTCGCTAAATGTTGTTGTGCCGAAAAGATTTCCGCTGGCGTCGAAAATCAATCCGTCGGCGGGCTCGCCACCGTCGCTCTGGCCGGTGAAGTTGTACAGGATCGTTTCGGTCCAGCCGCTGGAGCCCGGCGAGAGTTCAAAGGCAGTTCCAGCGCCAATGCCTCCGCTGCCGGTGCCGCCGCTATAAGTCATGCCATAGAGGTTGCCGGCGGCATCGAAGACAAGGCTTCCTTGAGGATTTGACCCGTCGGGAACGCCGGCGAAGCTGTGCAGCATGGTGAACGTCCACGGGGCGCTCGCTGTCGGCGACAGTTCGAACAACGAGCCCAGACCGCCCGGCCCGAGGTAGCTGGCCGCACCATAAAGATTGCCAGCAGTATCAAATACGAGAGCCCCAGCGGGATATGCGCCATCCGTGACCCCGTTGAAGGTGTAGAGTACGGTCTCGTACCACCCGCCTCTGGAGCCTTTGGAAAGCTCGAACACCACTCCGCAGCCAGTCTGTCCGCTGCCGACGCAACCACTGGCGTCGCCGCCCGCGTGCGTTGTGCCGTACACATTTCCGGCAGCATCCAGAATCAGGTTCCCTCCGTTCGGGCCGCCGCCGTCGACTCCTCCGGTAAAGACATGCAGCACAGTTTCCTTCCAGCCACCTCCGGTTCCAGGCGAAAGCATGAACACCACCCCGCAAGTTATCTCCGAGTTGTAGCTGCAAGGGCCGCCACCGTACTGCGTCGTGCCATAAAGATTGCCGGCCGCGTCTTGCACCAGGCCAGCTTGTGGACCAGAGCCGTCCCGGCCGCCGGAGAAAGTGTGGATCACCGTTTCCTTCCATGCCGTACCCGTGGTGCGCGTCGCTTTGAAGACGACGCCGCAACCCTGGCCCTGGCAAGCGGAAAGATTTCCCCCGTACTGACTCGTCCCGTAAAGATGTCCCGTGCTGTCGAAGATCAAGTTGCCATACGACCTTTCGCCGCCGGTTCCGCTGAAAGAAAGCACTAAGCTTTCCGTCTGTGCCTGTGCGCTCACCGCCAGGCTGACGGTGATGGCCACGCTTGCCACTGCAGGGAAGAAAACGCGCAAAAGTGATTTTGTGTTCATAAGCCGCTCCTCGAATGCACTCTTTGAAACGAAATCTCGCTGTTTTATGTCGTCACGCAAGTCTCGAGAAACCTGGGTTCGTGCCTACGGTACGATCTGGAACACGACACCATAAGAAGTGTTTGCACCACCGCTCACGGTCGTTCCATAGAGATTACCGGCGGCGTCGAAGATCAGCCCAGCGGTTGGCTCGTAACCATCTGTGTTATCAAAAAGGAACGTCGAATCGGTCCAGGTGCCACTGGAACTCGGGGAAAGCTTAAAGACCGACCCGGCCCCCGAAAGGCTGCTGGTTGTCGTGCCCCAGAGATTGCCGGCCGAATCGAAGACCACGCCGGCGCCGGGAAAGATGCCGTCAGTACTGCTAGGGACGAAGATGTGCAACTGCGTCTCTTGCCATGCAAAGCTGGTCGTCGGCGAGAGTTCGAACACCGTGCCCCAACTTGACGATCCGAGACCCTGGGCGGTCGTGCCATACAAATTGCCTGCCGCATCGAAGGTAAGAGTCGACAACGGAAAATTGCCGTCAGTGGTCAACGTTCCGAATTGGTAGAGAACGGTTTCCTGCCATCGGCCTCCAGAAGTTGGAGAGAGCCGGTAGACAATTCCGTTACCCTGCGGTCCCCCAAACTCCGTCGTGCCGTAAAGATTGCCCGCCGCATCCAGCGTGAGTCCGGCTCCGGGCTCCGCGCCGTCGTTCCCGTTCGGAAAAGCGCGCAGGATGGTTTCTTTCCACGGCCCGCTGGAAGTTGGCGACAGCTTGAACGCCGTTCCGCAGCCCGGGTACGCCAGAGTGCAATAGGCGGAACTGCCGCCGAACTTGGCGGTGCCGTAGAGATTGCCCGCGCTGTCAAAAGTCAGATTCGGCGTGGGAACGGCTCCATCTCTTGTGCCGCCGACGAAAGCGTACAGCACGGTTTCCGTCCATGTGCCGCCAGACTGGGGCGAGAGTTTGAATACGACGCCGCAGCCAAATCCCCTACAGGCGGTCAGGTCGCCTCCCGCGGTGGTTGTGCCGTAAAGATTGCCCGCCGCGTCGATGATGAGCGTCGCACGAGAGTTTGCGCCGTCCCATCCCCCCGAAAATGTGTGGATGACTTTCTCCGTCCAACCGCTACCGCTAGGGGAGAGTTCGAAGACGACTCCGCAGCCGTTGTTATTGCAGGTTTTGGGGTTCCCGCCGTTGTAAGTCGTACCGTACAGGTTTCCGGCCGAGTCAAAGACCAAATCTCCGTAAGGATTGTTTCCTTTCCAGCCGGTGTTGAAGCTGAAAAGTACGCCTTCGGTTTGTGCCTCGGCGCTCACCGCCAGGCTGAAGGTAACGGCTACAGCTGCGACTGCGGAGAACAGAAATTGCGAAAGTCTTGTGGTCTTCACTGTGTTCCTCCTCGGTTCTTTTCACTTGTTGTTGGCGAAGAGCAGAATGCGCTCCCCTGATCTGTCGTGCCTTTTTCGCGCAGCTAGGCCTGTGAAGCAGTATGTTGCGCGTGAAATAACCCCAGGGGCCCAGACGGAGTGGCTCTTCCGCGCGGGGTGTGCGGAAAAAAGGGGAGGAGAAAGCTAAAGCGCGGGAACTATATCACAAGATCTGCGCCGGAAATATCAGGTGGATTTCCTGTTCGGATTTTGCTTGCGAAAGATGCAGGAAATTGCACACCGATGCTAGTCAGCCACGAATCCAGACGGATTTTCACGGACAATGCCTTTTCTACATTTCTTTACCCGTGTGAATCCGTGCTAATCCGTGGCCAAGATTTTTCAGGCTCACGGCTGCGTGCGTCTTCTGACCGCATTGTTTAGAATCAGATTGAGGGACCTTTTCGTTCCCCAATTCGTACTTATTCTCGGGTGTTTGAGATTATGAAACTCATTCGGCCGTTGATTTTGGCGCTGGCCATTGCCGGTGGATTCTTCTACTTCACGACCTGGCGTTCGAACTCCCAGGGGGGAGGATTGCGTCCCTCGAACTGGCTGAGCCATCCCGCGCAGGTCGAGATTACTGAGGCGGCGCCGAACGAGCCGCTCGACGGCGAAGAGCAGAACAATATTTCCGTCTACAAGAAGAACATCCCATCGGTCGTTAACGTCACGTCGCGGGTTGTGCAATTCGATTTCTTCTACGGCCTGGTGCCGCAGGAAGGCCAGGGCTCAGGATTTGTGATCGACAAAGAAGGCCACATCCTGACCAACTATCACGTCATCGCCGACGCCCGGCAGGTCGAAGTCACCATGCACAACCGCAAGAAATTTAAAGCGACCGTGGTGGGTACTGATCCTTCGCATGACTTGGCTGTGATTCAGATCAAGGCCACTGATCTCGTTCCGTCGGTGCTCGGCGATTCGCGCAACCTGCAGGTCGGCCAGAAAGTGTATGCCATCGGCAACCCATTCGGCCTTGCGGGAACAATGACGCGCGGCATCGTGAGTTCCATCCGTCCTGTGCGCGAGCCGAACGGTGCCATGATTGACGAAGCCATTCAGACCGACGCCGCCATCAATCCCGGCAACTCCGGCGGCCCGCTGATGAATGGACACGGTGAAGTGATCGGCATCAACACTATGATTTTGTCGAACTCGAACCAGAGCGCGGGCATTGGTTTCGCCATCCCGATCAACACGGCGAAAGCGGTTCTCAACGATCTGATGACGCTGGGCCGCGTGCGGCGTCCAGCTCTCGGCGTGCGCACGATTCCCATTACGCCCGAACTCGCGGATGAAATTGGCTTGGCCGCTGACTACGGGTTGTTGATCGTGCAGGTCACGCCGGGTGGCTCGGCCGATTCGGCCGGACTCCGCGGCGGCACCGAGCGCGCCTACCTCGGGAATATTCCGATCATGCTGGGCGGCGACTTGATCATCGCCATCGACGATCAAAAAGTGCAAGACGAGCAAGACCTGTCGCAGATGATGAACAACCACCGTGCCGGGGACACGGTGAAAGTCACGATCTACCGCAACAAGAAAAAGATGGACGTCAGTGTGGCACTCGGCGAGTCGCGCCAGCAGGTGTGAAGATCAGTTGTGCCTGACTACTCGGCCGGCCGAATGCCCATCGCTTTGTACAAATCTCCGCTGTTGTAGAGCGTGCCGTTCTTCATCACCAGCCGGCAGCGGCGAATGTCGCTGATGTGCTCGGCTGGATTTCCCTCGACCAACAGAAAGTCTGCACGCTTGCCTTCGGCGATCGAACCGAGTTCTTTTTGCTGCTTCAAGAGCTTTGCCGCGTTGAATGTCGCAATCTGTAGCGACTTCGCCGCAGGAATGCCCGCCTCGACTTCCAACTCCAACTCGCGATGCAACATGATTCCCGCTGTTGCGTCAGTGCCCGCCAAAATTGGAACGCCGGCGTCGTACATGCGCTTCGTCATGTTGAGCATGGCCTTGTACGAATCCTTATAGAGCTGATCGTTTTCGGCCGTGACCGGAAGCCCACCGGTGTAGGCGCCGCGTTGCACCTGAGCCGGAAGGCGCTTCAACACCGGCGCAAAATCGGGCGACACTTGCCCCGGACGCTCGTTGAACATGCCTTCAAACGTGGCCAGCGTCACATCCACGGTCGTGTGATGGTCGAGTAGAAGTTGTATGAAATCGTTCACCGGCTTCGACTGCAGGTCGAGCTTTGCCGCATTGTCTCCGACTGCGGTGAAGCGCTCGGGTGTGCGTGTGTCCTTCACCTTCGACGCCAGAAAATTCAGGAAGATGAAATTGATGTGCTGAATCTCATCGGCTCCATCTTCAACAAACGTTGAAGCGGTGATGCCGTTCGGAATGTGCCCGCTCAAGCGAAGTCCGCGAGAGTGCGCGAGCGTGGCAATCCCGGGCACAAGCTCAGGCTTGAGCGAACTGTAAAGCTTAATCTGAATGTATCCGAGATCGGCATAGCGATTCACCGCAGCCGCGGCCTCAGCAGCCGAATCGGCATACAAGCCAGTCGGAACCTGAAATGGACCGCGGCCATCGATAATCCCTGACTTCCAAACGCGCGGGCCAATCGCCGTGCCATTCTGCCAGCGATCTTGCAGATGCTGCAGTTCCTCGATGTCATTCCCCATGTCGCGCACGCCGGTTACGCCGCTGGCAACATTCAAAATGCCGTCCCCCGCCTGGGCGTGGGCGTGCATGTCAAACAATCCTGGCAGGATCGTTTTGCCCGTCCCGTCGATGCGCTCTGCATCGGCCGGCGCGTGCACCGAACTCGACGGCCCGACTGCAGTAAAGTGGTCCCCACTCACGACGACTGTCTGATCTTCGCGAACGGTAGCCTGCTCTGAATCAAACAAACGCACATGTTCGATCGCAACAGCATGTGCGGGATGCCTCGCCAAATCTTTCGCCAGCCGAGCATAACGCTCATCGCGCATCTTCACGTCGATCGCATAGAGCTGATCGTTCGTCTTCTCCCATCCCTCTCGCAAAAAGGCGAACCACGTCCCCGGGATGGCGAACAGCCGATGGTCATCGTCCAGCCAGACCGTCTGCGGTTCGTAGGAGAGTCCCGTGATCCCGTAGTCGGTCACGTGCATCTTCTGTCCGTGATCTTCGAGCGTGATGTCCGTCAGGCGTTCGAGCCGTGCCTCGCCGGCAGGGAAGAGTTCGAGCGGCGCGCCATGCGTCTTCTCAATCGCTGCGACCAGAAATCCTGTTTCAGCCGCAGCCCCGTTGTTGCTGATGTAGAAGCCCCCGGCGGGCGCGTGGCCGTCCTCCGTCGTGCTCTTCCAGTGCGCGATGCCGTCTTTGATTTCGAAGTGCTCGTCGACCGGAGCCTTCAGGTAGTCATTGCCGGTTTCATCCACGCGTTGCGGCAGTCCGTTCGCATCGAGCGTGTAGTTGGCCGAAATCTTCGGCCCGCGCCCACGATCGTTGAACTCGAACCTGCACTCCACGCGACCGTCGGGCAGGTACGTGTCGACTTCACTCCCCGCCACGCTGCCATTGGAAGAAATCGTGTAACGGAGAGCTTGTGGCCCGGACGCCGCGACAACGACTGGTTGCCAGGTGGAGATCAGCAGAGATGCTAGAGCCCATCGAAGATAGGACATGGCGAAGTATTGTCGCACCGCCGCCGCCGTGGAGGGAATACTTATTTAAAGCTGATCGCAGCGTCGGACCACGGACCACGGACCTTCAGACTTCAGACCTCGGACCTTGGGCACTGGCGCCAGGTCGGACCGTATGAGATCAACCTTCAGATCGCTCTTGCTCGCGCATTCGCGGAACGCGGGTCTGTGGTCCAAGGTCCGAGGTCCGAGATCCGTGATCCGACGCCTCAGGTCCGTCTTTAGAACTCGTACCGCAACGACAGCGTCGCCGAATTGCTTTGGAAATCGCGTGCCAGCAGCGGCGCGGGCAGGAACTTCTCGTTGTAGTCGTAATGTCCCCAGGCAGTTCTCCAGGTCAGTCCTTTTGCCACATTCACATCGAGCGAGGCTGAGGGCTTGTGATAGTTGAAGCCCAGCGACGTCAGGATCGTAGGATCGGCCAACGTGGGTGTCGAACCGCTGGTGCTCGTCAGGTTGTACCCGATGTTGGCGGTAACTCGCGGCTGCGGCTTGAACATGATGTTGCCGTAGCCGAAATGCACTTTGTTGGTGTAGAGCGAAATCGCCGAAAAATACGGGACTCCGGCGCCGCACAGCGTCGAGTTGGCCGGAGGCGTCGACGTCAGCACGTAGCAAATGTTCGTCGTGGAAAAAACATCGTCGTAGTTGTAGCCGAATTCGAAACCGAAGCGCGGTTTGGGATTCAAGATAGTGCTGAATCCGTAATTGCGGTTGTGCTCGCGGTGCAGGACCTCGGGCACGTTGTCGCGGCTCTCGAGGACATTTACGGATCCGGAAATGTCGATCCACGACTTCGGCTTGTAATTCGCCCGCCCCTTGTAATGCTGCAGGTTCCGGGGAGAGATGCGCGTAGGAGCGTTGTCAGCGGAGAAGAATTCAAGGTCGAAGGTGGTTCGGAACTTGTCGGTTGGCCGCGCCGAGAAACCCGCCAGCACGGAATGCGCGTGCACGTCGATCGTCTGGTTGTCACTCGTGGTTGCGGTCGTATTGCAAATGCCGTTGACCAGCGTCACTGTCGCGCAGGGGCCGCGGTTCGCCAGCGACGGATAGAATGTCAGATTCTGGAAGTCGTAAACGTTGTTGTTGATCTCCCGCGTCTCATAGCGGTAGCCGAGATGTCCGTTGAAGCGGCGCGTGAAATCGTATTCCAGCTCAAACGTATTCAGCTTGGCATTGTGGCGCAGAAAGTCGAAGCGCTGGTCCTGGATGACGTCGGCTCCCGAACTGGCGCTGTGTTGCGGGCAGGTGGCCGCGGTATATGGTGGCGGGCAGGTCGCCGGATCGTACACGTTGGGCGTGGAAAGCAGGGTCGGCCCGAACAGGTCAGCACTGAGCAGATTCCACGTTCCGGGGATGCGGAAGTTGGAGAAGCGGAAGCTGTCGACCAGACGCAGTTTTTCGGTGACGTGGAGCGTCATTCCCAGGTCGGCGCTCCCGACCACTCGCTTTGCGCTCGACGGCCCAGTGACAAATCCGAACCGTTCGCGGGTCCGTGTGGCCAGGCCCACGAAGTTTTCGTACCAGTTCGGGGTCTTACTCTGCGAGGAACTGTAGGAAACGCGCGCCGACAGATCAAGATTGCGGAAATAGCGCGACTGCAAGGTCAGCTGCTCCGTGGGATACGAAACTCGAATCGGTGCCCACCGGCTGTAGCTTAGGAAGCCGTTGCACGCCGGGTTCATGGTGACCGGTGTTGTGGTCGCATCCAGAACCGGCGTCGCGCACGGCTGGCTGGCCCCCGGGTTATAGCTGATGCCAGGGTCTACCGGGGACCCCCCGGCGAGCTGAAAAGGAAAGTTCTGATCGTTCCAGCTGCTGTCGCCCCTGTAGTACTGCAGGAACTGATCGTAGCTGATGCTGGTTCGCGGCAGGACCTTGAAATCGATTCCGATCTGGTAACCATCGAGCAAGGTCCGTGTGTTCTGAAAAATCACAGTGTCGGTGCCCTGGTGATCGGTGCTGAAAGCGGGCCCTTCCATGTTATTGCGGGTGAAGCCCAGCCGCACCCGCACGGCCGATTGCGGCAGCACGATCAGGTTGTAGTTGTGCATCCGGCGCACCGTGGCGAACCCGTGCGGCGAGTAGTTGACTTGCACGTAGGGATTGGCCGGGTTCAGCGGGTTTGCCAGCGCGTTATAGTCGAAGAAGTTCCGGTCGCGCCTGAACGTCGAGCTGAAGTCGTACCACTTGTTCTTTGATATGCGCAGGCGCCCGGCGTTCTCCGGATCGCCGCCCCATCCGAAGCTCGTAAGAAATAGCGTGTCGAACAACCCGCCCTGGTGGTTGAGTGAGCGCATGTTGAGAGTCTGCTCGAGGACGCGCGGCCCTGCTTGCTGGTTGACGAACGTGTCGTAAACCGCCTGGCTGCCGTTGGCGTCTACGAAACGGTAGCCCAGCTCGAACGAACCTTGATAGTGATAGTTCCCATTGTCGACGCCTTCGACAGCATCCTGGGCGAAGGCTCCTCCGACAAGAATCGGAACAAGAGCCAGCATCTTCAGCCATCGACTTCCCATCGCGGGTCGGAGACCGCTGCGCCTATCGCACTTCGTTCGGGTATGTGAAATGTTCGTCATGAGTCTTCTCCCTATTTCAGGAAAAATGCGTCAAAGTTTGAGCCGTGAATCGTGGGGTGGCACATCGTGCACGCCGAATACTTCTGACTCTGGTTGTGGAACGAGGGAATGGGCGGTGTTCCAGAATCCTGCGTCAACGTATGGCACTCCAGGCACAAAAGATTGATCTGTGCGCGCTTCAGCAGGCGTGGGTTGGTCGACCCGTGTGGCGAGTGGCACGCCATGCAGCCTTCGGTTTTGACCGGTTCGTGCTCAAAAGCAAACGGACCCGCCTTGTCCGCGTGGCACTTGAAGCACACCTGGTCCTGCGCCGCCGTACTCCTCAAACTCTTCGTCAGGAACCCGCCGTGTTGGTTGTGGCAGTCCGTGCATTGCACCAGTCCCTGATCGACGCGGTGACGGAAGGGTCGCGAGAAGTCCTGCTTGATTTCGGTGTGGCAGCTGTAGCACAGCTCCGGCTGCTTTTGGACCAGCAGATACTGAGCTTCCCTGGCGTGATGCGCCGAATGGCAGGCCACACAGCTCACGCTGTTTGCATTGTGTTGCGAGCGGCCGAAGTTGGCATGCTCCTCGCCGTACTCGTGACACGACAGGCAGCGCTTGCTGATCGCGCCGGGATCGGCCCCTGCATAAGTGAAAATTTTGCTCTTATCGCCGCCGCCTTCCACATGGGCTTTGCCTGGACCGTGACAACTCTCGCAGCCCTGGGCTCCGCCTTCGTTGTGCTTCAGAGTCGTCTTCCAGTGCGGCGTCGCCTCAAACGATTTGTAGATTTCTTCGTGGCAGGTCTTGCACGCGTCGGCCCCGGCGTACATCGACGCGTCGACCGCTGGGGCCGCGGGCTTTTCCTTGCCCTTCTTTTCCGCAGCGACCGCCGTGACGGTTAGCAGCAACACAGCGGCCATCGTTAGCCGGGCCACGCCGATGAGTTGTTCCCACCCGCTGGATTCAAATCTTCTCATATTCAATCGCTCCCTCCGCTTTCTCCTGGAGCCGCGCGTTGCACCTGCGCGATCAATGCGAGAATTATCGGAAAGGAGGCGGCAAAATCTTTGTGACATCTGTCACAACGAAGACTTACTTTTGGACATACCCGTTTCAAATCGGGACGGGTGGCGGGACTCGATCCATTCCCCCCAGCCGACTTCATGCCGACTAAACTCACCGGATGCGCCGAGACGATTCCCCTTGCGTGGAAATGACTGGAACGGTTACTCTGTCGTCCTGCCTATGACTGCCGTCCTTTAATTCTGCGAGCTGCAACGTTGAGCGCGACGCGCGGGGAAGGTGTGCGCCGCTCCTGCCGGATTGCTGTTTCAACCAGAAAGGATCTCCCATGCATTTCGTAGATAAGGCATTCGCTCGCCGTCTTGAGTCGGTCGAGGAGATGCCGCAGGTGATGTACGCGCGTATGTTTCAGAAGACGCGTCCCGATATTGGCGCCGACGAGGAAGAAATTTGCGGCGGCCACATGATCTTTGCCGGACTCGGTTCGCCTATTGGACGGGCAACCGGAGCCAGTCTGGACCGTTCGTTCACCAAAGATGATATCGATCGCATCGAGCAGTTCTACCGTGCGCACAACGCGCCATCGCAGGTGGATCTGTGTCCTCTGCACGAGCCGGCGGTCTTCGAGATGTTCAAAGAACGCGGATACGCGATCGCTGAACTGAATAATGTTCTGTATCGCAAGCTGGACGTCGAAGAGAAGTTTCCTTCCGCTCCCGCCGGATGCGAGATTCGCCGCAGCCTGCTCGAAGAAGCCGAGACCGCGGGAGCCATTGTCGAGAGCGCGTTCTTTCCCGACGGTGCGCCCGAGGCCTATCGCGGCCTGATCGCGCCGTTCTATCAGATGGAACGGGCGCTCGCGTTTGTGGCCAGCGTCAATGGCCAACTGGTCGCATGCGGGACAGGCCTTGTGATTCCGGAGCACAAAGTCTTCGCACTCTGCGGCGCCGGAACACTAGCGGCCTTTCGCGGACGCGGCCTGCAGACAGCATTGCTTCGTGCTCGCATGGCCGCCGCAGTTGCAGCCGGATGCGAGTATGCAGCCGTCGTCACGCAAGGCGGCACAACCTCGCAACGCAACGCCGAGCGGTTAGGCTTTCGCGTCGCATACAGCAAAGTGACGGTGATCAAAGTTCTAGACACATAGCGCCGCTTCGAGTTCACGGTGTTGCGACGAGGCAACTCCTCATTGCATAGTGGATGCCATGAGCTTGGAGAGCCCTGTCCTCGAAGGCAAGCACGTCCGCCTCGAACCCTTAGAGCTACACCACGTCGACGGCCTCGTGGCCGCCTCAGGCTCCGACGCCGAACTCTACAAATGGAGTCCCGTGCCGAGCGGCAAGGACGAGGCCGTCACCTACATCAACACGGCCCTCGCGTGGCGAGATGCCGGCACCGCCCTCCCCTTCGCGATCGTGCGCCAAGCCGACGGAGTGGTCGTGGGTTCTACGCGCTTCTGGAATATCGAGAATTGGGCGTGGCCGAAAGGCCATCCCTCACACGGACGCGGCGTCCCCGACGCCTGCGAAATCGGCTATACGTGGTTTGCGCGCTCGGCTATTCGCACGTCGGCCAACACCGAGTCGAAGCTGCTGATGCTGACCCACGCGTTCGAAGTGTGGCGGGTGCTCCGCGTCTGCTTTCACACCGACGCACGCAACGCCCGCTCTCGCGCTGCGATCGAACGCATCGGCGGACAATTCGAAGGCATCCTGCGTTCCCACCGCATGGCCGCCGACTTCATCCCGCGCGACTCGGTCCGCTATTCGATCGTTGCGGCCGAGTGGCCGACGGTGAAGCAGCGGTTGTTGCAATTTGTCGATCGTGTATGACTATCCGACGGTCTTCGGCTCCAGTCCGTACGCAGCCACCCACCCGTCGTAGTTTTCCTGCGTGACCGGCCATTGAAAGCACAAGCCATATCCGTCGGGGTCGGTCACGTACAACTGCTTCATACCGTAAGGCGCGACCTTCGGCGGATTGACCTTCAGTCCGTACGTGCGCAAATGCTGGTAAACGCCATCCAGATCTTCGCAACCGAAAAAAAGACAAGTATCCCCGTGCGCCGCCACCCGTGCCGGATCTGGCGTTGCCGGCCGCGAATCCTCTTCGTACGCGGTATTGAGCATCAACTCCACGCCCTTGCCCTTGAGCCATCCCCAGTTGAAGTTGTCTCCCGGCTGCGACTGGCTCTTCACCTCAAGCCCCAACGCGTCGCGGTAGAAACGCACCGATGTCGGCATGTCGAAAACCTGCAGCAGTGTGCAAGGCCCGTTAAAATCGATAGCCATAACGTTCCTCCGTTTTGCCGAAGAATATACCAAAGATTGACGCCGTCACGAGAACGCCAATGCATATAGACGAAATCCGCAAGCATTGTCTGGCTTTTCCCGATGCCACCGAGAATCTGCAGTGGGGCGACGACCTCTGCTTCAAGGTGCGAGGCAAGATCTTTGCCACGGTGGCACTCACCGCCGTCCCGCAGAAACTCTGCTTCAAGTGCACACCCGAAGTCTTTGCCGAACTGACCGAACGCGAAGACATTCATCCCGCGCCTTATGTCGGACGCTACAGTTGGGTCATCCTCGACCGGCTCGACGCCCTGCGCCGGGACGAATTAGAAGACTTCATTCGTCGGTCCTATGAAATGGTTGCGACGAAAGCCCCCAAAGCAAAATCCACAAAGCCAAATCGCAAGAAAATCGTCACCAGGAGGAAAACCCGCCGTCCGACACTTAAGAAGAAGCGCTAGCATCTGGCTGCGTGGGTCAGTTGCGTAGGCCACGTGGAAGTTTGACACCGAAACTCCGCCTCGTATGTTAGCCTTCCTGACGGGGCGGGTCATGCCGGTGACCTACAGTATCGACGTTGCCACCAAGCTGATGCGAGTCACCTGTGTCAGCCCCATGACCTTCGCGGAAGTAATGGATCACTTTCGTGCTTTGAAGCAAGACCCCGCCTGCGTCGGACAACTGGATGGTTTCGCCGACCTCACCCAAGCTGATTTATTGCTGGAATCAAAGCAACTCGGTGCCGTTACTGCCGAACTAGCCGCCCTTCGAGAAAAATTTCAATTCAGGGTTGTTGCCATCGTTGCCACTCGCGATGCCGTGTTCGGTACCGTGCGAATGCTTGAGGTCATGGTGAGTCGCTACCTTCGGGCGATCCGAGTCTTCCGTTCCTCCTCCGAAGCCGAGGCCTGGCTGGCTGCCACACGCGCCCAGGCCGGCCCCGTGCCCTAACCCTTTCCCCCGCCCGCCAAGCCTTCGTCATTTCGACGAAATTTCCCGGTCCCCCCGGATTTGACTCTGCTCGCCACACTCGGCTAGCCTCAAGAGTCGCTGCAAAGGTGCACTTCCACAATCTCCCATGCGATTCCGGCTTAAATCCTTGATTTTGCTGCTGATGGTGGCTCTGGCGCTACTCGCCGTGCCCTCTGTCAACGCTTCCTCGCACCCCGTCCATGCCCAGCACGGCATCGTGGTCAGCGTTCGCGAAATTGCTTCGCAGACCGGAGTGGAAATCATGCAGGCCGGAGGCAACGCCGTCGATGCCGCGGTGGCTACCGGTTTCACGCTCGCCGTTGTGCATTCACCAGCAGGAAATATTGGTGGTGGCGGCTTCATGCTCATCCGCATGGCCGACGGCAAGACCCACTTCCTCGACTACCGCGAGAAGGCCCCCGCCGCCGCGACCCGCGACATGTATCTCGACCCGCAGGGCAACGTCATCGAGGGTGCGAGCGACATCGGCTACAAAGCAATTGGCGTTCCCGGATCGGTCGCAGGCATGGTCTATGCCGAGCAGAAATACGGCAAGTTGACCCTCAAGCAAGTGATGGCCCCCGCCATCAAGCTGGCGCGCGAGGGATACGCCCTCAACTGGGAAGAAGCTCGCGATTTCCACGATCATCATCTGGCCGAGTTCCCCGAGTCGCACCGCGTCTTTCAGCGCAATGGCGACTACTACAAGGCCGGAGAGATTTTCCGCCAACCCGACCTCGCGCGCACGCTCGAGCGCATTGCCGAAAAGCCTGACGACTTTTATCACGGTGCGCTGGCCAGGGAACTCGCCGCCGCAATGCAAAAAGGTGGCGGTCTGATCACGGCCGCTGATCTGGCGAACTACGAAGTCAAAGAGCGTGAGCCGGTTCGCGGCACCTATCGCGGATACGACGTCATCAGCGCGCCGCCGCCGTCCTCCGGTGGAACCGTGCTCGTCGAGTCTCTGAATATTCTCGAAGGCTACGACCTCGCCAAACTCGGCGACCGTTCCGCCCAATCCATTCACTTCACGAGCGAAGCCTTCCGCCGCGCCTTCTTTGATCGCGCCGAGTTTATGGGTGATCCAGATTTCTCCCGGATTCCCGTCGCGCAGTTGATCGACAAGCGATACGCTGCCGCCTGGCGCGAAACGATCGACCCAGCCCGCGCCAGCCCCAGTAAAGATTTGAAGCGGCCCGCTGTGTTCAGCGAACTTGAGCAGTACGCGGCGTCGCATCCGCCGGCAGCCGCGCCACAAGAAGGCAACCACACCACGCACTACTCCATCGTCGATGCTGAGGGCAACGCGGTCGCAGTAACCACCACCCTCAACGACTGGTTCGGATCGCGCGTGACCGCCGACGGCCTCGGCTTCCTGCTGAACGACGAAATGGACGATTTCTCAGCGAAAGCCGGCGTGCCCAACGGCGACCATCTGATTCAAGGAGCCGCCAACGCGATCGGGCCGGGCAAGCGTCCTCTGTCGTCCATGACGCCGACCATCGTGGTGCACAACGGCAAGGTCGCGATGGTGCTCGGTTCGCCCGGCAGTTCGAAGATCATCTCGACCGTCGCCAACGTGTTGATGGGCGTCGTCGACTACGGCATGAATATTCAGGAAGCGGTGAACGCCCCGCGCTTTCACAACCAGTGGATGCCCGACGTCGTTTACGTGGAGAAATGGTTCTCGCCCGATACTCTGAACCTGTTGCGCCAGATGGGATACAACATCGAAATCGGCCTCCACTACGGAACGGACGTATCTCCCTACTGGAGCGACGCCGAGTGCATCGCTGTGGACGAAAAGACCGGTGACCGTCTGGGTGCAAGTGACGGAAGGAACAACGGCAAAGCGGTAGGATACTGAAAGAGATTTTAGATTGTTGATTTTAGATTGCAGGTTGAAACCCGATACGGTTTGACGACGGCGCAGTTTGAGTTGTTCGCTACGGTGTCATCCTGAGCGTAAGCCGTTTTTCAGGCGAAGCGAAGGGCCTGCCCTGAGCGGAAGCGCGAAGGGATCTCCCGCTCAACGGAAGTTGCGCGGAAGCCGAACTGAACGACTCAGTAGCTTTTCAATCTGAAATCTAAAATCTCCAATCTGCAATCTCTTAAGGACGCGCATGCAGAGAGCAGTTTCAACCTATTTATATGTCAAAGAGCGGCTCCATCCCGGCATCCTGGATGGGTTGGCTCGGACCGGCGTGCAGGCGATCGAAATTTTCGCCGCGCGCCAGCATCTTGACTATGCCAACCGCAAGGCGCACGTCAAGGAGATCGCCGACTGGTTTCGCGGCAGCGGCATTCCTCTGAACTCCGTCCACTCGCCTCTCTATGCCGACTACGAGTGGGGACGCGCCGGTGCTCCTCCCATCAACATCGCTGCCACCGATCGGGCGGCTCGCGTCGACGCCATGGACGAGATTAAACGCTCCCTCGAAATCGCCGAGCAGATTCCGTTCCGCTTTCTGGTGCAGCACTTGGGATTGCCCAATGAGAGTTTCGACGAGAAGAAGTTCGAAGCTGCCATGACCTCGATCGAGCACCTCCGCGCATTCGCCAAGCCGCTCGGTGTGCGCATTCTCCTGGAAAATATTCCGAACGAGCTTTCCACTCCCGACCGCCTCGTGGAAATGATCCGTGGCGCGCACTTCGACGACGTCGGCGTTTGCTTCGACTTCGGCCACGCCCACATGATGAGTTCCGTACGCGAAGGCTTCGAGATTCTGCGCACTCACATTCGTTCCACCCACGTGCACGACAACGACAAGCTGAAAGACTCGCACCTATGGCCGGGGCAGGGAACCATCGACTGGAAAGAAGCCATGGACTTGCTGCGCTCGGCTCCGCAAACGCCGCCTTTGCTGCTGGAACTGAACGAAGATGAGAAAGTGAATCCGCTCGAAAAGCTGGGCGAAACATTTGAAAAGCTGGACAAAAGCTAGTTTCAAGGTTTCAGGGTTTCAAAGTTTCAAAGACCTCTCGGTTCAACGTGAAAACCTTGAAACATTGAAACTTTGAAACCTTGAAACATCGAATCTACTGTCTATGTCACCTATCACCACAATCTCAGAAATCGGCCAACACGAGGGCCAGACGGTCACCATCCGTGGCTGGCTCTACAACCTGCGCGAAAGTGGAAAGCTCCTGTTCCCCCAATTCCGCGACGGCTCTGGCATCATTCAAGGCGTTGTTCCCAAGAACGCCGTCCCGCCGGAAGTCTTCGACGCGATCAAAACGCTCACGCAGGAATCCAGCGTGATCATCGAAGGCAAAGTTCGTGCCGACAAGCGCGCGCACGGCGGGTACGAACTCGATGTTGCGAACGTGCAAGTGGTCCAGCGCGTTCCCGAGTCCACGCCCTACCCGATCACTCCCAAAGAGCACGGCACCGATTTCCTCATGGAACATCGCCATCTCTGGGTGCGCTCGCAGCGCCAGGCCGCAATTCTGCGCGTGCGTGCCGAAATCATCAAGGCCGCCCGCGATTTCTTCGACGAGCGCGGATTCACGCTGACCGATCCTCCGATCATTACTCCCGCCGCCTGCGAAGGCACGAGTACGCTCTTTCCCGTCGACTACTTCGATGAGCAGGCATTCCTCACGCAATCCGGCCAGTTGTACATCGAAGCCACAGCCATGGCTCTCGGCAAGGTATATTCCTTCGGCCCAACGTTTCGCGCCGAAAAATCGAAGACGCGCCGTCATCTCACCGAGTTTTGGATGGTCGAACCCGAAGTTGCCTACGGAACGCTCGACGACATCATGGACCTGGCCGAGGGTTTCATCAGCTTCATCGTGAAGCGCTGTCTCGAAAAACGCCGCGCCGATTTGCAAACCATTGGCCGCGACATCTCGAAGCTCGAAAAAATCGAAGCGCCCTTCCCGCGTATAAGCTACGACGACGCCGTCAAAAATCTGCAGGAAGGCCACGCCAGAGGCGCGCTCGAATCCAAATTCGAATGGGGCGGCGACCTCGGCTCGCCCGACGAAACCTATCTTTCTGCCCAATTCGACAAGCCGGTCATGGTGCATCGCTATCCCGCGAAGGTCAAGGCTTTCTACATGGAGCCCGATCCGCAGAGCCCCGACCTCGCTCTATGCGTGGACGTGCTCGCTCCCGAAGGTTACGGCGAAATCATCGGCGGCTCGCAGCGCATGGCGTCGCACGAGTTGCTCTTGCAGCGCATTCACGAGCACAACCTGCCCGAAGAAGCGTTCAAGTGGTATCTCGACCTGCGCAAATTCGGCAGCGTGCCCCACAGCGGTTTCGGCATGGGAATCGAACGCGCCGTAGCCTGGATCTGCGGCCTCGAACACGTGCGCGAAACGATCCCATTCCCCAGGATGCTGTACCGGCTGTACCCGTAAATGAATTGAGTAATTGTGTAATCGGGTAATTGAGTAATTTAGGAATCGCCCGTGACCTTGGTTTTCAATTACACAATTACCAAATTACAAAATTACTCAATCTCTTATGACGAATGCCACCACCAATATCTCTCCTAAGAAAATCCGCGTGATCGGCGTTCCCCTCGACCTCGGCCAGTCGCGCCGCGGTGTTGATATGGGACCATCCGCCGTCCGCGTCGCCGGACTCGAAGCTCGTCTCGAAGCTCTTGGCCACGAAGTCGAAGACGGCGGCAACGTCGCCGTCGCCATTCCCGAACAGAAAAAAGAAGGCGCCGCCAACGCGAAGTACCTGAAGGAAATCACCGCGACCTGCACCAAGCACGCCGAGTTGGTCATCAAGACTCTCGAAGCCGGCAAAGTTCCGCTCGCACTCGGCGGAGATCACTCCATGGCCGCCGGAACCGTCTCCGGCGTGGCCGAGTTTTACCGCCGTCAGAACCAGCGCGTCGGTCTTATCTGGATTGACGCCCACACCGACATCAACACACCCGACTCCTCTCCCAGCGGCAATGTCCACGGCATGCCGCTCTCCGCCCTCATGGGGCTGTGGCAAGGAGATCTGGCGAATATCTTCGATTTTTCTCCGAAAGTGAAACCGGAAAACTGTGTGCTCGTTGGCGTGCGCGACATCGACGCAGTTGAGAAAGAAAACGTTCGCAAAGCCGGCATCGGAGTCTTCACCATGCGCGACATCGATGAGCGCGGCATGCGTACGGTGATGGAAGAAGCCCTCCGCCTGGCTGGGCGCGGCACCGCCGGCTATCACATCTCGCTCGATATGGATTGGGTTGATCCCGAGGACGCGCCCGGCGTGGGCACTCCCGTGCGCGGCGGCGCCACCTATCGTGAGGCTCACTTAGCAATGGAAATTATTGCCGACCACGGCCGCATGCTCAGCTTCGAGATCGTTGAAGTCAATCCTGTGATCGACGAGCACAATCGCACCGCGGATTTGGCCGTCGAACTCGCGCTGTCAGCCTTCGGAAAAAAGATTCTATAGCTACTAAGGGCCAAGAGGAAGTCTTGGCCACGGATTAGCGCTGATTCGCACTGATATAGAAATATAGAAAGGAATTATCCGTGAAGATCCGTGCGAATCCGTGGCTGATTGGTTTGTCTTCCCGTACCAACCCTGCGATTGACGCCGCACTCAACCTGCGTCCAAACTGAAAGGTCATGGAAAAGCTCAGGATCGGCATCTTATTCGGCGGACGCAGCGGCGAGCACGAAGTCTCCCTGCTCTCGGCCGCCTCGGTTCTCAACGCAATCGATAAAGAAAAGTACGAAGTCGTGCCCATCGGCATCACAAAAGATGGCCGCTGGCTCACCGCCGAGCACGCCGAAAATCTGCTGACCGGCAAGCTCGTCCTCGAGCCGCGTAACCTCCGCGCCGGCGATCCCGATAACACCGCCTCTGCCGCGGTTCTCGCGCGTGGCGAAGCCGTTGTCGTGCCGCCCGAGCCGGTGCACCGTCAGAGTGGCCTCGTGCCCTTTCAAACCGACGCCGCGCTCATGCGCCGCGCCAGCGATCGCGCTATCAACGTCGACGTCATCTTCCCCGTGCTCCACGGCACTTTCGGCGAAGACGGCACCATCCAGGGCCTGCTCGAACTCGCCGACATTCCCTACGTCGGCGCTGGCGTTCTCGGCTCCGCTGCCGGCATGGACAAAGACATCATGAAGTCCCTGTTCATCGCCGCCGGAATCCCCATCGTGAAGCACGTCACGATTCTGCGCAGCGCGTGGGAGAACGACCCGAAGAAAGTTGAGAAGCAAGTCGGCAAGCTGAAGTATCCCGTCTTCGTGAAGCCCGCGAATCTTGGATCGTCCGTCGGCATCAGCAAAGCCCACAATAAAAAAGAACTCGGACCCGCCATCGAAGAAGCCGCCAAGTTCGATCGCAAAATCGTCATCGAGCAGGGTGTCGGAGGCAACAAAGACAAAGCCCGCGAGATCGAATGCTCCGTCCTCGGCAACGACGAGCCGGTCGCCTCGGTCCCCGGCGAAATCGTCCCCGGCAAAGAGTTCTACGATTATCGCGCGAAGTACGTCGACGAAGGTTCGCAGTTAATCATCCCCGCGAAGCTGACCAAGTCCGAAACGAAAAAAGTGCAAGAGCTTGCCGTGGCCGCATTCAAAGCTGTGGATTGCTCAGGCCTCGCGCGAGTAGATTTTTTGATGGATCCCAAGACCCGCAAGATTTATCTCAACGAGATCAATACCATGCCCGGCTTCACCTCGATCAGCATGTACCCCAAGCTGTGGGCCGCGTCAGGATTGGAATATGCCGACCTGATCGACAAGTTGATTCAACTCGGCATCGAGCGCCACGAAGACAAGAAGAAAAATCAGTACAGCCGGTGAATGGATGGGATGCGTAGAGGTCAACTGTGCCGGGTAAATGAGTGAAATGGAGATATTTCGCCAACGAGTCCGCGAATTACGGAGTGATGTGATGCCATAGCTATCGAGACAGTGATCCACCCGATGAGAACCGCCAACACGAATGACACAGTCGAAGCCACAACTAGGCGTGCAACGAAGCGTGGCAGCCACGTTGCTTCTTCATATATCGACGTGGCAAACGCGCCTGTTAGTCCCGAAACTCCTAAACAACACACGGCTGTCACGAACCAAACCATGGCCCAATGCTGCGCATGGACTACATCGCCCCCACGTCCTCGTAGGCCGATCAAATCACCAGCCGCCATTCCGTACGCCATCGTATGCAGATAGCTGAATGCAGCAGCAGCGGAGAGCAGGACGGCAAGAGCGCCCAGTGCCCAGAGTCTAATGGCATCTCTTCGATCAGTAGCGGTTTTCATTCGAGACGAAGGTTACACCCGGACAAGTGGACATTCCAGATCGCTCAGAAAGTAGTCTCAAGCTGGGATGAGTGTAATCGGCGATTACACTCAAAACCACCGGGTGCTTACGGAACGTTAATCTTCTCCCGCTTCTCCGCCGGCACATAGTTCACAGCCGCCGTCCGCTCTAACTTATCCCATGCGAACTTGCGCCCTTCCAACGCTCGCTTCAGCGTCTTGAACAGCACAATCGAAAACAGTTGCCGGTACGCGAAGCGCTGCAACCAGACCTGGCTGAGCAGCCAGGCGTCTTCCTTGTCGTCGGGCCGCCGCCGCTCTAGGGCAAACGCAATCGCCGACGCGATGAAGTCAATCACCAGGAAGGCAAAGAAGAAAGCGACCAGTTTGTGAAAGCCCGCCGGATCCGTCGAGTCCGGGTGAAAGTGCTTCTGGATGTAATACCAGATCGTGCCCACGACGAACATAATATCAATGAGGGGCGACACCAGCGGCAGCAGAATCTGGAAGATCACAATGTTCGGCAGCGCGACCCATCCCAGTGCGCCTTTGCGGGCGAAGACTCCGCTGTGCTTGTAGACTGCCTGCAGAATGCCGAACGACCAGCGGAATCGCTGGCGCATCAAGCCATTCGGTGTCGTGGGAGCCTCGGTATACGCGAGTGCCATGTCCTCGTATTCGACGCGATACCCGCGGCGCAGCAGCGCCATGGTGAGGTCTGCATCTTCGGCGACTGTGTCAATGTGATAGCCACGGGCCTCGCGCACAGCCGAGACGCGCCACGCACCAATCGCTCCCGGCACCACGCTTACGGCGCCCAGCACATCCAGCGCGCGGCGCTCGAAGTTCTGGCTGGTGATGTATTCGAGAGCCTGCCACCGCGTCCATAGATTCACGCGATTTCCGACCTTGGCATTGCCCGCGATCGCGCCGACCTTGGGATTAATGAAATGCGGCACCAGCCGTGAGATCGCATCCGGCGCGATGATCGTGTCGGCGTCGATCCCCACGAAAAGTTCCGCGCCGCCGATGTGCTCGATACCGTAATTTAGGGCCTCGGCCTTGCCGGAGTTCTCTTTTCCGAGAATGAGTACCTTCCCGGCCGCAGCCTCTGCGGCGTACGCCCGGCGTGCGACTTCCAGCGTGCGGTCCTTCGAGCCGTCGTCGATCACGATCACGTACAGATTTGGATAGTTAGAATTCAGAGCCGCGCGCACTGTCCGCTCGACGACTTTCTCTTCGTTATAGGCAGGAATCAGAACTGCGACCCTCGGCTTATAAGAAGCAACTTCCGCGGGCTTCCCAAAAATCTTCTCGTGCACCCGGTCATACACTGCGGCCGCGCCAATAAAGATGAGGCGTCCGGTCATGAGCAGATCGCCCACCAGAAAAATCCACGTGATGCCGATGATTCCCGCGTCGAACATCCAAAACCCGAGGCTGTCGAGACGGGCAGCCCAGAGTTCGCCCCTGGGCAAGGGGGCCATGACGTCGGCTCGCGTTTTTCCCAGAAGATCGTAAACCGGTGCAATCTCATATCCGCGCGCGCGGATGCCGTCAATAATCATGGGCAGCGCGCGCACCGTTTCCGAGCGATCGCCGCCGCCATCATGCAGCAGCACGATGTTGCCGCAGCGCAAGTCTTCCTGGCGGCAGGGCGGTAGATGTTTCAGCACATACGACGCGATCTGCTCGGCAGAGCGGCGCGGATTCTCGCTCCAGTCATTGGGATCGATCCGGTTCCCAACCGTGATGTAGCCCATTTCTTGCGGAATCTCGAGCGGGCGCACCTGGTCCGCAGTGTCCGGTTCCTCGTCAATCGCGTACGGCGGCCGCATCAACGTCGTGCGCACCCCCACCAGGCTGGCGAACAACCGCTCCGTGAGATTCAGCTCCACCTTAAAGTGCGTTTGAGAGATGTAACTAACGTCGGGATGCGTGAACGTGTGGTTCCCAATCGTATTTTCTTCTTTGTAAATCCGTTTCGCGATGCCGGAGTACTTGTCGGTCTGAATTCCAATCAGGAAAAACGTGGCGGTCGTATGCTTTTCCTTGAGCACGTCGAGAATCTTGGGAGTCCACTCCGGGTCAGGGCCGTCGTCAAATGTAATCGCGATCTTGTTCGGGCTGTAGCCAAAGCGCTGTACGCGGTAGGGTTCGGGCAGGGTCTGGAAGACTTCGTCGGTGATCAGATTGCTGCCCGCATCAATCGTCAGATCCCGCATGCCATGGGCGGGCTTTTCTTCAATGCGCAAAATTTCGCCCTGGCCTTCCATATCCACATCCGCGCCGGGCGGCACGTCGCGCAGTTTATCGGTGGCTCCCGCATCTCCCGGCATATCCCACACTCGCCACAGAGAGCGGTCTTCGCTGCCCAGTCGCCACAGGGCAAACGTCTTGATGCCCAACGTCTGCGCCGATCGCATGTGGTTCAGCGCCGTCACCGCGTCGAGAAACCAGATATCGTGGCGCAGGCTGTGCTCGTCGAGGTAGCTGAAATGAGGAGTCATAGCGTCATCATCAAAGTTGACGTCCTCCTCCGAGTCCCGTGCAGTCAGCCATGCGTCTTGAACACTGACGGTCGAATCGCGGACCCCTGCCGGCAACGTACCCGTCTTGGGTTTCAGCACCCAGTCGTAGCCGTAGTTGGCGATAGCGCAGATGATTTTTTCCCGCGGGATCACGCTCTTGGCGAATTTTAAGTTCTGCACGAACCAATCCTGCGAGGCGACGGGCCCCGAAGCGCCACCGGGATAGTGCTCGTCATAGTTCATCAGCACGACGCCGTCCGCGGCCGCCGCAATCGCCGGATAATCGTATTCATTGCTGTGCGGCGGGACCGCAACATACAGCTTCAGGCCCCGCTCGTGCAGATCGCCGGAAACTTCCTTCAACAACGCCACATATCCGGCCTGGCCGCTGGGAGGAAACGTTTCAAAATCGATGGTCAGTCCTCGGTAGTGGCCGGACGCCAGAAATTGCAAAGCCTGACGACGGAACGACGCCCGCGCATCGGGATTGTTCAAGAACCCAACAATGTCTCCCACCCAATTCGCGCCGTCAGAATTGTTCACCATCGGGAAGACTTCCATGCCGGGGACTTCCGTCTTCAAAAACTGCATCACACGGTCGTCTACTGGAAGAACCGTGTCTCCCTGTACCACATCAAATAACTTGTTCGTTTGATCTTCCACACCCTGCAGTCGCCCATCGGCGGTGGTCACGTGTAGCCAGTCCGGATAAAGGATGTCGATCTGGTGCGCGAAAGAGCGCAGCGATGAGAAACTGGCCGCATCCCAGGGCACGTAGAAGGCGGCGCGGATGCCTTCCTCCTGATTTAGTTTGACCTGCGACGCCGCCAGCTTCGACTTGCGATGAGAGCGGGCCGCGATCTTCTTCTGGCGGTCGCGCGCCTTCTCCTTTTCACTCTCCTTCAACGCTTTAAACGCGCGTTTCTGCGGAGAAAACAGCAGTTCGGGCAGTGGTTCGTCCCGCAGTGCGGTGTAGACGAAAAAAATGATCAACGCCGAGACCAAAACGGCCGACACGTCGAACAGCCGCCGCAGGCGCTTCCAGCGGGCGCGGCGCGGATCATAAAAGACTGGTTTGGCCGAATTCGGTTCAGACATGGGTGAGTGACTGTTCATCGTATGCCGCGCAGGGCACACGGTCAATTGTAGGTCGGACAGGTTGAGGTTAGCTGCTCTGGCTCATAAGATGCACTTTCTCGACGCCGGGATTACCTCGACGCGCTATCATTCGCTGCGGGCGTGAACTGGTGCGAGATCTGGTGCGGAAAAACGCGAGATTCTTTCTGCTGGCAAGCCTGGTGGCGCTGGGCGTGCGGTTGCTGTTTGTCTTTTGTTTCCCGGCAGTTGTGGACGACTCCCGCCTCTACGCCAACATCGCCGAAAACTGGCTCCAGCACGGCATTTACGGCGTCACTAACTCCGGCGTCATCATGCCGACGCTTTCCCGCTTGCCGGGATACCCCGCATTTCTCGCGGCGATCTTTACCATCTTCGGAATCGAGAACTTCCGTGCAGTCCTGGTGGTGCAGGTGCTGTTCGATCTGGCGACGTGCTTCCTGATCGCCGATCTCGCGCGCCGTATCCTTTCTCCACGAGCCGCGAAGGCAGCGTTTCTTCTGGCCGCCCTTTGTCCGTTCCTCGCGAATTACGCTGCCACCGCACTCACTGAAACGCTGGAGATTTTCTTCACGGCACTGGCGTTCGATCTCGCTCTCCGCGGTCTGGGAGTGGGTGCAGAGGGAACACCCCGGCCAATCCCCGCACTCACGTGGCTCGCCTGTGGGCTTGCCGTCGGAGCCAGCATTCTGCTACGTCCTGATGGCGGGATTCTGCTTGCCGCGATCGGTGGCTATCTGCTTTGGCTTCTGCTGCGCAGCCTGTTTTCAAATCGAAGCCATAATGGCCGCTCGCCTCGTACGATCCTCTTCGCCGGAATCCTCCTTGCAGTCGGTGCCATTGCCCCACTCGTCCCTTGGACGCTTCGCAACCTCCACACCCTGCACCGCTTCCAGCCTCTCGCGCCGCGCTACGCCAACGACTCCGACGAACTGGTCATGAACGGATTCAATCGCTGGGTGAAAACCTGGACCGCCGACTACGTCTCTGTGCAGGAAATCTACTGGAACGTTCCCGGAGAAGACATCGACGTCACGCGCCTTCCCTGCCGCGCCTTCGATTCTGAGCCCCAGCGAAACCTAACCACCGAACTGTTCGCCGACTACAACCGCGCCCACGACATGACTCCGGAACTCGATGCCCGTTTCGCATCTCTAGCCGCAGAGCGCGTTCACACAGCCCCCCTCCGCTACTACGTGTGGCTGCCGGCAGTACGCATCGTAGACATGTGGCTCCGCCCGCGTACCGAACTATTTCCCTCCGACCCGCGCTGGTGGGAATTCAACGACGACCCCCGCTGGCTCGCCGTCAGCCTCGGCTTCGGCCTGGTGAACCTGATTTATGTCGCGATGGCCTCCGCCGGCCTGTGGCGCCCCCGCGCATTTTTTGGCGTCGGCCTATTACTTTTATTTCTGCTGCTCCGCTCCGCCTTCCTCGGCACCCTCGAAAACCCCGAGCCGCGCTACACCTTGGAATGCTATCCCATCGTGATTTTGCTGGCCTCAGCGCTGTTCTGCCGTCAAATCAGCCCATCTTGACCTACCAAAATCAGAAACTAGACTATGTCAGAATGCATTTGTTGACCTCGTTAGATGTCCTAAAACATTGAAAATTAAGCTTGAAAGATGAGGCCCAATGATTGCACAATTACCCACATTGGGGAGGGTCTCTGGTCGTTAGCCTCCTGTCGCGGTAGAGAAATCAAAATTGCAGGGTTTTCGAGTAGAAGGCGTAGTGCGCTTCAGCGCAGTCCTTGGCGTACGAGTGTGATTACTTTGAACATTTCTCTGGAGGCTTCAATGGGTTCCAGTACATTGCGGAATAGCCGTCCCTTGGTTGTATTCGTGCGTTTAACCAGCCTGCTCCTTCTCTTGAGCAGTTTCGCGCTTGGACAGTCCAGCAATACATCGCTTAGCGGTATTGTTAAAGATACGACGGATAGGGTGATTGCCAACGCCACGGCCGTTCTCACCAATGCGGCCACAGGGACGGTTCGCACTCAGAAAACCAGCCCGGACGGGCGCTATTCATTCGATCTTCTCACGCCGGGCGACTACAAGCTCGAAATGCAGGCGGCGGGCTTCCGCAAGCAGATGCTACAAAACATTCACGTATTAATTGCAAAAGCCAACACCCTCGACGTCACCATGCAGGTCGGAGCAATAACCGAGGAAGTCACGGTGAGTGCCGAGTCCAGCCAGGTTATGGTGGACTCGCAGGATGCCAGCCTGGGCAATAATTTCGTTTCCGAGCAAATCACCCAGCTTCCGCTGGAGGCTCGAAACGTTTTGTCGCTGTTGACATTGCAGCCTGGCGTAACGAAAGACGGTTACGTCGCCGGCGGTCGCGCTGACCAGTCGAACGTCACGCTCGACGGCGTCGACATCAATGAGGCATACAGTAACGCGATTGGCCCCGCCCAGACGGACAGCACCGTTCCCAACGCAGAAAAAGGACCGGTGCTCCGGCTAAACTCGGAGGCGATCGAAGAGTTTCGCGTCGCAACCCTGAACTCGGGTGCTGGTGGCGGAAGATCGTCGGGTGCTCAGATTTCACTAGTGACCAAGACTGGCACCAACAATTGGCATGGTGCAGCCTTTGAATCCAACCGCAACACGATCTTTACTGCCAATGACTGGTTTAACAACCACGCAGGTGTCGCACGCCCGACGCTGATTCGCAACACTTACGGCGGCGCCGTGGGCGGTCCGATCAAGAGGGACAAAGCCTTCTTTTTCTATAGTTACGAAGGTCGTAACGACGCCAGTCAGACCCCTGTGTTGGCCGCGAATGGATCGCCAGTTCCGATGGCAAGCATGGGGCAGGGGCTGCTCAACTTCCATCTTTGTTCAGGTACCTCTGGCAATTTCGACTGCACCACTCCCGGTCAAATCGTTACGCTCGGACAAACCGATTTTGCCTCCATCTTCCCCGATATTCAGGGGTTGAACCAGGCCGCATTGCAAACCTTGGGGGGGGCCGCGGCAAAGTATCCCGCCAACGACACAACCATTGGCGACGGCATGAACGTGGGGGGATTTCGATTCAACGCGGGCACGCCGGTCCGCCTCCACTCGCACTCAGGCAAGCTGGATTTCAATCTCACACGTAATCAGAACCTCTTCATTCGCGCCAACGTGATCTATGACAAATGGGGTGGTGTTCCGGCTTATCCCGACACTCCAGCTCCCGATGAATGGGATCACCCGTGGGGATTTGCTATCGGCCATACCTGGACCATTCACAACAACCTGGTCAATAATTTCCGCTACGGATACACCCGCCAAGGATTCACCAAGGGTGGCGATCTAAACCACAACGATATTGACTTCCGCTTTGTTTACTTCCCAACGAACGAGTTGTTCTCCTTATCTCGCACCACGCCAGTGCAAAATTTTGTGGACGATCTTAACTGGGTTCACGGCCGTCACACGATTCAGTTTGGCATGAACGTGACGAAGAGCAACAATGTCCGAACCAGTTATTCCAACGCCTATGACCAGGCGATCACGAATCCTTCGTATTACCTCACCAACCTGCTTCGCGGACCGTTGAGCAACTACGTCTTGGCCCAGGATGGGATTCCTATGTTCGGTGGCGACGGATCGAGCGCGGAGAATGCAATGACCGCCCTGATTGGCCGCTTCACTCAGTACACAGCTGATTACACGTACGGTCACGACTTGCAGTTAACCCCTTCTGGCACCCCAACGACTCGCAATTTCGCCGGTCAAAACTACGAAGGCTACGTTCAAGATACCTGGAAGACAAACCGTAATCTAACCCTCACCTTCGGGCTCCGCTACGGTCTCGCCCGGCCGATTTATGAAGTCAGCGGATTCGAGACAAAACCGGATGTTCCTCTCGGCACTTACTTGCACGAGCGGGCGATCAACGCGATGCAGGGAATCGATTTCACGGACCCGGTCACCGTTAATCTGTCTGGACCAGCGAATCACAGTTCGCCCATGTACAACTGGGACAAAACCAACTTCCAACCCCGCGTGGGCGTCGCTTGGTCGCCGAACTTCAGTTCCGGTCTGTTGGCGCACATTTTCGGCAGCCAGAGTCAGTCGGTTCTTCGCGGAGGCTTCGGTATAAACGGCGACTACTTCGGTCAGGCCCTAGCCACCTTCTTCGACGTGCGGAACACCCTGGGCTTCGGATCGTCCTTCACGACCGGTCCGAATACATATGATGTCGGGTGCTCGCCCTACCAGGACCCGGGCTCTTCCTATTTCGGTGCAGGTGGAACTTGTGCAGCCGGAGTCAATCTTGGTCCGCTCTTTACGAGTACCGATCAAGCGATCCGCGGTGTATTGCCGGCGCCTCCGGTCCTGCAAGCCATCGCATTCCCGCAACAACAGCCCGCGGACAACTCGCTCAGAATTGAGTCCTCGCTGGACCAGGGTCTCACTACGCCTAAGAGCTATTCCTGGAGCGGCACCTTTGAGCGCACGTTACCTCACGGCTCGATGCTCCAGATCAGTTATCTCGGGCGTGCGGGACGTCATCTGCTCGCGCAGCGGGACATCATGCAACCGATCGACTTGGTCGATCCCCAGTCTAAAATGGACTGGTACACAGCCGGCACGATGCTAGCTAAGCAAAGGGCCGCAGGCGTTGCAACCAGTTCTGTCCAGGCCATCCCATACTTCGAGAACTTGTTCCCGGGCGCTGCTGCTAATTTGGGATACATTTTGCCGAACTCGACTCAGGCCATCTACCAGTTGATCAACGACGTCGGTGGCGACTACACGACGACGCAGGCGATCATTGATGGCATCTCCAATATCGGCCCCAATGCTTTCTATCAGCCCCAATACGGAGCTTTATCAGCGTGGGGCAGCATCGGCAACTCGAACTATCACGCTCTCGCGGCTTCGTACAAAATCCGCACCAACAGTCTGACCGCGGATTTCAACTACACATGGTCTCACTCTCTGGATGATTCTTCCGGCTTGCAGAATGGTGGCGGCTACAACGGGGAGTCTTTCATCCTGAATCCGTTCCGCCAGCATGACATGTACTCGAACTCAGATTTTGACTCGCGTCACCAGATCAACGTCAACACAGTTTGGCAGCTCCCTGTCGGTCACGGAAAAGCCTGGTTGGCAAATACTGGCAAAGTGGCCAACGGCGTGATTGGTGGTTGGCAACTCACCAGCATCTTCCGGTTTAACACCGGCATGCCGGTCGGCTTCTACAACGGAACGACGGGTGTCTTTGACGATGCTCGCTGGGCGACGAACTGGGAGGTTCAGAGCAACGCAGTCCGTACGTCTAACTTCAACACGTGCCCGACCAGGGGTGCGACACCGAAGCTATTCGGATGCAATACAGATTTCGCGTTCCAGCACTTCCGCAACGCTTACCCTGGTGAAACCGGCGAACGCAATGTCTTTCGAGTCCCCGGATACGTCGTTCTTGACTTAGGTCTGGGAAAGACATTCCACCTCAGCGGACTTTCGGCCAGGATCCCAGAGACTCACGAACTGCAGTTCCGGTGGGAAACATTTAACGTGACCAATACGCAGAAGATGGGGGCGTTCGATGCCAGCCGTAGCGGATTCGGAATTCCGTTGGATCCAAATCTGAATCAACCGGCGAGCAACTTCTCCAACTTCACCAGCATTCAAGGTGCCCCTCGCGTCATGCAGATTACAGTGCGCTACAAGTTCTAGCGGGGACATTGCTGCTTTCCAACGGGGCGGAGAAATCCGCCCCGTTTTTTTTTCCGAGACACCTCTGTGCGTCGCGTCTAGTCTTGCATCTCGCTGAATGCGTGCTGACTCCTAGTCATTTCCGTCAACTATTCCCTTGAACTCCATCGCAACGGCGCGCCACAATAGCGCCAATCGTTTATGCAAGAAGTGAAGGGAGATCCCTATGCATCCTGCTTCACGGCCAGTAGCAGTCCTCATCAGTTCCATTCTCGCACTCGTCAGTCTGGGCTTTTCACAATCTGCGACCACCTCACTTCGCGGCACTATCTCCGATGCCAAAGGTGCTGTCATCTCCGGCGCCACCGTGACTCTCAGCAGTGCGGCGACTGGATTTTCGCGATCCGCCAAGTCCGACGATCAGGGGATATATCAGTTCCTCGAAGTGCCACCCTCGACGTATCTCATGACTATCGCTGCCGCGGGCTTCGCAACCACGAAGCGGGAGAACGTTGTGCTGCAGGTCAGCAGTCCGGCCACCGTGAACCTCGCGCTGCAGGTGCAGGGCGGTTCCGTGATTGTGGATGTCACGAGCGAAGCGCCCATGGTCAATACGCAAGACGCGACACTCGGCAATAATTTCAACGCGCGTCAACTCACCGATCTGCCTTCTGAAGGGCGCGATCCAGCTGCCATTCTGAGTCTTCAGCCAGGAGTGGTGTACATCGGCAGGACCACCGATTCGCAGCAAAACGACGACAGCCGCGGTGGCGCGGTCAACGGCGCGCGCAGCGACCAGACCAACATCACCCTCGACGGCTTGGACGACAACGATCAGCTCAGAGGCTATGCCTTCGAAGGTGCCATGCGAGCCACCCTGGATTCACTCCAGGAATTTCGCGTCACCACCAGCAATTACGACGCGGCGTCCGGCCGTTCGTCGGGGGCGCAAGTCAATCTCGTCACCAAGAGTGGTACGAATTCATTTCACGGCTCGCTCTACGAATATCACCGCCCAACTTTCGACGTCGCGAATGACTACTTTAATAAAGCATCGCAGTTGAGTCTGGGACTCCCGAATCGCCCTCAGCACATTCTGCGGAATACTTTCGGCGGAACCGTTGGCGGTCCCATCATGAAAGACCGTTTGTTCTTCTTCGCGGCCTACGAAGGCCAACGCACCGCCGACCAGGTTCAGACGAACCGCATCGTGCCGACTCCTAGCCTTGTCGCCGGGCAATTGAAATATTTATGCAATACCAGCGACCCAAACTGCGTCGATGGTATGACCGGTAGTAGTGGTGGCACGCAACTTTTCTCGGTCGCCAGTGACTCTCAATTCGCACCAGACCTGGTGGCGACGCTGACTCCTGCCGGAGTTGCGTCTCTCGATACGGGCTGCAGCGGAAACGGAACCTGTCCCTTGGGTCCTGGTCCCAACCCGCTCATCGCCAATCTCGGTGGTTCCAGTCCTGGCGCGTTGTTCATGAACTATCCGGCTCCCAACTGTCCGAGCTGTGGCAACTCCACTAACGGGAGCGGGGATCTTCTAAACTCGTCGGGCTACACCTTCCCCGGCAACGCTCCGATCCGGCTCAATACCTACATCTTCAAACTCGACTACAAAATCTCTGCCGATGGCAATCACTCTCTTTTCATTCGCGGAAACTTGCAGAACGACAATTCGAAAACGCCTCCTCAGTTTCCCGGCCTTCCTCCGAATTCCATCATCACCAACAACAGCAAGGGAATTGCTGCAGGCTATACCTGGATCGTTCGCAACAATCTCATCAACAATTTCCGCTACGCTTTTATCCGTCAGGGCTTGGGAGAGGCCGGGCTTAACAGTCAGGACTTCAACCGCCTCCGCGGCCTCGACGACACCATCGGACTAACCTCTACCGTCCTGACGAACGTTCCCGTCCAAAATTTCATCGATGATCTTTCCTGGACGAAGGGACACCACACGCTTGAGTTCGGCACCAACTGGCGACTCATTCGTAACAATCGCCAGTCGAACGCGCAGAACATTTCCGAAGCCTACGCGAACCTTTACTGGATGAGCCCATCGTTCATCGCTAACGACGGAGTGAGCCTTGACCCGGGCATCGCTTCCGGTCCGAGCTTTCCTCTCGTCGACAGTTCCTTCAGCGGTTCCTATGACTTCGCTGCCGTGCAAGTTACAGGTCTCATGAGCCAGGTTTATACGGTTGCGAATCAGGATAAGAACGCAAATGCCATCGCTAATGGCGAACTCGTGCCGCGCCACTTTCGAAATTTTGAAGGTGAAATGTACTTGCAGGACAAATGGAACGTCACCCCCGACCTCACCCTTACCTATGGTTTGCGCTATTCGCTGCTGCAACCTCCCTATGAGAGTGCCGGTAATCAGGTCGCGCCCACGGCCGACATGCACCAATGGTTCACCAATCGCTGGCAAAACATGTACCAGGGAATTGTCAACCAGCCGGAGCTGAGCTTCGACCTCTCCGGTCAGGCCAATGGAGGCAAGCCTTACTGGGGATGGAACTACAAAAACCTCGCGCCCCGATTTGCCATCGCCTACTCGCCGCATGCCTCCAGTGGTTTCTGGCACAAGATTTTCGGTGATGCCGGAAAGAGTTCCATTCGCGGCGGCTACGGCCTGTACTTCGATCACTTCGGAGAAGGCGTCGTCAACACCTTCGACCGGCAAGGTTCGTGGGGACTCACCACCACGATCAGCAATCCCGCCGGTTATCTGGGCGTCGACACTGCTCCTCGATACACTGGGCTGCTCGGCCCGGGTAATTTACCCCCCAGCCAAATTGCGCAGGCGCCGCACGGATTCCCCTACACTCCATCGGACGATCCGAATACTTACGGCTTGGCCATCGCGTGGGGAATTGATAACCGTCTGAAAACTCCGTACTCGCACGTCGTGGACTTCTCCATCACGCGCGAACTGGCACACAACTTCGTCCTGGAAGCGACCTACACCGGACGCTTCGCGCGGCACCTGCTGCAAGAAATCGATCTTTCGCAACCGCTTGACCTTGTCGATCCTGCCAGCAAGGCCGATTACTTCACGGCTGCCCAGACGTTTTCGAAGGCTGCTTATGCCGGCACACCCACAGCTAGCATGCAGCCGATTCCGTACTGGGAGAATCTGTTCCCACAAGCGGCAGGACAGGGTCTGCTTTCCGGCAGCGGGGGCACCGCCCCCTGTTCCGGCGGGCCCGCGCCCGCAAACCCCACTGCTACCCAGAACATCTACGACATGTATAACTGCAACGTGGGCAATGAAACGCTGTCTCTCGAACTGCTCGACGCTTTCTGTTTCCCGGCTTGTGCCGGTACCGGGTCCAACAATCTCGGCGGCTTTGTAGGATCTGCCGGCACGCCGTTCCAGTACTATCAACCGCAATTCTCGTCACTCTACAGCTGGCAAACCCGCGGCAACAGTAGTTACAACGGACTGCAAATCAGCTTGCGGCATGCCATGTCTGCAGGTCTGCAGTTCGATCTCAACTACGTTTACTCAAAGTCAATCGATGTCGGCTCCAACGCAGAGCGGGTCAATGGATTCGAATCAGGCGGCTTGGCTTTCAACAGCCAGGTGATCAACGCCTTCTCTCCCGATCAATGGCGCGCCCCTTCTGATTTCGACACCACTCATCAGATCAATGCGAACTGGGTTTGGGATCTTCCTTTTGGACACGGCCGGCGCTTTGGGGGCAACAGCAGCCGTCTTGTGAATGCGATCTTCGGAGGTTGGGGGCTTAACGGTTTGATTCGTTGGACGAGTGGCTTCCCCTTCTCCGTTGAAGCCGGCAACGGATGGTCCACTAACTTCGAACTCGAAGGCTCCTCGATTCTCGTAGGACCAAAGCCCAAGACCGGAGTCTTTATGTCGAACGGCAGTCCGAGTGTCTTTCAGAATCCTCAGAGCATTACGTGCGCATGCACAACGCCCAACGTGCCTGGAGGAAATGACGGAGCGATTTTCCGTGCGACCTATCCCGGCGAGGCAGGACAACGCAACAACTTCCGCGGCCCGGGTTTCTTTGGAATCGATCCCGGACTTTCCAAAACGTGGAATCTGACCGAAGGCAAGACTTTGCGCTTCGCCTGGGAAGTTTTCAACGCCACCAATTCCGTTCGCTTCGACGCGGCCGGGTCACTGATAGGCCAATCGCTTTTCAGCATCACGGGCTTCGGACTCTACAACACGGAACTGACTCAGCCCCGAGTCATGCAGTACTCGTTGCGCTTCGCCTTCTAAGCCGCAAAACTAATTTAGGGACGGCGCAAGCCGTCCCTAATTCTTGTAGCACTGAAATGTCCGACTGGCCGTCCCGAGAGAGGCGGCGACGAGAAACCTTACGTGAGCGGCGAGTCGCTCATGCGGAAGCGCGTGCGCACGTGCTCTGAGATCAGTTCGATGGCCGGACGGTTCTTCACCGGATCGATCTGTGCCAGATATTTCATGGCCTCGACTAGCAGGCGTTGCCCGTCTACGTACCGAGGATCCGAGCTGCGTTCTCTGCGCTTGTTTCCCAACTTAGGGGGGACTGTAATCGTAAAAACCTTGGCCATGGGTACCTAACTAAAGTTAGGGGTCAGTATAGCGCCCCAGACGGCAAATCGAGAATATTACTTCCTCTTTAAATTCAACGACTTAACCGCGAGGCGAAATCGTCTCCGTCTTGCTCGTAGTCTTTATCTGAAAAACGTCGTTGCCAATCTTCTCGTTCACTTTGATTGTCGAATACTTCGCCAGCCGGTAATCGCCTTGCGGCTCAAAAAATTGCTGCTGCACTGAGATGCCGCGATCGAGATCGATCCACAGCAAAATTCGCTTGAACGTATTGCGAACCTTCTCGGATTTCGGCACCAGTTCCAGTTTCGCCGTTGCCACGCCGTTGATGGTTTCGAGTCCAAGGTTCGTCACCTGGAACGCCTTCATCAGATCTTGTCCGCTGCCTCCGAAGCCCAGAACGAGATAGCTCTCGAAATCGTCGCTCTTCTTGCCCAGATCGTACACCGTCAGCTGATCGGGCTTCGGCAGATACATCTTGATCTTGCCATCGCTCACGAGAACGTATTTGCGGTCAGGCTTCGTGATCTCCGCCTTCATCTGAACTTCTTTGCCCGTCCGCCGGTAATAAATAGTGCCCGACTGAATATCGTCCACTTCATCGATGACTTTTTCGTAGCGGTCCCATTCGAACTGAGCTTCCGTGGTGCGAAACGAGGCGGCGGCCGTGTCCATTTGCTTGAGCACGGCGTCGAGGTTGCCACTGTCGGCAGGCTTCTCCTGCGCCCCTACGGCAAAGGCCAGCAGGCAGCAACCGATCGCAACGAGTATTGGTGGCAGAAAATATTTCATGCACTTTCGAAGATCCCGCGGCGCTGGCCTAAGCATCCTCAATCCCGCTTCGCCAGCACTTTGTAGCTTTGCGCTTTACCTTTCCGGTCGGAAACGGTTTCATAGCTCAAAATTGTCACCGCCCCTGAAATCGGTTGAATCACGCGCAACAATTGCTCCCGCACTGCCCGGTCGTTGCCTGGCGTAATCGTGCTCGCCTCGACTTGATAGATCAAATGCCCTTGCTGGTCGGCCGAGACCACCACATCCGTCGGATGCGGATTCTTCGCCACGGGTTTGTCGTTGAAGTCGATCACACGCGGAGAAAACAGTACAAATACGATGATCAGCGTGACCATGATGTCGTAATGCAGCGTGCCACGCTCGTATTGCCACAGAATGTATCCGCGAATTGTTCGCCAAACGGCGTTCATCGGCAGGGGCGCGCTCGGTGCAGTCGTTGTAAGTTCCGCTCTCAAGTCTAGTGGCCCCTCCGCTTCTTGGCAATTCGCGCCGTTTCTTGGCAAGCAGCCTGCACTGCCCGTACTCTTGTCATTCCGAACCGGCGCTGAGCCGGTGAGGAACCTGCTGTTGCCGGCAGCCGCCTAAAACTTCTTCGGCGTAATTCGATCCGTCCCAATATACGGCCGCAGCGCCTCCGGAATGATCACGCTCCCGTCCGCCTGCTGATAATTCTCGACAATCGCAACCCACGTGCGCCCAACAGCCAGCCCGCTGCCGTTCAGCGTATGCACGAACTCTGTCTTATTCTTGCCCTCGGGCCGGTAGCGAATGTTGGCTCGCCGCGCCTGGTACGACTCGAAATTCGAGCACGACGAAATCTCGCGGAACAACTGCTGCCCCGGCAGCCAGACTTCAATGTCATATGTCTTCGCTGAAGACGCTCCCATGTCGCCCGTGCACAGCGCCATCGTGCGGTAGTGCAGGCCAAGCTTCTGTAGCACTTCCTCGGCGTTACGCGTCAGCTTCTCGTGCTCTTCGTAGGAATGCTCCGGATGCGCGAACTTCACCAGTTCCACTTTCTGAAACTGATGCTGCCGGATGATGCCTCGCACATCTTTCCCATACGATCCCGCTTCACTGCGAAAGCACGGCGTATACGCAGTCAACGAAACCGGAAGCCGTGCCTGGTCCAGCACTTCATCGCGATAAAGATTCGTCACCGGAACTTCCGCTGTCGGGATCAACCAAAGATCCTTCTCGCCATGGGGCACGCGGAATGAATCAGCACCAAACTTCGGCAGCTGGCCCGTGCCATACATCGAATCCGAATTCACCAGATAGGGCGGCAGGACTTCGGTATACCCATGCTCTCGCGTATGCAGATCAAGCATGAAGTTCATCAAGGCTCGCTCGAGCTTTGCGCCGAGATCCCAGTACACCGCGAAACGCGCGCCAGTCAGCTTCACCGCGCGCTCCAGATCGAGGATGCCCAGCTCTGCCCCCAGATCCCAATGTGCCTTGGGAGCGAAATCAAATTTCGGCGGCGTGCCCCATCTGCGCACTTCAACATTGTCGTCGGCGCTGTGTCCCACTGGTACGCTGGCATGCGGCAAGTTAGGAATGCCCGCCAGAATGTCGCGCAGCCGCGCATCCAGGTCACCCGCGGTCTTTTCCAACGTCTGAATCTTCTCGCGCAGATCCTTCGTCTGGGCCATCGCGGCCGTGGCGTCTTGGCCGCTCTTCTTTAACTTAGCGATCTCTTCCGAAGCTTTATTGCGCTGGGCCTTGCTGGTCTCGGCCTCGGTAATGGCCTGGCGGCGCTGCGTATCCACCTCGCGGAAATCCTTGAGCACCGCAGCCGGATCCATGCCGCGCTGGCGCAGCTTCTCTTCCACCAATGGCAGGTTTTCGCGAACGAAATTCAGATCAAGCATGATTTGAGATCAAGCAATGGAACTCACTAATGTATCGGAAAACGGCTGGGGAATGCACCTTAGGATACAAAGGAGTGTAGGAGGTCGGCGCCTGTCATCCTGAGCGAAGCGAAGGACCCATGCACTCCCGCCCGTGGCACTGGCCAGGCAAAGTACGCCGCTCAGGCAAGACTTCTACTTCCTCTCCAGCGACTTCAAATAAGCCACAATCGCCTGCGCATCCTGCACATTAAATCGGTACGACGGCATCGGCGGCCGCGGCGGCAAGTTGTTCTTGCCGATCCCAGTCATCAGGAACCGGATTGCCGTATCTCTCTCCCACCCGGGAAGTCCCGCGATATTGGGCGCCTTGTCGGCCCACACCGGCATCGGAACAGTCGGCGCAAATCCAAGCGGAGCCCCCTTCAGCCACTGCTCTTCGATCGGCTCTCCTCTTGCATTTCGTGGGGTATGGCAGTCACCGCACAACGCAACACTCTCCACCAGATATTTTCCGCGCGTCACGCTGGCGGCCGTCGTCGAATGCGCCTTGTGCTTCTGTCCTGCAAGCATGGGAGCGACTATGAGCGCAACGGCCAGTCCACCGAAGATAAGTCTTCTCATTGAAACCAACCTCTGCTGGGGCCCTCAAAATCAGCGCTGAAATATAACATACACATTCACCGTTGACGCAGAGACTGGTTTGAGTCCGGCCCGCGTCGGCGTATCATTGACACAATACGGAGGTGGCCCCATGGCTGCAAATCGTCATCCCGGCATCAACATGCACAATCTCCCCGTCGGCGGCGAACTCATGGGCCTTGTCTTCGCGGTCGGTTGCGCCGCGATCTTCCTCATCGGATTTCCTTCTCTCTGGTATTTCGTCGCCTTCAGTGCTGCGATGGGCATCGGGGTCGCAATTCTGCTTCGTGTCGTCAACCGCCACCGTTCGGAGCGCAACAAACCACTCTCAATTTTGTCCGCCCCGGCCAAGCCCGACAACCTGGTCGTTCTCAAACCCGGCAAGCCCTGGAATCTTCTTCAAGCTTCGCCAAGTCCACTCTCCGCCTAACGTCCCCTCTAGCCTGTCATCCCGAGCGGCGTCTTTTGCCGCGAAGGACCTATGCAACTCGCCGAAGGGACAGCTTCTTTTCGTTTTGGAGAGATCTTGCGCCTAAACTGCGCATTCTCGGCATGCTTCCCTTTGGCTTATCCTGCATGCCTGTGTAAACTAACCTTCGCGATGCGATCGCTCCCCAGATCAGTGCTCGCCGGGTTTCTATTCCTGCTGGCCTCCATGGCAGCCGTCGCCACCCTTTCAATTCCCAGCGCCGCCTCGGCCTACAACGGCCGCCCCAAACTAGTCGTCGTCATCGTGATCGATCAGTTTCGCGGAGACTATCTCGAGCGCTACCACGACCAGTTCGGCGACGCTGGCTTCCGCTTCCTCCTCGACCACGGAGCGTATTTTCCCAACTGCAATTACAACTATGCCAACACCCGCACCGCTCCCGGGCACGCAACCTTATTTACCGGCGCCTACAGCAACGGCCACGGCATCGCCGACAATGAGTGGTGGGATCAGAAGAAAAAGCGCATGGTCACCTCGGTCGAAGACGACAGCACAAAAATGATTGGCGTCGCGACCGACAAAGACGGTGCCTCGCCGCACAATCTGCTCGCCGACACGTTAGGGGACGAACTCAAAGTCGCCACGCAAGGCAAATCCCGCGTCTTCGCCGTTTCCCTGAAAGATCGCTCCGCCGTTCTTCCCGCCGGATTCGCCGGCGATGCAGCCTACTGGATCGAGCCGAAGAGCGGCGCGTGGGTCACATCCACCTACTACCGCAACGAACTCCCGCGCTGGGTGCAGGATTTCAATTCTAATCGTCCCGCGAAGTTCTGGGATCGTGACTGGAAGGATGCGCAGGGCGCTTTGCTCCGCTCCACCGCTCATCGCAAGGGCAAAGACGGCTCCGACGCCGGCTTCTACGAAGTAATCGGCAGCACTGCCCTCGGCAACGAATACGAGTTCGACTTCGCCAAGGAACTCGTTGTCTACGAAAACGTCGGCCGCGGCCCGGCCACCGATCTCCTCTCCATCAGCCTCTCGCCGAACGACATCCTCGGCCATCAGGTTGGCCCCGATTCTCCGGAAATGCAGCAGATGGCTCTCGACCTTGATCGCCAGGTGGCGGACTTCATCAACTTTCTCGGCCACCAGATTGGCCTGGTCAACGTTTGGATCGCCCTCTCGGCCGACCACGGCGTTTCCTCCCTGCCTGATCAAGTCAAGAAATTGCGGATTCCCGCCGCGAATCTTGACAGCGCAAAACTCGAAGTCCAGATCAACAGTGCCATCGCCGCGAAATTTTCTCCCGGCCACGCGGCAGCCTATGTCAAACTCGACTACCCCCTGGCTTGGCTTGATCCAGATGCGTTTGCCGCCGCTCACGTGCACGAGCACGACGCCGAGACAGCTGTCGGTGATGCGATGAAGCAAGCCGGTCTTCGCGATTTCTATACGAAGTCGCAACTGGCCGAAGGCAAAGCGCCTGATACACCTCTGGGCCGAAAGTATTTGAATAGTTATTCACCCGAGGGAAGCTGGTACGTGATGGGCGTTCCCGAAATCTACAATGTGGGACCATCCAAGGGCACCGACCATGCCTCGCCTTGGGCGTACGACACGCATGTCCCGCTGGCTTTTTATGGGCTGCCGTTTCAGCCGGGAACCTATCGCACCAGCGTCGAGCCTGTAGACATGGCCGCCACTCTCGCCTCGTTGCTCGGCATCAACGCTCCGTCCCACTCCGTCGGGCGCGTCCTGACCGAAGCTCTCGCCCCTTCCCGCCACGTCACCAGTGCCGGTCCAGTTTCGGGAGAAACCAAGCCATGAGTCCTAATTCCGGCGCACCCGATCTCAGCGTGAATGTTGCGGGCGTTGAACTCAAGAATCCCGTCATCGCGGCCAGCGGCACGTTTGGTTACGGCGTCGAGTTCGAAGACGTTGTTCACCTCGGCAAGCTGGGCGGTTTCGTCGTCAAGGGATTGTCGAAAGAATCGATGATCGGCAATCCTCCGCCGCGCCTGTGGGAGACCGCCGCCGGCATGTTGAACGCCATCGGCTTGCAGAATATTGGGGCGCAGGCATTCCTCGCCGAGAAATTGCCGCACCTTCGCGGAATCAAGAACATCGTAGTGATGGCGAACGTCTTCGGCTACACACGCGAAGATTATGAGCGCACCATCGAGATCCTCAACGATGGCGAGGGCATCGCCGCCTACGAACTGAATGTTTCGTGTCCCAACACTGCCCAGGGAGGCCTGCAATTCGGCAGTGACCCGCGCTCGCTCGACGAAGTTGTTACCACTGCCAAGCGCGTGTCACAACGCCCGCTGATCGTCAAGCTCTCACCCAACGTCACCAGCATCGCCCAAATGGCCTACGTGGCGCAGGAAGCCGGTGCCGACGCGCTTTCGCTGATCAACACATTCGTCGCCATGGCGATTGATCCGGAAACGCGCAAGCCTCGCATCGCCAACGTCACCGCCGGTCTCTCCGGTCCCGCGATCAAGCCCATCGCGGTGCGCATGGTCTACGACGCTTCCCACGCCGTGAAGATTCCCGTCATTGGCATGGGAGGAATTTCAACCGCGACCGACGTGATCGAATTCATGCTCGCCGGCGCCACCGCCGTCCAGATCGGCACCGCCAGTTATTGGGATCCCTGCGCCACCGAAAAAATTGTCAACGAACTACAAGAATGGTGCACCCAGCACCACATCACCCGCCTCGCCGATCTCACCGGCGGAATCCAGCTCGAATAGCGTCGGCCGCTTCTCCACACGAAAGTCAGGGATCCAAGTTCTTTTCCAGATTTTGTTTGTGGTTTTAATCCGTGAAGATCCGCGCAAATCCGTGGCCAATGTTATCGGCCGCTTGCGTACCAGATCGATCCAGGAGACTTGTAATCTCGCCCCTCGCCCCACACCGCATGAGTCGTGCCCTCGTTGTCGATCGCCAGGCTGAAATAGTCGCCGAAAGGAAAGCGGAAGCCGTTAGTAAGGATGTAGTTGTAGCCGCGGACAGAAGTAGAAAGCTGGGTTTCAGCGCCCCACGTCGCCCCGCCGTTCGTGGAATTTCGATAGAACGTATTCCACAACGGGTGATTGGAATGGCCCGCTTCGCTCGCCCGCGCGTCCATCCAGGCAATGCGAACATCGCCCGATCCGCCGGCAGCAATCGCAGGGAAGCAATGCTCTACGCCCGCAGCGGCTTCCGAGACGTCGGCCCGTGCCGACCAGCTCGCGCCGCCAGTGGTCGATGACGAAAAGTAAATGCGCTCCGGCCCGCCATTCGCAGTGCCCGTGTTCCACAACGCATACAGCGCACCTGCAGCGTCCGAAGCCAGCGCGATTTGCGCGCCTAGATATCCCGTCTGGCAACTCTCCTCTTCACACGGCGGAGGCGCGCTCGAAACGTCAAGCAGCGCCGTGTTCCACGAACGCCCCCCATCGGCCGAGCGGCTCACAAAAACGCTGACTGGACGCGTCTGCATTTCGTGGCGCGCATAAGCCGTCCAACCAAAAAATACATTGCCCGAGGCATCGACCGTCGCCCCACCCGCTAGCGACCATCCTGGCGTTGCATTCGGATTTACATTCACCGCCGCAAATGTTTGTCCCGCATCGTGCGACGCGGCGACCACGAACTTCTCATCGTGATTGTACCCGACATAAACGTCGGCGCCGCGTACCGCAAGCACCGGCTTGTCGGCATCGTCCCGTCCACGTTCCGCCACCGAGTACGACCAGTTGCGCCCAAAGTCGAGTGAGCGCGCCACCACAATGTCGCGCTTGTTGTTCTGCATCCACGAGGCGTAAACCGTCTGCCGGTCCGCCGGATCGACCACGATCTGCGGATCGAACTGTCCGCTAGGGTAGGGAAGTAAAGGCCGCGAAGGTTCCCACGAAAGCCCATTATCGTTGCTCACGAGCAACGCGATCGTCGGAGCGGTACAGGTCGGACACTCCGGCACCGCGCCGTACTGCGGATACAGCACGTAAACGTGTCCGTGTCCGTCGGCGGAAATGGCCGGTTCCCACTGATCTCCGGTGTGGTAGCCCAGTCGTCGCTGTGGCGCGAATCCAGAAACTGCCAGCGCCACTTGTGAAGCTGCCACGGCCAGTAGGAGGCACAAGGCGAGGCTGCGTGGGCCTCTTTTCCCCGAAGCAGACTTCGGCGCAGTGCTAGGCGCGGCTTGGAAGTGGCTGGTCGAGAAAAACACGAGACATTCCTGGTAAAGCTACCCTGGGCAAAACCCTGCTCCGGACTCTATCGCGATTTCCCAACACCCGTCAATCGCCCGGATGGCCTAGTAAGTGGTGCAGTTTTGATTCCCCCGGTTAAACCGTTGTTCCGCGGCGAGGCTCATTGAGCGAAAAGCCTGTCCGGAGCGAAGTTGAAGGGAATCTGCCTTTTACGGACAGCCTCGATTGCCCTACGCCGTGGCCGTGCCGGTCGTTCTCACAAACTTGTCATACAGCCAAAGCCCCGCCGCTGTCGCCAGTCCTACGCCGGTGATCACCCACCAGATCATCGTCGGCTGGTGCTGGACTTCGCCATAGTGATGCAGCAGATATCCGCCGAACGGTCCGCCGATAAGCGATCCAATTCCAATCGGCACGAACGCGAATCCCATATACGTCCCCTGCTGTCCCGGAGGCGCCAGGCGCGAAATGTATTCGTAGTAGCGCGGCGCCTGGATGATCTCGCCAATTGCTAGAAAAAACAACGAAAAGATCGCACCCCAGAGCGTGGGACGAAACGCCAGGATCACCCACGACAGTGACGTGATCACCGTGCCCAGAATGACGGCCGCAAACGCAGGAACCTTACGCGTCAGGTAATTCATGAGCAGCGTTAGACAAATCACAGTCAGACCGTCGACCACCAAGATCATTTCGACGTCTGCCTTTGCGTCAATGTAGCCGTGAATGAACCCCGGCAAGCTGATGTACTGCTGCCAGAAAACGATCCAATACCCCGTGAAGATCACCAGAAACCACATGAACCGGCTGATGCCAGCGACCGCCGCGACCAGAAAAAGAAGCCAAGTCCACCACGGCACCGACCACGCCGGCTCGACCCACAGCACGATGCGCAACACCAACGCGAGCAGCAGCACCGGCAACACCAGCCGGTAATTTCCCAACACGACGCAGAAATTTTTCGCAACCGTCGCAATCGAAGGCGGAGGCGCATCGCCCGCCTTGTGCGGCTCGCGGAAGAAAAGCAGCACGACGAAGAACATCGCGAACACACCGAGCGCCACCACGCGATACACATTCTGCACGCCCAGGTGCCGGTGCGCCCACGAGGCAAAAAGCGGCCCCAGCGCCCCGCCAATGTTCACCATGGTGTAATAAATTGAGTAGCCGATGGAGCGGACATTTTCCTTCGACGCCCGCGCCGTAGTGCCGACTACGCACGGTTTCACCAGCGAGATGCCGAGCGCCGGTAGCATCAGGATGAAGCCGACAAACAGGCCGAGCGGTACGGCATTCCGAACCGGCGCAAGCCATGACGCCCCAATCGATCCAATCAGAAAATACGAGCCGCCCAGAATGAGATACGCTACCGAGAGCGCGCGCCGGAATCCCAACCGATCCGCCGCCGCCCCGCCGAAGATGGCCAGAAACCACACCATCCCGCCGAAGATGCCGGTCAGTGTGCCAGTTTGTTCGGTCGAGAAATTCAGCTGCTCCTGCAAATACAGGGCGAGGGACGCAAACGCCCCGTAGTAAGCAAGCCTCTCGAAAATCTCGGTGATGTTTGCAATCCAGAACGGCCGCTCGAATCCGGTGCGTATTTCCTCAAAGCGTTGAGAGAAAGACAATGTGTCTCCTGGTAGCTTCGCGCGCAGGGGTATCTTGTGTGGCGCGGGCACTCTTGCCCGCGATATGCCGTGTGGCGCCCCCGCCCGTGTTTAGTCCGACAATCGATCTCGAACGTACTGGCCAGTCACTCCCGCGACACGAATGACTTTATTCCGGCTGCTCTGGCCGGACGCAATGGTAACGGAACTTCGCGGCACCTTCAAAAGTTTCGCAAAGAATTCGACGCAAGCTTCGTTGGCCCGCCCCTCAATCGGAGGAGTGGTCAACGAAACTTTCAACGCATCCCCCACCTCGCCAGTGATCCCATTCTTCTTCGCCCGCGGATGCACCTTGACCGCAAACGTCGCCCCGTCGCCGGTCTCACGAATCGGAATCATCGTTCAATGCTTCAGTGCCGCGAATCCGATAGCAGCATGAACAACTGCAATACCAATACATATATAGAGCAAGTAATCGCGCACACGATGGGTTGGTACGAGTACCTTGCGAAGCTCGGGGAACGCGCAATAAACCATAACTAAGACGTAATGGTCCTCGTTTTTGAGCGCGTCAATCGCGTCCTTCCATTGTTGTCCCTGAACAGGAGACTGCTTCTGATCTCTCTCACGAGCACTCTTTAAAAGTGCTGTGACCTTTTCTTCGTACTCGTCACTGTCATAGTCACGCTCAAATTCCTCATTCACCTCGTAAATGTCAGGCAAGGATGGATGGACCTCGGTGAAATACAGCATCTTCTTCTCGATTTCCGAGAGAGATTTGTGCTCGAATTCAGCTTCCTCGACGACCCGTGAGATTAGAAACTGCTTGGCAGCGACCGAATCCCTAAGCTTTATGTTCCTCTGTGCTCCTCCGTGTCCTCTGTGGTTAAGCCTTTGTTCTCTCCCCGAAGATCGCCGTCCCCACCCGCACGCAAGTCGACCCCTCTTCGATCGCGACTTCGAAATCATGCGACATTCCCATGGAAAGAAAATCCATGGCAACCGCGGGCAGTCTGCGCGCAGCGATCGCGTCGCGCAGCGAACGCAGCTTACGAAAGAAAACCCTTGCCTCCTCGGGATCGTCGCTGAACGGAGGGACCGTCATCAGCCCGCGAAATTCCAAAGCCTCGAAGCGCGGCGCAGCCAGCAGCAACTCCTCCAACTCCCGCGAGTCCTGCGCTACTCCGCTTTTCGCCGCCTCACCGCCAACATTGACTTCAATCAGCACGCTCAACTTCTTGCCCAAGCCTCGCGCCGCCACATCCAGTTTCTCAGCGAGCTTCACCGAATCCACCGAGTCCACCGCATCGAATAGTTCGGCCGCCTTGCCCGCCTTGTTCGTCTGCAAATGCCCGATCATGTGCCACGAAGCCCCAGTGAGATCAGACACCGCACCGGCCTTCCCGGCAAACTCCTGCACGCGATTCTCACCAAACACGCGCAGCCCAGCAGCATGCGCCTCGCGAATGCGCTCCGCCGGATGCGTCTTCGTGACCGCCATCAGCGCAACGTCTTCCGCACGCCGCCCGGCCCGCCGCGCCGCCGTATCCACCCGCTCGCGCACCGCCGCAACATTTTCAGAAATCGACATGGAAACGAAATCCCGAAACACTTGATGCATTGTCATCCTGAGCGAAGCGAAGGACCTACGCACTCTGCGGACGGCGGCGCTGCTGCCGGCCGAGTGCATAGGTCCCTCGCTTCGCTCAAGATGACAAGTGAGATTTAGCGGTCTACATAATCGCCGTCGGCGGGGCCGGATCTTCCGGCCGTCCGCAACTGGCCAGCGGCAGCCGAATCATCACGATCGCCAGCACAGCCAGCGCGCCCAGCGCCAGCAAGAACGGCGGACTCCACTTGAAGAGCGTCACATCGTGGTTCGATCCCACGAGTCCAGCGATCACCAACCCGCACAGCGCTTCCCCGGCGATCAGACCCGAGGCCGTCAGCACTCCCGCGTTATCCACGCGCGCCTTCTGTGCGTCGTTGAAACCGCGTCGGTCGCGCAACATGTCGGTAATCCAGCGAATCACGCCGCCCACGAAAATCGCGAACGTTGTCCCCAGAGGCAGGTACATGCCCACCGCAAAGAGCATCACGCTCTTCACCTCGATCATGATCATCCCCAGTCCGAGCAGGATGCCTACGATCACCAGCGGCCACGCCATGTCTCCGCCGACAATCCCCTTCGACAGCATCGCCATCAACCCCGCCTGCGGAGCCGGAAGCGCCGCACTTCCGAAGTGATACGCCTTCGCCAGAATCGCGATCGGGAAGAACAGTACCAGCGAAGCCACCACGATCCCGAACAAATCTCCGATCTGCATCTTCGAAGGCGTGCCGCCGAGAATGTGTCCCACTTTCAAATCCTGCAACATCTCGCCCGCCACCGCCGATGAAACGCAGACCACCGCCGCGACTCCCAGCACAGCCGCTACGCCGCCCGTTCCCTTTACACCCATTGCGACCATGAGCAGAGCCGCAATCACCAACGTGCAAAGCGTGAGTCCCGACACCGGATTATTCGACGATCCGATCATGCCCACCAGGTTTCCCGACACCGCGGCAAAAAAGAATCCCACGATGATCATCACGCCAGCCGCTACCAGCGACCCTGACAGCACCTGCGAGCCAGTCAGCGTTCCCGCGCCGCTGATGAAGTAGTAATACAGCAGAATCATCGCGACGAAGACGACCCCGACTCCGGCGAAGATCGCCTTCGCGGGCAGATCGCGCTCCGTGCGATTGGTCGCAGCCTGCGCTGCCGCCGACTTCTTCAGATCCGATACCGCGCGGCCCATGCCCAGCGCCAATTGCTTGCGCATCTTGAACAGCGTGTACGACGCTCCCACCAACATTCCGCCCACCGCAATCGGGCGCACGATCGAAAAATAAATCGCTCCCGCCAGCAGCGTCCACGAGATCGGCTGATCCGCCGGTTGCGTCGCTTGTATATAAGGACCGATCGTAAAAGTGAGGAGTGGAACCAGCAGTCCCCACGCGAGCACGCCTCCGGCGAAGTTCAGTGCCGCCAGCCGCGGCCCGATAATGTAGCCCACGCCAAGATACGCGGGGCTCACGTCCGGTGCCGTGAAAATCGTCGTTCCGCCGGTCATGGTCATTGCCACATTCGGATTCGTGCTGGTGCGCAGCAGCAACTTCTTCCCCAGGTTCCCGATCATCACCGGGAACGTATTGTTCGGATTAAACACATTGATCGCGCCCAGCAAATACATGAAGCTGCCGAAGCCCATGTTGGCGAACAGAATTTTCGCTGCCGTCGATCCCTGCTGCCCGGCCTTGTGAATCTCCGACGCGGCCACCGACTCGGGGTAGGGAAGATCCGGATCTTCAACCATCACGCGCCGCAGCAGGGTCACAAACAAAATCCCCAGAGTGCCGCCGATCATCATCAGCGCCACCGACTTCCAATATTCCACGCTCGGCGGCCACGGCTGAAGCGCCGGCCATAAGTCGGCCATCACAAAAGCCGGAATCGTAAAGATGGCACCGGCCGCCACCGATTCGCCAATCGATCCCACGGTTCGCGCGATGTTCTCTTCCAGCAGCGAGCCCTTCATCAGCCGCAGCAGCGCCATGCCAATCACGGCCGCCGGATACGTCGCCGCAATCGTCATGCCCGCCTTCAGCCCGAGGTAGGCGTTCGCGGAACCGAGCAACGCGGTCAGAAACAAGCCGATCAACACCGCGCGAAAGGTGAACTCCTTCATCTCCATGGTTTCCGGCACGTAAGGCACATGCTTCTTGCGAGGCTCGCTGATCACTGTGCTGCTCATAGGTAGAATCCTTTTAGGGCGTGGGATGGAAGCAATCGCATCTGCGTTGCCTTCACGAACGGATTAAAACACTGGAACGGCGCACGTTAGCACGCGGCATGGGCCCATGACAAGTGGAAGTCGACTTTTAACTTGCTACGAACAGTGGAAGTCGACTCTAGGCAGGGTAGTGGTGCAGCTTGCTGTCTCATAAAGCGGCTGTCATCCTGAGCGTAGCCGCTCTCCAGGCGAAGCGAAAGATCTCGTGCTGATCCGCCCTCGCGCGGGAGCCAATCTGCACCGCTACTCCAGGCATGGAGAAAAGGGACTTCTTTCCCGAAGCGCTTTACTCTGCCCGCCGCGCTCCGCGATCAACTCCATCGCCGGACGGCTCACCCAGGTGTGGCCCGGAGACCCCGGTCCATGAAAGCGCTCGCCCCACGCCAACGGCGTGACATCACGATATTCGTGCACAGATTCGTCCGGCACAAACCGCAACCGCTTCCGCAACGACGCTCGCGCATTCGGATCCGCCCCGTGATCCAGCAGCAACCGCGCGAACTCCGCGTCCCGCTGACGCCCGCATATATACGCCTGCGACACCACGCATCCGAAGAGTGCCGTGTGTCCGCCGAAACCGTCTGCGTCAATCGCCGCGCGAGTATTCACGTCTGCGCCCCGTTCGATCAACCAACGCGCAATCTCGATCTCATCGAAATCCACGCAGATGTGCAGCAGCGTCGTCCCCGCCAGCGGCGTGCCGTGCAAGGCGTAAGAATGATCGGCGCTGCATCCCAACGCCGGCGGATAAATTTCCTCATGCGAAAACGTTCGCTCCAGCATCTGCGCATCGCGTTTCAACAGCGCTTCCAGCAAATCAATCCGCCCGCGATGCGCCGCCATCACCGGCGTGTCCGGCAGTTCAACGCCATGCCCGGCCGCAAGCTCCAGGCACCGATGCTTCCCCTCCGGATACCGGCTATAAGTCTGGAGAATCAGCGCGACCGGCGCGAGCCGATCACCGTGTTCGTCCGCCAGCTCTGCGCCCATGTCGAGCAGCAACGCCAGCCCCGCATCATTCAGCGTCTCGCACGGACCCATCACGCTACCCGGAGTCACGCGCGCTCCCATCGCATGCAGCTGCCGCGCGGTGTCGAGTTTCCCCTGCAAACACGCGCGGTCGAACGCATGCTGCACGTCCTTCGCGCCCATCTCGCGCAGCATCTCGATGATCGCGTCCTGCCCAACGTTCGCCGCATACGACATCGGCGGACCCCAATTGCAATCCGCCAGCCCGCGCGCCGCCTCGTGCAGCAACCGCGGATTCTTCTGCACCAGCGCACGCACCACCTCTACATCTCCGCGCCAGATCGCATCCGTCATGCGGCACGCCGTCACTAGCCGCGCCCAGTTCGCCAGCCCGTAACTGCGAGCGAGGACAACCTGCGCATCGGCGAGCTTCGCCGCCGCAAGCTCGATCGAACCTTCCTTGGGATGATGTTGCCGCAGTTCCGCCACCGCTTCCGCATCGCCTTGCCGGATGGCGCGCAGCAAATCCTTCGCCTGATGTTTCAATTGTTCGAGGTTGGGACGAACCGGAAAATGACGATCGTGGAACTGACGCGGCATAAACGGACCTCCTTCGCAATCGTGCCCGGGGTCCGCTGCAGCGGGCGAAAAGGAGGTTCGTGAGAACCTTACTTTCAAAATTCGCTCAGGTGGACTCAGTCCTATCCGCGGACGGGCGGCGTCCTGTACGCCGCCAGCAGTATAACGCAGACGTCAGCCCGACGCCGGAAGCCGAAAGCCGAAAGCCCGAACCCCTAACCCCGAACCCGGAAGCCGGAAGCCGGAAGCCCGTCCGGTATGCATCCCTTGCGCCGAGGTGTAAGATACATTCAATCTGTTCTTCGCCTCTTCGTCAGTTCCTCACTCTTCTGAGGTGTAGTAATGAACGACTCCACAGACACGCTCTTTATTCAACCGTATCGTTGCAGAGACTGTGGCAGTGAAACCGGATTTCGTTCGCGCCGCCGTACCTTCACCGAGCGCTTCATCCTGCCACTGTTGTTGCTCCAACCCGTGCGTTGCGGAGAATGTTTCCGGCGGGATTACCGGATAATCTTCACCACGGTGCGCGACCGCCTTACGGAGATACCCAGGGTCATGCCGGGAAAGCCACCGGCCACGTCCCATCGAAACGTTGCTTAGCGGTCGCCATCGCCGTTATACTGCGAAGGTGGTGCGAATTGGCCCCTGGCAGCACTTTGCCAGCGGGAGCACGAGGAGGCCGTCTTCAGCAGTAGTGAGGACCGAACCCGGGCGAGCCAGGCCAGCGTTAAAATAGCAGGGCCTAGTATTGTTTCCGAGCCCCCCGATTCCCAGAATCCTGACCTTCTTCCCTCCGATTTTGAACAACCGACTTCTGATTTTGAACGACCTTCGCCCGCCCGAATCTGGGCCGCCCGCGCCGCCGAAAGTCTCTTCTCAGTTTTCTTTCCCGCGGACTGCCGCATTTGCGGCGAACCCCTGCTGAACATTTCCCGGCTTCCCGTCTGCCCCGCGTGCCTCGCGGCAATTCATCCCGTCCACGGCAAAATCTGCTCCATCTGCGGCGAGCGCGTGCTTTCTTCCTATGCTGAGCTCGATGCCGATGGCCTCCGGATTTGCCCCGTCTGCCGCCGCATCGAGCGTCCCTTTAATCGCGCAGTCGCCTATGGCAGCTACGAAGGCGGATTGCGCGAACTGATCCATCTGCTGAAATACAACCGCGTCCGTCCCGCGGCCGCGGTTTTAGGGCGCATGTTGTCTGAGGCGATCGCCGATCTTGAGTCCACCTTCGAGCATCCTGCGATGTTTGACCAGACCATCGCGGTCATCCCGGTGCCGCTCTACAAGACGAAGCTTCGCCAGCGCGGATTCAATCAGGCGGAGCTGATCGCCCGCGCCGCGCTGAAGCAGCTTCCCGTCGCCGCACGCTTTCAACTCGTCTCCGGAGTCTTGCTGCGCACCCGCGACACGGAGTCGCAGATCGGCCTGACCGGCCACCAGCGTCGCGAGAACCTCCGCGGAGCCTTTGCCGTCCCATGTGCCACACAAATCACTGGCCGCGAAGTGCTTCTCGTCGATGATGTCTATACCACGGGTACCACGGCATCGGAGTGTGCCCGGGTCCTGCTTCGCGCCGGAGCTTCGCAGGTATGGGTCGCAACCGTAGCGCGTACCCTGAAACTAGCATCTAACTACGTTGAGTTTCCCGACGACGCGGGAGCGGAGGAACACGAAAGGATCCTGACGGGAAGAGAAAGCTGAGTGGGAGGTTTCAAAGTTTCAAAGTAAAAACCAAAAGTGCGGAACTCAGGTCTTTGAAACCTTGAAAACTTGAAACCTTGCATTTTTGAAACTTTGATCTTATGTCTTTACGCAGCGACCATTACGAACCCGGAGCCCGGCTAGCCGCCGGCCTGTTCTCGCCGGCGGCCGCTCACCGCGTCGGAGACGGCCATGCTCTGCTTGCGCCCGTCCTCGTATTGAACGCTTCTTACGAACCCATCAACGTTTGCGCCGCCCGCCGCGCGCTCGTCCTCGTGCTGAAGGGCGTGGCCATGACCGAAGAAGAGAACGGACACTTCCTGCACGCCGCCCGCGTTGCCATGCGTGTTCCGTCGGTGATCCGTCTGCTCGAGTACCGCCGCATTCCGCATCAGAGCCGCGCGCTCTCGCGCAAAAACATTTTGCTCCGCGATCGCAATACCTGCCAGTACTGCGGCACCGTGCTGCCCTCCGGCGAACTGACCCTCGACCACGTGATCCCACGTTCTCGCGGAGGCCTCTCCACCTGGGAAAACCTCGTTGCCTGCTGCCACGCCTGCAATCGGCGCAAAGGCAACCACCTTCCCGCCGAGGGTGGCATGAAGTTGATGCGCGAGCCCCGCGCCTTCAACCTCCACACCAGCCGCCACATCATGCGCCTCATGGGTCGTAGCGACGACAAGTGGCGCAAGTACCTCTTCTATTAAAGTTTCAAAGTTTCAAAGTGGGACCGCTGCACGCCCCGAACTGCGAAAATCGATTGCGGGTGTTCCACCCCACTCCTAAACTTGGTAGTGGCTCGCTCCTACCGCGAATTACTCGTATGGCAAAAGGCAAAGGCTCTCGTCTTGCATGTCTACGAGACGACAGGGCAATTTCCGAAAAATGAAATCTACGGATTAACATCGCAGCTCAGGCGGGCTGCCATTTCCGTGCCGTCGAACATTGCGGAAGGACAGGGAAGGCTGACTTTAGGCGAGTTCCGACATTTTGTAGGACAGGCGCGTGGTTCTTTGTTGGAGATGGACACGCAACTAGCGATCGCCCTGGATCTGATCTACCTCACCCCCGATCGTCACAAGGCCCTGGAGCAAGAGATCTACCAAGTACTAGGTCTCCTAAACAGATTAATCGAATCGTTACGCGCGAAGGTAAGTTAACGCGCCACTGTCTTTGAAACCCTGAAACCTTGAAACCTTGAAACCTTGCCCTACTGCGGCTTCTTCTCCTCCGGCCTCTTCTGCTCACCCTTCGGAATCTCTTTCCCCTCATACAAAATCTTCACATTCGTGCCGAACCGCTTGTAGTCTTCGTACTTCACGATTTCCTTAATGTGGACGTCCTGCATCTTGAAGTGCAGTTCGTCATCCGCCTTGGTGTACACCGGAAACCAGTATTGCCCGTCAATCTGCTGCCGCCAGGTGGTGAACTTGGGGAACAGGTTTTCCTGATCGCCTCTCTTTTTGACCTCATTGCAAGGACGACCGTTGCAAAGATCCGGCACCGGCTTGCCGTACGTCTTCACGATCTGGAAATCGTGGTCATCCACCCAGACGCGCCCCTGAAAGTATCGTTTCTTGCCCACAATCTGTTTGGGAGCGATGTCAAAGACGTAGGTGTTCAGTTCATCTTCCTTCTGCTGTCCGACATAAAGAATGTTGTAACCCGGCAGGTCGTCGGTGGTAAGCACGAACGGATATTTGTGTCGCAGGTCTTCCATGTCTTCTTGCGACATATAGATTTTGGTCAGGCTCGACTGCGGCGCGAACACCACGTTCTCGATTCGTTGTCCCTTATCGTTGAACATCACGTCGAAGACCTCGTGGTATTGGCCGTCCACCGTGTCGCCGTCGAGCGTCGAAACCGTCACATCCTGGCGGTAGGTGTACTGGTCGCGCGCCTTGGCGAACTCCGTCTCCTTGGCCGCGAAGCGCTTGATGATTTCCTCAGGCGTCGTACCCTGTGGAGGAGTGTTTTCGAGAGGACCTTCCTGGGCGCGCGCCGACGGAACCACCAGCGCGCACGCCAGGCAAGCCACGAGCAACAGAAAATTCGTGCCGGATGCCGGTTTCATATTGTCTATTTTATCGGATTCGAGGGGGCTTCGTAGAAGCGTTGCTGGCAGCGTCTTCTGCCGCATCCAAAAACGCAGCAGGTACATGACGCAGCGAGCAGAGAAGGAGACGCAGCAAGCTACGCCTCTGCCGAAGCACCGCGGCGACCCTCCCCCCAACCCCTCTCCGCTCAGTGAGGCCGGAGGGTAGGGTGCTGCAGTTCTGCCACTCACTTGGATGCCTCCCCAGAAAAGAGGTTGCCGGTAGAAGCAAGGTTTCAATGAAGCAAGGTTTCAAACGTTTCAAGGTTTCAACGTTTCAAAGTCTCCGTGCTTCGAGGCAGTTGCATTTCCACATCCCCTGTCATCCTGAGGCGTGCGCATTTCCACATCACCTTGTCATCCTGAGGCGTGCGTTTTTTGCCCGCCGAAGGACCTATGCATTTTGCCCGCATCGTCGCCGCTGCCTGCGGAACGTGTAGGCTCTTCCATCGCAGAAGGCGCAGCGTCAGGATGACATGCTGTTGCCGCAGTTTGTTTGTCAGGTTGGAACGGGTGGCGCTCATACCACTCCGCACTCAGATCGCACCATGTTGGGTTGACCGAGATAATCAGAGCGATCTTCTTCATCCGGAGCCAGCCTTTGATTTGCTTTTCGCGGCCGATTGCTCGATGCACGTCTTCGAAACGCTCGAAATAGACCCGGCGGTCGAGTTTGTATTTTGACGTGAACGCCGATCCGCTACCCGACTTATGCTCAACGACCCGCGAAATCAGGCTGCTTGTAACGCCCGTGTACACCGTTTCCGAACGGTTGCTCATGATGTAGACGAAATAGATCTTCAGATCACGCATGGCGCTTAAACATGGCACATCCGAGGCGTCATGTCTGTGACGAACGACCCATCAAGATGTGCAAAACCGGCCTGTCGTCAACACACGCATGTCATCTTCATGCGTGTCATCCTGAGGTGGGCGCCTTTTGCCCGCCGAAGGACCTATGTATTTCGTGGCACGGTCGGCCCGTGAAAACCTTGAAGCCCTTGTACCCCGAGACTCCGCACCTTGAAACCTTGAAACTCTGAAACCTTGAAACCTCGCTTTTTTGCTACACTCATCCGTTTGCCGATTGACGTTTAACGAGGTGCCCTTATGCGCCGTCTTTTCCTGCTCGTTCTTGCAATCATCGCCTTCACCCTCCCCGCCCTCACCCAAGCCAAGCATCCCTTCACCTTCGAAGACATGATGAAGCTGAAGCGCGTCGGCGAGCCTGTCGTCTCGCCCGACGGCAAGTGGGTCGTCTTCAGCGTGGTCGACGTCGACCTCGATGCCAACTCGAAGACCCCGCACATCTGGATCGTCCCCGCCGCCGGAGGCCAGGAAAAAGTTCTCATCGCTGATCAAGACGGTGACCGCCCCCGCTGGGCCCCCGACGGCAAGCGCTTTGCTTTCCTCAGCAACAAAGAAGGCGGCTCGCAAATCTGGATCGTCGATTTCGATGGCGCCGCGGGAGCAGTTACAGGCGTGCACAAGCTGACCTCCATCGCGACCGAAGCCGGCGGAGAACTCTGGTCGCCGGATGGCAAGAACATTCTGTTTACGTCGGATGTCTATCCCGAATGCGACGGCGCTCCTGCCGAAGAAGCCGCCTGCAACGCCAAGAAACTCGAAGAGCACGAGAAGTCCAAGGTCAAAGCGCTGGTCTTCGAGCACCTGCTCTATCGCCACTGGAACGCGTACAAGGAGGGGAAACGCACGCATATATTCGTGGTGCAAGCGTCGCTCCCCTCGCCTACTTCCGAAGATCGTCCGCAAGTCACCGGAGCTGCGCTCGCGGCTGCACTTCCTCGCGACCTCACTCCCGGCGACTACGACGCTCCCGTCTTCTCCCTCGGCGGACAGGACGACTACTCCTTCTCCCCCGACGGCCAGGAGGTTTGCTATGCCTCGAATCACGACAAGAATCCCGCCGCCTCCACCAACAACGATCTCTGGATCGTCCCCATCACCGGAGGCCCGGCCGGATCTGTCCAAGCGAAGAACATCACCGCCGACAATCCCGCCAGCGACACGTCCCCGCTCTATTCCCCCGACGGCCGCTACATCGCCTACCGCGCCCAGCAGCGTCCCGGATACGAGAGCGACCGCTTCCGCCTCATGCTCTACGACCGCAAGACCGGCGAGAAGAAGAACCTGACGGAGACATTTGATCACTGGGTGGGAACTTTCGTGTGGGCGCCAGACTCAAGGACAATCGATTTTAGCGCCGAGCACGAGGGACACTCTCTGATCTACGCGATCGACACGACCGCCCCCGATTCTTCCAGGCGGGCCATTGTGGCGGGCTTCAACGACGATCTCTCGGTTACTCCCGATGGCAAGACACTGTTGTTCACCCGGGTGTCGCTAACGGCGCCGGTCGAGATATATGCGGCGGATCCCGCGGGACCGGGTTGTCCTGCCATGACCGGGAACGTGGATAAGGGGAAGGAAAGTTGTTCATTGAACAAAGATTGGCCGGTCAGTCACGTCAACGATGCGCTTCTTTCGCAAGTCAGCATGGCGCGTATCGAATCTTTCGTATTTAAGGGTGCGCATAACGACGAAGTCGAAGGCTTCCTCGTCAGGCCCCCCAACTTCGACGCAACCAAAAAGTATCCCCTGAAGTTCATCGTCCACGGAGGACCCGAGGTCCCGATGGGCGACCTGTGGAGCTATCGCTGGAACGCCCAGCTTTTCGCCGCACCCACCTCATCAAGCCCGGGATACGTCGTCATCATGATCAACTTCCACGGCTCCCCCGGTTACGGACAGAAGTTTATTGACTCGATCAACGGCGACTGGGGCGGCGCTCCCTTCGAAGACCTGATGAAAGGCCTCGATTACGCCGAGAAAACCTATCCTTTTATCGACAAAGACCGCGAGTGCGCCCTCGGCGCCAGCTACGGCGGCTACATGATCAACTGGATCCTCGGCCACACCGACCGCTTCAAGTGCCTCGTCTCGCACGACGGGATGTTCAACGCCGAGTCCGCCTGGGGCACCACTGAAGAACTCTGGTTCAACAACTGGGAGTTCAAAGGCACTCCCTACGACAACCGCGCCGCGTATCAGAAGTGGTCGCCGCACCAGTACGCGAAAAATTTCAAGACGCCGACGCTCGTCATCCACAGCCAGCGCGACTACCGCCTCGACGTGAGCGAAGGCTTCCAACTCTTCACCACGCTGCAGATGGAAAGCGTCCCCTCAAAGATGTTGTATTTCCCCGACGAAGGCCACTGGATCCTGAAGCCGCAGAACGGCCGCCTCTGGTACAAAACGGTCAACGACTGGGTCGACCAGTGGACAAAGAACTAGAAGAGGAAGAACGTCAATCCGTAGCCACGGATCTCACCGATCTTCACGGATAAACCAAAAGATTTTCAATCCGTGTGAATCCGTGTAGATCCGTGGCTAATGTTTTTGCGGATCAGTGGCGGCAATCGCCGCATCCTCCGCCGCGTAATCAAACTGTGCCAGGAACGCCGCGGGTGGCGGATTTTCCTGCTCCCAGCGTATCGTCCGGCGAATCGCCTGCTCAATCGCTACCGGCTCCTTGTACGCCAGTTCGTTACGGATTCGCGCCGAACTGGCCGTCCACTGCTGCGCGACGTTGCCGGGCTGTAGCAGGTGTCGCGGTGCACGCTCCGCCGGCAGCACGACAAACTCCCCTTCCCATCCCATTTCACTCGCGATTTTTCGCGCCCACTCCAGTTCGCTGAACGATGGCTCCTCGCAAACGTTATAGATCCGTCCCGTCGCGCGATCATCGGTAGCAGCCAGTGCGATGGCTGCCGCTACGTTCTCGACGTAGCCGCGCGGCGAGTGCCAGGCGGCCAGCGTGTCGGGAAAAATGATATGGCGCCTTCGGTCGGCGATGCGTTTCACCACCGGATAAAAACGATGGAGCCGATCGCCGGGTCCATACACCATGGGCAACCGGAGCACCGTGCCCGGAAGGTCCCGGTTGTTCATCACTACGCGCTCTGCCGGGATCTTGTCGTAATCGTCCGTCACCCAGGCAAAAGTCTTTCGCAGGTGCGCCATATTTTCTGGCGGGTAGGGATGCAGATTGCGTCGCAGCTCCGACTCTTCGGTAAGAGGCACCTCCTGCAGCGGCCCGCTTTCCGTGCCGTGCGAAACGCCCACCGCGCGGTACACGTCGATGCTGCTCAGCATGACCACGCGTCGCGTCGCACCGCGGAAGATATTCATCAGTTCTTCCGCCTGCGCTCCCGAACTGATCACAAAATCAATCACGACATCGGGAGCAAAGCGCTTCAGTTCTTCAGCGCTGACGTTGAGTCGGTTACGGTCGCCCAAAATCTCGTCCACGCCGGCGGGCGCGGACGTCGCGCCGCGGTGAAACACCGCGAGCGTGTGTCCTTGCTGCTTTAGCGCGGCCACAACGAAACGTCCGATGAAGCCATTCCCGCCAATTAAAAGAATGCGCATAAGGCACTCAAACATAATCGCAAGGGAAACGCCTCCGGTGCCAGCAGATTCGCTTGTCCCTACAACGTAGTCTGACAAACAGTGTAGGCCGAGAAGAAAGGCTTGCGTGGAAAGACGAGCAACAATTGGAGGTGGGTTCCGCTGTATCAACCAAAGCGCCGGGCGCCGCACCGTGATCCGCCACGCACGCTCCGCGTCTTGACCGACAGGGGAGAGCGCCTCGGCGATGCTAAACTTGCCCTCGTGTCGCAACTGATGCGATCCGCGTTGATGCTTCTTGCCGCAGGGGCGAAAGAAACCGCTGCGGCCCGATACACCCGGGACGCCTGGACGAACGAAGGCACCTGATCTTCTGCGCCCTCCACATCGCCACCCGGAACATCAGCCACATCAGGTAAGGCATCCACGAGGAAGTGATCATTAAAGAAAGACGCCCAGCTTCGCCGCTCCGACCTTCAGGCCCGCATTGTCTTTAGCGCTCCGGCACCTCCTTCTCCCCGATCCACACCGGCCGAACAATTCGTCCCGGTCGCCGCCGCTCGTCGCCGTGATGCTCGCCAGTCCATCCACATCGGTCGCGACACTGCTCTGGCTCACCTGCAAAATCACCGGCATCGCCGGGTTGCCGGGATTCATTTCTCCATCCCCGCCAACTGGCGCTGTTCCTCCCGGACGCAGAACCGTGCTTTGAAACGCGACGGTTGCCGCCAGCACCGGATCCGGCGGTGAAGCTGCGTCCGTCACACGCACGATGGTCGCTCAGTCACTTGTCGCATTAGCCTGGGTCGCTGCAACAACCAGACGCCTGCGCCAGAGTTCACGCTAGCGATTGAGGATCCGATCGGACGCACGATCATTGAGTGCGGGCGGGGATGTGTCTTGCAGGGAGGTCGAGATGACGGCGTCCCCAGCAACGTTCCAACACGGAGGTATTCGTACGAATGCGGGGCGCTTCACCTCCCCGTTGCACTGCCACAGTGAACGGCTGGTTGAAGCACTAACGATTCCAACTGAGGCACTACCGTTCGTTCGGGGAACTGGGAGAGTGCGTGGGCGATGCTAAACTGAGCCTCGTGTCGCAACTGATGCAAACTGCATTGATGCTTCTTGCTGCAGGAGGCGTTTCCGTTGCGGCCGTGCTCCTCGGGGGCACTTGGGGACCGTGCGGACCCAGCAGCGAAGTGGGACTGCTCGGAGTGCTGGGTGTGCTGGTTTGCTTCCCGCTCGCCGGCATACTTTTCCTCGGCTGTGGCCTGCGCACCCTCGTCCGCAGCCTGCGTCGTGGCACACAGAACCCTGCCTAGATTTCTTGCGTGTCGCCGAAGACTCCGCTCGTTCGCCGCTGGTTTCACAAATTAGTTGCCTCCGCTTCTGGACATCTTTCCTCCGACTCCACCCGGTCGCACGAGGCGAGCCGCCGTCGTCCTTTCGACGGCGGGAGAAAGAATTCCAACCATCCCAGATCACGCCGAATGACCGCGCCAAGTGATCTGAAGGAGGTCGCCTTCCGCAACTCGCAAAATCCCGGATGCAGAACACTCTCTCCCAGGCATTTCCCTCAACGAGACACTCGCCGCGGCCAACCGGAATAATTTCGAAAAGCTCGCCTTCTGCGAATTTGCAACCTCGCAACGGAGGAAGGCGACGTCCGGCAAACTGCACGATCCCGAAGGCCGAACACTCCTCGCCCAGGCATCTCCCTCAACGAGACACTCGCCGCATCCGCGATCTCGACAGGCTCGACACTCCTGCCGCACCCCGACCCCTTCGGTGTCGTCGGCAGCTCGAGAAGAGCAATGGAACAGGCATTCGCCTCAGAAGCAAGACTCTCCGCTGTAAAAGCGTCGGGTTCGCCGCTCCGACCTTCAGGCCAACATTGTCCTTAGCGCTCCTGCACCTCCTTCTCCCCGATCCACACCGGCCGAACAATTCGTGCCGGCAGCCGTCCGACTGGCGGAGGGTCACTGGTTCCAGAACTGACGACAGCCGGTAGCACCTCCAGCGCAAAGTTGAGCACTGCGCCAGTCCCGCTCGCCGCCGCCACGTCCACTTCCACTGGCGCACTAAAGCCGCCGCTCGACGCCGTGATGCTCGCCAGTCCATCCACATCGGTCGCGGCACTGCTCTGGCTCACCTGCAAAATCACCGGCATCGCCGGGTTGCCGGGATTCATCTCTCCATCCCCGCCACCAGGCGCTGTTCCTCCCGGACGCAGAACCGTGCTTTGAAACGCGACGGTTGCCGCCAGCACCGGATCCGGCGGTGAAGCCGCGTCGGTCACACGCACGATCACCGGCAGAAATGCCTGGCCGGTAGACACTTGTCCCGCGCCCGCCACGGCTTGCAGACGCTGGCTCGCCAGAGGTACCGGTGTGGCATAAAAAGGTGCGCACGGACTATTCGACGGAGCCACGCAGGCGCTCACCTGCACCAGCGCCGCAAGTTGTGTGAGTGACAAGTTGACGCTGGCGTATCCACTCGAGTTGGTCTGGGCGCTGGCCGCGCTCAGCGATCCCACGCCGCTCATGATCGCGAAGTTCACCCTGACATTGTTCTGTGGCGCACCGTTGCTCATCACGCGCGCCGTCAGCGGAACGTTCAACGTCGCCCCCTGCGCGATCCACACATACGGACGCGTCATGCCAATGTCGGAAGCCGACTCAGTCGCGCTCAGCACCGTGCTCACCGACTTCGACGAACTGTAGACTCCCGGCGCCAGCGTGGCGGTGATGGTCACCGTCCCTGTCGCAGCCGGCGTGAGCCATGTGCTGGCCGCTCCGTTCTGATCGGTCGTCACTGCGCAGGACGTAGCCAGGTTGCAAGCTGAGAGCTGTAGCCCATTCGTTGCACTCCATCCAACGGTCGCACCGCTCACGGGAGTAATCCCGTCGGCCGCCAGCACTTGCACCCTCACCGGATTGCCCGCCTGCACGCCCACCGGCGTCGCTGGATTGCCTCCGCTCAAGAGAACAATATTGTCCCCCGCATCTGCGCCGAAGGTCAGCGCGTCGATCATCGTGCTCGATGCCCCACTCACGGGATCACTAATCGTGATGCTCTGCAGACCATCCGTGACCGCTGGTACCGACAGCACCATCCGTCCAGCGCTCACCGCCAGCGGAGTCGCCGCCCTCCCGCCGACGCTCGCGGTGAGTCCCGGCGCAAAGCCCGTTCCCCGCACTGTGACCGTTCCTCCCTTTACGCCCACGCGCGGTGGAGAAACATCATCCGCATACAGCACCCGAGCCTGGTAGTGATAATCAGGGCGCCCATCCCCCCGCAGGTCCCCAATGCCGATCACAAAATTCGTCGAGGCCACGAGCTGCGCGTCCAGCCGCGTCAGCCCCGACGTGACCGTATTAAAAGGAGATGGCGTAAATGCCGGCGGCGCCGTCCCTGGAGGATCCGCCGCGGCCCACAGCCCGATCACCGGCTGCGCCTTGCTCATGCTCGCTTTCCCGGATTCATCCAGCGCCGTCACCGCCACTGACAGTGTGCGGTTCGTCTGCGCCGGCAGCAAAAAGTACGCCACATCGTCATACGGACTCAGCGATCCGATCCACTCACCCGCTGCAGGAATCATCGCCGGCGCCGCCCATGTTTCCGAAGCCGCCCACTGCGCCACGGGCTGCGCGCTATTCAACATCAGAATGTCCTGCTGCACATCCTGCCCTGCCGTGACCGTGACCACCACCGGTGAGAACGTGCCCGACGGCGTCACCAAATAGGGTGCGTACGGCCCCACGCCCCGCGACCACGTCGTATCGATCGCCTCCACGCTCAACTGATATTGCGCGCTCCCGCCATTCGGCAGTTGCAGCCCCGAGAGGTCGTAGAATCCCTCTACCGCCGCGTCGCTCGATCCCCACTCACCGTACGACTCGCCCAGTTCATCTTCCGTCCCGGTAATCGGATTCCCCTCGTTCCCGGTAAAAAGAAATCCCGACACCGACGACGCCGCGTACCGTCGCGACGCCTTCCCACTCGCCGGATCGATCCACCGCGCCACCACGTTCACTCCCTGCATCGGCTGCGTACGACTCCCCGCCTTGTCGGTGAACCAAACCGACCCGTGGATGCGAGCCGTGGCCCCGGCAAACACCTGCTTGCCCGCAAAGCTCCCCCGATTCTGCGCCGTCACCGGATACAGCCGCGAGATCGTCGCCACATCATCCATCGCCAGCTGGTACGGATTCGCATAACACTTCGTGATAGGCACGCAAAACGACGGATCCGTGTAATGCATCACCGGAAATCCCGCATAGTCCTCCGCCGTCGCCGCCGGCGACCCCGTCAGCACATTCGGATTCACCTGCGACCATCCCGTCCCGAGCATGCCCCCAATCACCCGCACCAGCCGGTACTCGACGTCCGCCAGCTGCGAAGCCTGCTGCGCGCACTGCCCGTTGATCACGATCAGCGCATGCTGATACGTGGCCAACGACCCGTAATTGTCGTTGCCTCCAAAGGCCGCATTCGCAAAGCACTGGCTCGCATCGCCGGCTCCGTTGCCCATCAGCGCGTCCGTCACCGATCCATCCGCGTCGTAGACCACGCCAATCGGCGTGCCGGTCGCGGTCGGCAGCACGTCGGCCGGAACCGAGATCGTCCCATCCGCATTCACCACGACGTTCGTGCCGCTCACATCCTCGGCCAATGGCCCGCCACTCGTTGCCCCGAGCGCCGCCGTCGCCACCGACGTCCACTGGCTAAACGCATTCCCGACCAGCGCGTTCGCCGATGCATTCGGCAGCGCCGCGCTCAGATCGCCCTGATCGGTGTAATAAAGGATCTGTCCCTGCGGCCACACCAACGCCTGCCCCATCGTGGTCGCATCGAAGTAGTTCGCGCCGGCCACACACTTCGGCCCACCCGCCCGCGACAGCAACGCTCCACACAGCACAATCCCCGCAGCCAAGGCCAGCCTGAGGAGAAATGAGCGAGCGGTAAATGCCATGCGCTTCGTCCTACTCGACGACGTCCTGCTCGACGGCACGGTCACCTCCTGCCTCATGGCTCACTCCTCCCCGCTGGCCCGCCGTACCGCCAAGGCGAAGTCGCTGAATCGTGCGCGCGACTTCCCACCCAGGACGGGATCCGCCCGGAACGCAGACAGATGTTGTGCCGTAAGCAAGACGCGCCCCGCCCCATCGACGTCGAACCTGCCCATCGGTGCGGCCACGCAACTGGTCAGCCCCAGCTTGCTCGGCGCATAAAGAAACAGCAGCACCCGCTCGCCCACGCGATAGCGCTGCCCGTTCGACCACAGCCCAATCCACTGCGAGATGCTGAACTCCTCGCCCGGCGTCGCCCCGCGAATCGCCCGTTCCACATGAAACGTGATGGCCACCGTCTCGAGCGTCTGCCCGCGCGTCGTCCTCGGCCGCGCCACCCGTGTCACCGTCCCCGAAAAAATCGTTCCCGCCGCGCGCGCCATCTGGGGAAACAGAGTCGTTCCCACCACCGGACGCGCCGGTCCCCTCGGCCGCACCACCGGACCTTTATCGATCCACTCCGCCCGCACCGCCGGCACTCGTGCGGGGACGGGTACCGGCGTCGGGACGAGCGCTCGGGTGGGTGCAAGGGCTGATGTAGGGATGGTCACGGCTGACGGGACCAGCATTGTTGCTCGTGTGGGGACGGGCACTCTTGCCCGTCCATGCGGACCGGGTGTATCGGTCCGCAGCGCACTCCCATCCCCAACCTCGCTGCCCGCGCCCGCCACTGCCGCCTGCCCGCGCATCGTTTGCCCGCAGAGCAGCGCCACCATCATCACCATCGCAAGCACGAGCAGCCCACACCTTCCCCCACGCATAGGGAGACCTCTTCCATGAAAGATCGTGCTCGGAGGGATGAACGGGAAACGCCGAGCCGCAAACGACCAACGACCAGCGACCAGCGACCAACGACCAACGACCAACGACGATCCGCAAAACGTCCACCGGGAAACCGGATCCCGGAAAACCTGTAAGCCTACTCCCCGCGCTCCAGTCGCGTCTGTGACAGATGTCACAACCGCCCTGTGAATTACTCAGCCAAAATGGCCACCGGTGCCATTGTCATTCCGTAAGCCGTTGTCATTCCGTAAGCCTTGTCATTCCGACGAAGGAGGAACCTGCTTTTAGTTTTTTTCGTTGTCATCCTGAAGACGCGCGTTCTTTGCGCGCCTGAAGAGCCTCCCCTGAGCCTTGCGAAGGGACCCCTGCACTCCCAGCCTCCGCCCAACCGCCGCAGGGAATTTTCTCAACATACGAATGGAAGCTGTTGTCATTCCGACCAAGGAGGAACTCGGCCGCGGGCTTTGCCGCCGCTGCCGCGCTGTCGTTCACTGGTTTTCGGAACCCTGTGGCGGGCAGCGCGGCCCCCGCGGGATGAGGTGCGCGACGCTGCGGTGAGCGGAGTGGCTGCGACCGTTTTGAGTGTAATCGGGATTTTGAAACAGTTCGATAGATCACAAGTTTCGGGCCGCTGCTACCTTCGTTCCAGCAGCGAGATTCCGCAGCGGGGTATCGTCGGGCAGAAGCCGATTCACAACCGCTAAGTATTGTTCGGCGATCGCTTGGTGACCCGCTTTCGTGTGATGAACAGCTAATGCCCAAGCGGGAATAGCCGCAGCGACTCCCGAAAGCTGTTTGCTTGCAGTGTCCAGCCGATACAGTAGGGCCGCGTCGCTCTTTCCGGTGAGCATTTCACAAATGGCGACGTTAGCCTCAAGGGCAGCTCGACTGCTTCTAGCGCCCGGAAACTTTTCGGAAACATCGCATAAATCGCGTGCTTCATTGGCCAGTCCAAGTGCCCTGTCATAATCGGAAGCTTCAAAAATCGCGAGAAGTGAATGGATGTAGGTTTCGAATCCTTGATACATCTGTGGTTGACTCGTCCAGTTCACGGAAGCAAGTTCCTCACGCGCCTGATCGAATCGGCCATAAAGAACAGCGGCATAAGCAGACATATAAGCAGCCATTGCCTTCCCATTCGGCATACGTTTCATGGAGCTGTGATAGAAGGCGATGGCGCGGTCAGGGGTTGAGTCTTTGAACAGGAGTCGGTTTTTCCTTCGCGCCCTGAGAATGGTAGTCGCGGCAAACGCAAGGCCAACTGATACAGCCACGACGGGAATATAGTCTCCTCGCCGGAGAGCAGCGATAAGTCCTACAATCAGAACACCACCGACAATACAACAAATAAACAGGGCAGCGCCCCACAACCTCAAGAGATGCTTTGTGTTGGCTTGCACGGCCCGATTTTACCTCAGTCGTAAGTTGTCAACGGACGTAATCGGGCGTGGGTGTTGAAAAAGTCACGTCGATTAGCAGGATGAGATTCGGCAGAAGCATGTTAGAAGGAAGCATTCGGACATGCTCTGTTTGATTCTGATTGTCGGAGGCCTGCTGACCATGATGGGGCAACACGACCGCTCTGAAGCGCTGTTCTATTACTTCCGCCTGGAAGATCAAATTCCTGAGACTCATCTGCTGCGGCTGATCGAAAAGCACATCAGCTTTGCTTTTGTGCGGGAGAAGCTGAAAGCGAGTTACAGCGAGACCGGACGTCCCTCGATTGATCCGGAACTTCTGCTGCGCATCCTCTTGATCGGCTACTTATATGGCATCACCAGCGAACGCAAGCTAGTGGAGGAACTGCGCATGCACCTAGCCTGGCGCTGGTTCACCGGTCTGGGCTTCGATCAGGAGATTCCGCATCACTCGACATTCTCCAAAAACCGGCACGGACGGTTTCAGGAGTCCAATCTGTTCGAGGAGTTGTTTGAGCAGATCGTGCGGCGGTGTGTGGAAGTGGGGTTGGTGCAGGGCCAGCACCTGTCGGTCGATGGCAGTTTCGTGGAGGCCAATGCGGCGAAGGAAAGCCGAATTCCGCGCGAGCAGTTAGCGGAAGTTGCGCAGGTGAACCAAACCGTACGCCAGTACCTGGTTGAACTGGAGCAGCAGAATCCGACCGAAGAGCCGGTGCATGAGCAAGCCCAGGTATCGACGACCGATCCCGACTCCACCTACGCCACCAAGGGTGGGACACCGGCGCGACTGGGGTACTACGACAACTATCTGATCGACAATCCCAGTTGCGTGATCGTCGGGGTGCAAGCGACGGCAGCACGGATGAGTCAGGAGACGGTGGCCGCGCAAGACATGCTCACTCGCTTCGCGCAATCACAAGGACGAGAGCCAGAATCGGTAGCGGCCGACACGACCTACGGCAACGGGGAGTTCTTGCAATGGTTAGCGGACCGCAGCATCACTCCGTATATGCGAACTCGCGACAGTGCTCTGAGAAAGAATAATCCCGGCTACGGCCCTGAGCGATTTACTTATCAGCCCGAGACAACTAGAAACCAGAGAGGAACCCGCCAGTTCCTACACAACTTAAGAGGGAACAAAGGAACAAATCAGACTGATAAAGCTTCTGCAACTGATTGCTCGGAGGAAATCGGAGAATCTGGAGCACAAAGCGGAGCACAATAATTGCCGAATGAGAGGCCCTGACTCCGACTCAGAGGTATCGGGTCCGACTGTAAGCTCTTGAAAACGAGTGAGGGCGGCGAGAACGACCCTTTTGCTAAACCGTTGTACGGGCTAACACCTGTACCGAGGGTTCGAATCCCTCCCTCTCCGCCAGCTCACTCATAGGTAGGCACTTAACTACTCCTACTGAACGGAACCCTTAACCTTGATGTCCCCATCTGGAGCACAAGTGGAGCACAATAAGGCGTCAGAGAACTGTCTCATTGCTGCGATCGCATCAGGCGATGCAGTCTTTATGTAGTGGTTTTGTGTCGTCGCGACCGTGCTGTGCCGCAGAATCCGCTGGATCACTGAATCATCAACGCCCAGGCGATTCAGATTCGAAGCCAAGCCCCTGCGGAATCCGTGCCAGCCGTGCCAGGATAGTCCAGCACGTTTCAGCACATCCTTCATTTCCCGCTGATAGCAGGCGTTCAAATCGAGTGGGTGTCCGACAGTGTTTGCGAAGATCGGGCCACCTGCGGGATTGCCGCATCTCTTGCGATGCGCATCTAGCCTCTGTGCGAGCTGTGGAATAACCGGCACTGGGGCTTTCGATTTCGCGGTTTTAGGATCACCGACCGTGCTACGCCACACAGATCGGGTAACGTTCAGCCAGCCGAGGGATTCCTCATCCTGAGAGGGCTGGAAGGATTCCCACGTGAGTCCCCTCACTTCTCCCAAGCGAAGGCCCGTGAAAGCAGCAGTCGCGACCGCTGTGGCGGACGGCTCCGAGGCTGTGTCGCGGCACTTCTTGGCGTAGAGTCGCATCAAATTAAATACGTAGATTGGAGCATGTTCTTTTGCAGGTTTCACCTTTTCCCACTTTCCCAGGCCAAGGATCGCCATCCAGAGTGAGCCATAAGAGAGAGGATCCAGTGAGACTCTTTGAGCCTGTTTCGCTAGCGTTTCAAGCTGATCCGCAAGGCCCTCCAGCTCCCTCTTCTTGCGTCTCACAGGAAGCCAGAACTTCTTATTATCTCCAACTGCGCTAGCCAGCAGCGACAGGGCCTTCTCGCGATTTGCGCCAGCTTTTGCGAGTTTGCGAAGGATCCGCTCGGTGCCTGGAATAGCAAGTATCCGGTCCTGCAAGGCTCGGTGCCTTCGTTCTGATCGTTCCCAGGCTTCCTTCCACGTGTCTATCATGGTTTCAGTCTTCGGTCAGCCATTCAACATTGGCAAGCAAGAGGTTTTTGGGAAGGTACATACCTATCCGTGCAGCGTTATATCGGCATTCAAGGAAGATGCCAGTCAAGCGGCTGCTCGGATCGTGAGAGAAGCCACGAAGGACTAGTTGGTCGCCCAATCAAAGGTGAGTTGCGGCGAAGCTTTCTTGAATAATTTGGCAAACTTCTGCCTAAATTCGTTCATGTCGTCGCATAGTTTCATAATTGTTACGACCTTCGTTATCTGATCGTGAATCTTGCTTCGTCCAAAATCCGTAAGCCACTGATGGTGATTGGTTAGAAAGTGAGGATCAGGATTCTTCTTTCTTAATTCTTGTCCTATGTCTTCGTCCAGTGCGTCATACACAAAAGCCATCACATATTTCCCCCATCTCAGCGGTCGTGATCTCGGGGAATATCTGATTCCTTCCAATCGCGCCAACTCCAGCCAAAACTCATCCGGAAACATCCGCGCCCATTCCTGAAGTTCTTCGACAATGAACGCTTGAAGTTTGAGTTGTAAATCCTGCTTCCTGCGAAACTTCTCAAATCCAGTGGCTTCGTCTATGAGGGCGATAATCCCGGTCTTGGCTGAGGCGCGCATCACAATTCCAGCCTGTATCGCAAGGTGATATTGATTGCGCTTCAACAGGTTCTTCTCTTTGGCTTCGAGATACTTTTCGCAAATCTCAATAAGTCCGGTGGCTTCCCATCCAGTAGCCATTGTCGGCTGTCCAGGTATTCGGAATGGGAAACTCGCGCCCGCATGGAAGTCCTTGCTAATTAAGGGGTTATTGTCTAAATACTTCTGTAAATTGCCACTTTCGCGCCCGCCGGAAATGATACGCACCATCTCACGCTGCGTGAATACGCGCCGCATGTCATTGAGAACGTGGCATTCCAATTCCAGCTCGCCAATCCGCAGCTTTCCCTGAAACATCGAGTACGGAACCTCCTCAGCGATTACGACGGCGCGATCTGCATTCGCCGTCCCTGCTTCAACCCGTTGTGGCTGTTTCTTCCCTGCCTTAGCCCATCGCGCAGTAACAGCCTTTCGTGCAATCTCGCTGCGCTGCTCAGGCGTTAATACGTTGGCTCTGGCCTTACCACCCTGCGCGGCTCCGAGTTCAGAGAGTGTTTTAGCAGCATCGCTCGTTAGGTCGGTCATGGGCAAAACATACTTGCTCGGGAAAATAAAGTCAACTACTTTCCCGAGCAAGTATTGATAAACTACACGAGCAAGTATAGAGTGACTGCATGAATCGGCTAGCCACTGAGAAGCGAACCGCAGTGATCGCGGCCTTGGTCGAAGGCACTTCCATCAACGCAACCTGTCGCATGACCGGAGTTGCGAAAACGGTGTGTTTCGGAGGAGGAAACTCGTTGCGGGGTTCCTAAGCAGCGTTCCGATGGATGTGGCCACTATCATCATCTCGATGATGTGAGCGCTCGCGTACTGGTGTGAAAATCGACCAATAGTCTCGCCGGAAACACGCAGCGCAGCGCACAGGCTGCATCAGGAATAGAGGAAGAAAATATCGCTCCGTCCAGGTGCGCCGCCGCGAGCGCACACCTTCTGCTCCACCGCAATCTCGACACCGATAGGGCCCAGCAAATGGAATACGCTGTGAGTTAGTCACCGTTTAACCTCAACTGAAGAGGGGGCGGAGGAGTAGATCGACGCCATTAAGCTCCGACTGCCCATTGTTGCTCCAGAGATTACCTGTTGCCGTCAATGAGCGTGTTATCGCAAGGTTCCAGCAACTGCAAAAAGCCCTCGCCAGAAAGAAGTTTTGGAGAGGGTTTCTAGAGTGAGGTTATCAACCGTGAGGTGCTTATCCTAGGGCGCGCTGGCGAATCAGACAACTATCAAAACTTACAGTGCCTATCGGCTTGTAGCTGGCTGTGAGTCTTTCTGAGTCTGTTCGGATTTCCGAACAAGCCTACATTTTGAGGCCAAACAATACATTCGATGTTCTAGACTTTTCAAGTGAACAAGCGGAACTTGGTTCACCGGTTGTGGGCACAAGGGAGGCTGAAATGTCCTGCCAGTCATGCCAATCAGCGTGCCAGAGGAACTTCAATAGCGAAATCGCCATCCATTTCCCGGGACTCAAGAGTCTGGGGAAGCAAGTCGTGTTCGTCTTTCCAATGCTTTTGATTTGTTTGGATTGTGGCTTCACGGAATTTGCGATTCCTGAAGCTGAGTTGA
>Ga0207664_10000097_pt1 | contig 80906 bp, 65 predicted proteins | sample LARL83metaG_FD_184349 | JGI IMG/M metagenome (GOLD analysis project Ga0207664, IMG submission 184349) | Corn, switchgrass and miscanthus rhizosphere microbial communities from Kellogg Biological Station, Michigan, USA - LAR L8-3 metaG... | ecosystem: Host-associated > Plants > Roots >...
AACTTCCCAGCCTGATGTTCGGAGAGCACCCCCGTGATGTGATCGTCGACCACGACAACGTCATCGACTTTGCCGAACCATTGCTTGGCAAACATTCCAATCGTCGCCGAGCCGCAACCCACGCGCATTCGCTCTTCCTGCGCCCCGTCGACGATGGGCGGCTTGCCAGCCTGTACGACAACCTTTGCACCGTCGTCAATCTTCAATTCCACTGCTTTGCCGTTGCACAAGTTCAGCAGCGCGTCGCAGGTGGCAGTTCCCTCTTGCCGGCTACCTCCCGTCAAATGCCTGACGCCGCCGAGTGACAGCATCTGCGATCCGTATTCGCTCGTGGTCACGTGACCTATCGCCTCTCCCTGCGCGCGTACCGTGCTGCACTCCGCGCCCAGGTGGCGGTCCGTATCAATCTTCACTTTCACGCCGCAGTAGCTGAAGATTCCTTCGGTCACCACCGTCACCATGTCGGCGCCCTCTACCTGCGATGAAATGATGAACGGCGCGGGCTTGTAGTCGGGATAGGTCGTGCCTGCGCCAATCGCAGTCACGAAAGTCTCGCCATGGCTGACGAGCGTCCCGTCCCAATCGCGGCTGCGCTCAAGAAACGGAACGACCGAGTCGCCGCGCTCGAGCGCGCGGTCGAGCACGACATGCGGATCGAGCCGCACTAGCTTGCCTTCGTGATTTCCGTAGCGGTCACAGGAGCCTGTCCTTCCCCGCTTTATGTAGCACAGCACCGGACAGGCGTCGCAGCGGATCGCGTCGTCAGGCACGCGCGCCTCCCCGATCCTTCGTAAACTCGCCCTTTGCAAGAATCGCTGCACGCACGCGGTCGGGCGTCGCCGGAATCTTGCGAAGGCGCACGCCGACCGCGTCGTGAATTGCATTCAGAATCGCCGGCGCAGTCGGAATCACTGCCTGCTCGCCGATCCCCTTCGCGCCAAACGGGCCGATCGACGACGCGTCTTCGATCAGAATCGACTCCACTGGAGGAATGTCTCCTGCGGACGGAATCAGGTAGTCGTGCAGATTCTCACCCTTCCCGGGAAAATATTCTTCCATCAGCGCCATGCCGAGTCCTTGCGCAACGCCGCCTTCGATCTGACCTTCAATCAGCGTGGGATTAATTGCGCGCCCGACATCATGCGCCGCCGTCACCTTCAGAACCCGAACCGTGCCCAAGTCAACGTCCACTTCAATCTCAGCCATGTGCGCGCCAAATCCGTAGACCGCATAGGGATTACCCTGCCCGTTCTCATCGAGCGGACTGGTTGGAGGATCAAACATCGCGTCGCAGGTGATGACATATCCATGCGGATCGAGCGGCAATTCGCCGAGAGCAACTACTTTGCTTTTCCCGTTTTCGCTGACCGTTACACAGCCGTCGCCATACTCAATCGTCGCGCAGCTGCACGCGCCCGCCAGCTTCACGATCTCGTGGCGCAACTTGCTTCCCGCCATGTACGCCGCTTTCCCAGTCACCAGCGTCTGTCGCGACGCGGAGGTCTTACCGCAATCCGGAGTAATTGCCGTGTCGCCCGAAACCAGATCAAACTGCGCGATTGGTGCGCCGAGCGCGTCGGCGCAAATCTGCGTCACGATCGTGTTCGATCCCTGCCCGATATCCACTGCGCCTTGATGCAACGCAATTCGCCCGTCGCGCTTCAAACCAATCCGCACCGTCGAGGGATTCGGCAGCGAAGTGTTTCCGCACCCGTACCACATGCCGGCCACGCCAACTCCGCGCCTCAACGGTCCAGACGCTGCGGTATTAAATTCCGCGAAGCGTGCACGCGAAGCGTGCCATCCCGGCCGCAACGCCTCGAAGCAGGCGCGAATACCGGCACCTTCGCCGAGCACTTGCCCAGTCACAGTCGGCGTGTCATCGCCAAGCGCATTCAGGATGCGAAACTCCAGGCGGTCCATTCCAACCTTATCCGCGAGATCGTCGTAAAGCTGCTCCTGCGCAATCGCCGCTTGTGGCACGCCAAATCCGCGGAAGGCGCCTGCTGGAACGATGTTCGTATGCACCGCCCGCGTGAGCGCGCGATAGTTCGGAACGTAATATGGTCCCGATCCATGCACAGGAACCCGGGCTGCCACAGTCGGCCCCCAGGAAGAATAAGCGCCGGTATTAAAATCCGCCGCAAAGTCGAGCGCGGTTATTTTGCCTTCTCGGGTCGCGCCCGCGCGCAACCGAATCCGCGAGGGATGCCGCTTGGTCGTCGATACAATCGACTCGTTCCGGGAATACACCATGCGCACGGGCCGCCCCAACTTCCACGCCGCCAGCGCCACAAACGGCTGCACCGACAGATCGAGCTTCGACCCGAATCCCCCGCCCACCGCCGTCGGAATAATTCGCACGCGCTCCTGAGCAATCCCGAGAATCTTTGCAATATCGTCGCGATCCATGTACGGAGACTGCGTGCATGCCTGAATCTCAATCGAATCGCCCACACGCCGCGCGAATCCAGCCTCTGGCTCGATATAAGCGTGCTCGACGAATCCCGTTTCGTATTCGCCCTCGACCACTACAGCTGCCTCGGCAAGCGCTCTGTCCACATCACCGCAAACAACGCGCCCCCTGACCAGCACGTTGCCCTCGCGATGACCGTGAATCAAAGGCGCATCGTTCGCCAGCGCCTCGTCCATTGTTTTCAGCGGCGTCAACTCTTCCCACTGCACGGGAAACTCAGCCGGAACCAGCTCCTCTAGTGCGTCGGCCTCGCCGACCACAGCCGCAACTGCCTCGCCGCGAAACCGCGCTTCGCGGTGCGCAAATACTCGCTGATCGGAGTATTTTGGAATCACGCCGTAGCAATCCACTCCCGGCACGTCCTTCGCGATCAAAACGGCCAACACTCCAGGATGCTCGTTCACAAACCGATCCAGGTCGCCAAACTGAAACCGCGCGCGGTGATGTGGACATCGAATCACGCGCAGTCCGAGCGCCCCCGCCGGAGTTTCATCTGCCCCGAAAATTTCGCTCCCTTCAACCTTTTTCTTTCCATCGAGTCGGACGAGTCGGGCGCCCACCGCAGCCCCGGCAGCCGTCGATGCCTGAACCACCGCAGCCCCGGCAGCCGTCGATGCCTGAACCACCGCAGCGCCACCATCAACCACCGCGCGGATAATCTTCCGGTACCCCGTGCATCGGCACAGCACGCCGCCGATCGCGTCCATCACTTCGTCTTCACTTGGGGAAGAGTTTCTCTCGAGCAGCGCTGTCGCAGCCACCAGCATCCCGGGCGTGCAGGCGCCGCATTGCGCAGCACCATGCGACAGAAACGATTGTTGCAGTCGACCCTGCAGCGGCGAGCGCGCCGCCAGGCCTTCGACCGTGGTGACCTCACATCCCGCAATTTGCTCCGCAGCCACGAGGCACGCGCAGACTGGATCGCCATTCAGCAAAACCGTACACGCGCCGCAGTCTCCGGCGTCGCAGCCGACCTTCGTACCAGTGAGACCAAGATCGTCTCGCAGCACCCGCGAAAGCCGCCGCACCCCCGACACCGCGACTTCGACCTGGCGTCCGTTCACCGAGAACGAAATCAACTCAGCTCCCGCGGCCGACGTTCTCTCGGTTGTCGCCATCAGGGAGCCCCCACACAGGATTCCAGCGCGCGTTGCACCAGCGTCAGAGAAGCATCGCGCCGGTAGTCGGCGGTGGCGCGAACGTCATCAATCGGAGAGAGCCCTGCAAGATGCTCGGCCCTCACCGCAGCGCCGAGTCCTGCCTTCGAGGGCAGCCCAACCAGCGCCCGCTCCAGTTCAAAGAGCCGCTGTGCCTTCGCCGAGCACGATCCCACGGCTACTCGCGCCTCAGCCACCCGACCTGCATCGTCCGGCTGCACAACTGCCGCCACCATGGAAATCGAAATCACCAGATATCGTCTCGCCCCCAACTTTAGAAACGCTGACGCAGCATTCTCGATTCTCAGAGGAACCAGAACCGCAGTAAGAATCTCACCCGGCCTCCGCAGGGTCTTTCGATTCCCCGCCAGGAACTCCGCCAGCGGCAGTCGCCGCCTGCCCGCCGCCGAGGCCAGTTCCACGACTGCATCCAGGGCGAGCAGCGGAGGCACGCCATCCGCCGCCGGCGACGCATTGCACAAATTCCCCGCAACGGTGCCGCGATTCTGAATTTGCACCGACCCTACTTCCCGCGCCGCTGCCTTGAGCGCGTCGAAGCATCGCGGCAACAAAGCGCGGATCACCTCGGTCCAAGTCGTCGACCCGCCGATCCTTATACCTCCCGCTTCGCGCGAGATTCCTCGTATTTCCCTCACAGCGGTAATGTCCACCACGTTCCCGCGGGGCAGGCGTTCGCCCAGGGCCGGATAGAAATCCGTTCCGCCAGCCAGAATCTGGCCGCCGGTCGAAGCTAGCACAGACACCGCCTCGTCTAATGTCTTGGGTTTGAGATACAAAGGCCCGAATCCCCCGAAACAACGCGCCGCACACCACTTCCAGAGTTTGTATACGAAGCCTGCGGCTTTGTACAGGCGACAAACAAGAAACGAACCCTGTAATCCCCACCATTTAGGCCATCGATATGCATGCTCTTGCAGTCGAATCCTGCCGTCGCTTAAGGATATGGCATGACGACATCCCGGCGCCGCCACCGGAATAGCCCGCCCCATGCTGGACGCCACTTCTAGGGCCACTTCTAGGGGATTGACTTCTGGGTCAAACTCTGGCAAAACTGAGCGAACATGTCGCAGTGGAATGTCAAAGCGTCGACCCTCGTCATCCTCGGTTGCATCGTCTTTCTGATGCTGCTGATCTTGGTGTTGCCTGACGTCGACCTGCCTGACACTGCCTTTCACCGGGGCACCGCCCCTGAGGTCGTTCACGCCAAGGCCACGGCAGCGCCGGTTGCGGTCATCGTTGCCACGGTTTTACAGTTCTCCGAGATTGGCGGGATTTGGCGTCCGCTCCGCGACTTGGAGCCTTTAGCCGTAGCCTCCGATCCCAATTTCCGCCCGATTTTGCTCCGTTCGATTCGCTGCTAGCGCACTCCGCGCGCTGCGCTCAAGCTTGCTTCGCCTTGCGAAGCAGGGAGGGGGGCAGTACGGTGGCGATTCCGGGTCCCGGGGGGGACTTCCTGGTGTCGTACCCCTGCCCCATTTTCCAACCTCATCGAATCAAACGAAACATCGAGGAGCACGCAATGATTTTTGACTACAACCCGATACCCGCGCCTACTGTGGCGGACATCATAGAGCAAGCTGCGGCCCGGATCGGCTTCAGCCGGTCTGAGATGGAAGACTTGTTGGAATGCGAACTGGATACGGATCACCTGCTCAACTACATCACAGCAGTGGTATCCGACCGCATGAACTAAGACCATCCGCGCGGGGAGTCGATTGCAGCTGATCGATTCCCCGCTTTTTTTCAACTTCTTTTTTTACTTCAAGCTCTCCCCTCGGAAATTCCTTCCTGCTGTGTTCTAATCTCCGCGTCGCAATTGTTGCACGCACCTTCATCTGGAGAAACGCATGCCTCAGCCCCTGAGACGTTTCGCAATTGTGTTCGCTGCTTTCCTTATCACTAGTTCTACATGGGCGCAGTCCGCGCCTTCCGCTCCGCCCGCCGACCTCGATGCCTACGTCGCCGCCTCGATGAAAACTTTCCAGGTCCCAGGCATGGCCGTTGCTATTGTGAAAGACGGCAAGATTCTCGTCGCCAAAGGCTACGGCGTCCGCAAACTCGGCGACTCTACGCCTGTGGATGAGTTCACCCTGTTTGGCATCGGCTCCAACACCAAAGCCTTCACCACATCCGCACTCGCCACTCTGGTCGACGAAGGGAAGCTCTCCTGGGATGATCCCGTCTACCAGCGCCTCCCGGGCTTCGTGATGTACGACCCCTACGTTTCGCACGAGATGACCATCCGCGATCTGCTCACGCACCGCAGCGGCATGGGACTTGGCGAAGGCGATCTCCTCTTCTGGCCGCACTCGACCTACACGCGCGAAGAGATCATCCACAAGCTGCGCTTCATGAAGCCGGCCTCCAGCTTCCGCAGTCACTACGCCTACGACAATCTGCTCTACATGACTGCTGGACAAATTATTCCCGCCGTCACCGAAACTTCGTGGGACGACTACATTCAACAGCGCATCTTCAAGCCGCTCGGCATGACCCATTCCAACGTCACGAACGCCACCATCAAGCCCGGCGACAACGTTGCCTTCCCACATTCGAACATGGACGGCAAGCTTCAGGTCATCCACTTCGAAGTGCTCGACAACGCTGGTCCTGCGGGCGCCATCAACTCCTGCGCGGCTGACATGGCGAAATGGATGCAATTGCAGCTGAACCGCGGAAAATTCGTAGACCACGACGGCCACCTTTTCACCGAGCAACGCTCCCAGGAAATGTGGACGGCGCAAACCATTCTTCCCATCGGCGATCCTCCGCCTGCGCTCGCCGGGCTCAAAGCCAACTTCGCCGACTACGCCCTGGGCTGGGGATTGCGCGACTATCACGGCCACAAGCTCGTTGGCCACACGGGCGGCGTCGCCGGATTCGTCTCCCGCGTCATGCTGGTGCCCGACCAGAATCTCGGAGTAGTCATCCTCACCAACGCGGAAGAAGGCGGGGCCTTCGACGCCATCCTCTATCACGTGCTCGATCACTACTTCGGCCTGCCTCCCACCGACTGGATCGCCGCCTATAAATCAGTGAAAGACAAGGACGAAAACGAAGCCGCGGACGCGATGAAGAAGGCCGAAGGCGCCCGCGCCGCCGACTCCAAGCCGTCTCTGCCTCTCGAAAAATATGCCGGTGTCTACACCGATGCCTGGTACGGACCCATCACCATTCGCTCAGAAAACGCAGGCCTGGTCATCACCTTCGACCACACGCCGTCGATGATCGGAGACCTACAGCACTGGCAATACAACACCTTCAAAGCCCACTGGCGCGACCACACCATAGAAGATGCATTCGTGACCTTCACGCTGAATCCCGATGGTTCGATCGACAGCGCCCGAATGGCCGCTGTTTCGCCGCTGGCTGACTTTAGCTTCGACTACCAGGACTTGTTGCTGAAACCCGCGCAAAAAAAATGAAGGGTAAGAGTGTGGTGAGCAAGACGTGTTGTGCGAAGGGGAATTCGAGGCAGGCCCATCTTTGCCGCGTCCCTTGCGGCGAGGGTGGGGACTTTAACTTCTTATCTAACTGATCTTGACCACCGCGAACAATCCGTCCCTAGCCATCGCCGAAGCCGCCATCCAGTCTCACAGCACCGGCCTGCGCAAAGAACTCGGACTTCTCGACCTGGTGTTCGCGCAAATCCTGCTCGTCGTGGTCCCTGACTTTTTCGGCACCGCCGTGAAGGCGGGACCATCTCACGTGGTTCTATGGCTCTCAGCGATCCTGTTGTTCTTCATCCCACTGGCGTTGATCGTTGCGCATCTCAACCGGCTGATGCCACTCGAAGGTGGCCTCTACGAGTGGGCGCGTCTCGCCTTCAACGATCAGATCGGATTTCTGGTTGCATGGAATCTCTGGCTCTTCATCATGCTGTACGTCGCGATCATCGGACTCGTGACCACTACCTTCGTCGCTTATGCCGTGCCTTCCCTCGCATGGATCGCCGACAACAAGTGGGCAGTGCTCGCGGCCTCCGTGGCCCTGATCATCCTGCAAATGCTACTGGCAGGAATTGGCTTCGGCGTGGGCAAATGGTTCAACAACGCGGGCAGCGTTGCTGTACTCATCACTGTCGCCGTACTTGTGGGACTTCCTCTGGCAAATCTGTGGCACGGAACGCTTTCCGCTTTTCATCCGCTGCGTCTCGTCGCGCCGCCCGCCACGCTCTTCACCCTCAGCGTCTTCAGCAAAATGACATTTGGCGCCCTCAGCGGCTTCGAATATGTCGCCATCTTCGCTGGAGAATCGCGCAATCCTGCACACAACATCAGCCGTTCCATCCTGATCACGGCTCCGGCGATCGCTCTGATCTACATTTTCACGACGAGTTCGATTCTCGCCTACGTCTCTCCTGACGCCATCGATGTCATCGGGCCCATCCCGCAAGCGCTCCGCCGCGGCTTTGGCAACTTCGGCGCCGTCATCGTCCCGGTCGTCATTTTCCTTCTGCTGACGAACTATCTCTCTACATTCAGCCTTTATTTCAGTGGTAGTGCTCGCTTACCCATGGCGGCCGGATGGGACCATCTTCTTCCCGCCTGGTTCTCGCGTCTGCACGCCCGCTACAAGACCCCGGTGAACTCCATCGTTTTTCTTGCCGGCGCTACTCTCGCTGCCAGCATCGCAGCCCTGATTGGAGTCGGCGAACAGGAGGCTTACGAACTGCTTCTAACGTGGGGTTTCACTTTTTACGGCATCGCGTACCTGGCGCTGTTTGCCATTCCTCTGCTGGCGAAAAAAGGCAGCGCGATCCGTCCTGGCATCGGCCTGCGTATTGCGGCGGCCTCTGGTTTTCTTGTCACCCTGCTTTTTGTGGTGCTTTCGATTTTCCCGATTATTCGGGTTGAGAGTGAATCTCGCTATTCCTGGAAAATCGCCGGAGTTGTGTTGGCGGCAAATCTGATTGGCTGGATCATCTACCGCGCCGGACAGAGGAAAGCCGCGATCTGAATGGGGAACCACTGCCTTCGACTGTCCGCCGAGCGCTCGGCTCGTTACCGCAGAAAAACGTGCGCAGCATCCTCCACGCGCACACCCGACTTCCTCCGCGCTCCTGTGGCCACGTTGTAAAGCACCAGCAGATGATCTTCTACGATCAGCACCTCCTTCTCGCTGATCCATCCCACGAGCGTGGCGTGCGGCACAAACGCAACCCGCCTCGGAGAATCTTCCATGCTCTTCACTTCCACCGCTGGCAAGTCGGCCAGCGCTTTGTGAATCTGCCTCGATTCTTCTGGATTCGCCTGGCCGTCTTCGGCCAACTGAATCGGCTTGTTCGCCTGCGCCGTCGCAGTAATGGTCATCGCGACATAGCCTGCTTCGGGCGAAAGCCGCGCATTCGAAGTGTAAAAACTCACGTCGTAGTCAGAGTTCTTGTACGTCGCCTGCTCATCGAACACCGTGATTATCTTGCCCGCAGTCCGCACCAGCGTCTGATCGTTGCTTTGATTCGACCATCCGCAACAGCCCTTATCGGGGATTGCCTCCACAATCACGTTGCCACCAGAGGCCGCGTCCAGCACGCGCCGCAGAGGCGTCTCAAGCGCCGTGGCCGTCCACTTGCCGCCATCTTCTTTGTAGAGCGTGCTCGCCTTGTACAGCGCTTCGGTCTTTCCCGCGACGAACTGCGTCACCAGGAAGAACTTTCCTACGCCGTTCTCCGGCACCCAAACGATTCCGTACGGGCAACTATCCTCACACGCTCCCGTCGGGCAGCGGCAGTCCGGCATCTTCAACGTGCCCAGATCTTCGCGTCCGCCGCCGCTCAAGTCTGTCTGCCACGCCTGCCAAGTCGTAGTCGCCGACAGGTCAATATCCTCGCGCACCAACCGCCGTGACTGGTTCGCGAACCAGAACAAGTGCGCGCCTTCCGCAGTCTGACCTTCTGCAGAGAGATACACTGCTGGAGCCGATTCGGTGATTGTCTGATTCGATCCCGCTGATCCGACGTCCCGTTTCGCTCCGAGATCGAAAGTTGTCGCGGTCCGCCCGTTCCAAAACCAGGCCTTGTGCGCGGACTCTGCGTCTCCCTCCGCCAGCGGCAGCGTAATTGCCGGTGCGAATAGAATCTGCCCCGCGTGATTTACCTCAACGCTCTGCGGCGCGGACACCGCTTCGCCCGGGACTTTCACCGTCTGCTTCGCCGCAAATGTTGCCGGATCGTACTCAACCATCTCTCCTGGCGCGCGCAGCACCCACACCCGCTTCTGCTGCCCCAACAAGGGCGCCGCCAACAACGCGATCACGATCAGCACTCTTCGCATAAACTTAGTTATATCGTATTGAGGGTCCGGCACTTCTGGTGCGGGATTCGCTCCGCGTACAATAGCAGTTTGCATTCTGAAGCACTTCGTTGAGAGAGGGATTCATGACCACCACTCACCATCCCCGACCGCAGGCCGCGACCGAAATCCCCGCCGTCCCCCTAACCACGGAAGGCTACAGCGTCTTGCATCAGATGATGCGCATCCGCTGGTCTGCCTGGCGTGCCCTGCCTGCCGCTGAAAAATCGGCCATCGCGAAGCAAGCGTCTGACGCCCTGTCTGCCATGGAGACTGCTCAAAACTCCGGCCGCTCCGCGCTCTATTCGCTCATCGGACACAAGGGCGACCTGATGTTCATACACTTCCGCGAGTCTTTCGCCGACCTCAACCAGGCCGAACTCAACCTGACTAACCTGCGCCTCAGCGATTATCTCGAGCCCACCACTTCCTATCTCTCAATCATCGAACTCGGACTCTACGAGTCCACCATCAAAGTCTACAAAGGTTTGATCGATCGTGGCATCGAACCGCATTCTGAGGAGTGGAAGCGCGAAATCGCCGACACCCTGGCGCGCCAGAAAGAAGCCATGCGCCCTCGCCTCTATCCCGAAATACCGCCGCATCGCTATGCCTGCTTCTATCCCATGGATCGCCGCCGCGGCGAAGAGCAAAACTGGTACACGCTGCCCATTGAAGAGCGCGCGCGCCAGATGAACGAGCACGGCATGGTCGGCCGCCGCTACGCCGGAGAGGTCAAACAGATCATCAGCGGCTCCATCGGCTTCGACGACTGGGAGTGGGGCGTCGACCTCTTCGCCGAAGAGCCGCTCGTGTTCAAGAAATTGATCTACGAAATGCGCTTCGACCAGGTCAGCGCCGTCTATGCCCTGTTCGGACAGTTCTACGTAGGTGTCCGTGTGCCCGCGGCGCAACTGGAAAAATTGTTGAGCGGAGAGATGCCAAATTTCTAGCAGCCTCAACGTTTCAAGGTTCAAGGTTCTGCTAGATTCGGCCAGGACCGATTGTTCCGGAAACTTTGAAACGTTGAAACCTTGAAACTTTTGAAACCTGGAGCCCTCATGTCCACCTTAGGCCTAATCGAATACAAAGATGCCAGCCCCGAAGTCCGCGCTGTTTATGACGACATCATGACCACCCGCAAAACCGACTGGATCAACAATTTCTGGAAGGCGATCGCCCACGATCCCGCCACGCTGAGACGCACGTGGGAAGACATCAAGCAGATCATGGCTCCCGGGGCCCTCGATCCGCTCACGAAAGAACTGATCTACGTCGCCGTCAGCGTTACCAACCAGTGTCACTACTGCATTGCGTCGCACACCGTATCGGCGCAAAAGAAAGGCATGACCGACGCTATGTTCAAAGAGTTGATGGCCATCGTCGGCATGGCCAACGAAACCAACAAAATGGTCACGGGATATCAGGTCGAGATCGACCCGCAATTCAAGAAATAGTTGCCAAGAGAGAGCTGCATTGACCGGCCGACGGCGGAACTCGCCTGTCTCAGAGAAGTCGTTGCCCTTGAACCCAAACTCTCAATGTCCGAAGCTCCCTTACTGGCGGTATGATTAAGGGAAGATTTGGAGGTGCTCGATGATGAGTACCGCACCCTCCGCCCGGCAGCGTTTCTTTCTTGCCGCATTGGCCTTCGTTGTAGTCTTGATTATCGGATACACCTCCGATGTCTTCCTAAAGAGCCACCCCGAATGGATGATCGCCGACGACTTGATACTGGCAATCGCAGTCTCGGTCGTTGTGTTCCTCTATGAAAAAGAACGCGGCCGCATTCTTTCAGAAAGACTGCGCGTCATTCGCGATATGAACGCATTTGTCCGAAATGAGTTGCAGCTCCTGTACGCGTGCCTCGACCATCCGGAAAAAGCGCGCGTCCCGACAATCGAGCGTAGCGTGGAACGCATCGACTGGGCCCTGCGCGAATTGCTGCCCGGCGTTCACATTCGATCTGGCACGCCCGTGGAAGAGATCAGCGAACGCTCCAGAGACGCCGAGCGCTCCGCTTAGGCACGTCGCAAGCTACTAGTCGTCTGCCGAGGCCGCCACTATCCCCCGCTCTTCGCGGCTTTGTCGATCTCGTCAACGACCCGTGGCGGCAAACTCTTGATCCGGTAAATGTAGGCCGCCACCGTCCACAACTTCTGGTCAGCTTCCCACACACCGTTCGCGAACATGCCCGTTCTTCGCACCCCATGCTTCGCCACCCAGAATATCTGTGCCTCCGAATATTCCGTACCCACTTCCGCCAACCGTGGCGGAGCAGGATTCAGTGGATCTCCCCATTTTTGCGGCTTCCCCGGCGCGCCATGACAGCCCGAGCATTCTCCCAAATAGATTTTCCCGCCCGCAATCAGATTGTCATCGCTTGGTGCAACGGGGTTAGGAACCTCCGGTGCATGACGCCTCACAGAAGCATGCACTGCCATGTGCATGAGAGACGACTCCAAATGAGAAGGCGGAACATCGCCACGCATCTCAGCGAATCCAAATCTCAGATAACTGAGACCACCAATCGCGAGGACAACCACCGTAACCAGCACTCCCAGGAAGAACTGTTTCATCGGAACTCCGAGGTGCAGTAGATTTTGTGGAACGCCCTTCAGGTTTTTCTTGAAGATCGAGTAGTTGGACGCTTGCTGACCCGCTTGGATAGCGGCGTCTTGAACTCGTGCGCCTTCATGTCGACGCGCCGCCCTCGAAAGCGCACTCCCTCCGCCTCTAACCGGAACCGCTGCTCTATGGCCGAGTCGCCGGTCAGTTTGATCGCGCCGCCCGCTCCGAGCACGCGCTGCCACGGCAATCCGAACCCGCGCCGCAACACTGCCGCCACCTGCCGTGCCGCTCCCGGAAATCCAGCCGCCCGCGCGATCCCCCCGTAAGTCGACACCTTTCCGGGCGGAATAGCGCGAATCGACTGCTCGATCCGCAAGCGCATCACGCTGGCCTTTGCAGAATTCTTCCTGGATTTTGTCATCCTGAGCGCAACAGGCTGGCTCGCGATCGCGAGCCAGCCTGTGAAGTCGAAGGATCCCTACAGCAGCGCCGAACCTTACTAAGCAGCCTGACGGAACGCTTCCAGCGCCTCGTATTCCGAGTTATGCACCTCAAACACCGTCAGCAGCTTCGTGACCTGCAGCAGATCGCCCACGCGCCTGGTCAAGTTGGCCAGCTTGATCGCTCCCCCAGCGCTGTGCGCCGTGGTGTGCAGCGCCACCAGCGTTCCCAGCCCGCCCGAATCAATGTAATCCACTTCGTTCAGATTGAGCACAATCCGCTTCTGACCATCGGCGACAGCTTTCTTGACTTCTTCTCGCAGCAGCGCTGCCTCTTCCCCAAAGACAATCCGTCCGTTGCACTCGACGGCCAGGATTCCATCGACCGTTCGTTTCCTCAATTTCAATTGCATATCAAAGCTCCTTTGCGGCCCGCTGTAGACTGGCTGCGTACAGCCGCTTCCGCACAATTCTTGAGGCACCAGCCTATCGCGTGCCGCCAGGGTTAGCAAGCCCCGCATTCCTCTGTGTCCTCAGTGTCCTCTGCGGTGAAAGCTTTTGACTTTGCGTCCGCCCACCTCCCCGCCCCATCACGTATAATCGTCTCTTCCGCCCATGAGTTACACCGTCCTGGCCCGCAAATACCGTCCGCAGAAGTTCTCCGAGGTCATCGGACAAGAGCACGTCACCCGCACCCTGCAGAATGCCATCGAGCAAGGACGCACCGCTCACGGCTACATCTTCAGCGGCCATCGCGGCATCGGCAAAACTACTGTCGCCCGCATCCTTGCCGCCGCCCTGAACTGCCGCTCGAAAGATCATCCCGTTCCCGAGCCCTGCGGAGTCTGCGAATCCTGCACCGAAATCCGCGCCGGCAACGCCGTCGACGTCATCGAAATCGACGCGGCTACCAACCGCGGCATCGATGAAATCCGCGAACTCCGCGAGGCCGCCCGCTACCGCCCGGCCCGTGATCGCTTCAAAATCTACATCCTCGACGAAGCGCATCAGATCACCGACGCCGCCTTCAACGCATTGCTAAAGACGCTGGAGGAGCCGCCTGACCACATCGTCTTCATGCTGGCCACCACGCAGCCCGAGGACATTCCCCAGACCATCCGCTCGCGCTGCCAGCACTTCAGCTTCCGAGCCGTAAAATTCGACGCCATCGTTGGCCAGCTCCGCGATCTCGTCACGCGCGAAAAAATTGAGGCCGACGACGATGCCCTCGCCCTGCTCGCCGAAGCCGGCGACGGGTCGATGCGCGACGCGCTCTCGATTCTCGACCAGGCCATCGCCTCCTCGAACGAGCGCCTCACCGCTGATTCGGTTCGTAATCTGGTCGGTGCCGCGCCCGCTCACATTCTCGAGCAAGTAATGCAGGCCGTGTCCGACGGCAAGAGCGAAGAAATCCTCCGCCAGGTCGACCACCTTATCAGCGAAGGACACAGCCCCACGCACTTCGCCCGCCAGATGGTGCGTTTTCTGCGCAACGCGACCGTCGCCAAGATCGCCGGAAAAGACTCTTCCCTGCTGCAAATTTCCAGCGAAGAGCGCGAGCGCGTGGCCCGCGTGGCCGATCTCTTCGGCGAAGAAGATCTCACGCGCCACCTGCAGATCATGCTTCGCACTCACGGCGAGTTGGGATACAAGCAGGAGCAGCGCTTCCATCTCGAACTGGGCCTGCTGAAAATGGCCCATGCGCAAAAACTGATCCCGATCGAACAGCTGCTGAGCGGAGTAGCCGCAGCACCGGCACCCGCTGCACAAAGGCCGCAAGCGAGGCCATCGATAGTCGGAAGTCCGGCGGCTTCTGAAACGCGCCGCCCCGAACCGCCCGCCGCTCGCCCGAATTACGTCAGCCCCTTCGCCGCCGATAGCGCGCGCAAAGGCACGCCACGCCAGGAAAGCGCAACCGATTCCGCACCGCCTCCAGGCCCGCGCATCGTAGCCGCTGCCAGCCAGCAAGAACCAGTCATCATGGGCTCCGCAGCCCCGGCACCTCAGCGCGAATCAATCCCAGAGCCAATTCCGGACTCGATCCCCAATCGTAGAGACGTCGCTGGCTACGGCTCCGCGGAAGCCGCGAAACAGCCGTTACTCGAGCCGCAGCCTCAGGCTGAATTGCTAACGCCGCAGCCAGGGCCGGTAGTCGCGACATCCGCGCAACCGCAGATCGAAACGCTGCAAGCCGCCGTCCTACAGGCCCTAACCGACGGCAACCAGCGCATCCTGGTCTCCATGCTTTCCGACGGCGAGTGGAGCGTCCAAGGCAACGAGCTAGTTATCAAGGTCGCCGAGTCGCAAACCGTAGTGGACATGTCGCTAGGCCCCGATGCCAAACGCCTGGCGATCGCATCAGCCAGCGGAATTCTCGGCCGCGCCGTAAAGTTGAAGGTAGTCCCCGGTGCGACGGTAGCTCCGCAAGAAAAGAAAAACGGCGGAGCCCCGCGCCTCTCTGGCGGCCCCGGCGGTCGAGGCCGCGCCGAGCAAGACCCGGTCGTCCGCCGCATGCAAGAAAAATTCAACGCCGAAATTCGCACCGTGATCGATTACAGAGATAAGAGATAAAGCACGTTTCAAAGTTTCAGAGTTTCAAGATTTCAAAGTAAAAGCGAGTCACACCTCGCGCTTGCACCTTGAAACTTTGAAACCTTGAAACATGAGGTGCTATGGGCGGTTTCAACCTGCAAGACCTGATGTCGAAAGCCAAAGCGCAGTACGATTCCCTGCAGAAGAAGATGCAGGAGACCGTCGTCGAAGCTACGTCTGGCGGCGGCACCGTCACCGCCAAAATGGACGGACGCAAGCAACTGCTTAGCCTGCGCATCGATCCGGAAGCCGTAAAGTCCGGCGACGTCGAAATGCTGCAGGATCTCGTCCTTGCCGCCGTCAACGAAGCTGCCCGCAAAGTCGACGCGCAAATGCAATCCACTGTCGGCGGAATGCTGGGCGGCCTAGGCATCCCCGGACTCTAGGGAATTGGGGAATTGTGAAATTTAGTAATTGAGTAATTTAAAAGTCGCGCAATTCGGAGCAGCAGCAATGATCCAATCAGGTTTTAAATTACACAATTACTAAATTACACAATTACTCAATCTCCCCATGTCCAAGTTTGCTGAACCCATGTCCCGCCTGATCGATGAGCTGAAAAAGCTCCCCGGCGTTGGTGCGAAGAGCGCGCAGCGTTTGGCCTTCTACATTCTCCGCTCCAGCGATGAAGACGCCGAGGCTCTCGCCGCCGCCGTGCGCGATGTGAAGGCCAACCTCCGCCTCTGCTCCGTCTGCAATAACATCACCGACGTGGACCCCTGCGTTTACTGCACCAGCGCCACCCGGAACCAGCGCCTGGTCTGCGTGGTCGAAGAGCCCACCAACATCGCCGCCATTGAAAAGACCAAGCACTTCAACGGAGTCTTCCACGTCCTGCACGGCGCGATCTCTCCGTTGCACGGCATCGGCCCCGAGCAGCTTCGCATCTCGAATCTGATTACCCGCGTCGAGGCCGGTAACGTCGATGAAGTCATCCTCGCCACCAACCCCACCGTCGAAGGCGAAGCCACCGCGACCTACCTCTCGCAGCAACTAAAGCGCGCCGGCGTAAAGGTCACACGCATCGCGATGGGCATCCCCGTCGGCAGCGACATCGAATACACCGACGAGATCACGATGCTGAAAGCCATGGAAGGCCGGAGGGATATGTAGGCGCGAGATAACGGCGTGAATTAGAAACAAAATCCGCAGCCCCCATCCGTCAGATTGCGGCACTCTTCCGAAGACCGTCAACACCTCTTCGATTCCATGCACACATTCCGGTGCAAACTATGCAACTCTTTTCCGACTTCCGCAGAGTCCGGCCCTGACCTCCCGATCCGGTACCTGAAAAAACGATGTGGGATCACCCATGTATTCAATGGGTTGCCGAATATCTCTCTGCTAACACTCGATCCTGGTCTTGGCCCTCGGCTTGCACTGAACCGATAGTCTGTTTCCTTCGCTCTTTCGGATCTTCGACGAAACAAGTTCGGCGATCTTGGACTTGGCAAGAGGAAGCACATCCGGGCGACCGGACTGGCCCTAACCCAGCCAGAAAAGCAGCCTCAGCGCCAGCCGCGCCGCGCTGCGATGTAACCGCATCCAACTCGACGCATAGAAGCCGGGCCAACCAGCCCGGTTTTTTTTCTCCCGTCAAGGCATGCAGTCATTTCTGCCACGTTACGCCCGGGTAGAGACTCGGTATGCGGGATCCGCGATAAGCATTCTCTCCCGTGATCACCATTTGCCATACAATTTGCGGATTACTGTCCGGGGTAACTTCCATGATTTGCGACGCGGCCGCAGTGTCGGGAAAAGGTTCGCTCATCGCAAACTCCACATTTCCGTTGCTGAGTACACCGACGCTGCCACCCCAAAAAGTGTAGAGACCTGGTGAGTACTCCCATGACAAGCTGGCAAGGTTTGTGCTCTCGTCCAGTTGGTAGATCGTAGCGCGGCTATAGCAGGCAGGTGCAGAGGTTGTGGATCCGCAGGCTTCGCCATTGGCATCGACCCGAAGGTTTCCGTCGTCGAAGACGGCCAGATTCATCTGTGAACCGTTTGTGTTGACCAGATAGGGATCGTGCTGTCCATAGAACCATTGGCTCGGATCCCCACCTAACAGGGTAAAGTCACCTTCTTGTCCGAGTCTCCACAGAATATTTCCTGAGCCTGCTCCGTTTTCATAATCGATCTTAACGATCCAGCTCTGGTTGCGCAGGGACAGAAGAAGGTTTCCGTCGGGCGTATAAACCAACGCATTACCGTGAGTCCAGTCGGGCAGTCCTTGAAGATGCCGGTTGACATCCATATGATCGAACGCCGACCAGTTCCAAACGACGTTCCCATTGGGATCGACATCTACCAAGATATCTCCCAGGACGGCGATGGTTCCCGGGTATCCTGGTAGGTCCGTATAGTTTTTGAAGATCTGAATCAGACAAATCCAATGTCCGTTGGGAAGAACGAGGACGTCGTGACTAAAAAAAACGAGGTCATAAGACAATCCTTGCGCTTGAAGAGATTGATTCACTTGATCCATGGTAATTTCGTGGACCGTGTTGCAGGCCAAGTCGATCTCACGGACGTTCTCATTATTGTTGACGATGAAGTTCCCGTTTGGCAGAGGTTTAATCGGCAGGGCCTGGCCAGGACAGTACCAAATTAAGTTGCCCTTAAGATCGGTCGCTACCGCTTGCAACAGATTCGGATTTGAAATCTCCACCAGACTGAACAATTCCACCCCGGGGGCAGGCGCCGCTCCGGCGGTTGGAGTCGAAGGTGTGACGCTGAATTGCGGTAACAATAACGGTTCGGCCACGGCCCCGGTGGTAAACGTGTGGTCTTGATCAACCCATATTCCATTTGCCCATTCCACATGCGCCCTCATGTGATAGGTCGTCTGAGCCAGCATGCCCGCTACTAAAACCGTGAGCACGTGTCCTCCCGCCGGAATTGGCGACGTGGAATCAGTCATGACCGATGTCTGCCGGCCATAGCTGGTGTCAGGTCCAAACTCCACCCACGCGGTCAAACCCGGTTGAACATGGGAGATGTTGTATTGTGCTACGAGCGGATTGGAACTCGGAGAAATCGTGGTTTGCGGAGGAGTAAAGCCAGAACCACAACCTACCGATGCGGCCACCAACAGAATTCCCACGAACAAGCAGACCGTTGCCTGTGAATTCCTCACGTATGCCCCCCTCGTTTTTTGAGACTCCGAGAACAACAGACCTTGTTTTCTTCAGTCGAAGGGCGAGGGGATTATATACAAATTCATGAGTACTGATAAAAAATTAGTCGCAGGATCCAGGTGAAGATCGTCGGCATAGCGTGCTGCTCCAGTTTGGGCTCAGCACGGCACTTCCGGCTCGAGGAACACATTCATCTCTTCCTCCGCCGGAGCAATGCCCTCGGGCAGCGTCCCACGATTGTACTCAGCCATCCGATTCTTCCACTTCAAGAACTCGGTAATACTCTGCGGCTCAATCCGTACCTCAACCCGCCGCAAGCTCGCCAGCAGTAGATTCATTTCATATTTAAATCCAACAGCCGTCCGCAGATTCTTCAAGGAAGCCTTCACCATTTCGATTCTGCCGCGACGCAGCTCCAGTAGCCCCCAACCCAGTGGCAACTCCTCCACCTTCACCAAGGAAGGGGGGGTCAGATAAAAGCGTTCGCTGCCAACGCCCTGCTCGGCCTTCTGACGAAACGGCTTCGCACGATCCGCAAGAAAATCCGCCCGCGTCACCTTGCACTCCACCAGAACCGAATGGTTCGCCCGCTTCCATCCGATCGCGTCTGGCATTTCCCCGCTGACGCAAGCCTGCTCCGACAGCACCACTCCACAGCGATACGAACGCAGCCATCGCACCGCACGTTCCACAAGTTGCACGTGAGTCATGGAAACAGTCTACGTTGTATCGTCCAGTGGAAAAGTGTCTGCGCGGCTTCCTCGCAGCAGAGCGCCTCTCTTTTGTTGCTCGAATTCCAATTAACGTCGCGAGGCTGAGTTGGCCATCGCCTTAACGATCACCGGACGCCGTAGCACCGTCTCGAGCAGATATCTCTCTGCGGCGACGGTTTGAGCAATGGGACTCGTTGGCGTATAGCCTTCGGCGGCAATCAGCAGGGCTTCGTTCCGCCCCAGACCGGCAGGCTTCCGCACGAATCCGTTCACCCGCCGTTTACCGCGGTCCACATTTTCCACCTGCACTCGCCGGATGTGCCCATCGTGTGAAGCATCGAGCGCATTGGCCAACCGTAGCACGGCCGCTAACTGAATCGTCATCCTTTGCTCGTCCGGCAGCAAATCGCGCAGCGTCTTGTGACTCCGTGTCGGCAACGCTCCGCAATGGAAACGCGCCACCACCGCCGCTCGGCTCATGTTCGCCTCTTTCCATCCCAGCGGTGTTCCGTGCTTCTTGATCAACTCCAGCGATTCCTTGTGATGTCCTTTGTTGCCGTTCACCTTGCCCACGTCGTGCAGCAACGCGGCTAAATAGAGACTGGCGCGCGCGTCCGCACCAGCACCATTCATGTCGGACCGAACCTCTAGCAACCCTCCGCCCAGCAGCCCGTCGTATAGTGCCAGCGCCAGGCGTGCCACGCGCTCGGAGTGCGCAAAGTCCGGATCAAGCGCCCTCGCCCACAACTTCATACGTCTCGTGGCAATCTCCGGAATTTGCTTCCCTTGCGGCAACCCGGCGCGCCACACATTCCACAGCGACTCCTGCCCGACCATCGCCCGCCGATACTCTTCGATCCGCTTTGTCCGTTCCTCCACAATCCGCGCGTGCCAACTCTTTCGCGAAGCCTCGTCTGGAAAAACATGGGACGCGATCGCGGTCGCCCATAGCACATCAAGATCGTGGACTTCGCCAAGCAGATCCTGCATGTGCTTCAGGTCGCTGCTCCAGGCTTTGTGCTCCGCGGGCAGAAAATTTTCGACGATGTAGCGAAAGCGCTTGATCCCGATTCGCAGCGTGTGAAATGCAACCTGCGACCGGTTGCGCAGGGCACGAGTGTGCAGGTCGCGCGCCGCCGTCCAGCGCTCGAGTGCCAGATGCTTGAACACCGCACTCCCAGGCCGGATGCGGGCAGCACGCAGCGGCAGGCTCCGCCCCCACTGCCGCCATTGCTTGCGGTCGAATTCCTCGAGAGCGGAGCGGGCTTCGCGCTTCTGCTCATCTTCCCTCTGCCGCAGAATTCCGAGCAGAGCGTGCGCAGCTGCATCGCGCGCGGGTAGGTTGTGTTCAGGTTCAACTCGTGTGGATGCGGGCGACTCGCCTGCTCGGAGAGAAACTGCCGGAGCCGGATGCAGTTTCTCGATCCACTCCATCATGATCTGCACATCGCGCAGCTCGCCCAGCCGCTGGAACAGCCTCTTCCCGGCTTTCTTCATCGCCTTCCATTCAGGATCGGGATCCATGGCGATCATGCCATCGGCCAAGGAACGGCACCGGCGCAGCGAGACGCGCAAGTCGTGCACCGGGTCAGCGCTGAAATCCGCGGCAACGTGGTCGCACTCCTCAAGCACGCGCGCCATCCAGTAGCGCAGTCCGGTCGTCTTGGCGGCTGTCTTCAAAGGCAATCTCGCGGAAGGGCTCCGCGATCATTCTACATTCGGAATGGATTCTAACGCGGGCACAAGCCTTATCCCGCCATCTTTCGGCGGGACAGAGCCTGTGCTGCGTCAGGTCAAGCAGCCGGGATCGAACTTTCAGCTTGATCAGACCTATTGCGGAGGCACGTTCGGATCCGCCGGCTTAACCGGAAGTGTGCCAGCCGCGGTTCTATCCCTGACCGGCTTGTCGGCATAATCCTTGCGTGCCGGATCATATTTAGGTTTCGTACTGTCGTACTTGCTCTCGCTCTCGTACGAACTCGAGTGGTCGATGGGCTTCATCCCAACGACCTGATAACGCCGCTTCTTGCTCTTGTGATCGCCGTCCGGAACGCGCATCTCCATTACGTCCTTGGAAATCTTGAATTCGCCTTCCTTTCCCACCGGGAGAACCGCCGGATGCTTATGGTCCATGGGACGAATCTGGTACTCCATGTCATCGGTGCGCAGCAGGTACACCGGGCACAACTTCTCGTCCGAATCCACACGCGTGGCGCCGACCGATGCGAACACGCTGCCCAGTCCGGTGATACCGCGTTCTTTGGCGCCGCATGAAACGGCCTCCATCTTTTCGATCATGGCGCGGTTGGGATGCTTCTTGTCTCCGCCAAAAGCGGGGACCGCAAGGATCAGAGCAAATATCGTAACCACTAAAATCTGGCCCTTCATAAAATGCCTCCCTAAAAAGTCGTCCGATCAATCGGGCCCGAGCATTAATACCGCAACATCGAGAGAGGTTTGGCAGCGCCCCTCTCGATCCTTGCGGTCGCAAGTACAGCTACTTTGTCTTGGGCGCGGTCAGTGGTTTCGGCATAGGTTTGGTCGTACTCTCAAATTGCTGAGACGACTTCAGGAACGACTGCGGATTCTCACCCAACTCTTCATTCACCTTGGGATGAGAGGTTAAATACTGGCTCAACTCGGGATGGTTCGCGAGATATTCCTTGTTGGTCGCCAGCGACGGATTCTTCGAGAGTTCGGTCGAGATAGTACCGTGACCCTGTAGAAATTCGTGAAAACTGGAAAGTTCACCGCCAGTTACATCGCGATCACGCCGGTTGAAATCCTCACGACGGTCAAACCGCTGTTCCTGGTGCATGAACGCGTTGGGATTCTCCTTGTACTCTTCGCGCACTCCCGGATGATTGGCTAGGAATTGCTGTAACGCCGGATGGCCGGCCACGAACTGCTTGTTGTCCACCAGTGACGGATCTTTTTTCAATTGCTCGGCGATCTCAGGATGCGCGTCCATAAAGACATCCATGTTCCGCAGTTCGCCACGCGTTACGTCGCGGTCTCCGCTAAACCGACGGTCTTCCCGCTGATCAAATCGCTCTTCGCGATTCATGAAGGCATTGGGATTCTCTTTATACTCTTCACGCACTCCCGGGTGATTGGCAAGGAACTGCTGTAACGCCGGGTGGTTGGCCACAAACTGCTTGTTATCCACGAGCGATGGGTCTTTTTTCAGCTGTTCGGCGATTTCAGGATGCGCGTCCATAAATGCATCCATATTCCGCAGTTCGCCACGCGTTACGTCGCGGTCTCCGCTAAACTGACGGTCTTCGCGCTGATCAAATCGACCTTCGCGATTCATGAAGGCATTGGGATTCTCTTTGTATTCTTCACGCACTCCCGGATGATTGGCGAGGAACTGCTGCAACGCCGGGTGGTCCGCCACGAACTTCTTGTTATTCACCAGCGACGGGTCTTTCCGCAGTTGTTCCGCTATCTCGGGATGGCCGTCCATGAACGCGTCCATGTTCTTTAATTCGCCGCGAGTTACGTCTGAGTCGCCGACACGATGGTCACGATCACGGTCGAGATCGCGGCCTCGGTCCATGTCGCGGTCTTGCCGCTGATCCTGGTCCGGCCGGCGATCTTCCTGCCGATCTTCACGCCGGTCGAACCGCTGCTCCTGATTCAACACAGCGTTCGGGTTCTGCGTGAGACCTTCGCGCACTTCGGGATGCTGCTCCAGGTAGTGCTGCAGATCGCTGTGGCTCGCGAGAAACTCCTGGTTATTGACCAGCGAGGGATCCTTACGCAGTTCCTGCGCTAGTTCCTGATGGCTGTCGAGAAATTGATCAAACGCAGCCAACTGTTGCCGGTTGAGATCGGTGTCCCGATCTGGCGCGGGCGCTGGAGTCTGCATTGGCGCTGGAGTCTGTGCGTTCGACGGAACGACCGAGAGCAACGCGCCTAGCGTTATGGCTAGAAAGCAATATTGAATTGCCGTACTTGTACGCTTCATGAGTCAAAGTCCTCCTGAATGAAAAATCCTTGAGCGTGCGAGCGGGCGAAGTTAGAAATGCACGGTGGGGGCCATGCTCCGAAATGCCCAAAAACTCTGCAGTTTTAGGAGGTTGGAGGCGGCACGAGGAAAAACCTTAGGCTCGCCTCAGGGATGGAATTTCAACACGAATCGGGAAATTTGTTATACAGAAACCACCCTAGGGCATTTGCCCCACGCTAAACCGCCTATTTTCAAATCCGAGGACATGCCCCAATGGGGCCTATGAACGGAACATGGAATTACCTCCGTAACGTTTAAGCCCTTACCCTTTCGCATTACCCTTGAGTTTCAAACTTGCGTTCGCGAGGAGTTTGTTATCTCTGCCACAAACATGTCGCAAGGTGCACGTTCCGCCTCGGCGCGAGCGTTTGTCCACAGCCTGAACATCCTCATTAAGTATGCCCGCATGTATGGCTATGACCACAAACGCACGGAGGCACAGTTCGAAACCACGTGGAATGAGTTGCAGAACGGTCTTCCGACCGCCGGAGACGCAGGTTTCCTGCTGGGCGTGTCCGACAACAAGTTGCTCCTCGATGGAATTCCGCTCGAGACCGGAAACGCGGAGCGTAGTTTTGCGACTCTGTTGTCGACCGCCGGACTTGCCAGCCTCCACTTTTCGAAGGACGTTACCATCGAAGACTTCACCCGCCTGGTGCGCGCGTTCACGGTTGCGGGATCAAAGGCGCAAGACGTTTCGAAGCAGATCAAGGAAGCGCTGAGCGAGAACAAAAACGGCAGCACCATCAAGATCAATGAAGTGAAGTTCGTGGCGGCCGATCCGCTGACCGGCGATGTGAGCATTGCGGCGCAGATCGCGGCGCAAACGCTCGGCCCCGAATTCAAGCAGTGGTTGAACGATCCCCAGAAATTGCTGCAGTTGATCGCAGCGGCTGAAGGCGCGAACGCCGGAAGTGGAGCACCAGGCGCTGCTGGAGTTCCCATGGTGCCCCTCGGCAGCGCTCCGAACCCGGTACGCGGCGGAGGCTTTGCTGCTGGCACGGGCGGCGGGGTCGGCACGGGCACCGCTCCGGCATGGACCGGTGGGATGGTCCCACTGCAGGAACAGGAAGTTATTCAGGCGATACGCCTGCTCACTCGATTCGGCCAGGTCCAGCACGATCCAAGCGTTAAAGAAGAAGACATCCAGAAGGAACTCGTCGAGGTCGATCCCAATACTCGCTTGAACCTGCAGCAGTTGTTGGGAAGCCTGGCAGCCAAAGCAACCACGGCACAGGAAGAAGATACGCCGCTGCTCATGAAGGCCGCTGAGCACATGGCCATTCGCTTCGCGCTCGAGCGCTACCAGAAGGGCGAAGTCAAGGTCAACGCCGTCCATCAGATGATGGAGCACATGAGCCGACAGATGGACTCGTTGCGCCAGATTCTGAAGATGCAGGAAGACAAGATGAACAAGGCCGGGATTCTGGTGGAGTCCCACGCCGACATCCTCGACCGCATGTTCTGGGCGGAAGTGCCCGAGTCGGGCAAGAAGAGCGTGCTGATGTCGCACGAAGCGCCCTGCGTGCCACCACGCAACCTGCGCCAGTTCGTGGAAACGCTGCTCGATCGCGAAGACAACCAGACCGCGGCCGACATTCTGAACAATTACTCGACTTGCCTGAGTGCGAAAGAAATGGAACCGCGCCGGCGAACCGCGATTGGCCTCAGCCAACTCGCTGACCTCTACGCGCGATTGGGTGGGCAGCCCATGGGCCAGGCCATCCACAAGCTGAGTGAGCAACTCATTGCTGAAAAAGATGCAGAGTTGCAGAGCTTGTTCAGTGCGGCTTTTGTGCGCCTCAGCCAGGAGGCCAGCGCCGCTAAGAACTTCGCAGCCGTCAATGAAGTGTGCGCGGGCATGGAGCGGATCAGCGTCGAGCGCCCGGTCTTGATGAGCGATCTCCGCCCACGCGTAGGCGTCGAGAACCGCCTGCCCGAGTTCATCGAGGAAGCTCTGCACCTCGAGCCGATTCCTCCCGACATGCTCTCCGTTCTGCGCCGCACCAGTCATGCCGGCGCCGAGCATCTTGCCGACCGCTTCTTTCGCTGCATGCGCCGCGACGAATGCGATCGCATGATCGAACTGGTGAAGGAATTGGGCTCTCCCGTTCTGACCCAGTTGCGCGAAATTCTTCGCACCGGACAGCCCCGGCAGGCCTCAGGCGTAATCGGATTGGTGAGCCGGCTGGATGTGGGAACGCTGCTCGAATTGCTACCCGGCCGTCTGCCGGAGTGGAATCGCTTCTATCACGACGTGGTGGTCCGGCAGATCGCCTATGGGGCCGCCCCTGACCGCGGGCGCACATTGCTTGAACTCGCAGAGGTATTAGATCCCGTCGTTCTGCCGGAAGCTGTCGACGAAATTGGCATGAGCGGCGATCTGACGTCAACGCCTCCGCTGATTGCCATGGCGCGCCCGGGCGACGCAGCTTCGCGCTCCCCGTTTGTGCAGCTCAAGGCCATTGAATCCCTGGGACGTCTTAAGGACATCGAAGCGGTGGCAACACTCCGCGAAATACTCGAGACCAAGAAAACTTTTGGCTGGGTGCATCACCGCGAACTGCGTATCGCCGCAGCGCAAGCTTTGTCGAAAACCGACCCGCGTTACAGCTCGCAAGTGCTCTCTGACAGCGGCCTGGAACCGGCGGAACTGGCCATCGCCCCGCTCGACATGGCTCCGGCCTGTCCGTGGGTGCGGCAGCGTCGCTATGAGCGCCTGATTTTGTCGAAAACCGTCTCGGGAACCATTGGCAGCTCGTGGGGCAAATCAAAGATTCAGATCCGCGAATTGAGCCTTGGCGGCGGCATGGGCACGAAAGAAGACAACCTCCGCATCGGCAGCGAAGCCGACCTCGAGATCTCGCTCGGCATGCGCACCAAAATTCGCGCGCACGTTCTACTGCGTCGCGCGCGTGTCAACGAAGTCGGATTCGAAATCGTAAACACCGACCTCGAAAGCCGCTACCGCCTGCGACGCCTCCTGGTGGACGCGTTGAACCACGTTCCGCAAGGAAAAGGGCCGGACTGGAGTGGCGACCGCAAGGTGTAGGAGTCAGGTTTCAAGGTTTCAAGGTTTCAAAGTTTCAAGGTTTCAAGGTTTCAAGGTTTCAAAGTTTCAAGGTTTCAAGGTTTCAAAGTTTCAAGGTTTTAAGGTTTTAAGGTGCATACGCCATCGCACTTCCAGAAAGCAAAAAGCCTCCACCCACGTGGAGGCTTTTCACTTTGAAACCTTGAAACTCTGAAACCTTGAAACTTTGCTCCTACTTCACTTTCAAGAAGATGATCGCCAGGGTATACAGCGCCAGCGACTCGATCAGCACCAGTCCAAGAATCAGAGCGAACTGGATTCCAGGACGCGCGGCTGGATTGCGGGCTAGCGATTCAGTGGCAGCGGCCACGGCCTTGCCTTGGGCAAGTCCGCAGACTGCGGAAGCGATCGCCATGGAAAATCCTGCGGTGATGGCGACCCAACTGGTCTCGCTGGCAGCGCCACCCTGCGCGAAGGCAGGCATGGCAAAGCACAGGGCAGAAAGAGTCATAAACAGGTACCTTAATTTACGCATTGGTGTTTCTCCTCGTATCAAATTGCCGCCAGTGGGTGGTTGACGCCATACCGTGCAGACGCCCTCACGCTGACGACTTCAGTTCCCAGTTCTCAGTTCTCAGTTCTCAGCAAAACCTCCGCCGATAACGTGAGAGCTGACAACTGCGCCCTGACTTACTGCCACCCGCTGCAAATCTCAAAACCTGCTCTCCCAAACCGCGAGCAGAATGTAGCCCACGTCCGCGCTCTAACCGAGAACTGAGAACTTCTCTCAGTGCTCGTCGGCGACAGCCCCCGACACATAAATAATCGACAACAGCATGAACACATACGCCTGCAAAATCGCGACCACAATGTGCAATCCGCTGAAGATGATCGGAATGCCGAGCGGGATCATCGAAAAGAACACCAGCGTGATCAGGTCGCCGGCGAATATGTTGGCCCACAGACGGACCGTAAGCGAGAGCAGGCGGGCCAGGTGGCTCACGATTTCGATGGGAAGCATCAGCGCCGACATGAAAATGCGGGCAATCAGCGGCATCCCTTCCATGGGCGGACCGAAAAAGTGCAGCAGGTACTTCGGCCCGGCATGTTTGAATCCTTGCGTGTGGTAGTACACGAACGCGCAGATCGCGCACCCCAGCGGTACGGGTGCAACCCCAGTGGGTGATTCAAACCCGGGAATCAGCCCGATCAGATTACAAATCAGGATGAAGACAAATACGATGGCGAAGAACGGAACATACGGCTCGCTGTGATGCCCGATAATCTCGCGGCTTTGGTCGAACACGAATCCTTCAAGGCCCTCAAACGTATGCTGTAACCCGCCGGGAGAGTCCACCGAAAGCCGCGAACGCAACATTAGGAAAAGTACCATCAGGAACAAAAATACGAGTAACTCCATCGCGAACGAATTCGTGATAGGCGCCTGCGGGTGCTTTGGCGTGATGTGCAGCGCCGTCAGAGCGGCCGTGACAGGCGCCCCGAGAAGGTGGTTCAAGATCGCGGTAAACCAGAGTTGTTCAGGCATAAGAAAGCTTCAAGCTAGCTGACGACGATTCTCCGCTATTGGCCCCGGGCCACAGCCACATACAGCTCATATGCCGCTTCGCAGGCAATTGCCCCTACGGGCAAAAACAAGCCCGCAAAGAGGCCCCGAAGGCTCGCGGGAAAACTGGTTAATATACCATACGCGGCCGCTCCCAACAACACATACCGCAGCAGGAAGCGCGCCACGATCCCCTTGCCCGACTGGGGTTTACCGCTATCGGTGACGCGGTCGGCGAGCCCGGAAACCCCGTTCTTGAGCCAATGGAAATTCAGGTACGAGATCACACATCCCAGAAGAAATCCAACCGCCGCCCAGCGCCCGAACTTCCACCAGGCGGCACCGGCCAGCGCAGGGCCGAGGGCGAGCATAAAGTTGCGAATCCGGTCCAAGGCCCTGGAGTAAAAAGCGTCGGAGGAATCGGGTGGCACCGAGGTGGGAGAGTTGGCCATCTTCCTGCAAACGAAACTGTGTTGAATCCTACTTCGTATCCCTCAGCGCCGTCCGGATCAACTCGGTCATCCCGGCAGCGATTCCCAAGAACAGCCCCACAATGCTGATCCACGAAGTATGCAGCCATCGGTCCAGCGCGGAGCCAATCAGCCATCCCACGACGATTCCGGCGGGCAGCATCAGCGCAAGCTGGCTGTAGCGCCCCACCTGCACCCAGGGATTCTTCTTCTGATTGGAATTCTGATCGTCGGGACTGGTCGGCGACGGCATGCGCGGAAACGATTCTATCAGCCGCCTCTCGGATTAGCCGCCCAGCTTCGCCACGCTCGGAGTTTGGGCCAGCCCAAGCGCCCAATTCACCAGCTGAATGAAGCTGTTCGGCAGCAGCCCGATATAAAGCGTTGCCATCCCCGCCAACGCGACACCGGCCCGCATGGTCAGGCTGACTGGCAGCTTCTCTTCGCCCTTCTCCGCCTGCCCCATGAACATTGCGTTCGCAATCTTCAGGTAGTAATACAGGCCGAATACCGAATAGATCACGCCCAGAGAGGCCAGCGCGAAGTGCCCCGATTCGATCAGGCTCAGGAAGATGAAGTACTTGCCCCAGAACCCGGCAAGCGGCGGAATCCCCGCCAGCGACAGCATGAACACCAGCATCAGCACCGCCTCGACCGGAGCGCGCGAATACAGTCCGTTGAGGTCGTCGAGTTCGTCGCCAATCACCTTGCGATGGCGCAGCGACGTGATCACGCCGAACGCCCCCAGATTCATGAAGGTATAGACCAGTAGGTAAATCAGTATGCCTTTAATGCCGTCGGCGTTGAGTCCCATCATCGTCGGTGTACCAGCGATCAACCCGAGCAGCATGTACCCCACGTGCGCAATGGAAGAATAGGCCAGCAGCCGCTTGGTGTTCGTTTGAGTCAACGCCGCGAGGTTGGCACCGGTCATCGTCGCGATCGCCACAAAGACCAGCAGTGGCACCCAGATGTTTCTCATGGGGATGAGGCCGTAAAGAAGAATGCGCAGGAGCATCGCCCATCCCGCGGCCTTCACCGCGACAGACATGAATCCCGTAATGCTCGTAGGGGCTCCTTCATAAGCATCCGGCGCCCACTGGTGAAATGGGATCGCGGCGACCTTGAACAGCAGTCCCGTCATGGTCGTAATCAACGCGATTATGGCTACCGGTTTATACGGCCCGGCCAGTATTTTGACCGCGAGTTCACGCTGGATGACAAGGAGATTCGTGCTTCCCGTGAGGCCATACAACAACGACAATCCGTACGCGAAGATGCCCGAGGAAAATGCCCCCAACAACAAATATTTCAGCGCCGCCTCGTTCGACCGCCGGTCTCGCCGCAGAAATCCGACCAGCACGTAAGTCGAGATCGCCATCAATTCCAAACCGATGAAGATGAGAACGATGTCCATGCCACAAGCCATGCACATCATTCCCGCGACCGAGAGCAGCATCAGGGCATAATATTCACCGTGATTCTCGTGCTCGGTCTCGAGGTAGCTGACCGACATCAGGATCGCGATCGCCGTGCCCGCCAGAAACAGGTAGAAGAAATAAAGGGCGAACCGGTCCATGAGCACGGTGTTCAACATGCCTGGCATCCCTCTACCTGCAGGCAAGCCCGTCTGCTCCATCCAGTTCTGGATCTTGTAAACCCCAGCGGCCGAGAACAACACTCCGATGAACGCCGTAACCGCGTTGGCCCACTTCATCTCTTTCGGGAGCATGAAGTCGATCAGCAGGATGCCCAGTGCAAACAGCACCAGCAGCGTGATCGGCAACGCCAGTAGATAGTCGGTCCAGACCACTAGTTCTTCCCTTTCGTGGGTGCGGCCATCGCGGGGGCGGCAGCTCGCGGCGTACCCGCCGGCATCACAGCGGCAGGAGCCATCAGCTCTCCGGCTGCGGGTTCCACTGCAGCATTCACCGTGGCTGCCGGCTTCGGATAATCCGGCCGCGCCATCGCAATCGTATGGTTCACTGGCTGCTCAAGAATCTGGAAAAACGGCTTCGGATAAAGCCCGATCCAGAACGCCATGATGATCAGCGGAACGAACGTCGCCACTTCGCGTGGCGTCAGATCGTGCAGCTTTTCATTTTTGGCATTGTTGACGGTCCCGAAAAACACGCGCTGGTAAAGCCAGAGCAGATACGCCGCGGCCAGCACGACTCCCGGCACGGCCCACGCGCCCCACTTCCAGTTCTCCATGAACGTGCCTTGCAAAATACTGAACTCGCCGACGAACCCATTCAGCAGCGGCAGCCCCATCGACGACAGGAACATGATCATAGTGATCGTCGCGTAAACCGGCATCACATTCGAGATGCCGCCATACTCCGAGATCTCGCGCGTGTGGCGTCGCTCGTAAAGGATGCCGACGATCAAGAACAGTGCGCCCGTCGAGATCCCGTGATTGATCTGTTGCAGCACCGATCCACTCAGCCCCGCCGGATTCAGCGCGAAGATTCCCATCGTGCAGAAACCCAGGTGGCTCACCGACGAATACGCCACCAGCTTCTTCATGTCTTTCTGCATGAGCGAGACAAGCGCCCCGTAGATGATGCCGATGATCGAAAGCGCAATCATCCACCCGCGCACCGTCACGCTCAAAAACGTATTCGGACTCGACAGCACCTGCGGGAAGAACGGCAACGAGAAGCGCACAAAGCCATACGTTCCCATCTTCAGCAAAACGCCCGCCAGGATCACGGAGCCTGCAGTCGGCGCTTCCACGTGTGCATCCGGCAGCCACGTGTGGAACGGGAACATCGGCACCTTGATGGCGAATCCTACAAAAAATGCCAGGAACAGCCAGATCGCATACTGGAACGGAATTTGTGGAGCCGTCTGGTACAACGCCGTAATGCTGAAGGTGTAAACCTGCGTTACGTTCTGGTGGTGGAAGTACAGAAACAGAATCGCCAGCAGCATCAAGACCGAACCGGTCAGCGTGTACAGGAAGAACTTAATCGCAGCATAGAGCTTCCGCGGCCCGCCCCAAATTCCGATCAGCAGGTACATCGGCACGAGCATCGCTTCCCAGAATACGAAGAAGAGGAAGAAATCGAGCGCCATGAAGACGCCGAGCATGCCCGTCTGCAGCACCAGAAACCAGATGTAATACTCCTTCACGCGATTCTCAATCGCTGTCCACGACGACAGGATCGAGATAAATCCGAGCAGCGTGGTCAGCATGATCAGCAGGAACGAAATGCCATCAATGCCCAGCACGTACCCCGCCCCGATCGAGGGGATCCAGTTATTGGCCGAGCCCTCGATGAACTTGAATGGCGCCGCATCTCCGCTTTTCACTTTCTCCCAGAACCACGGGACCAGCGGCAGCGAAACCAGAAGGCCAGCGAACGAAAAAATGTTCGCGATCCAGCGAATCGCGTCCTTATTCTCCTTGTTCACAAACAGGAGCAGGATCGCGCCCACCAGCGGCGTGAAAAGAATGATGGACAATATGTGATCGTGCATAAGAGCAGTTCTCGTTAACCAGCATTCAGCACTCAGCGGTCAGCACTTAGCCTTGAGAGTTTCCGGCAGTTCCCCGGCAACGGCCCTGTATGGCTGAATGCCGAGTGCTGAATGCTAATTGCTAAGCGCTTCTAGTGGTATACGTAATAAAACACGAACCCTACCAGCCCTGCGGTCATGACCAGCGCATACCACTGCACCAGTCCCCACTCCAGCAACCGCGCAGGATAGCTCAACATGCGCGCAAAAATCGCAGGCCCGTTCACGCCGATGCCGTCGATGATCCACTTATCCCACCAACTGGAGATGGTCGCGGTGAGTCGAGTAATCCATCCCGCCGCATTGACCGTACCATCAATCACGTTGGCATCGAACCACGAACTGGCCTCGCCGAGTCCCATGACACCGAGTCGCACGTCGCCAACCTTGCGGCGTCCAGTGAAGACGTAATCGTAACCTTCGTCCACGTAGTATTTGTTGAGCAGCGTGTTGTAGACGGGAGGAGCAGCAGCGGCGATGGGCTCGGGGTAGTCCTTGCCGGCATTGCCGTAGGCGCGCGACGCCATGAACCATCCCACGCCGGCCGCGGCGACAGACAGCGCCATCAACAGATATTCAATCGTGCGCGGACCTTCCTCGCCAGCGGGCGCTTCAGCTTCGACGTGATTCGCGAATACCGGCTCCAGAAATTTCTCAAAGTGGTTCGAGCCGCCGAGGCTGCTCGGCCAGCCCAGCCATCCTGCGGTGATCGAGAAGAACGCCAGGACCACCAGAGGCACAGTCATCGACTTGGGTGACTCGTGAATGTGGTGTTCGACTTCGTGACTGGTGACACGCGACGGGCTCCAGAACGTTAGATAAATCAGCCGGAACATGTAAAACGCGGTCATCAGCGCCGTGATGAAGCCGATCGCCCACAGGTATGGGCTGTACTTCCACGCCTGCCACAGGATCTCGTCTTTGGAGAAGAAGCCGGCGAGGATCGGGATTCCCGAGATCGCCAGCGTCGCGACCAGCATCGTGCGGAATGTGACCGGAATCTTCCCGGACAAGTCTCCCATGTTCCGCATGTCCTGCTCGCCACTCATGGCGTGGATCACCGAGCCCGCGCCCAAGAAGAGAAGAGCCTTGAAGAACGCATGCGTGAAAACGTGGAAGACGCCCGCCGCAAACGCTCCCACCCCGAGCGCCAGGAACATGTACCCCAGCTGCGAAACTGTCGAATAAGCCAGCACCCGCTTGATGTCGTTCTGCACCAATCCGATCGACGCGGCGAAGATCGCGGTGAGCGCTCCGACGATCGCGACCACCAACATCGACTTCGGCGCCAGCACAAACAACGCGTTCGACCGCGCCACCATGTATACGCCGGCTGTGACCATGGTCGCCGCGTGGATCAACGCCGAGACCGGTGTCGGACCTTCCATCGCATCCGGCAGCCACACATAAAGAGGAAGTTGCGCCGACTTTCCGCACGCGCCGACGAAGAGCAACAATGTGGCAGCCGTGATGAACGGATCGCCGATCGCGAAGTGACCCGAGCGCGCCGCCGCCGTCACATCAATAAACCGCAGCGATCCGCACAGCCACGCGATGAAAAACATCCCGAGAATGAATCCCGCATCCCCGATGCGGTTAACGATGAACGCCTTGTTCGCCGCATCGCTGGCCGATTTCCGCTGGAAGTAAAAACCAATCAGCAGATACGAACACAGCCCCACGCCCTCCCACCCGACAAACATGAGCACATAGTTATTGGCGAGGATCAGCGTGAGCATCGAAAACATGAAGAGGTTGAGATACCCGAAGAACCGGTAGTACCCCCCTTCATGCGCCATGTAGCCGGTCGAATAAATATGGATCAGCATCCCGACGCCGGTTACAAACAGCAGCCAGATGCTCGAGAGTGGGTCGAGAAGGAATCCAGCATCGGCCTTAAACTCGGCCTGCGACCCGTCGGATTTCAAATAGGTCGTGTGCCCGGTGTCAGTCCCGAGCCAGGTGTAGAGAACTTTCTCGTAAGGCTGATCGTGGTTCGCCGGAGCCCATGTCTGTGTATATTGCCAGACCGCTCCGCAGGCGATCAGAAACGCGAGCGCCACCGACCCCACGCAGACCGCGCTCACCGTCTGCTTCTGCAATTTCCGGCCAAAGAAAAACATAATGGCCGCACCAATCGCAGGCAGCAACGGGATGAGGTAGATGTTGTCGAGAAATAGCATTCAGCACTCAGCATTCAGCACTCAGCCGCGTCAACTATTCTCAGCGCTCTGCCAAACGACCTTGATTTGGCTGAATGCTGAGTGCTGACTGCTGAATGCTCTTCACCACTTCAACAAATTCACCTCGTCCACGTTGACCGTCTCCTTATTCCGGAAGAAGGCGATCAAAATGCCGAGCCCGACCGCCGCTTCCGCCGCGGCATCGGTGATAACAAAAATCGCGAACACCTGCCCGTGCAAAGCGGCAGGCCCACCCAAGTGCCCCGGCATTCCCTGCCAGTAGCGCGAAAACGCGACCAGGTTCAGGTTCACCGCGTTCAAAATCAATTCAATCGACATCAGCACAATGACAACGTTGCGCCGGGTCAGCACGCCGATCACACCCAGCAGAAACAGCGCCGCCCCGAGCACCAGGTAGTGCAGAGTCGAGATGTGAAGCAATGCATCCATGTCAGCTTGGTTCTAAGCAATCAGCATTCAGCACTCAGCGGTCAGTTCCTACTCGATCGACTGAATGCCGAGTGCTGATTGCTGCACTTCAAATCCTCTTCTTCGCCATCACCACCGCCCCGATGATCGCCACCAGCAACAGCAGCGAAGCGATCTCGAAAGCGAACATGTACATGCCAGCGTGCTGATCAAACAGCAGCGAAGCGATCGCCTGCGTGTTCCCACCCTCTTCGTAGTTCACGACTTTCGCCGCGGGAAACAGTGCATTACCCTTCGTAAACACCGCAATGAACAGCCCGCCCAGCGCCGCCGCGGCAGCGATCCCGACCAGCCACTGCTTGTTGAACTGCCGCTCTTTCACCGTGCGCTCAATCGAGATCAGCATGATCACGAACAGAAACAGCACCATGATCCCGCCCGCATAAAGAATGATCTGCACGCCAGCGACGAACGGGGCGTACAGCATCAAATACAGTCCCGCCTGCGCCAGCAGCGCCGTGATCAGCGCCAGCGCCGAGTGCACAGCATTCTTGCGCGTGATCACCATAATCCCGCCGATGATCATCGTCGCCGCCAGCAGGTAAAAGAAAAACGCCGTTGCTACCGGAGGATTCGCTGTGACCGGATTCATCGGTGCAGGACCTCCTGAACTTGCGCCCACAATTCCGTCCGCATGCCGATCACCGCAGTCAGAATCAGCAATCCCAGCCCCAACGGCAGCAGAATTTTCCATCCCACTTTCATGAGCTGGTCAAAACGGTAACGCGGGAACGTGCCACGATACCAGATATAGAGGTACATAAACGCGCAAACCTTCGCCGCAAACCAGTAAATGTCGACGACGCGAACCCGCACTTCCGGGATGAACAGCACCAGCCCGATCAGACCGAGCACAACGCCGAATCCCGCCAGCCCCATGGTCTGAATCTTGAACAGAGGATGCTTCGGCATGCGCGCCGTGTTGAAGAAACACATCGCGGCGAAGGCAAGAAACGTGAGGCCCGGAAAAAAAGAAAAGATCGAGTCCCAGGTCGAACCGCTCAGCAGATTCGGAAACGGCCGCAGCCACCCACCCAGCCACAGCGTCACCGCGATCGACGAGACCGCAATCATCGCCGAATATTCCGCCAGGAAGAATAAAGACCAGCGGAAGCCGCTGTACTCCGTGTGGAATCCTGCGGTCAACTCCGACTCAGCCTCAGGCAGATCAAACGGCGCGCGATTGGTCTCGGCGACCATGGCGATCGCAAAAATGACGAAACCGATCAGCCCCAGCGGAAAGAATTTAAAGACAAACCAGATCCCCTGCGCCTGCTGGGCCTGCACAATCCCAATCATGCTGAGTGTGCCGGTATCAGTCGCAGCCACGCCGGGCACCGATGTCCCCGCTCCATAAAAACCCATGCCATGCAGGCTGGTCATCATGATGACCGACACCACGGCCAGCCCCATCGCCAGTTCATACGAGACCATCTGCGCGCTCGAACGCAGCGCACCAATCAGCGGATAGTGCGAGTTCGAGGCCCATCCCGCCGTGACGATTCCCAACACGCTCAGCGACGACACCCCGAGCATGAACAGAATCCCGATATTCATGTCGGTAATGGCGTGCGTCGGCCCGAAGGGCACGACTACGAACACCGTAAACGCCGCCAGCACCACAATAAACGGCGCAATCCAGAACACAACCGCATCGGCCTCGGCCGGAATGATGTCTTCTTTCAGCAGCAGCTTGATGGCATCCGCGATCGGCTGCAGCAGTCCGTGCGGCCCCACGCGCATCGGTCCCAGCCGCACCTGCATGTGCGCCAGAATCTTGCGCTCCAGCCAGTTCATCGCGATCACAGCGACCGACAGTCCGCCGAACACCAGCAGAATGTAAACCGCCGCCCAGAAGATATTTCCCGCGGCGCCGGGCGTTTGATCGCTCTTGAGATAGTCCGTAATGTACTGAATAAATTCGTGCATCAGCGGTCTACCTCGCCGAGAACGATGTCGAGCGTGCCGATCACGGCGATTACGTCGGCGACCAACTGCCCGCGGCACATCACATCGAGCGCCTGCAGATTCACAAACGACGGCGGCCGTACGCGAATCCTGTAAGGCTGCGTCGAACCGTCGCTGACAATGAAGTATCCCAACTCGCCCTTCGGCGCTTCGATCGAGTGGTAGACCTCGCCCACCGGCGGCTTGATCACCTTCGGCACTCTCGCCATGATCGGCCCTTCAGGAATACCCTCGACCGCCTGCTCAATAATGCGCAGCGACTGCCGGAACTCCGCCATGCGCACGATGTACCGGTCATACGTATCGCCGTTCTCGCCGATCGGAATATCAAAATCGAAATTCTTGTAGTTCGCGTAAGGCAGCGCCTTCCGGATATCCCACTTCACGCCACTTGCTCGCAGCACCGGCCCGGTCACGCCCAGCGCAATGCAGTCTTTGCCGGAAATCACGCCAACGCCCTTGGTGCGTTCCAGCCAGATGCGGTTGGTCGTGAGTAGCTCTTCGTACTCGTCAATCTTCGGCCGCACGAACTTTACGAAGTTCCTCACATCTTTTTCGAAGCCGTCGTAGGTCTCATACTGCAGCCCGCCAATGCGAAACGCGTGCGTAGTCAGCCGCGCCCCGCAGTATTTTTCGAAAATCTTGAGAATTTCTTCCCGGTCGCGAAACGTATAGAACAGCGGCGTGATCGCGCCAATGTCGAGCGCATGCGTCCCCAGCCACAACTGATGGCTGGCCATGCGGTTCAGTTCCGTCAGGATGACTCGCACGTACTGCGCCCGTGGCGGCGCTTCCACGTTCAGCAGCTTTTCGACCGCCTCGCAATATCCCAGCCCATTCGAGACCGCCGCGACGTAATCCATGCGGTCGACGTATGGATTGAACATCGTATAGGTACGGTTCTCGGCAATCTTCTCGACGCCCCGGTGCAAGTAGCCGATGACGCACTCAAGCCCCAGCACCTTCTCGCCGTCCAGCCGCAGAATGACGCGCAGCACGCCATGGGTCGCGGGATGTTGCGGCCCCATGTTGATGACGAGCTCGTTCGTGTCGAGAAACGTCTTGTCAGGCGTGTCCAGATCGAGCGGCGAGAGTGTGTTCGGATCCGTCATTTCGAGTTCTCGCCGTTGTCAAAGCCGTGCATTCCGCAGGCAACGCCCCATTTCCAAGGAAGCTTAACTTTATCGCTTACAGCCGTTTCCTTGAGCCAAGGTCGCGTAGCCTGCTTCGTTAAGAGCTCTTTTTGAAAATGGGTGAACTCTCTTGGCGGATTCAAAGCATCTAGGATCTGGGGCTCGTAGAGGTACACACAGCCTTTGGAAAGCGGCTCTTTAGGAGGAGTTATGTTGCTTTGGGGGACTGCTGAGAGCAGCGCCGTGCTCAACCAAATCGCTGTCAATGCGGATTTCAATGTCATCCTCATTGGCCGCTCTCAATCCCCAGGTTGATCTGCACCCACTCATTGTCCTGCTGCAGAATCCCGTAATCCTTGCGTAGCGGATGCCCCTTCCACCCGTCAGGCAGCAAAATCCGCTTCATATCCGGATGCCCATCAAACTTGATCCCGAACATGTCGAACACTTCCCGCTCCAGCCAGTTCGCCGTCGCCCAGATCGGCACGGAAGTCGCAATGCTCTCGCCATCCGCGATGCGGGTCGTGACGCGGATCCGCTCATTGCGCGGAAACGAATACAGCACCCACACCACGTCGAACTGCTTCTCGCGCTTCGGATAGTGCACTGCGGTGATGTCCACGCAGTAATCAAATTCCTCTTCATTCCGCAGGATCCGCAGGATCTCCGGAATCAGCGACGGGTCGACCACCATATAGTTCTGGCCGAGGTAAGTGAACGGCTCGATTCCGGAACCATATCTGCCCTTGAGCTTCGCGACCATTGGAGAATCCCACGGAACTGGCACGGGGACGGGAGCTTTCGCAGGAGCAGCAGGTGCGGCAGGTTTCGCAGCGGCAGGAGTTCCCGGCGCTCCAGGCGCGGCAGCAGCGGGTTTTGGAGGTGTTGCAGGCGCCCCGGCCGGCTTTTCAGGAGGAGTCTTGGTTTCCGATTGAACCGATCCCGAGGAAGTAGCCTTCACCCCACCCGGCTTAGCGGGTTGATCCGCCGTCGGCTTCGGTTCACCTTCCGGCGGCGGCGAAGAGGGGGATTTAGTTTCGTCCGGCATATCTCGCGAAGGCACAAACCTCCGGCGCAGTGTGCGTTTCAGAGAACGTTAACTTTTATCAGCTTGAGAGAATGGTGTCAACGAGGGGACACCTTAGAATTTGTAAAACTTCGTCGAACCCGCGCCAACTCCATACCCCTGTCATGCTGAGCGAAGTTGTCGCGAGCGAAGCGAGCGACAACGCAGTCGAAGCATTCCTATCAGCGTCTGCGACCAAGGGCTGGAAAAGGAACTATGCGGACACGGTTGTGAGGCTAAGACGGCAACCTGAAGGTTCTACCCGCGCGCCTGCGCCTGATACGCCTCAATCAAATCGCGGATGCGTTGCGCATCCGCCTTCCGGTGTCCGTGGCTCGTGATCGGATCAGTCCCGCCCGTCGACTCAATCACGATCTCTGACCAGAACACGCCGGTCGAAATATGCACCGACGCGATCTTTGACATGGCAATGCTCTCTTCATTGCTGCCGAACAGCCGCGACTTCACGCGCGCCACCCGCTGCGGGCTGATAACCAGCCGCGTCGGAAAGAAGAAATTCCCCTGCGTCCAGCGGCTGGCGTAAAAGGTTTCGGCAGGAGAGGAATCCATCGTGCTCGTGGGGATCGTCGTCATCATTTAGGTACCGCCGCCGTCCCGGCGGCTCTCGCGTGGGCGCCTCGCCCGCGCAATCCGTTCTACACCCACTCCAGGGCGCCTTTTCCCCAGACCCATATATAGCCAACGATCAAAATCGCCAAAAAGATGAGTATCTCGATCAGCCCGAACAGCCCGAACGCCTTAAACTTCACCGCCCACGGAAACAAGAAAATCGTTTCCACATCGAACACCACAAACAAAATGGCGATGATGTAATAGCGCACGGTATACCGTCCGCGCGCGCTGTCTATCGGGTCAATGCCGCACTCGTACGGCATGAGCTTGGTCTTGCTGGGATTGTCCGGCCGCACCAACTTGGCAGCCAGCAACGTAATGGGCAGCAGGCTCCCCACAATCGCGATAAAGATAAAGATAGGGACGTAATTTTGTGGCATAGCGTGGCTCGACTCCCAAATAGCGGAGCAGGTCATACTAGCGCCGATGCCGCCGCGGTTCAAGCCCACTGTAAGAACCGAAGTGGGTCAGGCTGAAAAAAAGGTAGCAGATATCGGGGTCATCCTGAGCGTAGCCGTTTTTCAGGCGGAGCGAAGGATCTCGATCTCATACAACCTCGCGCGTGAGCCAACCCGCATGCGTACCCGAGATTGTCCTAATTTGACGCGTGAGCGGTCTTGTTGCATAAAAGGAGACTAGGGAGAGCCTCTATGAGCGCAAAAGAGAAACTTACCTCCTTCGGCCCGCCAGTGCCGGAGTTGCCCGTCGCCGATGTCGAACGCGCACAACAGCATTACAGAGATGCACTCGGTTTTGAAATTGGATGGCTTTACCCAGGCAAGGGGATTGGGGCTGTCTCCCGCGAAAAGGCGGTGATCTTCTTTCGCAAAAGGCAGCCGCCCTTTGAGCCTGCCATCCACTGGATGTTTGCGGAAGATATCGACGCGTCCTATCAGGAATTGATGTCGTCAGGTGCCAACATCGTCGAACCTCTGGAAACAAAACCCTGGGGACTACGCCAGTTCACCGTGCAGGATCTGGACGGGAACCTCTTCTATTTCCACCATGACTAAAAATCACGAGCCCACGCCATGATCAACGAAGCTACACCCCACCAAGCCGAACAGAGCGTACCAGTCCCAGTTCTCACTTCAACCGAAGCACACCTGTTCGTTGCCGACATCACAGCATCGTGCGATTTCTATGCCGACAAGCTTGGCTTCAAGGTCGCCTTCGTCTATGGCGATCCGCCATTCTACGGGCAGGTCACCTGCGACCATGCGCGGCTTAATTTAAGGGTAGTCGGCGAACCCGTGTTCGCCGGCGATATTCGGGAGCGTGAGCACCTGCTCTCCGCCTCGCTCACCGTCGCAACCGCAGAGAAGATCAAACAGCTTTTCGTGAGTTATCAGGCCGTAGGAGTGCGCTTTCATCAAACGCTGAAGAAGGAGCCTTGGGGAGCCAGAACCTTTACGGTTCTCGATCCTGATGGAAACCTCATTCTCTTTGCCAGCCCTGCCGATTGAAGTTAGCTGGCTGAAAAACTACCGCACCGGCGTCCTCCGATTGTGCTGGCCCGCCCCACCTCTGACTGTCATACTTGGCCTCCCTGCTACGTGAGGCGCTCTTGCAGAACGATTCCTCCTCTAGCCTCGGCCAGCAACTACACAATGAGGGGTCACCTACAGGTGACTCAAATCGCTCGAACATCGCCCCTTCCCCGCATGCCAAGCCGTGGGGGCGCATTGACCGCACCCGGCTCTTCATATGGGTCGGAATCGCCTTCGCCCCGCCAATGGCCATCGGATACGCCTTCCACTTCATGGGCGGTCAGCATACGGCGGTCCTGACTGTGCAGAACGAATTACCCTTCAAAGTCATCATGACGTTCTTCGTCGCACTGGCGACGTGGACCGTCTCCCGCATCGAGAAACGTTCCCTCGATGACTACGGGATTCCGCCACGCCAGGCATTCGGTTGGAGATTTTGGGAGGGCTCGATTTGGGGATTCGCCATGCTCTCCGCAATCCTGCTGATCCTCAGGATTTCGGGTCACTTTCAAATTGACGGCGTTGAACTCGCAGGCCCGGCTATTCTTCGCTGGGCGCTCGCCTGGGGCGCTACATTTCTTGCCATCTCGTTGACCGAAGAGCTGGCCTTTCGCGGATACTGGCTCTTCTCTATGTCGCGGCGTGTGCGGTTCTGGCCGGCGGCCCTCTTTCTCTCGGTCGTATTCGCTGCCGCTCACCTCAGCAATCGCGGGGAAAATGTTCTCGGAATATTGCAGGTGGTTTTAACCGGCTTACTTTTTTGTCTGATGATTCGTCGCACCGGCACGCTCTGGTTCGCCATCGGGTTTCACGCAGCGTGGGACTGGGCTGAAACCTTTTTCTATGGCACCCCCGACAGCGGCCTTCTCGGCGTTGGCCGCTTCCTGAACTCCTCGGTGCAGGGGCCGGATTGGCTTACCGGAGGATCCGCCGGCCCCGAAGGCAGCATTTTTGCAGTCGTGATTCTTCTTCTTTGCGCACTGCTCATCCACCTTCGCTTCCCCAATGCGCTCTACCCGGACCGTCCCGTCTAGCCACGCGCATGCAGGAACAGCTGCCCTCGGATGTCCGGTCGGGCGAAGCTCGACGACTCTCAGATCCGGTACGACGGCGGCTTGATCCCCTTATCTCGCAAATAAATTTCAGCCTGCCCCCGATGATGCGCAACATGCACATACATGGCGAGCAGAACCTCCCGCCCGACCAGGCGTCCATCCGGCGAGTTGTGATACTGGCTGAGTTGCTGCTCGGTCAGGTTCGGAATAATCGAAGAACAATATTCGAACGAACCGCTCAGCAGCTTGACCACTGCGTCTTTGTCCGTTGCAGCCGGTGACGGTGTCGCCGGCGCGTCCGAATCCTTCAACCCCGCACAGAATGCGTAGTTGGTGCTGGCGATGTGCAACATCAATTCCCCGAAAGTCATCGACTCGGGGTGAGGACGGAACGAATACTGATCCGCCGGCATGGCTTGGGCAACCGCGACCGAAAGTCCGCTGAGAGCACCAAAATGCTGCGCGTATTCCGTTGTCGTTTTGCTCGGAGCGTTTTCGGCGTTCGCAGCAAACGAAGACAGCGAGAACAAAACCACGCACACGACGGCGACAGAGCACTTCATGGAAGCCTCCCTGGAAGCAGCATTCAGCGTCACCGGCGCCGGTAGGTTGGACGAAGGCATCCCACTTTGGTGAGCGGATTTCCCCTGTGATCCTCAGTGCCCTCTGTGGTTAAAGTTCTTAAGCGGTCTACGAGAATCCATTCCGAGTCAGCGGCAGCTCGCGCACTCGCTTGCCCGTTGCCGCGAAAACCGCGTTGCACAGCGCCGGCACAAACGGGGGCACGCCCGGCTCTCCCACGCCCGCCGGCGGCGCAGTGCTCTCCACAATGTGCACATCCACCTGATACGGCGCATCATTCATGCGCGCCACGGGATAATCGAAGAAATTCGATTGATCCACCGCCCCGCCGCTCGCGGTAATCTCGCCGGTACGCGCGATGCTGGTCCCGAAAACCGCAGCGCCCTCGAACTGCTGCCGCACCATCTCCGGATTGGCGACAATTCCCGCGTCCACGACAGTCGTCACGTGCGGAATCCGGATCTCGTTGTTCTCGACTTCGACCTCAACCACCGACGCAACATAAGTAAAGAAGCTGCGATGGACCGCAATCCCCACTCCGCTTCCCTTCCCGGATTTCTTCTTGCCCCAATTCGCCTTCTCGGCCGCCACTTCGGCCACATGCCGCAGCCGTCCAATATCGTAAGGATATTTTTCATTCACCCCCGGCGACCCCTTCGGGCCCGCATCGACATGGCGCGCCGAGCCCAGCAACATCATCAGATATTCGTACGGATCGCGATTGGCTGCGTACGCCAATTCATTGGCGAACGACTGTACCGCGAACGCGTGATAAATATTCGCCACCGACCGCAGCCAGCCAATGCGAATGTGCGCCGCAGCCTGCCCGTTCTCTGATCGAAAATTCGGCACGTCAAACGGACTCAGATCCCACCCCAGCGACATTTCGCCCGCGCTGCCGTAAACCTCGTTCTCTTTAAAGGTCGATCCGATCGGCGGAAACACCGACCGCTGCAACCACGCCGTCGGCTTGCCGGAACCATCGACCGACGCTTTCAAATACATCGCGGCCACGGAATGGTAGTAGTCGAACTTGATGTCGTCCTCTCGGCTCCAAATAACTTTGACCGGCTTGCCCGTCTTCTTCGACAGAACCGCCGCCTCGACCGCATAGTCCGGCTTCGACTTGCGCCCGAACCCACCGCCCAGAAACGTCACGTGACAGGTCACATCTTCTTTCTTGATGCCAATCGCTTTCGCCACCTCTTCCTGCACGCCCTGCGGATTCTGCGTCGGCGACCACACCGTTGCCTTGTCTCCCCGGACATCCGCTACAGCCACCGGAGGTTCCATCGAGGCATGGGCCAGGTGCGGAGCAAAATATTCCGCCTCAATGATCTTGCCGCCCTTGGCGAACTCCGCATCCGGATCGCCCACCGCATGCACGGCCTTCCCCGGCTGCCGCGCCGTCGCCTGCAACTCCTTCTTATAGTCGGCCGAGTTGTACGACGCGTTGCTGCCGTTGTCCCAATCGATCTTCAGCCGGTTGCGTCCCCGGAATGCCGCCCACGTATTGCCGGCGATCACCGCCACACCGCCCAGCGGCTGAAACGCATGCGGAGGCTTGAACGGATCAATCGCGATCGTCTTCTGCACCCCAATGACCTTGAGCGCAGCCGAGTCATCGACCGACTTCACCTTTCCCCCGAGCACCGGAGGATGCGCGATCGCGGCGTACAGCATTCCATCCACGCGCACATCCATCCCGAACACCGACTTCCCCGAACAAATCTCCTGCACATCGAATCCATGGGCAGGCTTCCCGATATAACGCCAATCCTGCGGTGGTTTGAACTTCAACTCTTCTTTCTTCGGGACCGGCAGCGCAGCGGCAAGCGCCGCCAGTTCGCCATATCCAATCTTCCGCTTGGCGCTCAGGTCGGTCACGTTATGCACCGGATCGGCAACGCACTGCGACTCCGGAATTCCCCACTTCTGCGCTGCAGCCCGCACCAGCATCAGGCGCGCTGTCGCCCCAGCTTCGCGCAGCACGTCAAAGAACTCGCGCACCGAATGCGATCCATCCGTATCCTGCGACCCGTAGGCCGCATCGCCGTCGCCCTGCACTACGACCACGCGGCTCCAGTCGGCATCGAGTTCATCCGCGAGAATGCGCGGCAGGCTGGTCCGCACTCCGTTCCCCATCTCCGACCGGTGGGCCACGATGTACACCATTCCGTCGGTGTGAATCCCGACAAACACGCTCGGATGAAACGCGGCCGCACTCACACTCGCTAACTCGCCCGCAGCAGTTCCGAACTCGGGGACCTCACCCCCCGCAGCCTTTGCCAGAAGCGAAGATTTCCCCACGCACAGCACAAATGCGCTGCTCGCCAGCACACCTTGCAGAAACTTCCGGCGCGTCACGTTTTCGATGGCAGTCTCTTCCACGGCCAATTCTTCGATGTCGATCATGCGGTCTCCTTCGCCGCTTCCTTGATCGCGGCACGAATCCGCTGATAGGTTCCGCAGCGGCAAATATTCCCAGACATGACTGTGTCAATGTCGTCGTCTGTCGGCTTTGGCTTCGACGACAGCAGCGACACCGCCTGCATAATCTGACCCGGCTGGCAGTAGCCGCACTGCGGCACGTTCACGTCTTCCCACGCCTTCTGCACGGCATGCGGCCCTTGCACCGAGATCGCCTCAATCGTCGTAATCTCCGCGCCTTCCGCCGTGCCCATCTGCTTGATACACGAGCGGATCGCTTTGCCATTCAGCAGCACGGTACACGCACCGCACAAAGCCATGCCGCAGCCGAATTTCGTTCCAGTTAGTCCGAGAATGTCGCGCAAGTACCACAGCAGCGGCATCTCCGGGTCGCCTTCAAAAGTCTTCGCGTTTCCATTCACTTTGAGATGAACCATGGACCACTTCCTTGACCGCAGGAATATTAGAAATTTATGGAATCATTCTACTGCTGGAAGAGTGCCGGAATGCAAATCAGAATAGATCGGGAATTAATAGAGGTTCAAAACGCTTCAAGCCCGCGTGCTTGTCATTCCGAAGCGCGGCCTATCCTTAAGCTTGTCATTCCGAAGCGCGGCCTTATCGCGCGAGGAACCTGCTTTTTTCCTGACCAATCACCAAACGCCTACGGTCTTTCCCAATGCGTAGCACTGAACTTCTCCGGATCAAACACCGCTGTATCGAGCTTCACATTCGCCTGAATATCGGTGTAGTCCTCTGAAAATACTGTCTTCCCCTCGGAGTGCACTTCCACGCGCGCCGCGATCCATGCGCCCGCCAGCGGCCGGTAGTCCATAAAGCGAATGTCGTCGGTCTTCGTCGCATCCCCCCGCGCCGGCTCAATCACCCGAACAAACAGCAGAGTATCCTTCGCCACCCAGAACTGCTTCGACTTCAAATCGCCTTTGTCCGCCCCAACCACATACGCAGGATGCCCTTCCCACGTATCCTCGTGCAGCTTCGTCAAGTCGTACCCTTCGCCCTTCACCACGCCGATCGTGGTCTCGGGATCCTGGCGGTACACGTCAAATCCCAGCACCAGCAGCATGTTCACCGAATGCCGGCTGCCCACAACCTTGTTGTCCTTCACGATCGACACGTTCCCGTCCACCAGCACGAATCCCTTGCCGTCAACTGGCGGGCCAATATCAATCCGTAACTTTCCCGGAAGCATCGCCGCCTCGTACCAGGTCTCCGCCGAACTCGTCCCGTCCTCTTTATACGTGGTGCTCTTCTGCGTGAAGGTGACCGTCTCGTACCACGACGACTTGTACCGATCATGCATGGCCCGCAAAAGCGCGTCGCCAGTGCGGATTTCTTGAGCCTGAGCAACCGCAAAAGTCAACAAAATAGAAGTGAGGAGAGTGCGTTTCAACGTTTGCATTCGCGCCTTTCGATGGAAAGCATTTCGAGGTCGTAGTCTAAAGGAATCGCGCAGATCAAGGAAGACATGTGTTCCGGCGCTTTAGACGTGGGAAGACAGAAAAGGATATCGAGCAGCCACAACCTAGCCACTGAACCCAGCCCCCAAGGGGCGACATTCATTAGCACGTAAGTGCCGGGTGAGCGTTGGAATCAAAGACGAGTCCCGAAGGGACGGCACCGAATGCGTACGTTCAGCAGACCTTGTCAGGAAACACAAAGACTCTACGCGCCAGATCAGACTGCAGCGTTGCCTCCTGATAGTAGCGAGAAAGAATTCCGCCCCTCCACGTGAGCAAGTCCGCATTGCAGCGCGCGAACTCTCCCCATCCACCGCCGGCAAAACGTGCCATCCGCTCGCGGATCAAAAAGAAATACGCATGCGTCACGGTCTCGCTGTAGAGCTGCGACTTTCCGCGCGCGGCCGCGAAGCGCTTCAACGCGGTCGCAAACCGCTCGAGCGCCTCGAGCACCGGATACCGCGACAAATACGCAAACGCCAGCCGAACATGGTCCGCATGGTGGAATGAATTCTCCGGCAGCGTGTCCGTTTCGAATGCGTGGATGAGTTCCTCGTCGGTCATATACTCTCCACTTCACTTAACTGCTTTTTCCCACCGCAATCGCCAAAGCCGCCGCAGTGTAAATCACCAAATTCCCAATCCCATACATCCCGTGCAACAGATGAACAAGGATCGCCATCACAAACACCGCCACCAGCATCCACGCCCCGCGAATCACGGTCCCCGGAATCAGCAGGAAGACGCACCCGACAATCTCGCCAATGCCCAGAACCAGCCGAACAAATCCCGGCATATGCGTGCGCGCGAAATCGTGCGCCGCACTCGGCATCACAAACATCACCGCCTCGATCAGAATCACGACGCCTAGCGCCCACTGCAGAATGGTCAGTCCAAGGTTGCCGCGTACAGGACTCATCGCCGTCTCCTATTTCTCTTTCCTGTCTTTATCCGCCATGCGCTTGCGTGGGCCTTTAGCCTTGATTTCCTTCAATCGGTGGCTGGCGCTCGAATCCAGGTCCAGTTCGTAAAACTTCTTCAGCTCTCGAATCCGCTCCAGCGACGCCGGACTGAACGGCGTCTTCCCATCGAAGGCATGCAGCACGATGCCCTCGAGCACGTCCCCCAGCGTCATATCGTGATACTCCGCAAACGCCTTCAGCACCTTGAGGATTCTCTTCTCGATGCGCACGCCAGTCTGCACCCGCTCCACTTCCAATCGGGGATCGTCTGTCATGTGTACCAATGTACCATGGTACATAAATCAATGCAACTGGAAGTTCAGGCTAAGTTAGCGGGAATTCCACACGCTAGTCTCGGAAAGACCGCTGAGAGGCAAGCAAGATTTTTTAAGTCAACGCTGCCAACGATCGCAGGCAAGGCGCAAAGACGCGGCACGCAAAATGCGCATGCGCACCGCAGAGACGATGAACTAGGCAAAGGTAAATGAAGGGCCGCGCCAGGTCCCGGAGGGACCACCGACAATAGACCGGCGTTTCCAACGCCGGGTTCGACCGCAGAAGGATAAGACCCGCGTCCCGGAGGGACGCCTGAAAGGCAACCGAACAATCCGCCAGGGCCACGCGGCGAAACAACTCGCAGCGCGGACCCCAACGAAAAATGCGTCCTACCTCCGCCTCAGAACTCAAACCGCAACGCAAACTGCATAAACCGCGGCTGTGTCAACGTCGCATGATATCTCCCAAACTGAGATGGGTCTTGTGAAAGCGACGGTTGAGCGGTGCGCACGTCGTAACGGACCGAGTTGGTGGCATTAAACATTTCCCACTTGAACTCTACGCGTCGCCTCTCTCCGAGAGAAATGTCCTTCGTCACTCCGGTATCGACGTTAAACATGCCATCGCCGACGATATTGTTGCGCACGCCGGATTCTCCCGGCCACTCCGGCCGGAAGGCCGCCAGGGCCGCGGTCGGATCCGCAAAGATATCGGGGCCGCTCACGCCATTGACGACGACATTTCTTGGATTCGACGCTTTCGGAAGAGGGCCGTTCGGCATCGCATCGCCCTCGATGTTCCAGTTGGTGGCCCAGGTGAAACCGTTGTCGACGCTGATGGGGAAGCCGCTGGTCCAGCGCAACACGCCGGAGACATGCCATCCGCCGATCACAGCGTTGAGCAGAGGGCCTGCTCCTCCTCCCAGCGCTTGTCCTTTCCCGAAGGGCAGGCGGTAGACCAGGTTCCCATTGAATTGGTGGGTCGCGTTGAAGTCGGAGGGTCCGCGCAAAACGAGCGGATCGTAGGAGTTGATCACAATGCCACCGCCGTTCAAGTCGTTGCCCGTCCCACCCGTTCCTTCATAAGGACCGACGCGCTCCGCTGCCGACGCTTCGTCCAATGATCTTCCAAAGGAGTAGTTGAATTGGCCCTGCAAGTTTGAACCCCAGCGAACGTTGTAGGTGACCTGAAGAGCGTTGTAGTCGGAGGTGCCAATGTTGCGCCATGCGTACAGTGAACTGAATTGGTCGTGGTAGAAGGCGTAAGGACCGAACTTGCTGTTGGGAAGAGCAGGGCTCAGGCCAGTGATCGACGAGGGCAAGTCCATTTGGAAGAGGGAGAAGGTTTCGTTGTGCGGGAAACAATTCCAGAGTTCGTAGACGTTTTGTGTGGCAGTGGGATTGGCCGGCAAGGCCCCGGGAGCGCAATTGTCGCCGGCAGGATTATTCACGGGATCATAGTTGTTCAATCCCAGATTGCCCTGGGTGGCTGCCCCAGCCCATCCTGGAAACACATTCTCAAAGAATGGTATGGCCTTGATGGAATTGACGTCAGTGCCAGTAGCAGCGGCCTTCGAAAGCATCGTGGCTGCCTTGAAGTACGGCGTCCCGCTGGCAGTATCGGTTAAGTTCGTCGGCATCGCCAGATCGACTTGCATCGGCAAACGCCGGCCCAGACTGCCTACATACGCGATCTGGAGCGAGGATCGTGGCGTGATTTGACGCTGGAACGAGAGATTGAAGACGTGCGTATACGGCGTTTTCAAAGTCTGGTCGAGGCCCCAGTTAATGGCGAAAGCAGTGTTGTCGGGAGTGGTTGGAAAACCTCCACTAGGCGCCGGGCCGAACAAACATCCCGGACCGTTGAGAGATGGGCAGGGCGGCGGCAAGCACGACTGGCCTGCCGATCCTGGAGTCAGGCACGTAAAGCGTGGCGCGTTCGCGGGCGAGACCACGCCGGCTGGATTTCCCAGTTGGGTGGATAGGCCGAACGAGCCGTGTTGGTCGAAGCTGTTCACAATTGGAACGCCGAAGTGGTCGTACATGATGCTGTAGCCGGCGCGGATCGAAAACTGGTCTTTCTTTCCCAGAATTTTTGAAACCCACCCGTCGCCAGTGTCTGGCGCCCAAGCCAGCGCAAAACGCGGCGAAAGGTTCTTGCGGTCCCAGTTCCACAGGCCCGGGCCGTGATTCTTGGGCCCACCGAGGACGAAAGAAATCTCCCCCGCGCTGTTCGCCGGCTGCCCCTGCACGGCTAATGCGGCGCTGTGGTTGAACCAGTCGGCGACGTTTTGATTGGTGCATCCGCCGCTTGCCGCCTGCACACAAGGCGCGACTTGGTATCCGTTGGTTTCGTAAGGCGGAGCCTCCAGCACCCAGCGCAGGCCATACGTAAGGGTCAACCGCGAGTTGACCCTCCAAGTATCCTGACCAAAAAATTCGTAGTCGTTGATGGCATAACGGCGGTTAATGGGAGCGCCCTGGGCCAACGCGGTACCGTCGCGTGCGAAGTTATAGATACCGTCACCCTCCGGAAAAATGCCCATCACGATCGTTGCCGCGCTGTCGTAGTTCGGCCCGAAGTTGCTATCGACCGCTGGAAAACCGTTGTTGCCAGGATCGAGCGGGCTGGAAGTGCCCGCGATTCCGCCCGTATTCAAATAGACCGCATTGGTCTGAACGTCGGAGAAGGAGTTGAGGAAACTGGTGTGATTGTTACGAATGAAAAACAAATCGGTGCCGAACTGAATCGCGTGGTTGCCCCGTGTCCAGGTCACATTGTCCGTGAACTGGTTGCCAGGCACGAAAGCAGTAGTCGGGCGTTGAAACGAGACCAGGCTGTCCAACCCATTCAGAAAAACTCCGGGATCCGTTGACGTCCCGCCGTACTTCTGTCCCTGGCGTACGAAGCCCCAGCGAAAATCATTGATGAGTTTGGGGTTGAACAGTGAAGTGAGTCCAATCGTGATGCCCTTGCTGTCATCGAGCTTGGTCGAAGCGGGGCCCTCCCCCGGAAACTGTTGTGCTTTGGGCTCTTTAGTATTCTGCGTTTCTCCTCGCGCAAACAAAGTCTCCGAGCCATTCGCCGTGATGTGGTAGTCGAGCCGGGTGATATAGGTATTGAAGCTGCGGTTCACATTCGGAGAAAAGCGAAAGCCAAGCGTATTGGAGCCATCACCGGCGTTGAATTCATTGGCGCCCGGGTACTGACCGAGGACAGACAGGACCGCTTGATTGACACCGATTCCCAGCGGGTCCATCTGCTTGATTTGTGCCTGCGTGAGCGCAAAGTAGCCTGCTGGGGGAGTCACTCCGTCGGCGTTAGCAGTCACGCCCGCACACGCCGGTAGAGTGGGATCCGCACATTTGTAGACGAGATCGCCAGCGCGGAGGCTGGCGCTTGGGACGTTTCGCAACGCGCTGCTCCCCTCGGCGTCACGTCGCCCTTCGTAGTTGGCGAAGAAGAAAAACCGGTTCTTCATGATGGGTCCACCTACGGAGACACCGAATACGTTGCGCAAAAGCTTCGACGCCTTGTTCGGTTGACCTCCTTCCACCTGCGACGCCTTCAAGAACGGGTCGTTGGCGCTGAAGATGGTATTGCGGTTGTACTCGTAGAGCGACCCATGAAAATTGTTGGTCCCACTCTTGGTCACCAGAGAAACCTGGGCGCCGCTGGAGTATCCCGAGTCCGCTGTCGAGTTCGCGGTTGTAACTCTGAATTCCTCGACCGAGTCGGGCGGCATATTGAGGACGCTCGTAAATGCGTAACCATTATTCTGATCGTTGACCCCAATGCCATCGAGAGTCACATTGGATTGGTCGCTGCGCGAGCCATTCACTGCGCCGCTTCTCGTGTCAGTCGATTTATTATCTTCGGCGGCGCCACCTAAATACGCCACTCCAGGCTGCAAGCTAAGCAGATAAACCACGTTGCGGTCGGCAATCGGCAATTCCGCAATTTGATCCTGCTCGATCACGTTGCCGAGCGACGCGTCCGTGCGATTGATCAGCGGAGCCTGTCCTTCGACCGTCACAGTAGTCGCCCCGCCCGCAACTTGAAACTTGATGTTCAGCGTCGACGGCGTTTTCACGACGAGAATCACGTTCGACGCCAAATAAGGAGAGAACCCCTTCGCCGTTGCGTCCACCCGGTACGTCCCCGGAGGCACGTCCAAAAATTGGTACAGCCCCGTCGTGTTACTCGTGGTCGCCCGCTGCAGTCCCGTTGCCGCGTCGGTCAAAGTAATATTCGCGCCAGCGACAATCGCGCCCGACGAGTCAACTACGCTGCCGTTGAGCTGTGTACTCGATTGCGCCGTCGCCAACACGGCCAACAGCGCCACCACCGCGAACCCGCAAATCGCGCGCCCGGCTCCCAGCACAAGTCCCTTCGCACATTCTTGAGCACACCGAATGCTCAACTCATACCACCGTTCATGCTGCCCGCCGCTCATTTGCTGATGGATTCGCGTCATCGACATAGCCTCCCAGGAAGAAGGCATCGCCGCGCAGAGCACACGTGAAGAAATCACACGTGCCGGTCACCGCGCCAGCGTGCGCTCTTTCAATTTCCCTGTGCTTAATTTTTAGGTCAACCAGATCGACCTTCCCGCCCAGAGTGGCGGAATTATACGCGCCCCTGTCGACAACCTTCCAGAAATTCAGAAGACTTTTGCAATTACAAATTCGCGTCGCATGAATTCAATCCATTTCTGCTCGAACCGTCCCCGACATTCCGAATTAAACCTTGGAATTCGCACCCCAACCTGACATAACATGGCGCGACCCTTTTGCGTCGCACTCACCGCTCACCAATACGTAAGCCATGACCGACAAACCCACGCCCACCGCCGACACGCGCGACCTCGCCACCATCATCGCCATCTCGATCGTCGCTTTCTCCATCGCAAATTTTCTGCACGAAGCAGTCGGCCACGGTGGCGCTTGTGTGCTCACCGGAGGCCACGCTCGCGTACTCTCCACCGTGCACTTCGAATGCGATCACGACACTCGGTTCATCTCTGCCGCAGGCACGCTGGTCAACATCATCGCCGCATTCTTCTCTTGGATCGCCCTCCGCACCGTGAATCGGACGCACCACTACCTGCGCTTTTTTCTATGGCTCCTGATGACCATCAACTCCCTCGGAGCCGCCGGATATTTTCTGTTCTCTGGCGTGGGCAACATCGGCGACTGGGCCGACGTCATTCAAGGCATGGAGCCCGCATGGCTCTGGCACGTCGCGCTCACTCTCGTGGGCGGCGTCTCTTACACTTTGCTCGTCTGGCACTCGCTGCTTGAGCTGCGCCCGTTTCTAGGCGGCCGCGACTGGCGTCACGGCGGCGCGAAAGATCTGACCATCGTTCCCTATCTCACAGGAGGCACTCTCTACACCGTGGCCGGACTGTTCAACCCCGTCGGCATGATCCTCGTCGGAATTTCCGCAGCCGCGTCCTCTTTCGGCGGATCCTCCGGCATGGCGTGGATGACGCAATGCCTCGGAACAAAACTCGTCCCCAAAATTCCGAGCGAGCCCCTCACTCTGCCACGCAGTCGAGCATGGATCATTGTTGCCGCAATCACGGCTGCAATCTTCATCGGCGTTCTAGGCCGCGGCGTCCGTTTCTAGGGACTACCTTCTCGCCATCGTATGAAACTCTTGTGGCCGGCTTTCGGCCCCGGTGCCCGTTCCCCTGCCCTGTCCGGTCTCGACCACAAAATAATAGGTCGTGTTCGGCTGCAGATTCTTAACCCAAACCGTGTGGTTGAAGTCGTGATTCGGCTCGTGCGTGCCGCCCCAAGGCTCTTCGGCTCTCTCATTCAGCTCAGTGGGACTCGTTCCGTACCTCACAATGCTGCTGCCCGCCGCGTCCGTTGACCATGAAATCTCCGCCCCGGTATCGGTCGTCTTCTTCACGACCGGACCGTCCGTAATGCGTTCCGCCTTCTGCGCCCACGCAGAAATCGCAAACAGAACCATCAGCGCTCCAAAAATCGCTAGAGTAATCTTCATCGATTGTTCCCTCCGATCGGGAATATTTGTCCCGAGATGTGCTTACCAATGCTCTGCGTCGCGACGTCAGACGGCAGAGCTAATGCGCACCACTCAGATGACTTTCCCGCGGCAGGGGATGCCGCACTCTCTCGCAGCCTCCACTGAAATCAAAGATCGAAGATCCTGGGATACACGTCCGCTTATGTCCACTCTCGATCCACACATTTCGGTATGGTCACGACTGGCGCTCCAATATCCCCAACTCCCGAACCCCGAGACACTATGCATCTCAAACGCGCGACCACGTTCTTCGCTCTCCTTGTTTCGACCGTCTTCCTAACCGCGCTCGCTCCACCCGTCGCTCCAAACTCGGGAGCCGATGACATCGACCGCTCCACCAAGCCCGGCGACGACTTTTACCAGTATGCGAACGGAGCCTGGCTCGCAAAGACAATTATCCCGGCAGGCCAGTCGAGCTACGACACACGCGCCCTGTTGATGGAGAGGACCACCCAGCGTGTTCGCGATCTCATTCAAGAGGCCGCCGTAGCTCACCCAGCCAAAGGCAGCACTAAGCAGAAAGTTGGCGACTACTACAGCAGCTTCATGGACGAAGACGCCATCGAGTCTAAAAAATTGACGCCACTGTCTGACGAGTTGTCCGCGATTGCTGCCATCACCAACAAATCGTCGCTCGCCGCCTATCTCGGCACCACGTTGAACGCCGAGGTCGATGGACTCACCGCAAACGCCGACCACATCTTCGGCCTCTGGATCAACCAGGGCTTCGAAGACACCGACCACAACGTGGTCCACCTTTGGCAGGGCGGATTGGGAATGCCCGATCGCGACAACTACCTCGACCCGTCGCCGAAAATGGCGGACCTGCGTGCGAAATACCAGGCACACATTGCGGCAATGCTGAAACTCGCGGGCGTTGCCGACTCCGAGACCAAAGCCCCACGGATTTTGTCGCTGGAAATCCGCATCGCACAAGCCTTCGCGCCCGACGCCGATGCCGCCGACGTGTTTAAACAGAACAATCCGTGGAAGCGCGCCGACTTCGCTCTCAAGGCGCCCGGCATCGACTGGGCAACTTATTTCAAGTCAGCTGGACTCGCCGAACAATCCAACTTCATCGTGTGGCAGCCGTCGGCAGTAACCGGAGTCTCCGCCCTCGTAGCCAGTGAAAGCGCCGATCTATGGAAGGACTATCTCCGCTTTCATCTCATCGAACACTACGCCGGCGTCCTGACCAAGGCCATCGCCGCCGAGCACTTCGCCTTTTACGACACAACCATGTCGGGCACCGAGCAACCGCCCGACCGCGCTGAGTCAGCTATCGCCGCCACCAACGCCGCGCTCGGACAGGCGGTCGCCCAACTCTACACCCAACGTTATTTCCCGCCGGAAGCCAAGGCGAAAGCCCAAGCGATGGCCGCCGACCTGATCACCGCCTATCGCGCGCGCATTTCAAATCTCGCCTGGATGTCCTCTGGGACCAAGCAAAAAGCATTAGCCAAGCTGGCCGCGTTTGAACTCATCGTCGGATACCCCGACACGTGGATCGACTATTCGACGCTCGAGATCGTCCGCGGCGACGCCTTCGGAAACATGCGTCGCGCCGAAGCCTTCCTTCGCGCACGCAATCTCGCCAAACTGAAAGAGCCCGTCGATCCCATCGAGTGGCCGATCAATCCGCAAATCCCCGGCGCGGTGATCATGTTCAGCCCCAACGCCGAATTCTTTTCCGCTGCCATTCTGCAGCCGCCTTATTTTGAGCCCCAGGGCGACACCGCCTCCAACTACGGATCCGCCGGTGCCGGCATGGCCCACGAAATCGCGCACAGTTTCGACGAACTCGGCAACATTTACGACGCCAACGGCCGCCTCGGAGATTGGTGGACTGCCGAAGATCGTGCTCAATATCACGCTGCGGTCGCCAAACTCGCGGCGCAATTCGACGCCTACTGCCCCTTCCCCGATCTTTGCGTCAACGGCAACCAGGTTCTCACCGAAAGCGCCGCCGACCAAGCCGGATTGCTCGCGGCCCACGACGCCTACATCCTGTCATTGAAAGGCCAGCCCGATATCGTGATCAACGGACTGACCGGGGAACAGCGCTTCTTCCTCGCCTTCGCCCAGAGATGGCGCAAGGCCCAGACCGAAGTCGCGCTCCGCCATCAGCTCAAGACCGATACTCATCCGCCCGGAAAATACCGAAGCGATTCCGTGCGCAACCTCGACGCCTGGTACAAAGCCTACGAGATCGCACCAAGCGACAAGCTCTACCTAAAACCCGTAGATCGCGTTCACATCTGGTAACACCGTTGGCGAATCTTCATGTGGAATGCCCCGCTTTGCCGCGTGTGGCGAATCGCTTGTCATGATTCGCGCGTGTTGATGAAACGTTTGCCATGATTGCCGCATGTGGTGAAATGCTTGTCATTCCGAGCGCCTTTTTTCTGGCGCGAGAGCCTGCCCTGAGCGAAGTCGAAGGGAACCTGCTTTTCCCCGCCCGCTAGTAAATCGCTCACATCAAATGTCATCCCCATTCCCATTTTCGAACCTTCCCCACACCGAAGTAATTCCCCGTCGATCGCAATACTCCACTCCCTCTACTCACTAGCGATAACGTTAAGACAAAGGGACACATGGGATCCCTGCGCTCTTGAGGAGCAAGTGAATGGTGCAAAAATTGGAAAGTTCCGCAGTCTCCCCACCGGCCACGAAGACGCTCGACCTGGCAAGCGATCATTTCAGCGAACCCGCGGCCGCAAATCGCGCCTTGCAGCACGCCTTCCAAGGGAAAGATGATCTGCTGGCGGCGATTCCCAGCATCCCGGCTGTCCTGCACACCTTGTTGAACGAACTCGATCAGCCTGCCGACACCATTGACCTCCTGAGAGTCGCTGAGATCATTGGCCACGACGAGTCGCTGGCAGCACAGTGCCTTCGTATGTCGAATTCTGCTCTGTTCAGCCGCAGCGGCCCTCGCATCGATTCCCTGCGCGGCGCTGTTCGCACTCTCGGCATCGCCCGCACTCGCGACATCGCCGTTTCCTGCGGCCTCATGCGCATCGCTCCTTCATCCATGCGCGCTCTCGATCCCGTGGTCTTCTGGCAGCACTCCCTCGCCTGCGCCATCATCTCGCGCAAGTTGGCACGATCCGTCGGTTTTGGCGACCCTGAAAAAACCTATCTCGCAGGTCTGCTCCACGACATCGGATACGTCGTGAATCTGGTCGTCTTTCCCGAGAAGACGAATGCGGCAATTGAACGCGCCAAGCGCGAGGGCCTGTTCGCCGGAGAAGCGGAGTATGCCGACCTCGGTTTCACTCACTGTCAGAGTGGAGAGATACTGGCTCGACAGTGGAACTTATCGGAATGCCTGGTGGAAGTAATTCTTTGTCACCACAATCCCATGGCAGCCGTCCTGAGCCCAGCCTTGGTAGCCATCATCTCGCTATCGAACCGCTTGTGCCACGCTTGCGACCTGGGATTAGGTTACGCAGAAACGCACGGACTGGAGAATTCCTGGCAAGCGGACTGGAATCTCCTCACCGAAACATGCCCCTTCGCCGCCGATATTACCTGGAGCGATTTTGTGAAAGACTCCAACACCTACGTCGGCGAGATCCATAAGCTCGTAGAAGCTATGTATAAAGGTAGCTAACGCCTCCTGCTCAGCTGTCTTGTCATGCTGAGCGAAGTGGTGAGGACAGCGCACCGATCCTCACCGCGCAGTCGACGCATCCCTCTCTCTGCAAGCACCAACCGTCCGCCCACAGTCTTCCACGCCGCAAACACTCTCCCGGGAAACTTTTCCACAGCTCTCCACCAAAATAAGTTCGCTTTGTGTGACATCCAACCTTGACCCTGCCGACAGAAAGCGCACACTCAAACCATGCGCACAAATCGTCGCCAACCTGCGATCGTTTCCGTTGCGGACAACCTTGAACGCCAAAGCATGGCACCTAACTCCTTATTCCCGAATATTTTGCGTGTAAAATCTTTAGAATCAAGATTTTGCACTCTCCAAATCCGATACCCCCTCGCTAACCACAAAAGAATCAATATTTTGCGCGAGTCGACCGAAAAAATTGATACCACAGCCGCGACTGTCGACCGCGGTCACGGACCACTGGCGCGAATTGTTTATAATCTCCGTTCCTTCCAAGGAATGTTTTCACGGCATACATAAAGGACTCCCTTTGGCTCTGGACGACAAGATCTATGAACTGCGCCGCGAGAAGCTGAAACAGATTGAAGCCCTCGGCCAGCCCACGTACCGCAGCAAATTCGAATTCACCCACACCGTCGACCAGATCCTGGCGGCGTACACGCCGAAGACTGCCGAGGAACTCGACCAGGAGCGGATCAACGTCCGCGTCGCCGGACGCATCATGGCAATTCGCCTGATGGGCAAAGCCGGATTCGCTCACATCCAGCAGGGTGGTCAGAAACTCCAGATCTACGTCAAGAAAGATGCCGTCGGCGACAAGGGATTCGAACTCTACAAACTCCTCGACCTCGGCGACCACATCGGCGTCAGCGGATATTTGTTTCGCACGCGTACCGGCGAACTCAGCGTGCACGTCGAAGAGATCACGTTCCTGAGCAAAGACCTGCTTCCCTTGCCCGAGAAATGGCATGGACTGACCGACGTCGAATTGCGCTACCGCCAACGATATGTCGATCTGGTCATGAATCCCGAAGTGCGCGAAGTTTTTTTGAAGCGCACCAAACTCGTGCAGTCGGTGCGCCGCACGCTCGACGGTCACGGCTTCATCGAAGTCGAGACGCCGATGATGCAACCCATCGCCGGTGGCGCCGTGGCGAAGCCGTTCGTCACCCACCACAACACACTCGACATGGATCTCTACCTGCGCATCGCACCCGAGCTTTACCTGAAGCGCCTTGTCGTTGGCGGCTTCGATCGCGTCTATGAGATCAATCGCAACTTCCGCAATGAGGGCCTCGGATGGCGCTGGAATCCCGAGTTCACCATGATGGAGGCGTACCAGGCCTACACCGACTATCAAGGCATCATGAACGTCACGCAGGAAGTCATCACCGAAGCGGCGAAGGCCGTCACCGGCGGGACAAAATCAAAGTGGGGTGATCAGGAAATCGACTGGGCCAATTGGCATCGCATGACCATGCGTGAAGCCATCATCAAGTTCTGGCCACCAGCCGCGGGGGCGAAACCGGAGATGAGTGACTTCGCCGATCTGACTGCCTTCATGAAGCGACTTGAAAACGCACAACAGTCGGCTGCTGCAACGCGTGAACGAATCCCGTTGGCGGAGGGTGATCCTCGCGCAGAGTCGCGCCAAGTCAAACACGCATTCGGGACTGTCTTGGCGGAACTGAACAAGAATCCAAATCTCGGCAAGGGCATTGCCAGTTTGTTTGAGGCCTTGGCCGAAGAACATCTCACGCAACCGACAATCATCTACGAATTTCCAACGGCGGTTTCCCCGCTGTCGAAGCAGAAGCCTGACGAGCCCGACTGGACCGAGCGCTTCGAGATCTACGCCGGACAAATGGAGATTTCCAACGGCTTCAGCGAACTCAACGACCCTGAAGATCAGCGGCAGCGCTTCGAGGCACAATTAAAAGAACGCGACCGCGGAGACGAAGAAGCTCACCAGATGGACGAAGACTATATCCGCGCTCTTTCCTACGGCATGCCTCCGGCAGGCGGCGTCGGCGTGGGTATCGACCGCCTCTGCATGTTGCTCACCGACTCGCACACCATCCGCGACGTAATCCTGTTCCCTCTTCTGCGCCCCGAAAAACCCTCCACCACAGAGGACACGGGGACCACGGACGAACCAAAATAAATCACCGAAATAGATCCCTGAAATAGATCGACGATGTCTCGCGATAGCATTGCCGGAAACGGGAAGGGCACGGCTTAAGCCGTGCCGCTACCGCTGGCAAGGGAGGGGGCTTTAGCCCCTGAGGTTATGATTACCTCAGAGCTATTAACCAGCCGGTATCTACAAATGCACTGTTACTAGTGCATCCCGATTTCTATACTTTCCCCATAGTTTGGGCTCTGAATTGGCAGCGCTGCCGTAGTGTCCGACACTCCTTGCAGGGACACTGGGTCGGTGGCGCTTTGCTATTTTGCGCCGCGACCTCCCGACCGCAGTGCCCGCCGATAACAAATTCCGTAATATCGAACTAAGCACCAGCCATCAGAAGATGTAGATCGTGTCGAACTGCAAGCGCGTCAACCACGGCTCCGTCGTCGCCAGCGGACGTCCCACCAGCGCCGTGAACCCCAACTGCACATTCCGATCGAACTGATAGAACGCATCGAAGCGATGCTGGGTGACGTTGCTTCCCTGCCGTATGTCGCTGTAGTTGAAGTTGCCGAGCACAGCTTCGCGTTCGATGTACAGGTGCGTGTATCCGAACTGCATGTCGCCCTTGCCCTGCAAACGTCCAACGCGCGCCTCAGCCCAATAGCCACGGCGTTGATTCGAGATGCAAGGCGCGTTCGCGGTTTGTTTGTAAATCGTCGTGGCGGTGTTCGCCGGAACCGCGGCAATGTTGGCGACGTTGCCGCAGGCGCCCATGTTCTGCACGTAGTCGCCAATGAACGCCAGCGGGAAGCGCTCGCTGCCGGTATTGATGTCGAAGCGGGCTATGTTATCGAACAAGATGAACTTTGAGGCGAACTGTGCGTTGCTGATCGAAGTCACTCCCGTCGGATACGCCGTGCCGTCGATCGTGACAATCGTTGTCGCCGTCGTCGTGTAAGTCGAATTCTGCACCGGATTGCCCGAGGCCAACGGAAGCGCACCCGAGAACGGCGTCTGCGGATTCTTCGTGCTGGCGTGTGCCAGGGCCAGTGCAACCGCGTCTGCTCCCCGGTAGTCATAGAAACCGGAGTACGCGCTCAGCGTCACGCGCGGCCCGAGTTGCCATGCCGTCTGAAGCTGGCCACCATAGGTAATCGCCTGCGTGATTCTCTTGTCGTTGGAGGCGGTCCCGGCCATTTCCGCGAAGGGCAACTCAAAGCCGATCAGCGCGACCTTCTTCAAGACCGGCGTGTCGAGCTTGAAGCCAAGCGTCTGCGCCGCACCTTCCGGATTCAAGTCTTTGTCCCAAGTCAGTTCGGTGTTGTACCACGGATAGCGGAACTTGCCGCCAACGACCGTGAATGACTTGAACTGTTTCGGAGTGAACTCTACGAAAGCCTGGTCTAGAGCAACTGCCTTGCGAGTATAGAAACCGGTGAGGTTTTGGTTGGTTGTGGTGGGATCGTTGACGTCACCGCTGGCCAGCGTGATGCCCGTGCGGAATTGCTCGCCCAGATCAGCGAGCGCGTTGAAGCGCACACGGACGCGGCCCCGTACCCGTTCCAGTGATTCGTCAGATGGTCCGCCCCAGATCGGTTCAGCGCGCAGACGAACGTCGCCGCTAAAAGAGATGGGACCAATGCCCTTGATCTGGCGCTCGAGGTTGCGGATGCGTTCGTCGGAGCTCCCAGCCTGAACGCTCTGCGCGCGGGCCGCAATTTGCGGCTGGCTCGGATTTTGTTTCGCATCTAGAGTTGGCTGCGCCTGAGGCTCCTGCACCGGCGCCGGAGAAGCGGGAGAGGTCACGAACTGCGCCGGCTGCCCGCCCTGATCCCTACTCTGAAGTTGCGCCTGCAACGCGCGAATTTGTTCTTGTTGCGCAGCGAGCGCGTCGCGCAACGCCTGAATGTCTGCGGCAGTGACTGCGGGAGCGGGTGCGGGGCTGACGGCTGGAGCCGCGATCGACGCCGTCTCGGTTTGTGCCCATGCGCCGGCCGTCAGTGCGGCCATGCTCAGAGCTGCTAAGAATAGGGTCTTGATAGGTCTCATGAAATTGCAGTCCTCTCGTTCTCAATCTTGTGTTGAAACTCTATTTCAGGTGGAGAGAGCCAAGGAGATTCTTAGGTTGCCGACGTCAGGCCCCACTTGTTTTGCAGGCTGCGTTCCATTCCTTTGAACACGACTCCGTCGACGACATAACCAATGGCGATGATCAGGATCATGACGGCGATGACGGCGCTCATGTCATTCAGGTCGCGGCCCATCATCAGCACCTGGCCAAGCCCCAGACTCAGATAGAGCATCTCAGCTGTAATCAGCGAGCGCCAGGCGAATGCCCATCCCTGCTTGAGCCCAGAAACAATGAATGGAAGGCTCGCGGGTAACAGGACGTACCAGAACAGTTTGAATCCGCTTGCGCCCAGGTTGCGTCCGGCCTGGCCAAAGATTTTTGGCATCTGCTTGCGCCCGTCTTCCATGGCGAGGGTCACGGATAAAAGCGATCCCATGACGACGACAAAAAGAATCGCATTCTGATTGAGGCCGAACCAGAGCAATGCGAGTGGCCACCAGCAGATGCTGGGCAAGCTCTGCAGGCTCACGAGCAATCCGCCCATGGTTTCTTCGAGGAACTTATTGCTGGCCACGCCGAGTCCCAGAATCATTCCGAGGACGACGGAGATGCCATAGCCGATCAGGACACGCTCCATGCTGACGCGAATCGCGATCCAGTAGGTGTGATCCTGAAATCCGGCATAGAGCGCTTCGCCGACGCCCCATGGCGTGGGAAACAAATAGGGCGGCCATATCTTCAGTTCGGCGAGCAACGTCCACAAGCCGAAGAGCGCGGCGTAGAAGATGATGTAGCGGGCGGCGCGCTTCATACTTGAACTCCCGGTTCGACCGAGGTTTTTATGTGAGGCTTCACGCCCTCGTTATATTCGGCTTCGAGGGACCGATTGATCTCGTCGCGCAACTCGTCAAGAATCTCGCGGGCAGCGCGCGCAACGGCGGGATCTTCGAGGTGGCGAGGCCGCGGCAACTCGACTGGAAACTCACTCTTCACGCGACCGGGACGGAAGGTGAGAAGCACGACGCGATCGCCGAGGCGAATCGCTTCCCGGACGTTGTGCGTCACGAAGATGATGGTGCGTCCGGTCTCAGTCCATATGCGTTCGAGTTCATCGTGCAGCAGGTCGCGAGTTTGGGCGTCGAGCGCTGCGAAGGGCTCGTCCATCAGGAGGATGTCGGGCTCTGTGGCGAGTGCGCGGGCGATTGCCACGCGCTGGCGCATGCCGCCCGACAGCTGATGGATATAGCTGCCTTTGAATTTTCCGAGGTGGACGAGTTGCAGATAGTAGCGCGTCTTCTCTTCCCTTTCGGCCCTGCTGACACCCTTCATCTTCATGCCGAATTCGACGTTCTGTCCGACGGTAAGCCAAGGGAACAGGCCGTGCTCCTGAAAGATCAGGATGCGGTCGGTACCGGTGCCCTGTACAGGCTTACCGTCCACGAGAATCTGACCTGAGGTTTGCTGATGCAGACCTGCGATCAAGTGCAGCAAGGTGGACTTCCCGCAACCCGAGGGGCCAACAATGCAGACGAACTCGCCGGCGCGGACCTGCAGGTTGATGCGGTCGAGGGCGAGCAAACGCTCTCCACTCTGTGCGCGGTAGCTGAGGCAAATTTCGCTGAGTCCGACTTTCGCGACGCCCGGCGTATCGGCGTGCACAGTGCGTCCAACGGAAATCGGCCCCACCTTGCTGCGAGGACTGCCGGAACGCGGAGGGCTGATCGTCTCGATTGGAATCGGGAACTCGGCCGGAGCTTTTTGCGCGCTGCTGCTCATTGAATCGCCTTCTTTCCTTTTTCTGCCAGAACCTGGTTGAGGAGCGATAGATCGTAAAGACCAGAAAGGTCCGGTCTCTGCCGGCCCAAGAATCCACCGTCAAACGCCTGCTGCGCGGCAGTGGTAAGGGCTGCATGCAGCGGGTCGTAGGTCACCTGCATGCGCGAGAACGCTTCGTCGAGAACGACGGCAGGGAGGGCCTTGCCGGTCTCGGTTTGAATCTGCTGGTTCAGAAGCTTTCGGGCTTCGGGTTGGTGAGTGTTGATCCAGTCAGTCAATTCGACATTGGCCCGGATCCAGTTCTTCACCAAGTCGGGATGAGCCTTGAGGAACTTGGTATTGACGACGAGCAGACCGATCACGAATTGTCCGTTGGGCCAGAGCGAGCGCTCGTCGACGAAGAGACGCCCGTTGCCTTCGTGGATGAGGCGCGTCGCCCACGGCTCAGGAGCCCAGGCTGCGTCGAGATCTTTCTTGAGGAATAGCGTCAACTGGTCGGGATTTGCCATGGGGACGATCTGCACATCGCCACCCTTGTCATTACTTTTCATGCCGTGACTCTTGAGCCAGTTGCGCAGAGCCACATCTTGCGTGTTGCCGAATTGCGGAGAAGCCACGCGCTTGCCATGAAAGTCTTCTGGCTTGCCGATGCCGGAGTCGTTGCGCACGATCAGCGATGCTCCGCCGCTGGCCGCACCGGAGACCACGCGAAGCGCCTCGCCGTTGGAACGAACGTATCCATTGATCGCGGGATTGGGGCCGACATAGGTCATGTCGATCGCTCCGGCGAACAGGGCCTCAATCGCGGATGGTCCGGCATTGAAACTGGTCCACTGCACTTTGACCTGCGGGCCCATGGCTTTATCGAACCAGCCATTCGCCTTGCCGACCATCGCCTGCGCGTGAGTGATGTTGGGGAATGCGCCCACACGAATGGTGTTGCCACTTCCCTGAGCCCATCCTGATACTGCCACCGCCAACCACAGACCAACCGCAACTAGGATCTTCCTACTCACCTCTGGAGCCTCCAACCACCATGGGGAGAATGCTGGCGGATTCCTTTTTCTTTTTGGACCGACTACCAGATTTGCTGGAATGCCGGCCGCGATCGGAGATGAGATCGGCCAACGTCGTGTTATCGAGGATGCGAGCGGCGGCGTCGCGCACGTCGAGGAATACCTGGTAGAGGGCCCTGTGCGGAAGATCGCGGTCAATCAATTCGCGCAACTGTTCGGCATCGCCAAAGGGCGCGAGCGGGCCGTCCACCAGGCGGATGATCTCGCTGAGATGAATGTCGGAGGGATCGCGGCGCAACTGGTATCCGCCCTTGGCTCCGCGCACACTCTCAACCATGCGGGCGTTCTTGAGTTCGAGCAGAATCAACTCGAGAAACTTCTCGGGGAGTGCTTCTTCGTAAGCGACATCGCGGATCTTGATGGCACCCTGACGGTGATGGCGGGCCAGCATCATCATGGCCTGCAGTGCATAGAGTCCTTTTTGTGAGATCTTCATAGTCGAATGTTTCCATTAACTCGATTTAAATAATAGACTTTATTGGCATGGGGGACAATGCAAGCGGGATTCCATTTACCTAAGAGCAGTGAAAAAAGTTGTGCTGTGAATTCAATCACTTACAGGAGCGACGAATCGCTGACGCAAAGGCCATGTGCATCCGTTTGCAGTTTTAAAGCAAGGAGATGGGAGCTTGTGACTGTGGAAAACTCTCTTCGCAAATTCTTTCACACCGAAATGTTAATGACCTGAGTCGACGAATGAGTCGACGAATTTGACCGTCGCTGCGCCGTGTGCCAGAATGTTGTCCCCCGAGTGTAGCTACACAATCCCACCAGAGGAATGCAACAATGACTCGCTCAAAATTCCGCGTACTCACGGGCCTGGCAGTTCTCGCGATCGCTTTGACACTCTCCTCTGGCGCATGGGGCCAAGATACCGAAACCGTGCTCTTCAACTTTCAGGATGGGACTACCGGCGAAGCACCCCAGGGCCTGATCCTGGATGCGGCGGGTAATCTCTGGGGCGTCACGCAGGCTGGCGGTACAAACGGTTTCGGTACCGTCTTCGAACTCTCCCCGGTTTCTGGGGGAGGCTGGAACGAGACTGTGGTCTACAGCTTTGTCGGCGGAGCGGGTGGAGAGCAGCCTCAAAGCAAGTTGGTGTTCGATGCCGCCGGCAATTTATATGGGACGGCATGGGGCGGCTCAACCGGACAGGGCATTGTCTACAAGCTCACGTCGAGCAAGAGCGGTTGGCAACAAACAATTCTCCATACGTTCACCGGTGGGAGCGACGGGGGAGTTCCGCAGTCGGGTCTGGCGATAGACGCCGCAGGTGTTCTCTACGGAACCACGGCTGGCGGGGGTAAAAGCGTCTGCTTTAACAGCGCCCCTTGCGGCATAGTTTACAAATTGGCATTTGTCCCCGGCGCTGGATGGAAGGAAACTGTGCTTCACAGTTTTAGCGGCAAGGACGGCGCAGGTCCGCGCGCCACACCGATACTCGACGCCGCGGGCAATCTTTTTGGCACGACGAGCTATGGTGGATGGGTCAGCCAGAAAGGAGTGTGCGGCATGCTGGGCTGCGGTGTCGTTTACGAGTTGTCGCACGTGAGCGGAGGATGGAAGGAAACCGTTCTGCATACCTTCGTTGACGGCCCCTCGGATGGAGCTACTCCTGCTGCAGGTTTGGCATCGGATGAAACGGGCAATCTCTATGGCGCCACCTCCGGCGGCGGCAGCTGGATTATTTGCGGGAATGGATCGGGCTGCGGAGTCGTATTCGAGCTTTCCCCCAGTTCCAACGGCACCTGGACCGAAAGCATTCTTCACCGTTTCAACGGTAGAGACGGAGCAGGTCTCTACGCCACGCCCTCACTGGATGCCTCCGGGAATATTTACGGCACAGCCGGTTCAGGCGGCAATGGTTTCGGCACGGCTTATGAGCTATCGCCAAGTTCAAGCGGATGGGCCTTCAACACGATTTTCAATTTCAACGGTTTCGCAGGTGGCTGGGCTTCCGCCTACAGCTTTGTCCTCGACAACACCGGCAATCTGTATGGCGCGAGCGCGGCTGGCGGCACAAGCAACAATAATGATTGCGTCGACTCGTGCGGATTGGTGTTCAAACTCACTCCGTAAGAGAGGATCAACGAAGCCGTTAGGCGATCGGAAGAGTGATCAGGCGGAAACGCGGAGGACCACCAGCGTGATGTTGTCTGGGCCTCCGCGTTCGAGCGCCATGTTCACGAGTTTGCGGCAAGCATCGGCGGGCGTGTTGGCGCTAATCACCGCCGCCAGATCCTGCTCGCCCACCAGGCTCCAGAGTCCATCGGTACACAAGACGAGCGTGTCTCCCTCTTCGACGGCGAGCGCTGTTGCAGGACTGTCGGGCAGCACGTCCCTTCCCGATCCAAGAGCAGCGGTAAGAATGTGGCGCTGGGGATGAGACTCGGCATCTTCGGAGCGCACGATACCGCTCTCAACGAGTCTGCCGACGTAGGAGTGGTCGCGCGTGAGGCGGGAAATGCTGGCCGCACGAATCAGGTATAGGCGACTGTCGCCTACGTGGGAGAAGAAGAGGTTCCGGCCCACGATGGAAAAAGCGGTGCAGGTGGTGCCCATGCCGTGGAACTGCGGATGCTCCACGGCAAAGCGCTGAATATTTTCGTGAGCGGCGTAGAAGGCCTCAAGGAGCGTGCTCTGCGGGTCTTCGCCAAAGCCGCTGTCGTAGACGTGCCGCACGGTTTCGACTGCAAGGCGACTGGCTTCCTGTCCACCTTCGTATCCACCCATGCCATCGGCAATCACGGCGAGGCGGCCTTTGCGGAGGAAGTCATCGTCGGAGTCGGGCTCCCAATAAAGGTAGGAGTCTTCATTGTTGGCGCGCTGGCGGCCGACGTCGGTCAGGCTCGCGATCTCGATACCGGGCTTGGTATTAATACAGTCAACCGCCATAAAAAGATGCCGACAGCTTTGTTCCGAAGCTAAGCCCGCGATCGCAACTGTGCTGGCCCCGGTCATTATAAAGGGAAGCCATGGGTTGCGTTCCGGCCCAGAGACTCACCAGGACAGAATTTGGTAGCCTACCACTTTCGGCGGCCTTCCGAACACCAAGTTGATTCGATTCCGGAAAAAAGAAAAAGCCGCAAGCGCCGCAAGCGCTGCGGCTCTCTCTCTTACCAGGACGCAAAACTCGGAAGGAGCAGAAGTTTTCGGCCGACGCGCGAGGGCGGGCGAGCACGAGATCCCTCGCTTCGCCTGAAAAACGGCTCTGCTCGGGATGACGGCCTGCATGGGGCCTCCAGAGGTCGCGTTTCAAGTTGGCAACGGGCACGGCGGCGCGTTACTATCTTCGGACACTCCCTTTGCGAATATTCCAAGGAACCCCAATGACCCTGATCTGCCGCGTTCGTACGCTGGCCTTGCTAATGCCGTGCCTCATAACCCTTCTGTCGTTGCAACCGTGTGCAGCGCAAACTGCGCAGTCGCCGGCTGCTACTTTGCCGAGCGAGACCCCGGCCAAAGTGATACCGGTGACCGACAGCTTCGACTACGTGAAGCGCGAGGTGATGATCCCGATGCGCGACGGCGTGAAGTTGCACACGGTGATCGTGGTTCCGAAGGGCGCGAAGAATGCACCGATCCTGCTGACGCGTACGCCTTACAACGCCAGTGCGCAGCTCAATCACGCGCAGAGTGCGCACCTCGCGCCGATTCTGAATGGCTATGACAACGCTTTGGAAGTAATCGTCGAGGGCGGTTACATTCGCGTGGTGCAGGACGTGCGCGGCAAGTACGGTTCCGAGGGCGACTATGTGATGACGCGGCCTCTACACGGGCCGCTGAATCCGACGTCGGTCGATCACTCGACCGACACTTACGACACGATCGATTGGCTGGTGAAAAATATTCCGGAGAGCAACGGAAAGGTGGGCATTCTCGGAATTTCGTATGACGGATTCCTTCCGCTGATGGCGCTGGTAAACCCGCATCCGGCGCTGAAGGTGTCGGTCCCGATGAATCCTATGGTGGATGGCTGGCGCGGCGACGACTGGTTTCACAACGGTGCGTTCCGCGAACAGAACATGCCGTACATCTACGAACAGGAAGCGACGCGCGACAACAGTGCGCAGTGGTGGACCGATCACTACGACGATTACGACGTGTACATGTCGGCAGGATCTGCCGGTGAGTTGGGACGACGCCACGGGCTCGAGCAAGTCGGATTCTGGCGCAAGTTGCTGGAGCATCCGAGCTATGACTCGTGGTGGCAGCAGCAGGCAATGGACAAGATTCTCGCGGCACAGCCGTTGAAGGTGCCGACGATGATTGTGGATAGCCTGTGGGACCAGGAAGACATCTATGGTGCGCCCGCTCTTTATAAGGCTCTGAAGCCCAAAGACACCGAGGGCGACAAAGTCTTTCTGGTGCTGGGCCCTTGGCATCACGGGCAGGAGATCGAGGACGCCAGCACGCTGGGCGCGTTGAAGTTCGGGAGCGATACGGGACTCTATTTCCGACAGAATATTCTGCGGCCGTTTCTCGATCACTATTTGAAGGACGACGCACCGAAGTCCGACGTCGCTCCAGTGACTGCGTTTGAAACTGGAACGAATATCTGGCGGCGCCTGCCGGCGTGGCCAGCCGGATGCGCGAGCGGGTGCGCGATTCATCCGACGAAACTTTATTTGGACGCGGGCCTGAAGGCGGGCTTCACAGCGCCGAAAGCGGGCGAGGTGGCGTTCGACGAATATGTTTCGGATCCGGCGAAGCCAGTTCCCTTCCGCAAGCGGCCGATTCAACCTGTCGGATACACCGGCGAGATGACGTGGCCGTTCTGGTTGGTGGACGATCAACGCGAGGCGTCGGGACGTCCGGATGTGCTGGCGTTCGTGTCGGATGTGCTGACAGAGCCGGTGAAGATCAGCGGGCAGCCTGTCGTGAATTTGATTGCCTCGACGAGCGGGACAGATTCCGACTGGGTGGTAAAGGTGATTGATGTGTATCCCGACGAGGTGGGTAATCAACCGGCGATGGGCGGATATGAATTGATGGTGTCAGCGGATATTTTTCGCGGACGCTACCGCGAGAGTCTCGAGACTCCGAAGGCGATCGCGCCCGATAAGCCGCTACTTTACAAGTTTGACCTGCCGACGGCGAATCACGTGTTCCTGCGCGGACACCGCATCATGGTACAAGTGCAGTCGAGTTGGTTTCCGCTTTACGACCGGAATCCCCAGACGTTTGTGCCCAATATTTTCTGGGCGAAGCCGGGCGACTACAAAAAGGCAACGCAACGCGTTTTTCATTCGCCCGATCAGGCCACCTTCATCGAACTGCCGCTGGTCGAGACAAAATGAGCTGAAGAAAATCTGCTTACCCGGGAAGAAGATGAATCGAACGTGGTGGCCGCTATGTCTCTGCCGGCTGCATGCCTTGAAGAATGAGCCCAGCTTCTTGGCTGGGCTCATAGTATCTGCAACGTCGCGAGTTTACTTAGGTGCGGCTACGTTCTTACAAGTCTTCGCGATGTGTTTCATGGAAGTGACCTCAAGAGTTTGGACGGCCCCCGAGGTTCCAGACGCGGTTCCACCGTCGTTGCCCGAACTGCCCGTACCTGTAATTTTCACTTCGTGGCCCACGTGCTCGCTGAGTTTCGCGGTGTCTCCCGTGAGTTTGTAAGTGGTTCCGTTCTTGTCGCTGAGCATGAAGTCTCCGGCCGCGCCACTCAGGCAGCCCTCGACGGTGGTTTGTCCACTCGCGTCCTTCGAAGCTTGCGTGGGGCTGTAGGGATTGGTCTTATGGGAATTGTCCTGCGCTGCGGCCCAGCATGTGCCGAGCAGCAAGACCGAAAAGAGCACTACGAGTCGTCGCATAAAGAACCTCCAAATTAACGTTAAGGAAATTCTTATGCCTGCCAGGAGGAGTGCCAATACAGCAGTTCCCCGATTTGGCCAAGTGCTTTACTGCTGGTGCAATTCCCTCTTAAGACCATAGTAAGGTGGTAAGCGACTCAGGCGACAGCGTCACGTCGGTGGATTTGCCCGCTTGCTTCAGCGTTACTGTTTTTTCGGGACCCGAGTTCGTCAGAACCAGGACCTTTTGTCCGTCCGGATTTTCGAAGGCCACCTGCTGCACGCCCTGTACTTTGCTGGCGGATTCAAACCTGCGGGCGCCTCGCCGGACGTTGCGCGAGAAATGAGCAAACGCCCAGTACTGACCACTGCGCGTGATCTCCTTGGTCTGCGAGTTGATTGTGACCGTCCCCCCACAGGGAAATGGTCCGATATTGGGCCGTCCTCGTTCATCGAGCGCGATGTTCCACCCGGTGATCGCTTGGCACCAGTTGCGAATGGCCCCGGTGTAGATCTCGCCCCAGTGGGTCCAGTCGGTGAGGTAGCCGGGCGAAGTGTAGTCGGGACCACCTTCAGTCCAATACATCTGTGCCTCAGGATGCGCTTCGTGCACTTTGCTCATCATTTCAGGCGTGCCAACGTATCCGTGAAAAGCGACGGCGCTGGAATATTTGTGCAGATCCGGGTCGTCGAGTTCGCAGATAGCGCGGCCCCAGAGGTTGTAGTTGTGGTCGAGAATCCAAATCTTGGCAGAGACGTCGTTTTTTTGCAGTAGCGGACCGAGATGGTTCTTGACGAATCCAATCTCGTATTCCTGCGGCCAGCTGCAGGCGGGCATGCGACCATCCTGATCGGTGTCCACCTCGTTCTGCACCGTGACCGCCTGCACCGGCACGCCCTCCGCGGCATAGCCCTGCAAGAATTTCAGAAAGTATTGCGCGTACGGAGCAAAATAATGCTGCCGCATTGACCCGCCGAGCATCGAGCCGCCAGCCTTCATCCATCCCGGCGGACTCCACGGCGAAGAGAATAGGAACAAATCCGGATTTTCCTTCCGTGCCAGCCGCAACATCGGCAAGACGTAGGCTTGATCGTGCGCAATGGAGAACCGCTTCAGTTCAGGATCGGGTTCGCCTTCGTCATAGCTAAACATTTCCGTGGAATAGTCACTCGATCCGATACATGTCCGGCAAACGTTGAGGGCCATCTCCGAAGGATGAAAGAGTTCGTGAAACAACTGCTCTCGGGCGGGCGAAGGCAACTGATTGAACATGTAGCAAGTAGCATCGGTGAAAGCGCCGCCGAAGCCGAGCATCTCCTGAAATTTCTGGCTGGGGTCGAGCGCGATAGCGTTGTCGCTTTTTTCCGGAGCGCCGGTTCGCCAGCTTAACGATGCCGCAGTCGCGTAGCGGAGTTTGCCGCTGGTAACTCGCACCGCGATATCGCCTGCAGGAGGAATGGGCGCGGCCGTTCTTAACGCCGACGCGAGATCGGGCGTGGCCGTCGCGGTTAATCCCATCGCAGTTAATTTCAGAAAAGTCCGTCTAGTCTGCTCGTTTGGCCTTGGTTCGTTCAATCTCGGTTCGCTGGACATTGGTTCTCCCGATCGAAATCTCGGACTGCCCACATACGAGTAAGTTATACCTTTGGGCAGTGGCCCAAAGGCGAAAAATCAGGGCCGTCGTCATCGAAAGGATTACCGCTCAGGTATGGGCTTCACAAGAAATTTCGTCTCCCCTTCAGGGGGTGCTCAAACCTGGAATTACCCTTCCTCGAAAAGCCCTTCACCAAATGGCGTCGCTCCTCCACGTGCTCGCGCCTCTCAACCAGGATCGCTCCTCCGCGAATAGGGACTAACCTTCGGAATCACTCGAGCTCGCCCGACTCACTCTGTTTTAGCCGGCAAGCTCGTCACTGTAGGTTATGACAGTGTTGGCTCTCAGCATGGCCCACTATGCTCCCACTGGGGTGTGGTTTGTTCACGATCGAGACGACGAATTACCGCAGCAATGCGGAAAGCGCCTGATCTGTCTATGGCGAAGCCGCCCATGCTGGAGGCGTGACGACACAAGATTCTCTGCAAACCTGGCGTTCTTGAGATCGGAGAAGAAGAGAAGGAGAGATAGCGCCTCTAGTCGGGCTTACCTCTCCTGAGCACGTTACACGGGTACACGATGGGGCTGCTTGCCAACCTGAAGTTACGAAGAAAGCTGATGAGCGCCCTTGCACCCTTGGCGGTCATGGTCATCCTTGCCGGTTTCTACGCGTCTTATGAGAGCAAGCAGATCGATACCTCGTACAGCCGTTTAATCAATAACGAGGTCAAAGCCCTTCACTACAACGATACAGCCCGCTCTCTTGTTATGCGTTACGGCCTCTACTTGTACCGGCTGATCGTCGAGACGGATCCGGATCGCATGCGGGACCTCGACGCTGAGCTGGACCGTTGCCGCACCGAATACAGGACTCAAAGCGCGGAAGCTTCGCGGCTTTACCCTGCGTATAGCAAACAGATCGATGCTGCCGCTGCCTTCTTCGAGAAGACGGTCTCCGATTCCCGCCCGGTGCGTGCTGCGGCTCTCACCAACGAAAACACGAAGGCCACCGAGCTCATGCGCGCCGGCGTCGCCGGTGAATTGCAGCAGTCACGGGATCAGGCCATTGAAGTTGGCCAGGAAATGCAAAAGGCGCTCGATCGGCGTTCCGACGAACTCACGGCCAGAACTCATCGAGCCATACTTATAATTTGGCTGGTAATCGGACTCGGCATTCTGACATCGTTCGGTATCGCCTCGTATTTCCTGCAGGTAGATGTTGTGAATGAACTCTGGTCCGTCCGTGACTCGATCCGGGCTCTTGCATCTGGTGATCTCGAACGACCTATTCCGTTCCTCAATCGGCCGAACGAAATTGGAGAGATCAGCCGCTCCCTGCGCAAGCTTCAGGACGGCGCCCGGGATCGCGAAAGCCACGCATGGGTCAAGGCCGAAGTTGCTGCTACCGGCATCCGTCTGCAATCCGCCGGCGATTTTAAGGCCTTTTCGTCCGCTCTGCTTTCCCGTGTCTCCGAATGCATACTTCTGCTGTATGGCTCGTTCTACATCGCGGACGAAAGCCGCGAGCGACTCTCGCGCGCTGGCACGTTTGCGCTAGAAGGTGCCGCGGAGCCTGCTTCTTTTATGCTCGGGGAAGGGCTCGTCGGCCAGGCTGCTCTGGAACGACGCACTCTCGAACTTTGTGCCGGAAATGGCGAGAGCCTGCACGTGTCCACGGGAATAGGAACCGTGGTGCCCGGCAAAGTGCTGTTTATCCCCATTCTCAATAATGAAATCCTAATCGGGGTTTTGGAACTTGCGACTGTGTCCGCGCTCTCGGGGCGCCAACACGCGTTGCTGGAAGCGATGCTGCCCACGATTGCAATGAACGCGGAAATCCTGTTGGCAAACATCAAGACCAGAAAGCTCCTGGAGCATACGAAACAACAGGCAGAGGCTCTGGCGGCGGTCGAAGAGCGTTCCCGTCTGATACTGGCTTCTGCCGGAGAAGGCATTTGCGGGCTCAACACGGATGGGTTGATGGCCTTTGTAAATCCCACTGGAGCAGAAATGGTGGGTTACACACCGGAAGAACTCGTCGGGCAACAGATGCACGCGCAGATTCACTATGCCCGCCCCAACGGCACCCGGTACCCCCGCGAAGAATGCAAAATGTACCTGACGTCGCGCGATGGCATTCGTCGGGTGGTCTCCGACGAGGTTTTATGGCGCAAAGATGGGACCAGCATTCCCGTCGAATACACCGCGACGCCGATCCGCAAGGGGGACGAAGTCGTTGGCTCGGTTGTGTCCTTCCGCGATATTACGGAACGCATTCGCGCAGATGCGGAGATCCTGGCTGCCAAGGAAGTGGCGGAAAAGGCTACGCGAGTCAAATCGGAGTTCCTTGCGAATATGAGTCACGAGATTCGGACGCCAATGAACGCCATCATCGGCATGTCTCATCTCGCCCTCAAAACCGATCTCAACCCCCGCCAGAAGGGCTACGTCCGCAAAATTCAACAGTCCGGCCAACATCTCCTGGGGATCATCAATGACATCCTCGATTTCTCGAAGGTCGAGGCAGGCAAACTTACGATCGAGAACATCGATTTTGACCTCGACAGGGTTCTGGAAAACGTCAGCGATTTGATCTCGGAGAAAGCAACGGCCAAAGGGCTCGAGTTGATTTTCGATATTGACTCCACGGTTTTCACCCATCCCAAAGGCGATCCACTGCGTTTGGGACAAATCCTGATCAACTTCTGCAACAACGCGGTGAAATTCACGGAACAGGGAGAAATCGTGGTAAAGGCTCGCGTGCAGGAACAAGACGAGCAGGGCCAGTTGGTCCGCTTCTCTGTCAGCGACACGGGCATCGGCCTGACCGAAGAACAGATGGGGCGGCTTTTCCAGGCATTCGAACAAGCGGACGCCTCCACGACACGTCAACACGGCGGCACAGGACTGGGCCTGGCGATCTCTAAACGATTAGCGCAACTGATGGGAGGAGATGTTGGAGTTACAAGCGGCGTCGGCAAGGGCAGCACATTTTGGTTCACGGCGTATTTGAGTAAGGGCGAAGCCATTTCGAGGCGGATTGACCGGGCGGACCTACGAGGCCGTCGCCTCTTGATCATCGACGACAATGCGCAGGCGCGCGAAGTCCTTTCGAGCATGCTGACCAGCATGACGTTCGTGACTGACGAAGCGCCTTCGGGACTCGAGGGAATCGAAATGGTCCGCCAGGCCGCCGAAAAGGGCAAACCGTACGACATCGTTTTTGTGGATTGGCAAATGCCAGGACTTGATGGCATTGACACGGGCAAACGCATTCGCTCACTCCCGAAACTTCTCTCGCCGCCACACTTGGTCATGGTGACCGCTTACGGCCGTGAAGAAGTAATGAAACGCGCCGAGGAAATAGGCTTTGAGAATGCCTTGATCAAGCCGGTCACACCATCGATGCTGTTCGATTCTGTTGTTCAGGCGTTGAGTAGCGATCAGGAGAGCGCGCGCGCGATTCCAGCCACCAAGGCCGCGGCACGAGATCTAAAGCGCTTGCATGGCGCACGCGTGTTGCTCGTGGAAGATAACGAACTCAACCGTGAGGTTGCGGTGGGCTTGCTCGAGGATGCTCACCTGTCGATCTCGCAGGCGGAGAATGGCCGGGTTGCAATCCAAATGATCGAAGAGAACGACTACGACCTGGTGTTGATGGATATGCAGATGCCTGTGTTAGACGGCGTGGCAGCGACAGTTAGGATTCGGTCGAATCCGCGTTTTCGCTCACTCCCCATCATCGCTATGACCGCGAACGCCATGGCCAGTGACCGCGAAGAGTGTCTGCGGGCGGGGATGAACGACCATCTCGCCAAGCCCATCGATCCAGACAAGCTGTTCGACTCCTTGCTGCGGTGGATTTCTCCCGGTGCTTCTGTGCCGGAAACTTCTGAGGCGACTCCTCCCGCGAGCGCTCCAGTCGCGGCATCTGGTTCGCTAGTGATTCCAGGAATTGACACCACCACCGCTCTCAGGCGCACTGGGGGAAATCGCAAACGCTACGAATCCCTCCTTGTACGTTTCGCTGACTCTCAATCTGCGGCGGCGTCTGATATCCAAGCCGCGCTCTCAACTGAGGACGCGACCTCCGCTCGACGAATCGCGCATTCCCTTAAAGGCGCGTCCGCGAATCTCGGCGCGGACTCTCTCGCCGAAGAGGCCGCGAAAGTCGAAGCGGCCATTGAATCGAAGCGAAGCGTTGCGCCTGCCCTGGACGCGCTCTCGCAATCCCTGAACGCAACGACCGCCGCTATCCGCACCGCGCTCCCCGCGGAATCCCCAGTTCCCGATTGCGCCACATGCACCGTTGAGCCGGCCGCGGTAGCGCAACCCCTTTCGCGGCTAAAGAGGCTTCTCGAAGCCGACGACGGAGAAGCGTCCGATTTCATCCTGGAAGTTCGTCCACAACTTTCAAAAGTACTAACCGCGACGGAAATCGATGCGCTCATCGGTAACGTCGGGAATTTCGCATACGGGGACGCGCTCAAGTCGCTTTCGAACATTCTGGCGCGTCTCTCGCTGACCTTGGAGTGAACCTATGTCCTCTACGCCGCAACAAGCCATGGCAACCCAAAAGCTGATCCTGATTGTCGATGACACCCCCACAAACATCGGGGTTATCTCTGGCGCGCTGAAGGATTCGTACAAAACGAAAATAGCCACCAACGGCCCAAAGGCCCTCGCGCTGGCCTGTGCCGAAGAGAAGCCTGATCTCATCCTCCTCGACGTGATGATGCCCGAGATGGATGGTTACGAAGTTTGCACGCGCCTCAAAGCGGACCCATCCACTCGCGAAATTCCGGTCATTTTCCTGACCGGCCAAACGAGCGCCGAGGACGAAACGCGTGGATTCGAAGTCGGAGCGGTGGATTACGTTCACAAGCCTTTTTCTCCTGCTGTCGTCAATGCTCGTGTGCGAAGCCACATCCTACTTCGTGAAAGCGGTGCGCAGATCGCCGCGCAACTGCATGCGCTCAACAATGAACTCGAGATGGCCCGCCAGATACAACTTTCCATTCTTCCGCATACCTTACCGCGGCTTCCCGGGCTTGAGATTGCCGCCCGCTTTTGTCCAATGACTGCAGTCGCTGGTGATTTCTACGATTTCGTTCAGATCGACGAAAAGCACCTTGGCATTCTGATTGCCGACGTATCCGGACACGGGCTCGCCTCGGCTCTGATCGCCTCCATGCTCCAAGTCGCGTTGACTGCTCAAGTCGCTCATGCTTCCGATCCGGCGAAGGTCTTGTCCGGATTGAACCGCGCCCTCTGCGGCAAATTCACGCAAAATTTTGTCACTGCCGCATATCTTTATGTCGATCTGGAAAGGCGCCTGGTGCGATATGCCGGAGCGGGCCATCCACCGGTCATGCACTTTCGCCCTTCGACCGGGAAGACAGATAAAGTGTTAGAGAATGGACTGATTCTTGGAGTCTTCGACGAAGCCAGTTACACAGCGCTCGAACATCCTCTCGAGCCTGGTGACCGCCATGTGCTTTACACCGATGGGATCCTTGAAGCCGCCAGCCCTGACGCGGAATTCTACGGAGAAGACCGGCTGATGCGCTTCATGGAGAACAATCGTGCACTCAACGCTGAACAGTTTGCGGACGCTTTCCTCGGCGACATCGCCAACTGGAGTGCCCAGCTGGCGGGCCAGAGCCAACAGGACGACATCACGCTGCTTCTTTTTGATTTTAAACGTTCTTAGGTACTGCACCGATTGTCGCTAGAACTCGCTTCCCACCCTCAAACTATGCGATCGCAATCGACCAGCTGGCAAATAGATAGCTGCGTGCTGTTAAAGAGAGCAGTTGCAGTTCGATTCCGCTTGACAGGCTAAGGTGAACCCCTGAGAATGTCGGGTGGACGGACACTGCGGACCCGTCCTCCCCCTTCAGTCACCCCCGTGTCTGGGACGCGTATTTCTTGAATTCGCGCCGAAGTGCTTCCATTCCTTTGGAATGCAATGGAGGCGTCCGCGATTTCGTAGCCAATGGAGAAGAAGGACTATGCGTATCAGGTTCTGTTTTGGTCTCGTGGTAGCAGCTTGCGGTGCGATTCTTGCGGCGCAGCCGGCCACGGCTCAATCTTTCAGTTTCCCAGCAACCACCGGCTTCACGTCGACGAATGTCTGTGCCAACAGCAGCACTCCGCCTCCAACCTGCCAGGTGCTGACGAACGGCTCACCCTCGAAACCGCAGGTGGTTAGCGGAGGCATCTTGCGGCTGACCACGGCGAATCAGAACCAGCACGGCTCGGCGTGGTTCAAGGTGCAACAACCGCTCTCCACGGGATTCACAACCGCGTTTCAGTTCCAGATTTCCAAAACGAACTCTTGCTTCCTGTGCAGTTTTCCGGCAGACGGTTTGGCGCTCGTGATCCAGAATGATCCCGCTGGCACAGGCTCGCTCGGCTACACCGGGGATGGGCAGAACATTTCTTACGGCAATAATGACGTGTCAACGGCAAGCGGCGCTGGAAAGGCCATCAAGAACAGTCTTGCGATCGAACTCGATACTCACCAGAACACCAATTACAGCGATCCCGATGGCAATCACATCGCGGTGCAAAGCTGCGGTCCTAATAACACGAGCACGCTCACGCCCAACAGCGCCGACCACAACTACACATGCGCTGACGGCAACTTGGCGAAACTGGCGCTGCAAAGCCTGCCCGCCGGACTGTCTCTAACGGACCAACTCCCGCACACGATTACAGTGAACTACCTGCCACCGGGAACGTGCACCAGCGCATGCAACAACCTCAGCGTCTATTTCGACAGTACGTTGATCCTGCAAACGACGGTGGACATCACCAAGCAAATGAACCTGACCAGCGGGACCGGCGCTTATGTGGGATTTACCGCGTCGACAGGCTCGCTGGTGCAAAATAACGACATCCTGAGCTGGTCGTTCAGCCAGTGGCCCCTGTCTCCGATCACAATCGACCAGCCCGTCCAGCCCTTAGCGCCGACGAACTTTAATTACACCTCCGAGCTGAATGGGGTCACGGATTATTCGCAGAGCGGATTGCCTCCGAGTTCGTTCCAAGGCCTGATTATGCAGGGCACGGTGACGACGATTACGGACCAGCAATTTTCGGACCTGGTCGCGAACACTCCCTTCCAGGGAAGCTCTTGCCAGCATCAAGACACAGGGAATGGCAACTTTGCCTGCGTGACTACAACCGATCTGTGTACGACTCCCACGAATTCGGTACCATCCGGAGCGAACTGTCTTACCACGGGTTCCACGCCTCTCATCAACGTTTCGAATACATACAATCTGGATCCTTCGCAGAAGCCACTCATTGCCCCCGGATACATCATGGGGAAAGATACTGCGGTGAGTTGTGGAGCCGGCGCGGATAATACCTGCAAGGGTCTGGTCAGCATTTTCACCGGCGTGAGCGGCGACGCTCTCAAGACGAGCGGGGGTACGAATAACTTCAATTCTGTCCTCATTCCGATCTTCGGAGGCGTTCAGCCGAACACGAGTGTTGCGACGACTCCGGTTCTGAACAGCGGGTGGACCAACGGCAACGTGAGCGTCAATTTCAGCAGCATTGACACAGTTCCCAGCAATAACACACATCCGCCCTCTCCGTTGCCAACCGTCACATCCATTAACTACGCGGCCACAGGAGCCAACGTGCCGAGTCCAGCCTCAGGAACCCTGACCGGCGCGAGTGGCTCGATCAACATTCCAGTGACGGTAGAAGGCACAACGGTGATTACCTATGCTGCGACCGACAGCTCAAAAGTCATCGAGACTGTGGTCACCAATAGCGGTAATAACGTTGACAGTTCAACTCCAACCTTCACTATCAAGATAGATTTGACGCCTCCCGCAGTCACCTGCACGCAGCCTGCAATCGTATGGCAGGCCACCGACGCGGTTGTGACGTGCAACGCCAGCGACAACGCCAACGGTTCCGGTCTGGCGGGCCCATCGTCCTTCTCGGTATCAACGAATGTTCCCGTCGGCACAGAAACCAGCAGCGTGACCATTCCGGCAGTCACGGTAAACGATGTTGCAGGAAACACCTCGTTGCCGCAGCCTCCGACGGGCGCATTCGGGCCCTTCGATGTAGACAAGAAGGCTCCGGTCATCAGCGCAATTACGATTTCGCCGTCGTCGCCAACGTTCGGGCAGACCGTGACCGCAACTTATACCTGTTCCGACGGAGGGTCGGGCGTTGTGCTGTGCGGCCCGAGCGGCTCTCAGCAAATCGCGGCGACAGCGAGTACCACAGTGACGAGCCCAGCGGACAGCACGACTGGAGATCACACCTTCACCGTCACGTCGCAGGACGCGGTCGGCAACATCACCATGCCAACAAGTTCCGTGTCTTATACCGTGAGCAAAGCCACTCCTGTAATCACTTGGGGAAATCCAGCGGCGATTGTGTACGGCACACCACTGAGTGCAACCCAGCTCAACGCCACCGCCAACGTGACCGGCGCATTCGCATACACGCCCGCGCCGGGAACCATACTCAGCGTCGGAACACAAACGCTATCCGTTGCCTTCACTCCGAGCGACACAGCGGACTACGCAGGCGCCTCCAAGCAGGTGTCGCTGACGGTAAGTCAGGCCACTACGACTACAACGATCACATCCATCTCGCCCAACCCGGCGCCGCCAAATAGTCCGGTGACCGTAAGTTGGAGCGTGATCGGCTCGACGAACGCGACTGCGCCCACCGGGACCGTGACCGTAAAGGCGTCCACTGGGGAAATTTGCTCAGCCGCAGTCTCTACTGGCGGATGTGCGTTGACCTTTACAACGACCGGCGCCCGCACAGTAACCGCCAGCTACAGTGGTGACACCAACTTCCAGGCGAGTTCGACCACAAGCGCTGTGCAAGTAACAGTGGGAGATTTCTCGATCACAGCGACCCCAGCGTCAGAAACCATTTCTTCTGGACACAGTGCCGTTTACACGATCACAGTCGCGCCCATCGGCGGTCTTACAGGTACCGTTAACCTGAGCTGTTCGGGCGGCCCGCCCAACACGACGT
>Ga0207664_10000099_pt1 | contig 80206 bp, 79 predicted proteins | sample LARL83metaG_FD_184349 | JGI IMG/M metagenome (GOLD analysis project Ga0207664, IMG submission 184349) | Corn, switchgrass and miscanthus rhizosphere microbial communities from Kellogg Biological Station, Michigan, USA - LAR L8-3 metaG... | ecosystem: Host-associated > Plants > Roots >...
TGTAACGCAGGTGAAGACGAAGGCGGCGGATGGCTACGATGCCATTCAGCTTGGCTTCGAGGAAATCCAGGAGCGAAAGCTGACGATGCCGGAGAAAGGCCATTTCGCGAAAAGCGGCGTTTCGGCTAAGCGATACTTACATGAGTTTCGCACGTTCGACGAAGCGCAGATGGCAACGCTCACTCCAGGCGCGGCAATCACGGCTTCGGATTTATTTCATGAGGGCGATACCGTTCATGTTTCCTCGACCTCGAAAGGCCGCGGGTTCCAGGGAGTCGTGAAGCGCCATCATTTCGGTGGCGTGGGACAAACAACACACGGTCAGTCCGATCGGCAGCGCGCGCCAGGATCGATCGGCTCTTCGAGCTATCCTTCGCGCGTATTCAAAGGTCAGCGCATGGGTGGCCGCATGGGCGGCAAGCGAATTACCACGCGAAATCTTCGGGTAGTAAAAGTGCTGCCGGAGCAAAATTTGGTTTTGGTGAGCGGCTCGTTCGCTGGAGCAAAAAATCAAGTAGTAGAAATTGTGAAAGCGTAGCTATGCAAGTAGAAGTTTTAAATAAAAGCGGTTTGGGAACCGGGCGAACGATCACCCTTGCGGATGATATTTTCGCGATCGAGCCGCATGAGCATGCCATGTGGCTGATGATCGACGCGCATCTCGCAAATCAGCGGCAGGGCACGCATAGCACACTTCCGAAGAGCGCAGTATCCGGCTCGACCAAGAAGATGTTTCGCCAAAAAGGGACCGGACGCGCGCGGCAGGGTTCAATCAAAAGCGGACTTCATCCGGGCGGCGCGACCATGCACGGACCGCTTCCGCATAAATATACGAAAAGCCTTCCGCGCAAAGTAAAGCAGCTTGCCCGTAAGAGCGCGCTCTCGGAGAAGGTCGCGAAGAACGCGTTCGTTGTAGTAGAAGATTTTAATTTGGACACGCCACGCACCAAGCAGGTGCAGGACGTTTTGAACGCGCTGAAACTGAATGCGAAGCAAGCGATTTTGTTGACGGCCGGAGATAATGACGTCGTCTATCGTAGCGGCCGGAACATTCCGACGCTCACGATTTCATCGGCGGATAAAGCCTCGATGTATGCGATTTGGAAATCGCGCGCGGTCATCGCCGAGGAATCGGCGGTCGCGGCGATCGAAAAGAGCTTTGCCGGCGCAGCACAGGAAAAGCCGGAAGTAGAACATATTTCAATTCCTGCATAACGATTTTATACCATGGCACGAGAAGTATTAAAACGCCCGCTCCTTACGGAGAAGGCAACGCTGCAGGCTGAGAAGGGAATCTATCACTTCGAGGTGATCCCGGATACGAATAAGATCGAGATTGCGGACGCCGTGCGCCGACGCTTTGGCGTCGTGATTAAAAGCGTCCGTGTATCTTGGCAAAAGGAGAAGCACAAAACGCAATTTACGCGCAAGGGCGCGCGGCACGGCGTGAAGCAAGGCTTTAAAAAAGCGATCGTGCATCTCGAAGCCGGCAATACGATCGATGTATTCGCGCCAATGGAAACGAAGGAAAAAGGAGCGCTCTAAATGGCAATTAGAAATTTAAAACCGAGAACGCCCGCGACGCGGTATTACTCGATCTCGACATTCGACGAGATCACGAAGACCACGCCGGAAAAATCGCTGCTCGAACCGCTTCGCAAATCGGGCGGCCGCGGAAACACGGGCCGCATCACCTCGCGCCATCGCGGCGGCGGGCACAAGCGGATGTACCGCGTCATCGACTTCAAGCGCGATAAGATCGGTATTGCCGGCAAAATTTCTTCGATCGAATACGATCCGAATCGCAATTGCCGCATTGCGCTTGTGACCTATGCCGACGGTGAGAAGCGTTACATTCTTGCTCCTGGCGATCTCGCGGTCGGCGCGACGATTACGTCCGGGCCCGATTCCGAAATCAACGTTGGCAATACGCTGCCGCTGAAGAATATGCCGCTCGGCACGTTCGTCCACAATGTGGAACTCGTTGCGGGTCGCGGCGGACAGATCGCGCGTTCGGCCGGTAATGCATGTCAGGTCATGGCGAAAGAGGGCGAATTTGCTACGCTGAAAATGCCTTCCGGCGAGACGCGGAAAATTCGTCTGGAATGCTTCGCGACCATTGGGCAGGTTGGCAACTCCGATTATTTCAATATTAGCTGGGGTAAAGCGGGTCGTTCGCGATGGCTCGGCATTCGTCCGCAGACACGCGGCATGGCAATGAATCCGGTCGATCATCCGATGGGCGGCGGCGAAGGTAAGTCGAAATCGGGCGGCGGACGCCGGCATCCGAAATCGCCATGGGGCCAGCTTTCCAAGGGTTTCAAGACACGCAAGCGTAAGAACGCATCGAGTAAGTACATCGTTAAGCGCCGCTCCAAATAAAAAAGTATGTCACGTTCGCTAAAAAAAGGACCGTTTATCGACGAGAAGCTGCTCCAGAAAGTGGAGACGCTAAATTCGTCGCGTCAGAAAAAAGTGATCAAAACGTGGTCGCGCGCAAGCACGATTTCGCCCGATTTCGTTGGGCACACGTTCACGGTTCACAATGGCAATAAATTCATTCCGGTCTATGTAACGGAGAATATGGTGGGTCACAAACTCGGCGAATTCGCGCCGACGCGCCAATTCCGCGGACACTCCGGAACGAAGACCGAAGCGGCAACAAAATCGGCAGCAGCATAACGCGAAGGCATAAGAGAACAGGAATTTTAGATCATGGCAAAGCAAGCACATGCAATAAAGCGGGGTATTCAGAGTTCGCCGGTCAAGATGCGGATCGTACTCAATATGATTCGGGGCAAACGGGTGCCGGAGGCGCTTTCGATCCTCCATTTCACACCGAACCATGCCTCGATCGTGGCGGAGAAAACACTTCGCAGCGCGGTCGCGAATTTTCAGATGGACCCGGAGAACGCTCGCTTCGACGCGGACGATCTTTTTGTCCGTGAGTGCCAGGCCGATGGCGGCGCCATGCTCAAACGCATTTCAGCCGCGCCGATGGGCCGGGCGTTTCGCATTCGCAAGCGTTCGAACCATCTTACGATCGTCGTTGGCGATGCGCCGATGAACGGCGTCATTCCGAAGCGGCGTAAAAAATCGGCGGCGGCAGCGGCGAAGAATAAACCGGCTCGCAAGGTATCCACGAAAGCAGCTTCCACGCAAGTGGCTTCCTCGGAAGCGATTTCCATGGAAGAGACGCCAACCAATGAAGCATTAACCGTTAGCGAATAACGATACAAGTTTGGGACAAAAAACACATCCAATCGGATTCCGAGTAGCTGTAACGCGCCCATGGGATGCGCGTTGGTACGACGACAAGAACTTCGCGCAAAAGCTCGAAGAGGATAATCTTATTCGCGCGTATGTCAAGAACCGCCTGAAGCGCGCGGGTCTTTCCAAGCTTACGCTGGACCGGACGACGAAGCGCGTCGTGCTGACGATCCACACTTCGCGGCCGGGTGTCGTGATTGGAAAGAGCGGCAAAGAGATTGCGCAGCTCGAAGAGGAGCTAAAGAATATTACGGGCGGTAAGGAAGTAAAAATCCTTATCAACGAAGTGAAGCGTCCGGAAACGGATGCACAACTCATCGGCGATCAGATCGCGCAGCAATTGGAGGGACGTATTTCGTTCCGCCGCGCTATGAAAGGTGCAATCTCCGCAGCCATGCGCGCCGGAGCCGAAGGCGTTCGTATTAAATGTGGCGGGCGGCTCGGCGGATCGGAAATCGCACGTTCGGAGCAGTATAAAGAAGGGCGCATTCCGCTGCACACGCTGCGAGCCGATATTGATTTTGCGCGCAGTACCGCGAATACGATTTATGGCACGATCGGCGTGAAAGTGTGGGTCTGCCACGGTGATATTATCGGACAGACTCCGCTTCAAGTCGCGGCAGATATGGCCGTCAATGGGGTCGAGCAGAAGGATAAGCGCCCGATCGTTTCCGCAGCGGGCGGCGAAGGCCGGCGCCGTGGTGGACGAGGTCGCGGCGGTGAGGAACGTGGTGGCCGCGAAGATCGCGGCGGCCGCGAGCGACGCGGCGGTGGTGGCGAGCGGCGTGACGCACCCACTGGCGGGACAGGCGATATGACCCCCAAGCTTCGCAAGCCACGAGCGCCACGAACCACTCCGGCTGCATAACATCCGGAATTTACGAACACAAGTTTAGAGTAGAAGAGACATGCTCCTTCCAAAGAGAGTAAAATACCGCAAGGCGATGCGCGGCAAAGTCAAAGGCAACGAGACCCGCGGGACGCAGGTCGCTTTTGGCTCGTTCGGCCTGAAGGCGCTCGAATCCGGCTGGATCACGAGCCGCCAGATCGAAGCCGTTCGCGTTACGCTTTCGCGCACCATGAAACGCGATGGGAAAATTTGGATTCGGATTTTTCCCGATAAACCGGTAACGAAAAAGCCGGCGGAAACGCGTATGGGTTCGGGCAAAGGCTCGCCGGAATTCTGGGTTTCGGTCGTAAGGCCAGGACGCATCATGTTCGAGGTGGGTGGTATTACGCAGGAGCTTGCTACGGAAGCACTGCGCCTGGCCGGACACAAGTTACCGGTAAAAACCAAAATGGTCACGCGGCCCGATTACGTGGAATAAGTTTGTAGCCGTGACCTTCAGGTCGCGGTGTGAATAAAGTTTTAGAAGAAAGAAGATGAAAGGCTTAAAATACGCGTCGCTCACGAATTTGACGGATGCGCTGCTTCAAAAGCAGATCGCCGATAACCGGTCGCGAATGACCGCGCTCAAATTCCAGAAAGTCGTCGGGCAACTCGAAAATCACGCGCAGATTTCGACGCTCCGGCGCGACATTGCACGTATGGAAACCGCGCTCCGCGAGCGCAAACCGGAGGCACAAAAGTAAGAGATGGCAGAGAACGAAATTACAACGAGCGAAGCGCCGGCGACAGTGGCGCCAGAAAGCCGCGGACGCCGCAAAGAGCGCGTCGGCAAGGTTGTCAGCGATAAGATGCAAAAAACGGTCGTCGTAAGCTTGACGCGCCAGGTGCCGCATCCGCTCTACAAAAAGTATTTTAAGAAGACGACGAAATTCGTCGCGCACGACGAGAAAAACGATGCGAAAACGGGCGATACGGTCCGTATAATGGAAACGCGGCCGCTCTCGAAGACGAAGCGCTGGCGCGTCATCGAAGTGCTCGAACGGGCGAAGTGATATTGTAGCCGTGACCTTCAGGTCACGGCGGCGAAGCAAGTAAATTCGCCGTGACCTAAAGGTCACGGCTACAAAGGCAGGAGCCGAACATGGTACAGGAAGAAACGAATTTAATAGTAGCCGATAACTCCGGCGCGAAGCGTTGCCGGTGCATTCGCGTGCTCGGCGGACACGAACGCCGCTATGCCGGCTTAGGCGATGTCGTCGTCGTGAGTGTAAAGGCCGCGATTCCGAATGGCCAGGTGAAGAAGGGCGAAGTTTCAAAGGCCGTGATCGTGCGGACGAAAAAGGAATCGCGCCGCAAAGATGGCAGCTACATTCGTTTCGATGAGAACGCGGTGGTGCTGCTGAATGCGCAGGGTGAACCGCGCGGCACTCGCATTTTTGGACCCGTCGCCCGCGAACTTCGCGAGCGGCAATATATGAAGATCGTTTCGCTCGCACCGGAGGTCATTTAAAATGAGAATCAAGAAAAACGACATCGTCGAAGTTATTACGGGAAAAAGTCGCGGCAAGACCGGGAAGGTCCTGCGCGTCTATCCGGAGACGAATAAGGTTTTGGTCGAAGGCGTGAACAATCAGTTCAAGCACGAGCGCCCGAGCGCGAAGAACCAGCAGGGCGGTATTACAACGCGCGAAGCGCCGGTCGATGCCTCGAACGTGATGCTCGTCGATCCGAAGACGAGTCTTCGAACCCGCATCGGAAAGCGAGAGCTTACCAGCGCCGAGGGCAAAGTTCGTTTCGAGCGATATTCGAAACGATCGGGAGATATGTTAGGATAAAAATTTTTGCGACGGCCACTATCGTCGCGAGGTAAGATATATTATGGCGGAAGAAAAAGAAAAAAAACCAAAGGCGGAAGCAAAGCCGAAAGCCGAGGGAAAACCGAAAGCGGAAGGCAAGCCCAAGGGCGAAAGCAAACCGAAGGGCGAGAAGCGTGCGAAAGGCAGCGAAGCTCCGCTCGAGCGACAGGCGGTTTCCAACCGTCCGGTGCCACCGGCGCGGTTACTTGGAATTTATCGCGAGCGGGTCGTGCCGGCGATGATGAAGCGGTTCAATTACACGAATGTGAACGAAGTACCGCGCATCGAGAAGATTGCGATCAATATCGGCGTCGGCGGCGCGGCGAGCGATCCGAAATTGCTGGACGCCGCCGTGCGGGATTTGGAAGCCGTCGCGGGACAAAAGCCAGCGATTACGAAATCGAAAAAATCGATCTCGAATTTCAAGTTGCGCGAGAACCAGGCGATCGGCTGCCGCGTCACCTTGCGCCGCGCAAAGATGTACGAATTTTTGGATCGCCTCATGACAACTGCGATCCCTCGCATCCGCGATTTTCGCGGTATTCCGGATAAGTCGTTCGATGGGCGTGGTAATTACACGCTCGGCATTCGGGAGCAGATCATTTTTCCGGAGATCGACGTCGATAAAGTGTCGCGTATCACCGGAATGGATATTACATTCGCCACGAGCGCGAAATCGGATGAAGAAGGATTGGAATTGCTGAAAGCATTCGGACTTCCATTCCGCAAGCGTGAAACCGCTTGAGGATTACACTTAGCACTTTAGCACTGTAAAGAATGGCACGATTAGCCTTACGAGTAAAAGCGAAGCGGACTCCGAAGTTCGCGACGCGCAAGCATAACCGTTGCAACCGCTGCGGCCGGTCGCGGTCGTTTTATCGCAAGTTCGGCCTCTGCCGCATTTGCTTCCGGGAACTCGCGCTCGAAGGCAAGATCCCGGGCGTGCGTAAATCAAGCTGGTAGAATTTTTAAGAATAGAGGGTAGATGGATACGATCGGAGATTTTTTAACTCGGTTACGGAACGCGCTGGCAGCGCGGCATAAGTACGTCGATGTGCCGGCTTCGAAGCTGAAACTCGCGATGGGAGAAATTCTTCGCGAGCAGGGCTATGTCGAATCCGTCGAACGAATCGAGGACGAGAAGCAGGGCATCCTGCGCGTCACGCTGAAATACACGAACGGCGGTCCGGCGATTATGGGACTCAAGCGGATTTCCACGCCGGGTCTTCGTCGCTATACCGGCGCAACGCAAATGCCACGCGTCCTTTCGGGCTTGGGTATCGCAATCCTTTCGACGCCGAAAGGACTCATGACCGATAAACAAGCGCGCCAGGCGAATGTCGGCGGGGAAATTTTGTGCTACGTTTGGTAAAAAAGTTTTTTGAATTTTGAATGCTGCAGCATCCGCGATTTGCGGATTAGCGTAAGCGAGAAAGAAGCATATGTCGAGAATAGGAAGAAAAGTTATTGCGATTCCAAAGGGCGTGACGGTCACGTCCAAGGATGGCGCGCTAGTCGTCAAAGGACCGAAAGGCCAGTTGGAGCAACGTATCCCGTTGGAGATTAGCGCGAAGATTGAAGGCGAAGAACTCTCGTTCACGCGCGCCAGCGACGACCGCCGCGTCCGTGCGCTGCATGGGCTTTCGCGTTCGCTCGCGAATAACATGGTCGAGGGCGTTACCAATGGTTACCAGAAGAAGCTCGAGCTGGTCGGGGTAGGATATAAAGCGGAAAAGAAAGCCAAGTGGGTACAGTTCGCGCTTGGATATTCACATCCCGTCGTGTTCGTAACACCGCCGGAAATTACGATCGATATTCCCTTGCCGACCCAAGTGACGGTGAGCGGGATCGATAAACAACTGGTCGGCGCTGTCGCGGCGAAGATTCGCTCGATTCGTCCGCCGGAACCGTATAAAGGCAAGGGCGTGAAATATTCAGACGAGAAAATACGGCGTAAGGCAGGAAAGACAGCAGGAAAGTAATGGTGTAGAGGGAAGCTCAGCTTCCCTTATGCGGACGGAAGCTTCCGGATACACAGGAGAAATAACATGGCATCGAAACTGAAATTAAAAGAAAAGGCGATTCGCCGCGAGCGCCGAAAGCATAAGATCCGCAAGACGGTGCAGGGCACGGCCGCGAGGCCACGCTTCGTCGTCTATCGGAGCAACAAGGGCGTATACGCGCAGCTCGTCGATGATGCGCAGGGCTTTACGCTTGCCTCTGCCAGCAGTCATGGATTAAGCGGCGGCAAAAAAAGCGACCTTGCGAAACAGGCTGGCGCAGCGCTTGCGGGCATTGCGCTACAGAAGGGAATCAAGTCGGTTGTCTTTGATCGGAATGGTTATCTCTATCATGGCCGCGTGAAAGCCTTAGCCGAAGGCGCGCGCGAAGGCGGACTGGCATTCTAAATTTTATTTTATAACGTGGCAAAAATTCGTTCAGCGGAACTCAATCTCAAGGACAAACTCGTCGCGGTCAATCGCGTCGCGAAAGTCGTAAAAGGCGGACGCCGATTTAGCTTCAACGCCATCGTCGCCGTAGGCGACAGCAATGGACATGTCGGCATTGGCCTCGGCAAATCCAATGAAGTTGCCGACGCCGTTTCGAAGGCAACCGACGACGCAAAGCGCAATGTGCGCACCATTCCGCTTCGACGCGGGACCATTCCCCATACGACCTTCGGTAAGTTTGGTGCCGGCAAAGTGTTTCTGAAACCGGCTTCGCCCGGAACCGGACTTATCGCCGGCGGCGGTGTCCGAGCGGTGCTCGAACTCGCCGGCGTGCAAGACATCCTGACGAAATCGCAAGGCTCTTCGAACCCGCATAATCTCGTGAAAGCCACGATGGCGGCGCTCGAAGGACTCAGCGATGCGACGATGATCTCCGAGCGCCGCGGCGTCTCGCTTACAAAAGTTTTTAACGGATAAAAAATTTGAACGAATCTCCCTTTGGTCGATCCGTTCTCCTCGCAAGGACTGAAAAAATAGGTGGACAGTAAAAATGGCAGCAGCAAAAAAGATTTTAATAAAACAAACGCGTTCGATCAACGACACGCTTCAGGTCCACAAGCGCACGATTAAGGCGCTTGGTCTCGGTCGCCCAAATTACGTTGCCATCCACAACGATACGCCAGCCATCCGTGGTATGATTCGTACCGTGCAGCATCTGGTGACGGTGGAAGACGCCAAGTAAGAACTTAGTCGTTAGCCGCTCGCCGCAGTCGATCGTTCATCGCCCGTCCTAATCCTGTCTCTGGAAATTCCTCGGCGAGAATGACCTTTAGATTCAATGAATCGAGATGCCGCATGGCTGCAAAAAGATATTTGCTGGCCGTGCGAAGATCGCCAGAACTAGAAAGCACAACCTGGTGCTCTATCGGAATTTCCGGATAGCGTTTTTGAAAACTGAGAATGCCCGTTGTCGACGGATTATAGTCCCGAAGGTCAATGGGGCCGAGTACGAGCGGCGTTCGCGTCGCGTAGTGATTTTTCATGCTGCCTGGACTATGTCCCGCTTCGCTTGTTCCGCTCATGACCATCACTGGGCCAATCACACTCTCGATTTCTTCGACTGAAGTTCCTCCGAGCCGAAGTATGTGAATCCTTCCATTCTGTTCTGCAACGATAGTCGATTCGAGTCCGACGGCACATTCACCTCCATCCAGGATATAAGAAATCTTGCCCCCTAATTGATCCATCACATGCTGCGGAGTAGTTGGGCTGACATATCCAAAAGGATTGGCACTTGGTGCAGCTAAGGGGAATTCGAGTTGAGTAAGTAATTCGTGCGTAAGGGGATTAAGCGGCACGCGAACCGCGACGGTGTCGAGGCCCGATGTTACTAAATCGGGTATAATAGACCGCTTTGGCAGAACCAACGTGAGCGGTCCCGGCCAAAATTTATCGGTGAGTGTTGTGGCCCAATCCGGGAAGCTCAAGACATATTCTGAAAGACGATCACGGTCCGAAGCATGGACGATGAGTGGATCGAAATGGGGCCGATTTTTTACTTCGAAGATTTTGAGAACCGCATCGTCATCGAGCGCATTTGCGGCAATGCCATAGACGGTCTCGGTCGGAATCGCAACGTGAAGCCCACGTTCCAAGAGCGCGCGAGCTTTGGCAATGTCTTTCCCGATCTCTGTTGTCACGAGGAGACGGATACACGTGGAGTCACCGCTTCCTTATCGAGCAATGCAGGCCAATAGGCTACAACCTCGCTTGGCTTCGGCCTTCCACCGGCGAAACCGGTGACGCTGGGAGGGCCTGTTAAGATAAGCGGCGCAATTTCCTTCCCGAACCGTTCGATCGATTTCTTACTCGGCCCACGAACTCCCCACCGGACGACCACTTCCTGCACTTCGTCGAAATTCACCGGCGTAAGCGGTCCATGGCAGGAATTCACGCCGAGAAATTCCGTTCGCATTTCGTCGAAGGTGCAGCCGGCATCCTTTAGGCGCGTTCGCAAAATCTGGTCGGCAAGTCGCGCTTTATGCATGGCATCGGGCCAGGTGTAGGTTAGCGTGCCTTGCGCGGAATAGCCATCGTTATAGGACATCGATACTTTGTACGAATCCGTTGCGGCGCGGCCTTTAATACCACTTACCTGGACGCGGTCTCGACCTTGCTCCTCGAGCTGAATGGTTGTAAAATCCGCGATGCAATCGGGGGTAATGTAATCCTTCGGGTCGCCGATCTCGTAAAGGCATTGTTCGGCAACGGTCTGCCGTGAAACGAGGCCGCCGGTTTTCGGGTGCTTGGTGATAATAAAATCGCCGGTGGGATACGCTTCCGCGATTGGGAACCCTATATGCGCCAAGTCTCGGACCGACTTCCAATCGGCAGAGAAATTTCCTCCGGAAGACTGCGCGCCGCATTCGAGAATATGCCCTGCAATCGTGCCACTCGCCATGAGATCCCAATCATTAGGCTTCCATCCGAACTCGTGAATCATGGGGGCCAGCGTGAGGCCGGTATCGGTGGTGCGGCCGGTCACGACGATCTGCGCGCCCTGGGCAAGCGCCTCGACGATGGGCCACGCCCCGAAATAAACATTCGCGGAAAGCACGCGATCGCGAATATGAGTTAGCGGTTCGCCGTTCTCCATATTTTTTAACGAATGACCGTTTTCAAGCAACGAGTCGAGCGAATCCAAAATATTATCGCCGAGCACCGCTCCAACCCGAATCGGAATGCCGCGACGCTTGGCCACTTCCAAAATAGCATCGCGACATCCTTCGGGATTCACGCCGCCGCCATTGGTAATGATTTTGATATTTTTTTCCACGATGTCCGGCAGCACCGCGTCAATTACCTCGATAAGATCGCGGGCATAGCCGGCGCGTGGGTCTTTCAGCTTTTGCTTCTGCATGATAGACATTGTTACCTCGGCGAGATAGTCCATCATCATGTAATCGAGCGGCGATTCGGGCGAGGCGCGGCGAATTTGGTCGATGGGTGCCGAGGGCAAATCGCCCCAGAAGCCCTGGCCGGACGCAATGCGAATTTTTTCCTTCATCGTGTAGTAGTGGCGGAGTGTTATTTCTACGGTAAACACACGGGAGCGCTCAATTCTCCTTAATTTTGTAAATAAAATTCAGATCAAAATATGAACATTGCTGTATTAGGCACCGGCATGGTTGGCCAAACGATCGGAGCGAAGCTTGTCGAATTAGGACATGAAGTACGAATTGGCTCGCGGTCAGCTTCGAATGAGAAAGCGGAAGAATGGGCGAAAAAAGCAGGAAAGAACGCTTCGCATGGGACATTCGCGGATGCCGCGGCTTTTGGCGAGATCGTTTTTAATTGCACAAATGGTATGTCCGCGCTCGGCGCGCTACGTATGGCCGGCGCAAAAAATCTTGCCGGCAAAGTGCTGATCGAAGTTTCGAACCCGCTCGATTTTTCGAAGGGATTTCCGCCAACGCTATCCGTCTGCAACGACGATTCCCTTGGCGAGCAAATTCAGCGCGAATTTCCGGACGCGAAAGTGGTAAAGACACTCAACACGGTGAACTGCCAACTTATGGTAAATCCTTCGCTCGTTCCAGGTGAGCATGATATTTTTATGAGCGGCAATGATGCCGGAGCGAAAGTGAAAACACAGGGGATTCTCGAAAGCTTCGGGTGGAAGAATATTATCGATCTTGGCGACATTGCTACTGCGCGAGGCGCGGAGCAGCTTTTACCGATATGGGTGCGGCTCATGGGCCTTTTTAAAACGCCGCAGTTTAATTTTCACATTGCTCGCTAAGCGCCTGATGCGAATCGGCATTCTCGGGCAACCGTGCATCGATGAGATCCTTCAGCCGGGCAAGCGTTCGCCTTCTGCCGAGCGTGCGCTGGGTGGCGTTTTCTATTCTTATGCCGCGATGGAGCGGCTTATGCGCGAGCGCGGATCGGAGGATGCTTTTGCTCCCTTGACGTGGCTATCGAGTCCTGACCGGGAATTTCTTAGTACTCTGCTTCGCAAATTCGATCACATGGATCGCTCCATGGGTTTGTGGTCAACGGATTCGCTTACGAACCGCGTGCAATTAGTTTATCAGGAGGATGGTCACCGTTCGGAACATTGTCCCCATATTTTGCCGCCGCTCACAAGGCGGGAGATTTCCCCGGACTTATTGGAGAGGTTGGACGGCCTGTTCGTCAATATGATTTCGGGTTTCGATATCGAATTGGAAACGCTGGAAGCCGCGCTAAATCAGGTGACGAAACGACCTTACGTTCATCTCGATATTCACGCCCTCGTTCTGGGGCCACTTTCGCAAGCCAATTCTGCCGAGAAATTTGGCGGTGGCAGGGAACCGCGTGGCGTCCCCGACTGGAAGCGATGGCTGGCGATTGCCGACTCGGTGCAAATGAACGAATTCGAAGCGCGGTGGCTCCCAGACCCGGAGATTCGTTCCGAAGAGGATTTGTTACGAGCAATCGAGCGAATGGATTTGCGCAAGGGCCCGAAGCATGTTATTATCACTCGTGCCGCGCGAGGCGCAACCGTGTATGATATGGAGGCCGGCGATGCGACTCATATTCCTGCGCCAACCATGGATGCGCTTGAAACAACCGGCTCTGGAGACGTATTCGGTTCTGCGTTTATCTTCTCCATTATGGCCGGCATGAAACCGGAAGATGCATTGCGGGAAGCCGTCAACTGGGCATCGTGGAACACCACGCTAACCTCCATCGAACAAATACTCGACACACAAATACTTCATAACTAATGGCATGAGAGAATTCTACCCACCGATCGAACCATACAATAGCGGTCATCTTCAGGTTTCGAAATTGCATTCGATTTATTTCGAGGAGAGCGGCAATCCTTCGGGGCAACCGGCTATTTTCGTCCATGGCGGGCCTGGCGGCGGCACGGAAGGACGGCACCGGCAATTTTTCGATCCGAAGCATTACCGAATTATTCTTTTCGACCAGCGCGGATGCGGCAAGAGCACGCCGCACGCCGAGCTTCGCGAAAATACGACATGGGAACTCATAAGCGACATGGAGCGGATTCGCAAGCATCTTCATATCGAGCAGTGGCTTGTCTTTGGCGGCTCGTGGGGATCGACGCTTTCCATTGCCTATGCTGAAACGAATCCCGATCGCGTGTCGCACCTTGTATTGCGCGGCATTTTCCTCTTGCGAAAATGGGAAATCGACTGGCTGTACCAACGCGGAGCCGATGCCATTTTTCCAGACAAGTGGGAAGAATACATTAAGCCAATTCCTCCCGAAGAGCGAAACGATATTTTAATGGCTTATCATAAACGGCTTACCTCCAATGACCGGGCCCTGCAGCGCGAAGCAGCGGTCTCCTGGAGTGGGTGGGAGGGTTCTACCTCGAAGCTATATATCGATCCCGGCATGGTGGAGCATTATACTGAAGGAGATTTCGCCATAGCGTTTGCGCGCATCGAGAATCATTATTTTGTAAATAATGGGTTTATGGAAGAAGGCCAATTGCTACGAGAGATAGATCGCATTCGTCACATTCCAACCGTAATCGTGCAAGGCCGTTACGATATTGTGTGCCCGATGCGAAGCGCATGGGATTTGCATCGCGCGTTTCCCGAAGCGGAACTTCTGGTTTCTCCCGCATCCGGCCATTCCGCTTTCGAGACGGAGAACCGTTCCGCCCTCATTGAAGCGACGGACCGCTTCCGCGAATAGAAGGTAGCAAAGAATTTATTGGTACGATTGCCAAAACGCGTTCCGGATAGGTGCCCGCGAACGCTTTTGCGATGGTGGCACCCGGAGTCAATTCTGCAATCGTTACTGTATTTAGGCTGAGATGATCGAGTAATTCGAGTAAATCATCCACGGGAGAAAATGGAATATCCGGGATGGAGGAGGATTTTCCAATGCCTCGCCTGTCATATCGAATGACCTGAAAGGATTCGGCAAGCGCATCGAAAGTTAGATCGGTATTTTCGGGACTATTTGTTAGAAGCACGAGAGCCGGCCCGGAACCCTGAATTTCGAAATAGAGCCGCGCTCCCGGAACTTGCGCGAAGCCGCTGGTGACCATCATGCCGTGAACTCCAGCATTATTTCATCGCCTGCATGAATTGCGTAAAAAGATAATCGCTCTCGTGCGGGCCGGGCGAGGCTTCCGGGTGATATTGGACGGCGAAGATCGGCAGCTTCGTATGGCGGAAACCTTCCACGGTGTGATCGTTGAGATTCAAGTGTGTGAGTTCGCAGTCGTTCGGCATCGACTTCCAATCGACTGCGAAGCCGTGGTTTTGCGAGGTGATTTCGATCTTCTCCGAGAGTAAATTCTTCACCGGATGATTCGCGCCGCGATGGCCGAATTTAAGTTTATACGTATTTCCACCCAGCGCGAGAGAGAGCAGTTGATTGCCCAGGCAGATCCCGAAGATTGGCTGCTCCTCGCGCTTTATAAGGTGCTTTAGCATCGCTATCGTATCTTTTACCGCATCGGGATCGCCGGGGCCATTCGATAGAAAAATCCCATCGGGTTTTTGTTCGAGAATTTCTTCGAGCGTCGCCGTCGATGGCAGAACCGTCAGCCGCGCGCCATGGGAGACAAGCTTTCGAAGAATATTTTGCTTGATTCCGTAATCGAGAACCACGACATGCGGATAACCCGTCACCCGATCCGCCTTCGGCGGTTGTCCTTCTCCCGCTGGGAGAGGGTTCAGGTCATACGGTGCTGTCGTGGTAACATTTTTAGTAAGGTCAAGGCCTGCCATCTTGGGACTTTGCCGTGCAATTTCGATCAGTTCCGCGTCCGACAAGTCTTCGGTCGAAAGCACTCCGCGCATCGCGCCCTCGCTACGTAATAGTCGAACCAGCCGGCGGGTATCGACTTGTTCAATACCGAGCACGCCACTCCGTTCGAGGAACGATCCCAAGCTTTCTTCCGCGCGCCAGTTCGAATACCGTTGCGCGGCTTCTCGAACAACAAATCCGCTCACGAACGGATGCCGGCTTTCCAAGTCCTCATCGTTTGCGCCGTAATTCCCCATGAGCGGATTCGTCATCGTGACGATCTGGCCGGCATACGACGGATCGGTTAGAATTTCCTGATAGCCGGTGGTGCTCGTCGTGAAAACAACTTCACCGGTTTGACGCTTCACATCACACGCACCAAAGGCGTGGCCGGAAAAGATCGCACCATTTTCAAGAACTAATCGTGCGCGATCGGAGGCATTCTTCTCCGAGTGCTTGCCATTTAGCGATATTTCACTCATGCGTGAGTTGCCTCCATTTCATGTCTCGATAGTATGTCAGCAAAAATAAATCCATCGCGCTCAATGACTTCACCTAATTGAATGTTCAATGATTTCGAGAACATCGGTCCCTCAAACGCAAACGTGTGAAATTCTCCATACTCACCGCAGGGATCGACCTCCTTTGGAAGTTCGTCAAGAAGTAGACGGTCCCATATTCGCCCAGCGAAGCGAGCATCTAACTTTTTTGGATCTACGCATGTGACGCGCGATTTAAGTCCGCCGGCGATCATTTCGTTCGCAAGCTGCTGCGTTGGAATATCCCATAAGGGGAAGATCGGTTTCAGCGGCAGTCCTTCCATTTTTTTCTCTCGATATTCCCTTATATCGCGCAAGAAAAGATCGCCGAAGGCCATTTGTTCGAAGCCTTCCGAGATTAGCTGCTCGACTGCCGCTTTCATCTGCTCTTCATAGACTTCATTCGGGCACGGCCATGGAAGATCGACAATCCGAAGTGGTACACCCGCAGCCTCGGCTTGCGCCTCAAGCAGATCGCGGCGGACCGCGTGCATTGCAACCCGCTGGTGCGTGGTGTTTACGGTCGTGAGCAGCGCGCTTACTTCCACACCCTGCGTGCGCAGGGTGTGCAGCGTCCACGCGCTGTCTTTACCACTGCTCCAGGATAATGCCGTTTTCATTCGTTCACAAAAAGAAGGCCCTCACGCGAGAGCCTTCGAACATAATTGATATACCCACTTTCACTGCGTAATGAATGCTCGTTTTGGAGCTTTAAGGCGCAGCAGTTCATAACTTCCGAAGAGCATCGTGCTCCAGAGCAGATCGCCCGTTAGTGTATTGCGATAAAACGGAATGCCGGCGGCGTAACACTGCGCGAGCCCCGCGAGCGTTTTCGGATAAATCGCCCCTTCGGCCATCAGCCACACCGCGCCATTCGTTACGAGGAAAAAGAGCAAAGACCCTCCGAGCACCGATCCCGTGAAGCGCGGCAGCGTTCGATTCTTTGCATAATATTGCCCGATGAATACCGATGCGACAAGCGATGCATAAACGAATAGCATAAGCTGCCAATCGTAGAAGCCGAGTATAATATCGGTGGCGAGCATAGCAAGCAATGGGATCACGAAGCCAATTCGCCGCGTGCCAAGATAGGCGCCGGCGAACAGCCCCGCAGCCATCACCGCATTAAAATTATAAATATGCAGCGCATTGAATATCACGCGCGTCGCAATTGCGAAGACGACTAAAAGTCCTGCGAAAAGTAGCTGAGTTCGGTTCTGATTCATGGTGTTTGGATGAATTAGTGGTAGAACGCGAAATGACCGGGGATTATTCCGGCGGCGTGTGACCAAAGTAGTTTGCCGGTCGAGGCACTATAGGCATCGATGGTGCCGGGATTCGTAAAATCCCCGGCATTGCCGAGATAAAGCACGTTCGTCCCAGCATCGTACATCCCTTTATAATAGGCCGTCGAACCGTTGATAATCGGTGTTGATAATTGATGTGTTGGCCCTGCAAGCGGATAGACTTCAGTACCCATTACGATGAAATGTTTGCTGCCCGTCGTTAGCTCCGGATCATCCGCTACGGAGCCCGGGGTGAGCGAATCGGTAATGATATCGGTCGTGGCATTGATGAAATAAAATTTGCTCGAAGTAGTGGTCCCATCTCCTGACATCCCGATAATGACCGTGCCGGAAGCGCTATCGGCAAGGGCTTGCTCGCCGGACAAGGGGAGATCGACGGTCTTCACCACATGCATGGTCGAGAGATCGACTACAACCAAATGGAATGGACCGGTATACTCAGCAGCACCCGTTGTAATATATGCTTTATTATTCAAAACCGCAACGGCAACCCCGATACCCCCGAGAGGAATGGAATCGGTCACGATATTTGTCGCGAGGTCGATAATGGCGGCGCTCGTGGCCAGCCGGCGCGTCACAAGAATCTTGTTCACGCCAATGAGGGCCATTTTATTCGGCGCGTCGAGGCCGATGGGAATGCCACTCATCGACTGGAGCGGCTTCACCGATCCCACGTCGACGAGATTGGACCCGTTATCGAGCAGAACGACTTTATCCCCATTAAAAAGGATGTCGTTGCCGAGGCCCATTCCTGAAAGTTCCGAAGTGTAAACAATCGTATCCACCGTGGCGCCCGCTGCATGGAAGACAATCACATCTAATGATGAATTCGTTTTTCCAAAGGCGCCTTCATTCACGACAAACAGTGCCCGGTCGCCGGTGGCAATGCTTATCGTATCGCGAACATGTAACGGGATAAGATTCGATTGCTGCGGCGCTGTCGAAGATTTACACGAAGCAAATACTGCTGCACCCAGCATGACTATGCAAACATTTAGAAGTTGTTGTTTCATATTAATGGTAATGGAGTTCAATGGAAAATTTGTAGGTTCGGCCTGGCAGCGGATAATCGATCGCCTCCTGATAATTTTTGTCAGTGAGGTTTTCAACGCCGAAAAGCAGGTGTAATCCGATGCCGGCAATAGAAAAATCGCGCGTGGTTGCATTTAAGTCATAGGTCATGACCGGAGGGAGCTCGCCCCCTGGTGTATTTGCGGCATCGGTAAATTTGTGGCCGCGATACTGCGCGTTCACTGCGAGAGATCCCCAGCCCTCCCGTTCAACTCGCGCGATAAAGAGCGATCGCACAGGCGAAGAATAAAGTAGTTCTCGTCCTTCATCCGAATCATGAGGCGTGATATTTTTTGCGCTAAGAAGGGTATAATTTTCTTCAAGATCGAGCGTTATTCGCCGTTCGATGGGAATCGAGCCGGATACTCTCAATTCCCATCCCTTCGATTCCGCCATGCCGACATTGAAGGGCCGCCAGTTCGCGCCGCCATTGGCGGGCGGAAGCCAGAGAATTTCGTTTTGGGCGTGCGTGTAAAAATAGGTTGCAGAGAGATCCGCAAGAACCCCAAAAATAGATGGGGTGTATTGCACAGCTGCTTGACCGTTGTTCGCTTGCTCGGGCTTGAGATTCGGGTTTCCGAGACCGACCCAATAGAGATCGTTAAGGGTCGGAGCCTGGAAATTACGGCCATATGCCGCGCTCAGTAACACTTCATTCCAGGGCGCATATTCGACCGTCGCTTGTGGCAGCCAATGAAAGTTTGAAATATCGGAAACATATTCCGAGCGCACCGCCGCTGCAATCCGGAATGCTGGAGTTGGAACGATCGATGCGGCAACATAGCTGTTTATTTTGTCGCGGCCAATAATGCTGCTTGCATTCGAACGTGTAATGTTGGAGCCAATGAGGTCCGAGTGAACGTAATCGATGCCCACATATCCCTTCAACCATTCCTTGAGGGAGGAATTGGCGGAAGCCGTTAGACCATACAATACATTCGTAGCCGTGTCGCCCAGCCCTTCGTTCGTCCCGCGAAACGATTCGAATTGATTCTGATATTGCGCCGCAAGAGAACCAGACCAGTTCTCGTCCTCTTGTTCGAGTTTGAGCGTGGCCAGCGATTGCCCATCTGCTAACCGTTCGTCGAGCGACGTTGCCCCGCGAAAGGGAGTGGTCGCAACACCCGGGGATCCCCGTTCGGCGGAGAAATAATTCGTGATGAGCTTTAGAAGCGTTCCATTTCCCGCGTGGTAGGCAGCATTCAGGCTCGCGCTATGCAAGGTGGCATCGTTATTCTCTCGAAGAACGTAGACATTTGTAAGGTCCTGGTAAAAGGGAAATTTTCCATCGGATTGATCGAGCGATCCTCCTGCCATGACCGAAAAATCTTGAGTTGGATGCAAGGCGACCGAGCCGTAATAGCCATTCTCGGGTAAGCCGTTTGAATGCGTATAGCCCGTCTGCTCCATTCCGATGCGCACAAAGGCCGTGTCGTCAAATTCGCTTTCGAGATCGATCGCTGCACCGATTGCATCTCCGCCGAGCAAGATGGCAGTCGAAGCAGGAATTAATTCGACACGGGAGATTCCATGAAGCGTGAGCTGCCCAAGATCGGTCTCGCCAAGTTGCTCGTTTGTAATTCGAATGCCATCCCGATAAACAGCCGTATATTCGGCCGGAAGCCCGCGAAAGCTCGGTACGGCAATCGAGCCGAGCGAACCATAGCGGCGAATATCGAGCGAGGAAGAGAGGGCGCGAAACGCATCCGAAGCAAGATGGGAACCCGTCTCGCGTGCGAGTTCGGTGGCCGGCGTTATTTCTACTCCGCGCGCATCGACCGTCTCCAGGCCGCGTGGACGTTGGGCAGTAATCTCCACGGCTTTGCCCGGAAGATGTCGAATCGTATCCGCGATGGATGGCCGCTTGCCATCTTGCGCGCGCGCATTTGCATAGCCAAAGGCTATGAGAATAAAAAATGCTGCAATTCGATAACCTGACAAAAAAAACTCCTGTGCGGCCTTTGAGGCGAGCAGAGGAGTAAGAAAATTTAAAGTGTGCTGGAAAGGCAGGCGTGAACGAAAGCTCAGCGCCATGCTCGATTATTTCGGCCGGATCGCCCTTCCGGGCGATCGCTCACCAGCTCCATCAAAATTGTCAGTAACTCCTGCCTCTCCCACGAAGGCAAAATGAATTAGAATCGACGTGGCAGGTCTCCTGGCTTCTCCTGGCATGATCGCTTATGGCTTGAGCGATCATGCGGCCTTCCCAGGTCGTTAGACCCAGTGGACTTGATATGGAGTTACAGTTGCGGGGCAGCTCTCGAATTAGCGCGAAATATGCGATTCACGAGATTCCCTTTTCACCTCGTCGAACGATTACTCATCCGATGCGAGGCACCACATGCATAATGCAAATATACGAACGTTTGAGACCGCGTCGTCGAAAAGTCTGGTTTTGAAATCGAACTTGTTATTTTTCTCCCCTCTTGCCCGTGTTCGCCCGCTTTTTGCACTGAACCCTTTATGTTATCATTTCATGTTTCTAAACGAAGGAGTAACGAATGAAAGTGTTAGTAACAGGTGGGGCAGGGTTTATCGGGTCGCATATCGTGGATGCATTTATTGCGCGTGGCGATAGCGTTACGATACTCGACAATTTAAGTTCGGGTTCGACCGAAAATCTGAATCCTAAAGCGGAGTTTATCGAAGGCGACATTACAGACGGGAAACTCGTCCATAAAATTTTTCGAGAACGTAAATTTGAGATTGTGAATCATCACGCGGCTCAACTCGACGTTCGCAAAAGTGTGGCCGACCCCGTTTTCGATTGCCAGCAAAATATTATTGGCTCACTGAATCTACTCGAAGCTGCGAAAGAAGTTGGGAGCCTGAAGCGTTTTATGCTCGCGTCGACCGGCGGCGCGATCTATGGCGAGCAGGATTATTTTCCAGCCGATGAAAAGCATCCTACGCGGCCCATTTCGCCGTATGGCGTCGCGAAACGGGGTATCGAACTCTACTTGCACTATTATCAGGCGGTGCATGGGATCGAATACGTGGCGTTTCGCTACACGAACGTTTATGGCCCGCGTCAGAGTCCGCATGGAGAAGCGGGAGTCGTAGCAATTTTCACCGAAAAGCTGCTCGATGGCGAGGAGTGCGTGATTAATGGCGATGGCTCCCAGACGCGCGATTATGTGTATGTTGGCGATGTCGTCCGCGCGCACATGCTGGCACTCGATAAGCTGAAGGGGTCGGATAAGGATGATCGCTCATCCATTTTCAACATCTCGACCGCAACGGAAACCGACGTGAACGAAATATTTCAGATTCTCAGCGAGCTAACGACCAACGGTGAAGCGAAAGCGAAACACGGTCCCTCAAAGGCAGGCGAGCAGCAGAGGAGTGTCTGCAGTTATGGTTACGTGGAGAAAATCCTCGGCTGGCGTCCCGAAATGACGCTGATCGAAGGGATGCGCGAAACGGTCGACTTTTTTCAGCGTAAAGCAACGGTAGAAGTGTGAAGGAACTGCAACGTATTGTATGGGCTATATCTCGCCAGATTGACCAATATTTATAGGAATGTTATCCTGAGCGTAGCAAGACAGAACAAACCGAAGTCTTGCGGAGCCGAAGGATCGTGTGGCAACCCTGCGCGACCCTTCGACTCTCTTTTTTCTTCCGTTGGTCGAAAAAATTCCGTTCAGGATAATACAGCAAGACGGACGTTTAGCAAATCGCGACCACATTTCCTGCCCAACTTCATCCTTCATGCTTCAGCGTTCGTCCTTTCCTTCGGATTAGCATCCTGCGCGTCTCAGCAACCTCCTCCGGGAGGGCCCGTAGATTCAACTCGGCCCCGCATCGATTCTGTTATTCCGCATCACCGAGAGACGAATGTTCCGACGAACACAAAAATTTGGTTCCATTTCGCCCGCGATGTCGATCCGGCGACGTTCGCTACGGCGTTCACCATTACTCCCTATCTGACCGGCACGCCAACGTTTCATTGGTCGGGGCACAATGAAGTTAGAGTCGATCTTCCGAAGTTAAAGGATTCGACGACCTATACCGTTCAGCTTTCGCGCGATCTCAAGACCTTACTGCTAAATGGAAGTGGGCAAGGACTTTCGACTCCTTATTTTCTAACCTTCTCGACAGGGCCCTTGATCGATACCGGCTTGCTCTCCGGATTTCTCTTGACGCCCATCCATGCGCCACCGATGAAACCAAGCGATCTGTTCGTTTTCGCCTACGACATCACGACTGCCCGCACAGACACGCTGAATTTCACTCACACACCACCCGATCAACTCACGCAGCCAAACGATCAGGGCCTCTGGGAATTCCGCGCTATGAAGGTTGGGCACCGGTATCGAGTCTTTGCGATCGGGGATGTTTATCGCAATAAAGTTTACGATCCTGGAGTGGATGCATTCGGCATTCCAGCGGGGGATGCCGTGCTCGACTCTGCTGTAAAAACTGGCATGTACATTCGAATGTCGCCGCCTACCGATACGATCAAACCAGAATTGCAGGATGTGGAGGTGGTTGATTCCTTCCATCTTCGAGCGCATTTTTCGGAAGCGATCGATAGCTCCGATATTCGCGCCGCCAATTTTATTCTTTCGGATGTTCCGCTGGCAGCCAGCTTTCGGGAAAGTCAGGATAAAAAACCGAGTCAGGTCACACTTGTAACCTCCCGACCGCTTGCGCCTAATCATGAGTACACCCTCGAAGCTATTCGTGATAGCATTCACGATCTTTCCCGTAATCTTCTGAGCGATTCCGCTTATAAGGTAACCTTTACAACCCCGGCGACGATTCGAGCGACGGCCCCTCCACAATTTATCGCCATAGGCATTCGCGACAGTGCGCGCGATATTTCCGCACTTCCCTCGTTTTTAATCTCATTCAGCGATGCAGTCCAACATGATTCCGCCGAACATGCGATCGCACTCACGGATACCGGGCATCATCCGATAAAAGCGATTTTTCGATGGCATGACGATGCGCATGTCTATTTTAGTCCGGTAGACAGCTTACTTTCGAATGTATTTTACACCGTAACTATTCGTACTGGTGGAATTCAAAGCCCGGTTGTATCCATCGGACCCGCCGCGAAAGATACCGTTTTACATTTCCATTTCAAGACGGCGAACGTCCATGATTTTGGCAAGCTCTCCGGCACAATTACGATTGCCGATTCCTTTTTCTCGCAAAATCCTTTGAGTGCGCTGGTGGTGCAAGTGTTACAAAATGGCGCGGTTGCCGCGCAAAAAATTCTGCCCCATGGCGAGCGCGCGTTCGCATTCGATCAAATTCCAACAGCGACCTACCGCGTTCGCGCCTATCTATCGCGGGATGGCAGTGCCCATTACGATTCCGGCTCGGTGCAGCCGTGGCGCTTTGGGGTGCCGACCGGTGATTTCCCAAAAGAATTCGATGCACGCCCACGCTGGACGATTGCGAACATCGATTTTGAAGTTAAATGATGCTACTAAGTCCATCGTTCGTCGGCGTGGCGGGATTTGAACCCACGGCCCCTACTACCCCAAAGTAGTGCGCTACCAGGCTGCGCCACACGCCGTTCCTCCGTGCTGAGTGCTACGTTCTCAGTGCTAAGTATCGCGCTAACAGGCATTGCGACATCGCTCGTTCCTTGTCCTATTCTCCGGAAGCGTTTGACTTTGCCAGATTGATCATCCGCTCCTGTTCCGCAAGGGACCGGCTGAAATAATGGCCGCCGGTGCCATCCCGCCGCGCCACGAAATAAAGATACCGGCTTGCCGCTGGGTGAAGCACCGCCCGGATGCTCGCCGCGCCGGGGTTGCAGATTGGCCCTGGCGGTAGTCCGCGATTCAAATACGTATTATACGAACTCGGCGCGAGCAGGTCCTCATGCGTGATCGGGCGTGTGAGGTGAAGCCCATATTGCACCGTCGGGTCCGCATCGAGCGCCATTCCAATGCGAAGACGATTAAGATACACGCTCGCTATCGTATCGCGCTCGCGTGGCAGCTTCGCCTCGGCCTCGACGATCGAGGCCATCGTCATTACTTGCTCGATCGTTAGCGGCGTGGAATCTGCTTTTTGGTAGAGCGAGTCCGCCGCGATTTTTTTCCACTGTTTTACCATTCGCATCACAAGTCCCTTCGGATCGGCGCTCAATAGAAATTCGTATGTATCCGGAAACAGATAACCCTCCGCGGACTTAACATCGTGGGGAACCCCAAGCGAATGGAGAAACCCCGAATCGAATGCGAAGCGAAGGAAAATTACGGAATCGAGGCCCAGCTTCTCGCGCGCGATCGAAGCCGCACGATAAACCGTGATGCCTTCGGGGAACGTCGCGCGGAGAATGAGCGCGTATTCGCTGCCCGTTAGCCGCCGGACGATCTCCGAATTCGAAAGCCCCGGCGCTATGCGATACAGTCCCGCGTGTAACTTTTTCGCGGTTCCCAGCGTCCGCGCGGCGAGCGAAAACGCAAAAGGGGACCGCAAAAGCCCATGCGCCGAAAGCGTATCCGAAAGCGCCGCGACCGTCATTCCCCGTGGAATGCTGATGACGATCTCCGTTTGCGTGGTCTTCGGGTTTTTCAAAAAAAAGATATAATAGACGCCGAAGAGGATTGCCGCTATGACCAAAAGGAAGAACATTCGCCGTAACATTCTCCAAAATTACGACGAAAAATCCCCGCCTGGGCCGAAGCACCAAAAGCTATTACGAACCTCGCAAAATTTCGTTATTTTTCTCCTTGCAATATTTTTCAACTTTGAAGTGTGCGTTTAATATTCATTTTGAGCCTTCCTTAGGAAAGAATAAGTTGTATTTAAAAAAATTGTACCCTATTCATACTTCATAATTGCTCAAATGGGTGCCCATCAAAGTCCCTTCTAATATAAGCACTACAAAAGCCAAAGTCAAGAGGTTTCCGAAAAAATTTCGATGAATTATTTTATTGCCTCAAGAAAATTATATTTTCTTTTTCCCCGTGTACACTCTCCGGAATAATGTTGTATCTTTGCAATGAACATCTCGTTCGAGCCGACTACGGTCCCTAACCGAATCGCCCACGGCTCCCACAAGTCGCTCTCATGCCCGAGGCTGATGGCCTCCCGCGTGGTTGGTTTCTAAAAACTTTTTGTAAAGAGATTGTTAGTATGACGTACATCACCCTTAGGCACATGTTCGCGCTCATCCTGTCGTGCGCTTTCGGTCTAAGCGGACTCCGTGCGCAATCGAATACGGCCCATCAAGGTAAGCGGAAACCGCTTTCTTCCGAAGCCGATTCTGAAACCTGTGCTACTCTTTACAATAAAGAGTATGGCTACGAACGTAATCGTGACTGGGAACCTATGTACGACACCGGGAAAAAATTCATCGAAACGTGTTACGATTATGTAAATGGGCAGGGGGATTTTAATGACGTATTTGGCGACATTCGAGATGGAATGCAGGCAAAAGCTCTGGATGACACGTCTATTTTCATCGAAACTAGGCAATGGCTTGAGTCTGTACTCTATCTGAATACTACGGCTCCATCGTATTTTTGCCTTTGCGTAGCTGATATTGGGGCGACTTTTCAATCTGTTTCCGACACTTCAGAAACGCTCACATGGAAAGATCAAAATTGCGGTCTTGCAATAGGGAAATGGCTTTGGGAGAATGACCCTCAATGTGATACGCAGGATTTGAAGCGAGCTTATAATGCTACGCGTTCGTCTCAGCGCGAAGACTGGCTGAATGATACGTCCGTACTTTACGATACCACTCTTCCTACTATGGCGCAGCTTGGCTTGGACACGGTTCTTGAGAAGCATCTACTTCTGAGCCTATCGAAACCGCCACAAGGCTATATTACGAACGCCACCGCTTCGCCCAATCCGCTAAATACCGGAACGATCATCTCTTTCGGCATTAGCAAAGAGGCATACGTGAAGATCGAGGTGTTCGATTTATTAGGGAACCGGGTTTCGTCTTCGGGCTTCGAGAGTTTGTTCGAGCCGGGGAATAAAGCGGTTCCCATTTCGCTGCAAGGGCTGCCAGCCGGCACCTACTTCGCCCGCATCGTCACGGCCTATGGCGAAGTTCAAACCCTGAAATTGGTGAAGGATTAACCGACCCAGAACCAGGATTTTCAGGATTGAAAGGATTTTTAGGATAAATCCAAAGCCCTTCCCCTCAGAGGGGCTTTTTTCTTCCTCCATCGGACACGATTGCCGTGGCTTCGAACGTTATTATGGTTTTCAAGCATATTAGCCCGTTGCTTCGGGTTTGCATAGTCTCCATGTTCCGGTCATTCAGCATTCGTTTTTTCGGTCTTGCACTGCTCGTTCTCACGCTCGTTGCGTTAGGGCGTGTGCCGGTAGTGCACGGGCAACAGTCGCTTCCGCGCGCGGGACGCTCGTTTTCATTTGGTATCATCGAAGGTCCCGATAACCTCATCGATAGCACGCAGGGGCCATTAAGCCAGCTTACGTTAACGGTCGTGAGTATGTATTCCGGCTGCGGCGTTGTTGTTTCGCCCTCGGGATATTTCCTCGATTTTACCTTCGCTCCCGGCGCGGCGACGGTTATCGATCTTCCCTATAATTTAATGCAGCGGTACGATCTCGGCAAGACGAACAAGGGAATCCTCGTGCATACCTCTCAGCCGGTGAACCTTGTGCTGCACGATTACGCGCCCGAAGCCGGCGATGCCACCCAAATTCTGCCAGACGATGCGTTGGACACAAATTACGTCTCCGCCGGATGGGGCATCTACGACGATCCGGGTGAACGTAATAATTCTGAGTGCCTCGTGACCTCGCCTTTCGATTCCACACTCGTTACGATCACTCCCTCCGTTAACACGATGAATGGTGAACTCGCCGGTGTGCCGTTCACGGTGCGGCTGGACCGCGGAGAGTGTTACATCATGAAAGCCGATACGTCGGGCCAACCCTCCGACCCGTCGCTTTCGGGATCGACGATTGTTTCGACAAAACCGGTCAGCGTGATCGTGGGGTTAACGTGCGCGTATGTGCCACTGGGATATGAATCGTGCAACGAGTTGATGGACGAACTCATCGGAAAAAAATGGTGGGGTTCCCATTTCTTTTTTCAGCCATTGGGCAATGCGGATTCGACGATCGTCGTGGTGCTGACGAGCGACCAGCAATTTTTTGCGCGGATCAATAATGGTTTCGCCGGTTCGACGAACGGGCGGATAATGGCGCAGTTCCTTGGCTCGGCCGAAATTCGCACATTCGACAACAACAGCCGCCCGATTCGCGTCGAAGCCCAGCAATTGGCTCGCGGCAGTAATGAAACCTTTGATTTTAGCGGCATTAGCGACCCAACGCTGGTGACCGTTCTCGATACATCGTTCTATTCGGATACGGTAATCTGGAACACCCCAAACTTCGGCAATGGCGTCGGTTTCGCGAATTGGGTGCCGGTCATTTGCCCGACGGCCGATCTTTCGCGAATGACGCTCGATGGGTTGCCGATTCCTGGGGCATTATCCTCCGTTATTAATGGGAGTAACTTTAGCGCGATCAATCCTTCCATCTATCCGGGCGAGCATACGATTATCTCGCCCGATCCGATCTTCGCGCTCGTGACCGGTTTCTCGCAAGCGGATGCCTATTCCTTTATGGCCGGGACTCCTGGCGCGCCGCTGCCTCCGGATACGTCGATTCACCAACTGCTGCTTCAGGCCGATTCAGCGCGCGTGTGCGAAGTGTTTGGCGTGACGGCCTCGCTTATCCCTCCAATCCAGCCGAACACGAGCGGCAAAGCGGAAAATGTGATGTCGCTCACGATACCGGTGACGTATGATCCTGCGACGCTCAAATTTCTTCGCATCGAGCCGCACGCCGTGCTGATGAATGCGCAGTACTCTGTCGATTCTTCGACAGCGGGTACGATCACGGTTTCTATTGCAGGGGTGCCATTCCTTTCTGGCAGCGATCTATTCCGTATCGTTTTCGAGGGCCGCGAGCAAGCTTCGGCCACGACGGTCGGGAAGAATTCCGGTGCCTTCGGCTGCGGGGATGCCACGGAAATCATCAACTACGTGCCGGCGACGTTCGCCGTTGCACCCGCGCTCGATACGCTCCGGCGAACCTTCGCGCTCTCGAATACGCCGGCAGAAATTTGTAAGCCGCTGACCGTCGCGCTTACTTCGGATTCGATTTTAACGGCGGAGGACCAGTTCGCGCTTTCCGAGATTGAAATTACCTTCGATACGTCCACGCAGCAATTGGTGAAACCGAGCGCGGGCGCGGTCCTTGCGGGCTTAGGATACAAAACGAGTGGGCAAGCAATTGGCGATTACAAGTTGGTCCTCGATACTCCGGTCACGCTAACCGGCGGCGATACCCTGCTTCTCCTGCAATTCCTTCCTGGCGCGCGCTCCGCTTCGACGGTGATCCATGCGCATCTCACTTACGTGCGCTGCTACGATACACTTACGCGCGATCTCACGCTTACGTACCCGATTTCGCCACTTTACGATACAACGCATACGACGCTTACCGTCTCCACATCGCCCGTTTCGTTCGGGAATCAGGCTGTAGTGGATGTCGTGCTCTCGGGTCTGCCGGCCGCCGCGCAAGTCAAGCAATTCGATCTTTATCTCACCTACAATCACAATGTGCTGACCTATCAGCAGTCGGATTTAGCCGGGACGATCCTCGCGAATTGGCCACAACCCCTTGTAAGCCGTGGTACTGCAACCGACACGCTCCATTTCTCATCCTCGATCGTAACGTTGCCGGTCTCGGGAATTCTTGCACACATGCGATTCACGACGTATGTTGCAGATTCCTCGTTTTCGCCGGTCGCAATAACCAGTTCTCTGAATGGCGTTTCTGCCGGTTGCCCCATTACTTTTATTTCGCCATTGTCTTCGGCCGATTTTATCGGCAGGGATCTTTGTGGAGATTCGGTCCTGCGCTCCTTTATGCATGGCGTCCGAATCACTATTGATAAAGCCGAGATCGATGGTGCGGGAATGTTGCATGTCATCCTCCATTCCGCCATTACTACGACGGTCACGCTTACGCTTACCGATATTCTTGGCCGTATTGTTTGGAGCATGGATATAACGTGCGGGCCGGGCCTGGTCGATCGCAAGTTTCAACTTCCGCCCGGCTTGCCTTCGGGGACGCTCACGCTCCGCGTCGCAAGCGGTCAGTCGGTGATTTCGCGGCAGCTATCGTTAGTGAAATGACCTAAACTGCTAAACTCAATGAGACCACGAATTACTCTACTCACGATTGGAGTCGATGATTTAGAACGATCGTTGAAATTTTACCGCGATGGACTCGGGCTTTCCACGAAAGGAATCGAGGGAAAAGAATTTGAATTTGGGTCGGTTGTTTTTTTCGATCTTCAAAACAATCTCCGGCTGGCGCTCTATCCGAGAAAAAGTCTTGCTCACGATGCGACGATCCAGCCATCTCCCGCGAGTCCCACCGAATTCAGCATTGGCCATAATGTCAATAGCGTGGAAGAAGTCGATGCCATTATGAAGCAAGCCGAAAGCGCTGGCGCAAAAATAATTAAACCGGCTCAAAAGACGTTCTGGGGCGGGTATGCGGGATACTTTCAGGATCCGGACAGTCATTTATGGGAAATCGCATGGCATCCGGCGTGGAAGTTTGAAGATTAAGGGCCTCTGATTTAGTCTCTTAGAACGTCATTGCGAGGAACGTTTGGCTACCGGAAGGGAGCCAAACGTGACGAAGCAATCCGTTGTATTACCAACGGATTGCTTCGTCGAACGAATCTCCCTTCGGTCGATTCGTTTTCCTCGCAATGACCGACATTATAAGAGTTTCCTTAGGTAACTCATCTACAGGACCGGAATTATCGCCCCCATGGGGAAGTTCGTCTTTTCCTATGGAGCGCGCATCTAAAATGTTTTTATAATTAATTACTAAATCCTCTCTTTGGAACATCTCCTTTTAGGTCAAATCGGTCTCGAAAGCGCGGTCAGCGTTTTGCGGGCACTGCTCTTTTTTGTTATTACGATTTTCGTGCTCGTGACCTTTCACGAATTCGGCCATTTTATCGCGGGCCGGATTTTTGGGATGCGCGTCCCGATTTTTTCCGTCGGGATGGGCCGGCGCATTTTCGGATTCAATAAAGTGAATGGCCTCACGGCTGGCCCACTCGATCCCGAAGCGGAAATCAAGCTCGAAAATAATACCGATTATCGTCTCTCGCTGCTTCCCATTGGCGGCTATGCGAAGATCGAAGGGATGATCGACGAGACGACCAACGAGGCGCTGCCTTCGGAAATCCAGCCGTGGGAATTTCGCGCGAAACCGTGGTGGCAAAAGTCCATCGTCATTTCGGCGGGCGTGATAATGAACATTCTGCTCGCATGGGCGATCTTCTCCGGCCGGAATTTGATCTATGGCGCCGAAGCGCCCGGGACGACGACGGTCGGCTATGTCCGGCAGGGATCCGTCTCCGATGCTCAGGGTGTTCGCCCGGGAGACCGCATTGTATCCATCGACAATAAAGCGGCAACTAATTGGAATGATGTGGACCAGGTGCTGGTCCAGGACTATGGTCACGATTTTTCCATCCATCTCGAGCGGAATGGCACAATGTATTCCGTCCTGTATCGCGCTTCCGATTTGGGAAGCCCGCTCGATGCGCTAAAGAATTTCGGACTCGAACCGGTGGGGCAAACCGCGCCGGTACTCGATAGCGTGGTCCCCGCGCAGCCCGCCAGTGTTGCAGGATTGAAAAAAGGGGATAGCATCGTCGCCGTCAATGGAATACCGATTGTGGGCCAGACCGCCCTGATCGACGAAGTCAGTTCCCATCCGCTTAAACCCATCACGATGGATCTTGTTCGAAACGGGGAACACAAACTCGTGACGGTCACGCCGGATGCAAAAGGACTGATCGGAGTTTATCCCTATTCCCATTTTGCCGGGCCCATCACACAGATTCACTATGGGCTGGGGGAAGCCATCCAGCTTGGATGGACGAATCTCTGGACCGTTGCACGTCTCACGGTCGTAACGATTTCGCAGGTTATCGCTGGTAAAATGCCGATTGCGGGCGTGCTCGGCGGGCCGGTCAAGATTGCGCAGTTTGCCTCGCAAAGCGCGGCCGGTGGGTTCGAATCCTTTATCGTCTTCATGGCGATGCTTTCGATTTCGCTTGCGCTCATCAATATTCTCCCGATCCCAGCGCTCGACGGAGGCCATTTGCTCATCATCCTAATCGAAGCCGCGCTGGGCCATGAGCTTTCCCAACGATTCAAACTCAATTTCCAAAAGGTCGGCATTGCCGTACTGCTCTTCCTCCTGATCTTTATGACGATCAACGATATTCGGTCGCTGTAAGCATTCGAGCAACGACCGGTGATCGCGGTTACTGACCACCCCGGAGGGGTGGATGTTTTTAGCCAGGGGTGAAGCGAAGCGAAACCCCTGGAATAGAACGAAAGAAAGATTTATTAGCCCTGAAAGGGCGCTGATAGCTCTCCGGCGAACACGGTCGCCCCTACGGGGCAATACCCCGAAAAATATCACTGTTGCACCCCAGGGGTTGCGCTTCGCTTCACCCCTGGCTAACAAAACGTGCCCCTTCGGGGCGTGTCAACGCAAAATTCTTAGACGGATCAATTTAAGGCAGTTTAGCAATTACGGCTCCGGAAGTTCCTTCGCGTGCTTTCGCTTTTTGCGAAGGTAGATCAGGTAGATCACCAATACAATAGCGGCGATCGTAAAGGTAATGCCGATGCGCTTGACCCACATTTCGAGTAAGGGAAGGTTCGAGCCGAACGCATAGCCTAACGAGCCATAGACCGTCGCCCACACGAGGCCGCCTAACACATTATAGAGCAGGAACTGCAAATAATTCAATCGGTGCGCGCCCACCAGAACCGCAATCCACGTTCGGGCGATGGAAACGAAGCGCCCGAAAAAAACGGCTTTGCCGCCGTGACGTTTTAAGTACTCTTGCGCGCGCTGATAGCGGTCGTCCGTAAGTCCAACAAATTTCCCATAGCGCCGAATTAGCCTTCGCCCACCTTCGCGGCCAATCCAATAGCCTAAGCTATCGCCGATCATTGCGCCCGAGGCCGCCGAGCCGATCACTCCAAAAATATTGAGCGCACCGGTCGAGGCCGCATAGGCAGAGGCGACGAGGAGCATCGTCTCGCCCGGAAACGGCACGCCCATGCTTTCGATCATGATCGCCGCGAAGACGATCGCATAGCCATAGGCAATGAGTGCCCGATCGAAAAAACCGAGGATGCTGCTCGTAAGCGATGCCAGCGGATGAAATCCCGCGACGACCACCTGCAAGCCAGCAAGAATGCCGGTGAGATGGATGACAACAGAGAGAAAGATCATTCGGGGGGTATAGTGGGAAGCTTCGGGGTAGCGCCATTATAACGGCGAGAAGCGTGGTTGCGTTTAGGGAATAAAAAAACCGGGGCTGTTGCAGCCCCGGTTAATTCCGTTAACGGATAAAACAGTGAATCACTGCTGATTCAGAACTCGGACCTCATGCGTGCCCGTGCTCGAATGCGCTACGATAATGTAGGTCCCGTTCGCAAGCTTGCTGCCATCGAAGAGCGCGGTATAGAGGCTACCGCCAGCATTCTGCGTAGTAAGCTTTGCGACTTCGCGGCCCAGCAGGTCATACGCAGCCAGCGAAACGCCTTGCTCGCCAGCACCCGCAGTGTATTGGATTTGCGTCAGGCCATGGAAGGGGTTTGGCGAAGCCGCGAGCGATGCGGATGCCGTTCCATCCTCATGTACGCCGCTCGAAGAGGTCGTGCCTTGTACATGAACATTCACGATTTTATTATCGTCGTAATTCACCACGAGCGAAGCCGACTGATTGCCATCTGTTGTCGGAGCAAAGATAACGAGCATCTTTTTGGAAGCGCCCGGATCGAGCGTGATCGGTACCGAAAAACCGCTGAAACTGAAGTTCGCGCTCGTCGGATTCACCGTTATCGAATTGATCGTTATCGAAGTATTGCTCGAGTTTGTAATGGTATCGTACTTCGCCAGGCTCCCACCCACAGAGACAACGCCAAAGTCAAGAGAAGAAGCACTAAGCGTAAGGCCGGCCGGGGGGGCCACCGTTGCTCCACCCATCAGCCATTGGATCGAGCGGCGGAAAATCGTATCGGCTTTCACCTGATTGCTTAAAGCATCCAACGCAAATCCCATATACACCAGGCGGTCTCCCGATGCGAACTGGGTTTTCAGCGAAACATTCGAGGCTTTGGCATTGTCAACATAAAAGAGAGAGGTCGAGGGGCCTCCCGCTGTCACGTTAAAGGTGGGCGTCTCACCATCGCCAGAGATCGAACCGGTTGTATTCGCAGTGAGATTGGCCAATCCGGCCCCAATCGGGTCAGTAGTTCCATCGATACGGAACTGAGTATATTGGTTGTTTGAATTTATCCTGCTTATGTTCTTTTTCCAGCTCGTTCCAAGAGTGTCGGAGAAAAACGATTGAACGGCATCGGTTGTCGTGCTCGCATTTCCGATCCACGCCCATGCCATCGCATCGTTAGAGCTAATATAAACTCTCTCACCCGCCGCTAAGGCGCTGGTGATCGTCGATAGCACGGATGGTCCTCCTGTGACGCTTTCCGAACCGTCCAATACCGGGTCATTCAGGAACATCGCCAATGCGATGGGCAGACCGGAGTTGACCGGATCGTAGTAGGCTAACGTATTCGCATTCAAGGGAATATAAGCGGTATGAAGCCGCATCGTATCCGGCATACCATTGACGGCCGCGCTCTCGCCTCCGTAGCTGTAGGCTGCATAATTGGTATTATCGGAAACAAAGGCGAATTGGTATTCCAAACCGGGAATGTATTCGCCGGTCTTCTGAGGCGTGAGCAAAACCGGCGCGACGATATAAGCGGACTGGTTCGGCGCAGTAACTTTTACCGATACCGTTTTTTGCCCACCGCCATCGACCGAAACGGAAGCGGGGTCGAAGGTCATCGACCAGCCAGCAGGAAGGGAGTTCGCTGGAACGGCCAAATTTACCGTCACGGCGTCTGTTCCATTATTTGCGACAGACAGCGTGGTCGTCATATCTCCGTTTGCATGCGCAATAAGATATTGCCCGTCATTTCCGGTTACTTCGAGATTGTTCGGAGCCACTGCAAGGGTGGTCGTGGTAAGCGGCACCTCGGCTGCATCGAGGATTTGATTCGCATTCATATCCGTCGCGCTGTATTGATGGACGAATCCGATCAACTTGGCGTGGTTTGGATTGAGAACATTCACCGGCAAGTAAAAGCTGAAAACCTGGCTGTAGGTGGTCCCGGAGGTTGGGCTTGCTGGAATCGGGCCTTTTACACCATGAACTCCGCCAACGGCTTCTCTGAAAACGTGCATGAATGTATAGATCGCGATCGTCGAGCCATCGGGTTGGCCTTGATAAAGAAACGCATCTCCTTGGTTGTAATACGGGCTTGTCGGGAAGCTTGCATTATGATAGTAATAATTATGCTGTACCCACGCTGGGTCCGAATTGCCCTGAACGCTATCTTCAACGACGTAGAGGTTGAGACGGAAGTCACCAGACAACTGATCGTTAAATTTTGCAGAGACGCGAGCTGTAACCAAGTGTGTTTGAGGATCGAAGGTCACCTGATCAATGGTCGCATTCGCCTGAGCAGGCTGATTGACCATTCCATCGACGATTCCGGTAGCGTTCGTGGTATCGATCCAGGAATCTGGGTCCACATTCCAATCATTGTGAGCTGTTTCCACCGTGCGGGCAGTCCAGCCATCGGGCCATCCGTACTGATCGCTTACGGGAAATCCGATGCCCGAATTCAGCGAGTCTCCCTGAGCGGTTGACATCGGTTCACCATAACTTACGGGGCCATGAATGGCTACCGGGATAACCTGACCCGGATATTTCTCGTCGAGTTTCTGGATTGCGAGCGCACCTCGTACGCACCAGCCGCACCAGGCGCCCGTGTATTCTTCCAACATAATCCGCCGGTTTTGTGCCCGAACAGGAGTCGGGGCACTGAGTAAGAGAGGTGCAATCACGGCAACAGCAAGTGAAAGCACGATCAAGGAACGAGTTCGTTTTAGCATAACGATGTGTCGAAATAAGTTAACAATTCTCAGGAATTAGCTCCTAATCCAATAGAAATGAGACACACAAACCACTTCGAAAGTTACAACGAAGTAATATGTGCATTATCAAAGCCTATAAAAATACGAAAATAAATGGGCAGCCACATGAAATGTGGCCGAGAGAAAGCCATCGAGGCTGCTCTGTCATACCGAGCAGAGAAAATTCGACCCGGAGACAAAATTTGCGAAGTCGAGGAATAAGAGCTTAGCGTAATCCCAAATTTAATTCGCCCGCGCAGCAGCATAGCCGCCGATAACTTCCTTCACATTATAGTATCCTAATGCGCGCAGCAGCCGAGCGGCATGGTGCGAACGGACTCCCAAATCGTCATACAGCACAACGGTAAGATGCTTGTTCGGATATTTGCGGTGCATTTCTTTTGCGAGCAGCGGAAGCGGAATAAGCTCCGCTCCTTTCATATGGCCGCGCTCGAACTCCTCCGGTTCGCGAATATCGATGACTTTCGGCGGGCGAGGTCCGGCGAGCGATTTCTGTAATTCCTCTATACTTACTTGCGATAGCATTATAAGGGTAAGTGCAAGCGACGCGCCAACACCAGAACCTGGATTACGCTGATTTATTTCTGATTACGCTGATTTTTTAATCAGACTGCGAGGATATTATTAAAATGTAATTATAGTTACGGAAATGCAATCATGCGTAATTAAAATAAATTAGTGTATCCCGGTTTGCCTTTGGAGTTTATCAGCCTGCGAAACTGCAGACTTTTTCCTCCAAAATTAATAAGCAAACCTACGCGCAATTTATATGCTTCCAGGTAATTTTTTGCTTGCGCAAGGTGAACGTCCTCCAATTCCACCAATGCCTTCAATTCAACCGGTATTCGGCTTTCCACTAAAATATCAACCCGGCGGGATCCTACGTGTTCTTCATCGTAATAAATCGGCATTTCGAATTCTAACTCGAAGTCAATCCCGGCTTTTTTTAATTCGACTGCGAGTGACCGCTGGTAAATAACCTCTTGAAAACCGCAGCATACTTTCCTGTGCTCCTGCATTGCACATCCGATGATTTTCGATCTTAATTCGCTATGCTCATAATTTGAATTTACCATAAATCAAAATCAGTGGAATCAGAAATAAATCAGCGTAATCCAGGTTCGGCTTTTACTCGAAATCATGCTCGAAGTAGGGGATGACGCGGTCGCCGCCATGAGTGGAGTGTTCCGCGGCTTTCTTTTGAAGGATTTGTTCGAGCTTCGTCGCGAATTCCTTGCTCGCATCGTATCCATAATGTTTGAGCAGGTAATTGAGCGCGATAACTTCGGCAATGACCGTGATGTTTTTTCCGGTGATGATCGGCAAACGAACATGCGGAACATCGACGCCTAAAATTTGCACGGTCGATTCGTCGAGACCGGTGCGGGTGTATTCGCCATCGGCTCGCCATTCTTCGAGTTCGACGATAATTTCAATGCGCTTCTGAAACCGAATGGCGCGGATGCCAAACATTTCGCGCACATTGATGAGGCCCAGCCCGCGAATTTCCATGAAATGCCGCACGAGATCGGTGCCGGCGCCCATGAGGATATTCTCGCCTTTTTGCGTCACCATCACGACATCATCGGCCACTAACCGGTGACCGCGCTCGATGAGATCCAGTGCGACCTCCGATTTTCCAATCCCACTATGGCCGACGAAGAGCACGCCGACCCCATAGACATCGACGAAGGCCCCGTGGATCACCGTCTGCGGATTAAATTGGTCCTCGAGAAAATCCGAAAGAAAAAAAACGGTTTTCGTTGTTTCGTATTTCGAAACAAAGATCGGAATTTTTCGCTGGTCGCAAATTTTGAGCAGCTCGGGGGCAATCTCACTTCCGCTGGTAATGACAATGCACGGAATCGCAAATCCCGCGAGCGTCGAGAACGCTTTTACGCGGTCCTCGATGGAGAGCGATCGCAGATAAAAAATTTCCGTGTTGCCAAAGACTTGTATGCGGTGATAGGTAAAGAGTCCCACATATCCCGCGAGCGCCAGCCCCGGCCGGTGCAGGCTTTTATCGGTAATGAGGTTATCGAGGCCGGCTTCGCCGGCGAGGAGGGTGAGCCGAAAACGTTCGCGCGCCGATTCGTAAAAATGCCGGACGGTAATCGACTCGCGTTGAATTGGCTGCGTATTTCGCCAGCCGGAACGGATTTCTGTTGCCACGTAAAGGAAAGTTAGAGTGAGATTTTGGAAATTCCGGAATGATGGATGGGGAAATTATTCCCAAACGTCACGATTAGAACATTCCGGCACCACCATGAATCCCGGAAAATTGATAGGCTTTAGAACGAAGTTTGAGGGTGTCGCGTTGTGGCAAACCCCGAAAAAAGTATCGTCGACGATGCTTGTGGGAATCCCTGGAGAGGTGGCCGAGTGGCTGAAGGCAACGGTTTGCTAAACCGTCATAGTAGGTAAACTGCTATCGAGAGTTCGAATCTCTCCCTCTCCGCAAACGAATACTGCAACGGAAGTCCACACCCTATGCCGTGACCCGAGCCGGAGTCACTGTTTTTTCTCGATGATCCGTAGCCGCGTTGGAAGCCTTTTTTAATGGCAGCACGAGGCGGAATGTCGATCCCTCGCCGACCTTGCTTTCCGCCGTAATGGTGCCGCCGTGCGCTTCTACTATTTTCTTTACCATTGCAAGGCCGAGTCCCGTGCTTCCTTTTTTCTTCGGATCGCGACTACCTTTTTCAAAAATGGAGTCCATTCGCTCTTCTGGAATGCCAGTGCCATCATCGCGGACCCAGCATTCGATATCATCCTGCCGTGAGGTTGTTACGCCTACAACTATTTTTCCGCCCGGGGCGTATTTAATTGCATTGGAAATTAAATTCCGAAAGACGGTTTTCATTGCAACGGCATCCGCATAAAGGGTTAAGTTTGCCGGGATAAGGTTCATGATGTTGGTTTGCGAATCTTCCGCGAGTACCCGATGCTCTTCGATCACGGACTGAACCAGCGGCCATAAGTCAAAAACACGGGGGACGAGATCCTCTGTCCCTTCCGAAACTTCGGCTTGTTCCTTCTTGATTGCGTTTTGGATAAACTCGTCGAGTTGCCCGCCACTGCGAAGGATAATGTGGACCATTTCTCCCACGATCTCCGCGCTATCCGAGTTCCCCTCGATGACCTGCGCGGCAATCATGATCGCATTCAGCGGCGTTTTTAGATCGTGCATGACGAACGCGAGATATTCCTTTCGACGATTTTGTGCTTCGATTTCCTTTTCACGCTGGAAGACATCCGCTGCGATGGAGGCAGCCTTATTCAACGTGAAGTTAAAAACATGTCCTCCCTTTCCGCCAATTACCAATCCCTTCGATTCGGCCATCTCCGTGATGACCTCACGGAGAATGCCATATTCTTTCAGAACTTCGACAATATCATATCCGACGTTAAATCGCTGCTTGCCATGGTTGGATGCCGTGCGGCTTACTTGCTCTTCCATATCGACCTGATCTTTCCAGGAGTATGGTGTATCGACATCACGTATTCTTTGCGCAATTTCGCCCAGGAATTGCGGTAGTTCGTTATTCAAAGCTGGCGTTTCCAGATTTCGCTCCTTAAGGATCGGTCGCACGCGGGAGCGCCATGCTTCGAGGATATCGTCTCTTTTTGTCTCAATAAGTTCGGCGAGCAGCCTTCTGTTTTCAGGTGTCATACATGTGCCAGGAATCGTTTTCTTGTAATAAAGCGAACGGAGTGCCAGCGTTCAGAAAAATTTCCCTCTACAATGGATTGGATAAGTGAACAATAGGTAACCTTTATAACACAAGCCGTCGGCGTGAGAATTGCTGAACAATGGTGTTCACAGAATGACAATTTATACCCTCTCGGAATACCAATCTTCTTGGCACCTTTATCGTCACGCGGAAATCAGTACTGAAATAGCTTGCAGCATTCCTCTTCAGGAGGATGCATTACGATTAGCGTTTGCGAAAGCGACAGAAGACAGGCCATCGCAAGTGATCTCGGTCGATTTCAGGGGCAGGAAGCGCGTATTGGCGACCTTCGAAGAGCTTTCGGTTAAAAAAAGTCCGTGAACTTTAGTAGAGATGCTCACGAATTTTTCTCCTTCGGGTCGGAAAATTCTACGCGCGATGAACGGCTCTGAACATTAATCGGAGTGTCCCGAAAGAAATATCTGAATACGCGAGCTTATGCCGTAGGCCCGAACTGTACGGTCCCGCTCGGTACGTTGAAAGGAGGTTGGATGCGCTGCTGGTTCTCACTTTCCCGTGGAATTCTCGAAGAGAAGAGCGCATAATCGAGGCTATAAAGTCCCGGTCCAGCGAGTGTGATTGCAAGTGCCAACATTCCGAGCGAGGCAGGATACTCGAATCCCGTGGGCGCGAAGAATCCATTTTTAAGATGAACCGCGAATACTGCGACGCACATATTAATAAGGAGCGCCATTCCAAAAAAGCGGGTAAAGAGCCCTAACAGAATTCCGATGCCGCCTAAAAATTCGGCAAAGGCGGAAAGATAAGGGAGAAACAGGGGGCCGCCGAGCGACTTATGCATCATAGCCACAGTCTCGTCGAGCCCTTTGCCTCCGAAGAGTCCAAGTACCTTTTGGCTTCCGTGGGCAAAAAAGATGAGGCCGAGCGCGATCCGCAAGACCAGCAGCGCCATGCTAATAAGTTTTTCGTTTGTTCCGATGAATATTTTCATAATTGAACTTCTTTATAAATCTATTTGTCGAAACAACTATTACGCCATTTCGGTTTTTTATCAAATTAATATAGGTTGCCGGAAGACAACTCAAAAGTCATTATTCTGTAGACTCAATTTTAAATTAAAAGAAGATTTCGAGCCAATGGGCTTGCCTGGCCGTCTTAATTCTTCTTCATAATGAAGATTTTATTGTGGCTAAATGTGAACTAACGCGTTCTATTCCCGAAATTGAAACTTAATGGGATAAATTGCGAATATGGGAAACAATAGGGCCGAGGTCGATTCAGAAAGCCAGCGAACAGGGGTATTTATCGGGAGTTCCAGGGGTCGGGAACTTTGGCAATTTTCTTGCTTTCCCGGAAAAATTGTCGTACTTTTGCAGGCTGAATTTCCGACAGGGCAAGGACTTAGGCGGGAGAAGAAGATTATTAACATTAGCGATTTCGTGAAGGAATCCCGATAACATCGGGCCATTCTCGATTTTGGGCTTGGATGAGCGATCATCCGTTGGATGCGATCATCCGTTGGATGAGCGATCGTCCAAGCGGCGCGAAAAAAGAGTATCGCGAAAAAGAGAATCTCGAAAGAGAGAGTAAAGCATATGACGCTCAGTGAATTAGACGAAAAAGGGATACGGGACCGACATCGCGACTTCGAACGCGAGGCGATGCCGCACATCAACGCGCTCTATAATTTCGCGCTCCGCATGACCGGAGATCCCGACGATGCCAACGATCTCCTCCAGGAGACCTACATGAAGGCCTATCGATTCTGGGACAAGTTCGAGCCTGGCACGAACTGCAAGGCGTGGCTCTTCCGCATCATGAAGAACTCCTACATTAACATATATCGTAAGGAGTCGAAGGAGCCGGATAAGGTCGATTACGAGGACATTCAGAATTTCTACAATACCATTCGTTCGGAATATACCGATCCGAACGACATGGAGGCACGTCTCTATCGTAATTTGTTGGACGACGATCTCACCCGCGCCGTCGAATCGCTGCCGGAAGATTTTCGGACTGTCGTAATCCTCTGCGACATCGAAGGCTTTACCTACGAAGAGATCGCGGAGTTTGTCGATTGCCCGATCGGGACCGTCCGCTCGCGGCTTCACCGCGGCCGTAAGCTGCTCCGCAATAAACTGATTGAATACGCGCGCGTTCGCGGCTATAACGTCGATGAGGAGCGCCACCGCAAATCGACCATGATGGAAGCCGGAATGCCACTCATTGGCAAGACGAGCGGTATGCCCATCGAGACCGGGCAATCCAATGGGAATGGGCGGCATTAGAATCACGAAGGTTGCCGGGTTCTACTCCTATTTCAGCGCGGGAAAAAAGATTCGAACGTAGCCCGCGAAAATGATAAACAAAAGGACAAGGTGCAACCCGATGCGCGTAAGCGCACCGCGGCCCGAATCCATTTTGGAAATTATTTTGAGCGATTGCCGCACAACAGGTTCTAAAATCCGAATAGCGAACGCAAACGCCCCGATTACGCCGGCCATGAGCATGAGTGCCTTTAGGTAAGGCGAATAATTCAAATGTGTGATCACATCGGTCATAATGCCTTCGACAAGCCCAAGAATGAGTCCGGTTTCGAGAAGGACAAGAGTCCTTCGCGCGGGAACTGCTTTCAGGGCAATGGAGGAGCTGCGGGAGGTTGACTTTCTTGGCATGGCAGTCAGTAAAAAACGGATAGAACTCGGTTTTCCTGTTGGAAATAACGGTTCGGATTCCTTTTGCTAACGGTGCGGTGCCCAACTTTAGTTGGGCGATTCGCCGTTTCATAATTCGTGTTCCTCGGCTTGCACTATCTCGACTGGGCGATCATCGCGCTTTATCTCGCCGCGCTGATCTGGATCGGACGCGTGACCGAGCGGCGGGCCGGACGCAGCACCGAAAACTTTTTCCAGGGCGGACGCAGCTTTGGCCGCTGGATGATGGGTTTCCTCAATTTCGGCAATATGGTCTCCGCCGATCAGGCTGCCGGGGTGACGCGCGAAATTTACCGGGAGGGATTGCAAGGTGTGTGGTTTCAGAACCTTGTTCTTTTCATCACGCCGTTTTATTGGTTTACTTCCGTATTGCAGCGCCGCGCCCGTTATCTCGCGCCCGGCGATATTTACGAGCATCGCTTCGAATCGAAATTTTTGAGCGGGCTGTTCGCCGTCTATCTTTTGCTCGCCGCGATTTACGGTTCCTCGATCGGCTATCTCATAACCGGCAAGACCATGCAAGCGGTGATGCTTAAACCTCCCGCAGCGTATACCGTGCAAGAGAAGCAGAGTGTTGCCCAATTCCAGGAAATGCGCGCGCTCGATCAGGAGGCAAGCCACGGAATGCTTCCGGATTCGCTCAAAGTGCGCTTGACATTTTTGCATGAAGAGGAACAGGCCGGCAAAATTACCGGCACCATCTCGTACCTCGATCTCGTCACCTTTTATCTAATCTATGGCGGAGTGACGGCGGCATATGTCATCATGGGTGGCCTGTTTGCCGCGGCGTTTACGGACGTTATGCAAGGCATTCTCGTCCTATTTCTTTCGACAATTTTAATTCCGGTTGGCCTTTCAAAGCTGGGAGGATTTAGCGGACTTCATGCGCGCGTCGCCGACAACCTCTTCCAACTGTTCGGTACGAGCGCGGGCAGTGAATATACCTTGTGGTTCGTCGCAACCATGGTGCTGGTAAATCTTATCGGTCTTGCGCCGCGCAGCTTCACGATTGGTGGCGCGGCGAAAGACGATAGCGCGGCGCGCACGGGCATGGTCGCGGGCGCATTCGTGAAGCGGCTTGTGATGATTGGCTGGGCACTCACGGGCTTGATCGCGGTTGCGCTTTACTCCGGCACACTATCGGACGCCACCTATATCTGGGGTACGATGACGCAGGATTTGCTTGGCGTTGGCTTCGTCGGCCTCATGATAGCAAGCGTGCTCGCCGCAAACATGGCTTCGAAAGCGTCGTCGAGTCTCGAGTGGTCCGCAGCATTTACGAAAAATATCCTGGTGCCGCTTCGACCTAATACCACCGAACGAGCACAAATCTTTGTCGGGAGAGTCGTCATATTTGCGGTGCTGATCGGAGGAATAGGGTTTGCGTATATCGTAAACGATATTTTCGTCGCCTTCAAATATGTGCTTTCGATTGGAACCATCATCGGCCCTTCGATTTGGCTGGTTTACTTTTGGCGGCGGCTCACCACAAAAGCCGTGATGATGCAAATGCTACTTTCCATGCTCGTCACCGTCGCGGTGCCGAATATCGTCCCCACCATCCCGTCCGTCCGTACCGCTCCTTCCCTGACAATAAGGACGCGCGCTCGCGAGCAGCGCGAAACTACCCGCGCCAAAGACGCCGATGTAAAAAGTGGCGCCGCGAAATTTGTGGGCCAGCCGATCGCGAAAATATTGCGCGAAGAACCGACGGGTGTGTATTTCGAACGGGTCGTGCCACAAGCACCTTCAACGAGAATGGAAGGGCAGGGCATGTTCCGCTTCCAACTTTGGCTCATTGGTCTGACGGGGGTCGATCTCACCACATTTTCCAGCGCCGGACTTTCCGCACTTTCGTTTTTATTCGATATTATTTTCCCATTCGTCATTCTATTCGTGGTAAGTTTGGTCACAAAACCGAATAGCGAGCGGGTGCTCCGAGAATTTTACGCGAGGGTCCATACACCTTCGCTTGCAGACGCGGAGCTCGACACGATCGAAGTACAAAAACGGATTGACGATCCTTCGCTCGTCGAGCGCGATAAAATGCTTCCCGGCACCAATTGGGAGTTTTGGAGGCTAACAAAAAAGGATGTGATCGGCTTTGGATTATGCTGGCTGGGCGTAGCTGCGATTGTGGGGCTTTATCTTCTAATCGCGCGTATCGGTTCGTAAATTTGCGAATTACAGCTACATTCTATCCGTTCTCCCTTATCGATACCTATGCAATCGCTCCACCCCGATTTCGAAACCACGCTTCCGGACACCGATTATTTTTTTCTCGGCTCCGGACGTATTCAGGCGGCTATTCAATGGAGCCGTCATCCGAGCGCTACGCCGTTGGGGATTTTGCTGAGCGATCCGGAACATTTCGCGCGCAAGTGGTCCACCCATTTGTTCCATCCCGAATATGGGCTGGAAAAAACGATGATAACTCTTATCCTGAATGGTGTCCGCTATCAGCCTGGCGAAGGGCTTCAAGTCGTATGGTTTCCCGATACGATTCCCGGTGTGACAGCGCTCTGGCCTGCCGGCGATGGCTTCGTTGTCGAAAAGTTCTTTACCTCGGATGGCGAGCCGGTTTTCGTTCGCGAAATCACATTCCAATCGGATAAGCCGGTAGAATCTATTGAATTGGAGCTTTCGCTCTATGCGAATCCAGCACTGTTTACGGAATTCGTTGGAAATCAATATGGCCTTGGCGCGCACGGTTACAATTCGATACTCGTGAGCTCCCACGCGCCGGGCGTGTTTCAGGAGCGCACGCTTCGGGTTCCACTGTACCGCGATGGCAGTATATATCAAATGACGATCCTGTACTCGCTCGGCCCGGAGATGCCGAGTGTCGGGCTGACGAGTCTCATGGAACAGGAGCGGGAATATTGGCGGAATAGCGGAGCCCGGTGGACCGCTCCGCATCCCTCGCGGATACATCACGAAATCGAGCGTGTCTTTACTGCATCTGCGATGGGCCTTCGCGCGGCGGTTGGTGAGAGCGGACGGTTCGATGCCAGTATCTGGCAATATGGATATGAATGGTCCGGCGATGCTTCCGCCGTGGTGGAAGCGCTCGCCTATTCCGGCCAGTTCGATGCGGCGCAGGCCGTGCTCGAAAATATTCTAACGCGCATGACGATTCCCGAAGGGATGGCGATGGAATCGAGCCGCTTTCGCGGCGGCGCGGATTCCGAATTAAACAACAATGGTGAAATTCTCAAAGCCTGCCGCACCTACATGGATTGGACCGGCGATCGAGAGTTTATCGAGGAGCATTACGACCGCATCGCCGCGATCGCCAATTATTTATTGCGCCCGGAATTCCTGAAGGAAGAAACAGGAATGCTCGTAGCTACGCGCGATATTTGGGAGCGAAATGCCGAGATGGGCATTCTTCCGGGCTATGATGTTGCGCACCAAACGTTCGGCATTCTTGGCCTTCGCGATGCCTCTTATATTGCAAAAACATGTTTGAGAGAGGACGATAAAGAACGGTGGTCGGAAGCAGCCAAGCGGATGCGCAAAAGTTTCCTGGAACATCCGACGCATTCCATGATCGAGGGTGGCCGCATTGTCAAGCGGCGGCTCCTCGATGGCACCGTCCAATCGGAGCTAACGCCCCATTGGAACGGCGAAGATTTTCGAAAGCGATTTGCGCCGGAAGGAATGCCACTGGCATCCCGGGGTACAAAACTTTGGGAACCCGATGTTTCCGAATGTTTTCCTATTGCCTTTGGAATACTCGATCCCCGATCGGACATTTCGCTAAAAACTCTTGCCTCCTTGGAGTCCCTTTGGGCGCAGCAATGGGAGGGAGGCGGATACGGAAGGTATAATATTTTGTCGGAACCGGATTCGCCCGGACCTTGGCCGCTTGCCACGATGTACATGGCTGCTGCCTATCTCGAAACCGGCGATAACGAAAAAGTGCCGCGTGCCCTGGAGTGGCTTATCGATAAGGCGGGTGCCGGCGGAAGTTGGTTCGAATTTTATGGCGCGCGTCCTACGCCGCCGCTTCCGCCAACCGGAATTCTCGTGTGGGCATGGGCAGAGTGGATAACGTTGGTAGTGAAGCACCTGTTGGGTGCGCAAGTAAAAGACGATCAACTAATTATTCGTCCTCGGCTGGGTGGCTTCCAAGGCGAGCTTCGTTTCCGCGATTCGAGTGTTTCTATACCGAACGGAATGTAATATGAAGACCATCGTTGTTTTTGTTACCACGCTCGACGGAAAAATTACGAAGTGGGGCGATCCGCACGTCATGCGGTGGTCCTCGAAAGAGGACCAAGCCTATTTCAAGAAACTATGGAGCGAAAGTCCGCTAACGATCATGGGTAGCGGTACCTTCGATTTCGATCCCATTCAACCGTCGCCGAATAGTCTCCTTATTGTGATGACGCACGAGCCGGAAGAATACACACGTTTTGTCGTTCCGGGTAAGTTGGAATTTACGTTGGAAACGCCATCCGAAATTGTCGAGAGGTTCACAGGAATGGGCTATGAAAAAATGTTGGTTGTTGGCGGACCGCATGTGGCAACGTCATTCTTCAAGGCAGGCCTCGTCGATGAAATGTGGCTGACGCTCGAACCGAAGATATTCGGTGAAGGTGGGAATTTCGCGGTCGGTGTGGAATTAGATATAGAACTTGCGCTCATCAGCATGGAAAAAGTGAACGAACGCGGGACATTGATTCTGAAATATCGCGTTTTGAAATCGTGAGGCGTCCATTCTATAAAATGTCATTGCGAGGAGTCCTGAAAGGACGACGACGCAATCCGTTGGGTCTCGTAAGAACACCAAGAGATTGCTTCGTCACCGCTTTGCGGCTCTTCGCAATGACGTTCTTTTTGTCGTTGACAATTTCTTCCTACGCACAGCACCTTCGCCTCTTTGCCTGCGCGATTGCCAACGATAGTGCCGGAGCCTTCCTGGGCGGAAGCTCGAATGGCAGCGGCCTCTATCAATCGGACGACACCGGCAAAACGTGGAAGCATCTCGGCTGGGATAATATTAAATGCTACTCGATGGACGAAGTGCTGTCCTCGAATGGCCGAATTCTTTATGAGGCGACCGGCCTCGGCATTCTCCGCTCCAGTGACTATGGCGAGCATTGGAAGCAACTCACCGACTGGCGCATCTCCGAAGCAATGGACGTCGCCGTCAATCAAAAAACTCCCAATGAAATTTATATTGCTACGGCGCATGGGCCATGGAGGAGTAAAGATGGGGGAAGAATATGGAGTTATTTGCTGGGAATTAATCCACCATATTGCTCCAGAGTAATTTTCGGTTCGGATTCTTCTGGCTTTACTGGATTTGTTTTAGGCGCTGAATCCGGACTATATTGGAGGAACGAAACAGACACAGGATGGCAATTTACAATGGACGGACCGGTTCGCATTCGAGACATTAAAGTGCATATTCGTCCGTTGCGGACAGACGAACAAACTCATAAGCATTATAGGATCGTATGGTGGCTACTTGCGAGCGCAGAAGATGGGCTGTATATTTCGCGAGATGGACTTAGTGGATTTTCTGCTAAGCGCCATAAGTATCGTGACATTCTTGGATCGAAACCGATCTGGTGCGTGTCGGAAAATGACACGGGCAGAATCACAGGCGGCCCGTTCGAATTCAGCCACACGCAGTTTGGAGGTGATTATGAAACGACATCGGTCGATACCCGCGATACGGATGTCGCATCGTGCCTTCAAGTCGCGGGGTACAATATTCTTGGCAGGTTGGGGGAGGGCGTAGAAATTTCGAATCAATTCCACCTTCCTGGCCGCCAAATCTGGACGCTCAAATCGTTCCTCGTCTCGCCATAACGTCTGAACTATGATGTGTGTAATTAATATGATGACCATGATTAGTTTACATCGTCATTGCGAGGAGAAGGAAGCGACCGAAGGGAGCTTCCTTCGACGAAGCAATCCGTTGAAGTGCATTGAAAAACGGAAACGGATTGCTTCGTCGGAATTGCTCCGCTTCGCTGCGCAATTCCTCCTCGCAATGATGGTGGGAGTAAGCGCCTATGCGCAATCGCCCGCCACAAAGTTCGCTTTGCTCGATAGCATTGCGCGCATTCCCGTTCGCCGGGATTTCGCTATCGTTGCGGCGAAGATACACTTAGGAACCGATACCGCGGCAGCTTACCGGCAACTCGATACGCTGCTTTCGCGCGCGTATGGCGATATGTTCTGGATGTATGGCTGCGCAGGACTGTATTATGCGACCGGGGACCGACTTCGCCCCGACTACAAAGTGAAAATCCGCGAGGCATGGAAACATCGGACTCCTTATCGCGGCGATACAGAGAACCATTTCCTGATGTATTACGGCTCGCTGCTGCTAATGTCGCAAGCATGGCCCGATTTACCGGACACCGATTGGTTCATGGGCAAATCGTCGCAAGAAATTTACGCAGAATCGAAAGAATATCTCGATCACTGGATCGACGAGACCGTTCGTTACGGCCAGGAAGAGTGGGATTCGCCGCGCTATGGATATTATTATATTACGCCCCTTGCACTGCTTGCCGAGTACACGAAGGACGCACGTCTCAAGCACCGCTTCGAAATGATGCTCGAATATGAGCTTGCGTCATACGCCGCGGATTATTTGAATGGCAGTTATTGCGGCGCGCACTCCCGCGTTGGCGATGATGCCGCGATCGATCCGCGCAAAGCAGAGATTACCGCGTATGGGAAGTATTTCTTCGAGGATTCCGTATCGCATCTGCTTCCCGATGTTGCCTTCGCAGCGATGACGAATTTCACTTGCCCCAAAATCATCCGCCAGATTGCGACCGATAGGTCGGAAGCGTATGAGCAATTTTCCCTAAAGCGAGGCCGCCAAATGCTTCGCGACATGGATCAGTGGAGCGCGAGCGACAGCAGCCACGATTCCACCTTCCACGCGCCGGTTTATAAATACGATTACATGACGAAAGACTATTGCCTCGGCTCCATGCAGGGCGGCATCGTGCAGCCAATTCAGCAGCAATCGTGGTCGCTTGTCTTCCATTCCGATAAATCGCATAATATCATCACAGGGCTCAATCCTTATGTGAGCGCGACAGAATTAGGAATGTTTTTTCCCGAATATCCCAGCTTCATGCTAGAACGAATCACGGGGACGAAAGCCAGCTATACCAGCGAAGATAAATGGGACGGCGGTTCGCCGTATGAGCGTGTTTATCAGGATAAGAATGTGCTGGTAGCGCTCTACGATTTGCCGGATAGCATGAAATATCGCGAGATGGATTTATTTATTCCAGATAATGCTCACATTTTATGGGAGGAGCAGGTAAGCCTCTTTGACATTCAGCCTGGAACTCATCCTTTTGGAGACTCTCTTCATCATTACGCCCTTCCACACGAGACTATTTTGAAGTTCGATTCTACACTTATTGCAATTCTACCACTAACAAGGTTTGAAACACTTAAAACCAATGGAGGAACGCGCTGGCGCATGTCGGATGAGGGTGGAGATTTCGGATATGTCATCTATTGTTCCATTGATCCGAATGTAACACTCGACAGTTTTATCGCTTTTTTACACCATGTTAGTTACGGTAGGGATCGAGGACAGTTTTTTCTTACGGAGATAGGAACTCCCGAAAGTAATATTGATCCATCGAAGGGAAAACCGTTGGTCAATTTAACTATTGATAGAAAATATAATCTAGGCGATTGGCTCTTCCACTCCCCCTATCTCGAATCGAAAAAAGGGAGCGGCATTTTGACCATGCGCTACAAGGGCGAAACGCGGGTGCTGGATTTTCGGGAATAGATCTGAACAAAAAAAATCAATTTTTAAATCGGACGACCGAAGGGAGTTCGATTTGACAAAGCAATCCGTCATTCAAACACGGATTGCTTCGTCAAATTTTTCTTCCTTCGGTCGAAAAATTTTCCTCGCAATGACTTTCTCATAAGTTTTAGGTAGGGTTTAGAAATGAACGTTATTGCCAAAATAGCTGACTTCCGAGTTCTCGTAACGTAAATAAAATCAATAGGTTAGAGTCAGTGATTCTCTATTCGACTGCCTCATCTGAGTATAAATTGAGTAGTCAAAGTTTGTAACTATCATAGCCTTGGCGGGTTTTCCGGTTGTGCGATTTGGATTACGAAGTTCAATTCAATGATCGATAATCCATTCGCGATTCCATTCACAATCATTTATAAAAACAAATGAAACGACTTGGTACAAAACCTCTCGGCCTTGCGCTCGTGGCAGCCGCGCTCTTTCTGGGCGTCTCTTCGCGAGCGTTTGGCTATGTTATTTCAGCTTATCCCGATAGTTTGTCGATGAGGGCTGCCATTGGGACTTCCACCGATGCTTACATCATAATCTCCGATGGTCGGGACACGACGCAGAACCTTACGAAGGGAACCGTCCACGTATATTTATCGGGCAGCTCGCAATTCACGATGATGACAGACTCCGTCCTGCAATTCGCGGGCGATTCGTACATTCAGGTCCGATACTCGCCGACGGATGCGTACGCGGCGACGGGTGAAGTCCAGATTGTTGGTGATAGCAACACGGTCTACGTACCATTGGTAGGCCGTCCGGTGAGCCACTACGACGCGGAGATTACGCTTTCGAATTACGATAGCGTTCACGCAAACCAGGAAGACTGTCAGATTTTCGGGATCTATAATTCGAACCCCGACACGATCTGGGTCACCCAGGTCATTTTGTCGGACGATCCTCGCCCCGGTACGCAATGGTCGCTCGCTAATATGCCTACGCTTCCAATTCTGATTCCGGGACACGCGAGCTGGAGCATCGGTCAGCTTTGTGCATATATGACGTCCACGGACGATTCTTCACTCACAGGCAGCATCGAGATCGATTACACTTATGATACGGGCACCTATTCTGCAACAGCTCAGCTCTTTGCCGAGCGGTCGCCGCTCAACTCGACATGCGTTACGCCGACCGGCAGTGATTATTTCCCAGCGCCGGAGGGAGGGGGCATGACCCGGACGTTTACGCTGACCAATACAGCCGACTCTTCGGTTTATCTCGATTCCCCTCAAATGGCCGGCGAGGATAGCGCGCAGTTTACTGTCAACTCGCCAGCGTTTCCACTGGTCCTTCCGAAGGATTCGAGTGTGGAACTCAGCATTACGTTTACGGCGCCAAGTCCTTCCACGAAGGATAATTATTATGCGACATTCGAAGCTGCGGTCTACGGCACGAGTCCGGATGGCGTTGCATGCAATCCACTTACCGTCCAACTGTGGGGCAGTGTCGAGATTCCCGTCGTCGATTCGATCACGCTCGATGTTCCTCCAGGTTCGAGCACGCTTAGCATCACGGCGCACACGACGAAATCGCGTCACGCGATTTTTATCCATAATGCTGGTACGGATCGGCTGTTAATCGAAAGCCTTCAGATCGACGATTCTTCGTCCTATGCATACTTTGGGAGAGAGGGAACGGATTACATCGACGCCTACGATTCGCTCGCGCCTGGAGCAACAACTGGGATGAACGGGCCGATCCTTCTCACGCTCGAAGCGCCGGATACAGGGACGTACGATATTAATCTGACGCTGAATTACGTAATCCAGCAGGCGCGTAAGCAGGGGACCGTTCCGACGAGTTCTTCCTATACTTATGCGGTCGTTGCACACCGGCTACCGCCGGTTTCCGCATCGGTTTCCGATCCGGGCGCTCCGGCCACAACGGATTTCACGCTCATGCCGAATCCAGCTCGCGATGAAGTTACGATCGAACTGCCCAATAATGGCACATCGACCGTGGAAATATACGATGTTCTTGGCAACCTCTTGCTTCACCGCGTGGCACAGGGCTCCTTTGTTTGGAATGGCACGTCGAATAACCGTGCCGTCGCCAACGGGACGTACATCGTCTGCGTAGGCCAGGGTAGCCACACAAGTTCGCAACGATTGGTCATCGTTCGATAACGCAGGAAGTGGAAGTGTAGCGCGAATAACTGTTCGCGCTACACCCACTGTTACCGCGAACTTATTTCCCGCCCCCGGCATTTGGCATGATGAATTCATGCTACCTTTCGGGTTGTGTGTTTCGTGGATACGAGAAGTTTTTGCATATCCGGTTCAGCGGATGAGCGATCATCCGATGGGGGTCATCCACGGCGCGGCTTCGGTTTGCGGCCGAGGGATGTTGTTTCCTTTCTGAACCGCTTTGCTCGAACCAATGGAATGTGTCTCCGCGCGCGTTCGCGGGTGATGCAAACTGACACTTTCACCTTCCGCAGCCGCGCCTCTCGAAGCGTAACGTTTTGTTTCATTCTTTTTAGTTAACACCAATGAGGATTTACGTAGGAGGACTGCCGTTTCAAACGGATGACAGTCAATTAGCCCAAATGTTTTCGACCTACGGGGAAGTTGCGAGCGCGAAGGTCATTACCGATCGCGATTCGGGACGGAGCAAAGGCTTCGGATTTGTCGAGATGAACGATAACGAAGCCGCGAAAAAAGCCATCGAAGAGCTGAACCAAGCTGAACTCGGAGGACGGACGATTACCGTCAACGAAGCGCGACCCATGGAGCAGCGTAGCGGTGGCGGAGGTGGCGGTCGCGGCGGCTTTGGCGGCGGAGGCGGTAGTCGCGGCGGCTATGGCGGTGGAGGCGGCGGCGGCCGAGGTGGAGATCGCGGCGGAGACCGTGGTGGAGACCGCGGCGGCAAACGCTGGTAACCCCTGGCTAATGTGTAAAGGAGTAACAAGTAACGAGCGGGATGCTCGTTACTTGTGGTGTTGTATTATGTTACCCCCCCTATAAAACGATTTCGCACGGTTGCGGACGAATGATATTTCAGAGATGAGATCGTTCGCCATTGTCCGGTAGTGATTGCCCACGCCGGCCCCGGTTTCGGAAAAATTCGATGACCGGAGGAAGCATCGAGAGCACGATGACAATGCCGATAATCAAATAAATATAGTCGCCGATATTCTTTACCGAAGCTCCAAGCAACAGCCCTACGAGCATTACGCCGCAGACCCACAGTATTCCTCCCGCGATATTGAACATCGTGAATTTTTTTCCGTCCATTCCCGCCGCGCCGGCAACGACAGGAACGAACGTTCGAATGATCGGGATGAACCGGGCGAGAATAATGGTTTGCCCGCCATGCTTTTCGTAGAAGTGATGGGCGCGCGTCAGGTGCTCGCGTTTGAACAAGCGCGAATTGGGCCGCTGATATAATCGTTCCCCAGCCTTTTTGCCGATATAATAGCCAACACTCTCGCCGACAATAGCGGACACGGTAAGCACCATTGCAAGTGGAATAAATTCGATGGTGACCCGATGCCCGCCAATAAGAATGCCGGCCGTAATGAGGAGTGAGTCCCCGGGTAGAAAGAATCCGGCGAGCAATCCGTTCTCGGCAAAGATAATAATGGCGAGCATGACCATTCCACCCTCGCTGACGAGGTGTTCCAACCCGGCCGGACTGCTAAAGGTATGAAGAAAATCGGTGAAGGCGTGCATGAAACGAGTTTAGTGAGGCTCTACTACGCGAAACCGGGCAAGGGAGTTCAGGGGAAAATAAAAATCAGAACAATCTCATATCTTACGGTCCTGGTTTATTTCAATTTGCGGATCAACGCGTCACGACTCGTACGATATTTGAAGGCGACTTTGCCATTGATAAGGATGACCGGGATTTTGTCCCAATATTTGGTCCATAGCTCGTCGCCCTCGCGAATTTTTACAATATCGAGATCGAACTCGACGTAGTCCTTCGCCGATTCGAGTTCAACGAAGGCATCGTCGCACAGCGAACACCCTTCTTCCTTTGTTATAAATTGAACCTGGGGTCGTGCTTTCATCGGTTTACTATCATGGCGTGGAAACTCGATAGGGAATAGGATGCCCCGCATCCGACGGCATGAAAAAGATCGTGATCGGCTGGTCGTGCGTGAGGTCGTAGCTTACCGTTGTCGAATTAGAATTGCCATCGGTTACTGTAAAAGAATGAGACCCTATTGGCACATCGACCGTGTGGACATCCCGTTGCTTCATGCTGAAGTTTATTCCGCCGAGAGAGAACGTGGCCGTATAATCGGCCGAAGTATTGACGAGGCGAATGCGGCCTTTTGTGGGATCCGCCGGCGAGCAGACGGTATCCTGGAGTATAATGGAATCCATTTCCGGAGTTCCAGTATTGTGCGGAATTTTGTCGATGGCAATGAAGGTGGAACGCTCGTTCGCATAATCGATGCGATAGAAATGAAAGACCGTGTCGGTGTTGGTGTTCGATTTTGAGAACCAAAAGTCGGCATCCTGGTGGTAGATGGGGTTGAGTGGAATGTAGGCGCCGACGGAATCCGGACCAAGATTCAGAACCCCCAGGCCACCTCCCTGTGGAACGCCAGCCCGAGGCTCCGTATCGTATTGGCCTTTGATCAGCAAACTCAAATTTGGATAGCGCGAAGCATTTACTAACCGAACGGCGAAACTTTGAACTTCGAAGCTAATTCCTTCCGCCGATTGCTGACCGTCCTCAAGAACCATTGTTGAGGCCGTGGGATCAGCGCATGTCGGTTGCGTTTCCCCACGTATGACGATCGTCGCAAGGATTCCCGAGGTGGAGTTGGAATAGGGCACACTCAGAATGGCATGGCTAAGAACGGTATCGCCAACGGGCATAATGAGTATTCCTGAAACTTGAGCGGGAAATTGATAATAATCATTTGCGGAAAGCCCCGTGCCGTTATCCCCTCCCTGTGCGGTGGAAATATGGCCGAACCGGATACGAATATCGGGCTTTGCTACACCAGCAATAATCTTTGGCGTGCTGGAAAAATAAACATCCAACGATCCTGTATCTCCAAGAATATCCGGAACGGCATGGACAAAACGTGCGAAGGAAGCCGTCGCGGGACCTCGGAGTACGTCATTTAAGTAAAGGACTCGCGGCATCTGCTCAGGAGAACCGTTAACCTTTCCCAAATAGATTAGACTTTGACGATGATTGTATAATATTCCATCCCACTCCACCACCGCATCGCGAGTTGTGGCATCGACTGCAACTACATGGTGCAATCCGGAGTGAAGTGGCGAACCGTCCGATAAATACGTGTCGCGACCTTTGAAGATATGGTTCGGATTAGAGTTGAAATACTTATTTCCGACATCGTACCAGGCGCTGTCGAACAGTTTGCCATCGATGTAGACGAGGAGTAGACTGGAATTACTGACCGCATTTACAATGCGCACCTGTGCGAGCGATTCCGTCGGAAGGCTGTCGCACGTAGGCTGGCATCCGGCGAGCATCGCCGAAGCAGCGGCAAGCGCAAGGCCAAGAAAAGCTAAAAAAGTAACTATCGGCTTTTGGGTCATCGAAATTAGAATAAAACCTTCAAGTAAGAGAATGCCATGGCATTTCCTTTTCAGAAAACACCCGCAGGAGCCGAATGTTACAGGAATATTTTTTTGGGATGAGATGGATGAGCGGCCATCCGCGTTAGTACCAACCATATCCTCCGTAAGAACTACGCGCGCCGCGCTGGGTTCGTGCCCGTGCCAGCATAGATTTCACGTGAGTTCGTTTTAATAGCGAGGTTTTCGAAATATTATGCCGAGATATTATTTTATCAGCGATGTTCATTTAGGCTACGGCCCGCGTGCGGAAGATAAAATCCGCGAGGGCCGGCTCGTTCGGCTGCTCGATGAAATCTTCGATCAGGCGCAGAACGGAACTCTGGGTGGTGTTTTCATCGTGGGCGATCTTTTCGACTCCTGGTTCGAATTTTCCTCCGTTATTCCACGCCGCCATATTCGCACGATCGCGGGCCTTGCGCGAATCGCGGAACTCGCGCCGATCGAGTATCTTATGGGCAACCATGACTTTGGGCATCGCGATTACTTTGAGAAAGAGCTTTCCATTCCGGTCCATCGTGGAGACATTGAGCGTGTGCTGCTTGGACAGAAATTTTTTATTTCTCACGGAGATGGAAAAGCGGCTAACGACACGGGTTACCTGATTCTGAGAAGTATTCTTCGAAATCCTATATTACAATCGGGTTACCGGCTTCTCCATCCCGATCTCGGCATTCGCTTTGCCGAATGGATATCGGGGCGTTCGCGTGCTTACACAGATGGCCGCGATGCGCTCCGAAAGTCTGACGGACTTCGAGCGTTTGCAGAAGAAAAAATTAGCCTCGGGGAAGCCGATTTCGTCGTGATGGGACATCGGCATACTCCACAGCTCATTACGCTCGATCGAGGCACGTATATTAATCTCGGAGACTGGATTCATAGTTACACCTATGGGGTGTTCGATGAGACAGGGTTTCGAATCGAACACGCAATTGCATCCGTGTAGATGCAAGCTACTGCTTGCATCGTGAGGAAGCGGGAGCTTTCCTCTACCTAAACTTACAGATTATGCCGAAACATTGGTGGTTGGAAAATGGAGAAGAGCATGCGGAAGCCGGCGATGTTCCTCATTCCAAAAAACCGAAGCGAGTGTGGCAATTCAAACGCTGGCAACTCATTTTGGGAAGTATTCTGGCGGCGTTCGTTATTGTTTTTGTGTGGGTTTGGGTTGCCATCTCTCGTGGAATGCCGACGCTCGATCAGCTGGAAAACCCGCATCCCGAACTCGCCACCCAACTTATCAGCGCCGATGGGGAGCGGCTGGATCAATATTACATAAAGAACCGCACCTCGGTCGAATTGAAGGACGTTCCCCGTGATGTGATTGCCGCGCTGATTGCGACCGAGGACCGCAATTTCTATCACCATTGGGGAATCAACCTCTGGGGCATCATTCGCGCGGCCGGGTCCGATTTGGTCACCCTTTCTCCAAAGCAAGGCGCGAGCACGATCACGCAGCAACTGGCTCGCAATCTTTACCTCACGCAGCAAAAGAGCGTGATCCGAAAATTGCGCGAAATGGCCTCCGCCGTTCAAATCGAGCGGATGCATACGAAAAACGAGATCCTCGAAATGTATTTGAACGTCGCCTATTTCGGGCGCGGCGCGTATGGAATCGAAGCGGCCAGCCAGGTCTATTTCGGCAAGGATGTTAGTCAGCTCAGCGTGGATGAAGGAGCTTTTCTTATCGGTTTACTGAAAGGCCCCGAAAATTATGATCCGGACGATAATTACGATCATGCAGTCGCCCGACGGAATATCGTACTCGATAACATGGTCGAGACAAAATACCTTTCGCGCGACGAGGCGGATGCGGACAAATCAAAACCGATCCGTGTCCAGCCGATGAAAGGCTATACTGGGATCGCGCCGCATTTTGTCGAAATGATTCGGCAGGAGCTTGCGCATCGTCCGGAGCTTGCGGGCTATGACCTCTATCGCGATGGGCTGGTTGTTTATACCACGCTGAACGCCACGATGCAGCGTGCAGCAAACCGGGCGGTCGAAGACCATATTTCGGATTATCAAAAAAATGTCGTCGATAAACGGTGGAATTGGTCCTCGCACAAAGGTCTCTTCGATTCGCTCGTAACAAAAGCCATTCATTCGAATGCCGAATACCGTTTTGCAACGCCAGACAATAGGAAACTGATTGCCGGACAACTCCGAACAAACAAAGCCTTTTTAGATAGCGTGAAGCGCGCGGCGACTCTGTTGCAATGTGGTTTTGTATGCCTGGACCAAACAACCGGGCAAATTCTCGCAATGGTCGGAAGCTCTAATTTTAATCAGGCGCGCTATGGGCTGAATCACGTCACTCAAATCGAACGGCAGCCGGGTTCGGCATTTAAGCCGATCGTGTATGCTTCGTGTTTCGAGCGGGGCGCAACGCCAGAGACGATCGTTTCAAACGAGCCGGTTTCGATTCCAGACGGCGATCACATATGGTCGCCCGGTAATTTTGAAGGGGAAGCCGCGGGTGGAGTTCGCACGATTCGCGCCGCGCTGCAATATTCTATAAATTTGTGCGCGGTTCATGCTATCCTCGAAATCACATCGGCGCAGGACGTCGTCAAGATGGCGCACCGGCTTGGCATTCGCTCCAATGTTCCGGCGTATCCCTCGATTGCGCTCGGCACGGCCGAAGTGAGTCCACTCGAACTGACGAGCGCCTATAGCACCTTTGCGAACGAAGGCGTTCGCGCGACGCCCTATGCCGTCGTGCGTGTCGAAGACCGAAATGGCAAAGTCCTTTACCGCGCCCATCCCGAATTCGATAACGTGCTGGAGCCGCGCATCTGCCACATGATGACCTCCGCATTGAGCGATGTCGTCAATGCCGGCACCGCAGTCCGCATTCGTTCTCTTGGGTTCCATTTTCCGGCCGCAGGAAAGACCGGAACGACACAGAATTTTTCGGATGCCTGGTTCATCGGCTATACGCCGCATTTCACGGCAGGCGTATGGGTCGGTTTTGACGACAAACGTATTTGCTTCACTGGGGCCGATGGTCAGGGCGGGCGTGCCGCCGCTCCAATCTGGGGATTATTTATGAAGGCGGTGTATGAGGAACTGCGTCCGCAAATGGAATACTTCACAACCAGCTATTCGAACGTCGCTTCCCCGCAGTTTCCCGGGCAATCCAATACTGCGGATTCGAACAGCATCGATACCGATCGTCCGAACATCGAGCTAAACCCGCTGCCGAATGCTCCCGACCGTCAGCTATCACCCGGCGCGCCATTGCCGGGCCAACCGTTGCCAACTCCGAAAGGACCGATCGGCGAGTCCGAAGATACTACTCCGGCGGAAGATATTCGTTCGATTGGCCAGGCGCAGGCGAGGCCAACCACACGAGGCAATGCGGCGCTTTCGGAGGATACATCCAGCGAACGGCTGCTGCGATTCATTCACAAGGATGCCGATAGCTTATCCGCGAAAGGGAAGAAGGAACGGTAAAAGCTATTGAATAATAAGCAATTTTACAACGAAATGTTGTTCTCCCTGAAGTTTGATAATGTAGGCGCCAGCAGGCAGCTTTTTACGCGATACCATTAGAGATCCCTCGCTGCCTGGCAGCTTCTGATGTTCGACTGGTCTCCCCATGATGTCTTCGATAACCAAGCTCGAATAAGGCTCTGCGCTCTTATACAGTACCGTAAAAGATAGCGTGGCTGGATTCGGGAATAGCGAAATCGACATCGAGGTATCGTCGGGAGGCAATGGCGCACCCAAAGTTTCGCAGTTCTCAGGACAATAGAGCTTACAGAAGTAGCATATATCGACATCCTGAAGTCCTTTTTCAGGACATCCACCTTCGTCAGAGGAATTTTCTCCCCACATGACACCTTGCGAGTAATTCTTACCAGCCCCCCCTCGGATCGTCATAAAGGTCCTGGAGGCCAAAAGCATGCCCAATCTCATGTAGCATTACCTCACAAATCGGAACAGCGATCTGGGGCGGGAGAATTGTGCATTGTTGTGGGCATGTTGTAAAAACATAGCGGCTATTAAATGTGGATGAGTTATCCAAATAAATTTTTGGATGTTGTAATTCCATATTATCACCAGCTTGGCCGGGATCAGTAACCCCAACATCAATACTGGTAAGATTTCCGTTCTGATCGTCGACAGGATCAAAATCGTTTGCCTGAGCATCCCATTGCATGGAAATACCGTTGGCTCCAGCCGGGATACTGGTTGTTTGTATGATATTGAACAAGCCCGGACAGATACTTTCCCATGCGGCAAAACACTCAGCAATGCAATTATCCAAATCGGACTGTTTCACACAGTTATTATATGACGAGTGATCACTCATCTGCGGAGTCGTATAATAAATTGTAATGGGCGTAGTACCTTGCCATCGCTCCACTGCGTTCCCCGGAGCAAAATCGATGAAGTCTTGGATATTAGTCTCATCGAGCTCATAATAGTCCGGAAGCCCACTCGTCACGTTGATCACTTCGCATTCAAACGGAAGGGCTACTTCTGGACAAGGAGTCTGTGCCATTACTACCCTGGTAACTGATGTTATCAGGAATAAAACAAGGAAAGTGGTTAGAATTCTTTTCATACTAATACAAAGTAATTATGGGTTTTGGATTTTATAAATTGTATTCTTCAAACCTGATTCAAAGGCATCGAGATTGACACTCGTACCCATTCGCCAATGGTTTTTGGGATCCAAGACATTACCGCCCATTACAGGATAAATTCCGCCTTCTCCATCCATTATTGGTCGAACGATGAAGTAACAATTCGTCCCATCATAATCTTCGTAAAGCACGTTGAAGAACATAATATACTCGCTGTCAGAGTGGAGCGCGTCCCATCCGAGTGAATTTCCAGTAAAAACAACAGAATCATTGCTCGGATGGACAAATGAAACGCCTCCTCCTCCTTTGTTCGATGCCGGATCGTACTCGAAATGAAAGCAAGCACCTGTTGGTGTGCTATCATTAATGCCAGACCCGTTGTGTCCGTTTCCTATTCGGTAAAGCCATGAACAATCGCCAGTCAGAATGTGCTGTCCCTTTATGGTATCGAGAATGCTCGCCTCTACACATGCCTGTGGAGTCCCCTTACCGCCAACAATATGACCCAGTGTATCCCAATCTCGAAAAATATTTTTTACTTTTATGTGGAGGATATACGAGGCGGAAGTAAGATACATCATTTGCGTTGTATCACCCTTTGCATGTAGAACACGCCCTATCTTTTCCTCGATATAATTAACCATCGCGGCGGGCTTTCCGGTATAGGATGGGTTGATGAACGGCGCGTCATTGCCATATTCTTCGAATAAGACAGGATCATACGCAGTTATCGCATAGAGATATTTCAGGAAATATTTAAGCGAATCGAAAGAGTGAATCGAATCGAACGCGGCCCATTGTGCACTCGTAATATGAGAACGCATGACGCTATCGAGATATAGGTAACCGAGCAGTGTCGAAAGATTCATGTCGGAATGCAGCGGTGGTGCTTCCGTGAGCGGCGGCACTGCGAGCCGGTAGCATCCTGCTGACGTGGGGCCAGAGGAATCGGGAAACACCGATTGCGCGCGCACGGAAACTGGAATCAGGAACGCGAGAACGATTAGTATTTTCATAGGTTGAAAATTTAATTTAAAAAAATGGCTTGTCTTAATCCACACTTAAAGAGGAGCTTGGCATTCAAAAGTCGGCATGACTCCAAAATAATTTTTTGAAATTCATGCCGAGGGGCAATTTTATTCGTATTTTTGGCTCTGTTCCTTTGCTTGGTTTTCATTGGTCTATAATGCTCTATGGATTACGAAGCCCAACGCTCTTACCTGCTCGGCTCCCTTGACCGAGAGTTTCCGCATGACCCATTTGAATGGATCGAGGATGCCGTTGGTGAGGCGCTCGGTTTTACCGTCGCTCCTGCCGGCCTCTCGGCAGAACAGGAATACTATTACCTTCTTCAAGTCGCGCGGAGACTTCTTTACCGGGAGCACCGATTTCATCAGCGTTTGCCGCTTCTCGATCCCCAAATGGATCCAATGGATAATTGCATTCTCGTCGATCAACTAAATACCGAAGCGCGGGAGTTTATCGAATGGGGCCTATCCCAATTACCGAAACGAGCAGCAAATATTATCCGTCAAAAGCGATTCGATAAAATCCCACTTCGTTTAGTAGCAGGGGAACTTGGGATGAAGACCAAATCGGTCCAGTCGATTTATACTCGCAGTATGAAAGAACTCCGTGAAATATTGAGAACCGAGCTTGACGCGAGGGGGGGGGGGGATAAGTTCCCTTCATTGTTGAGCCGATTCTTCCTTGCATCCTCAATGTTTGAGAGCCCGTGAAACGCACTCACCTTATCATTTCTGGCCGCGTGCAGGGCGTCGGTTTTCGGTACTTCTGCATGGAACAAGCCGAGGGGTTGGGACTAACGGGCTATGCTCGGAATCAAACAGATGGAACGGTGGAAGTCGAAGCGCAAGGTGCGGAAGATAAACTGGAAGAGTTTATCCGTGCTTTACACGAAGGGCCTCGCCTCGCCCAGATAACGGAGATCCAGCGCGAGGACCGGCCGGCTGTTTCACGGGAAACCGAATTTGAAGTGCGGTAAAGGTTAACTGTCTTCCACTTTCACTCGCTCGATCGCCACCCCAATGCCTTCCAGCTTTTGTTGAATGTGTTCGTAACCGCGTTCGACATGGTGGATACCTGTGATGATTGATTCGCCTTCGGCGAGCGAGGCGGCAATGAGGTAGACGAATCCCGCCCGAAGATCGGGAATTACAATCGGGCTGCCTTTTAATTTGGTCGGACCAAGAATAACAACGGAGTGCGGATGGACCAGCGATTTGAACCGGCACGGGTTTCCGCCAAGGCACGATTTGTAAAGCTGAATTTGCGCGCCCATTTTTTGAAGTTCCCGTGTATAGCCAAACCGATTTTCGTACACCGTCTCGTGAACAACGGACATTCCATGCGCCTGCGTCATGAGGAGCACCCACGGCTGCTGCCAATCGGTCATAAAACCTGGATGGACATCGGTTTCGATGGCGAGCGGTTTGAGGCGGTCCTTATAAAAAAATCGAATGCCGCCGCCCACCACGTCGAAATCCGCGCCGGCGCGGCGGATGTTATTTAAGAACGTCATCATCGTGGACTGCATTGCGTTCTCGATAAAAACATCGCCTTTTGTCGCGATGGCGGCGCAGGCGAAAGAGGCGGCTTCGATGCGGTCCGGCATGATGCGCTGGTCCGCGCCTTTCAGGCGGTCGACTCCGTCGATGATGATGCGGCGATTCGTTTCAAGATTGATGATCGCGCCCATCTTTTGGAGATAGCGCATCAGTTCCACGATCTCCGGTTCGACGGCCGCATTCTCGATGATCGTCGTGCCGCGAGCGAGCACGGAGGACATGATAATATTTTCCGTCGCGCCGACGGAGGGGAATGGCAGCGAGAGGGAAGTTCCGGTAAGTTTATCGGCCGTGCAATGGAAATAATTATCGACGAATTCAATTTTCGCTCCCATTTTTTCGAGAGCGTCGATATGATAATTCACCGGTCGTTGCCCGATCTTATCTCCGCCGGGCATGGGGACCGAAGCGGTACCCGTTCGATGCAATAGCGGTCCGATCATCAGAATGGGGATGCGATTGAGGCCCGCGAACCGTTGCGGCACGACCGTCGTCGTGAACGAAGCCGTCTGCATGGTGAGCGTGCCGTTGGCTTCGCCGGACATCGCAATCTCACTGCCGAGCGAGCGGGCAATATCCGCCGTGATATCGACTTCTCCCAGCCGGATGGGCGCATTCGTAAACGTGCTCGCCTGATCGGAGAGCATCGAAGCAACCATCACTTTCGAAATGAGGTTTTTCGTCCCGCTCACGCGAACCGTGCCCGTAAGTGGCTTACCGCCAGTAACTCGAAATGCATCCATGAAGTTAGGTGATTCGGAGGAGTTCAAATAGTGCTTTCCAAATTTATCAAAAACGCACGAAATGCGCTTATCACGATTTGCCGATCTGCGACAGAGGCTGTACCAAGCACTCGCAAGACATTCGATTGGTGTGTTGTCGCTAATTTCAGAAGTCGTGCCGTCGAAGGAATGTTGAGACCTGCAGTCTTCCAGTCGATCAAGGAAACATCGGTCGAAAACTCAGCAGATTTGCTTGAAATACGCGCGACCAGAAGATCGCCATGCGGGTCTTGAGCGAGGACGAAACCAGGACGTCGTTTTTCTGCATTCCGATCAGAGAAAGGGAAATCGACCAAGACCACATCGCCAAACTGGTACGTGGTCATTAGCTAAAGGAGATCATAAGCGGAGTCTCCTTCCGCATCGTCCGCAAAAAAATTTTCGAGCCCTAAACGGATCCAATCCTCTTCGTCGAGAGATTCTCGAATATTATTAAAGGGCGTAACAACAACCGCAACTTTCTCGCCCTTTTGGAAAGGCAGAGAGAGCACGATCTTCCCTTCGTTGTTCACGGTCGCATGGGTACTATAGGTCTGCATATTTTAAGTAACGATGCTCGAATAGAGCAAGTGCCCCAACGTTTGTTTCCGAACAAACGGGAATTTCGGGCGTAAGTGTCGTTCGCACAGGGGCAAATCTACGCTGAACTTATTGCACCGAGATCAATTCCGTACTAGCTTTTTTTGTGATGTCGTAGAGATAAAGCTTAGTATCCATGATATACAGCATCATCGTCTCCTTCGGAGCAATGGCGATGGGGTTCGCGCCCTCAGGGAGTGGGAGCACCGCGCCCGTAGCTGCCTCACGGACCGACCATTTATTTCCTGCATTCACGATCTCATATTTTCCGCCTACGGAGAAGTCGATAGAAGTCATGTCTCCGGTAGCAATATCCTTCCATTCGCCGGAACCGATGGGATGCGAGCGTTCGATCGTCGATTCACCGCTCTTTTGGAGTACGATAAGATTTTGAGTGGTAGGGTCTATAAGTGCTTCGAGGACAGGCGTATTGCTCGGCATGGCGATCGGCTCCCGAGTAGTCGATTCTATATCGTAGAATGAAAGGGCGCCTGTTTCCGGGAATTCGAGAATTAATTTCGTTTGATCGCGCGTCCAACCGAGCGCTTTATAGTCCTTATCGTTGGGAAAAACAATATCGCTGGTATATTGCTGCGTATCGTAGCGATAGACGTCCGTTTTATCACGATTCACCTTATTGCTCGTGTAATAAACGTAGCGGCCATTGTAGGACGCTCCAATAATCTCATTGGTGACGCCCTCGGGACCTGGAGTAAGATCCTGAGGCACGCCCGAGCCATCGTCCGCGATTCGATAAATATGGAAATCCTTCCCATTCTCAGTTGCACGCATGTAAAGGATCTCGGGGCGAGTGAGCAGGTGGAAGAAACGGGCAACACCACGCTCCGTGAATTTCGTAATTTGCACGGGCGGATTTTTCGGCCCTGCGATAATGCCGCCCCATTTATCGGCGATAAGGACGCTCCAGATGTTTTTTACTGGGCCATCGCCGGTCGTATAGAAGACTTTTTTCTCATCGTTAGAAAACTGAGCTTCGGAAGAACCGGCGGTCTTCGAAATGGGCGGCAGCGCATGCCAAAGCTGTGCGCGGGCAGGGGGGATGGTGAAGGATGAATGTAAAAGGATGAAAGTGGCAGTGCAGACAAGAATAGTTTTGCGTTTCATCATTCTACAGTCATCATTCATCATTGGTTAGTGGAACATGCAGGCATCGAGCGATCCCTGGTCCTGGAATTCGAGCATCCGCAGCGTTCCATTGCCGAACGCGAGGAGATAATGGATATCGTCATTGTCCCAGATCCAATAGACCCAATCGTGGTTGCGAGCGCGGTCGCAATGCCCGAGTTTATCCTCGATTTGCTGCGCGATCGTTTCCGCGCGGGGGCGGCCGATCGGCATGTACGAGGACCAATCGACTTTGGTCAGCGTGTGGTCGACGGAATCGATATGGAAAAGCAGATGGCCTTCCAGATCCCAAAATTTCGCGCCCAAACAGACAGAATCGCCCGTGTTAACGTCACTCGGAACGACGGGCCACTTGGATAAACAGGAATCGACTAATGCATCGCGCGCGCCGATCGGAAGCGGCTGTGCTTGCACCGGCCGAATGGCGGCGCTGCTGAGCACAACGCAGATTCCGGCAAGCAATGCCAAACGTTTTGCGACTCTGGGTATCATTTCGAATGGATGAATGGAAACACGCGAGTAACCGGAGACGCGAGACGGAGATAATAGGTTCCGATTGGAAGTGTGGATACGTCGATGCGCAGAGGGGAAGCGTTTTCCAGCGCCGTGCCCGATAAAATATCCACTCCATCGACATTTGCGATAGTATAGGCGATGCGTTCGCCGGGGGTGACTCCCTTGAGGATAAGAATGTTCTGTGCTGGGTTCGGTGAAAGCTGAAAATCTTCTGAAGCTGGCGCCGTGGTTATCGACGAGGAAGGCGTCACGGAGAAAAAGAGGAGGCTCGTATCCGCGACCGCAGGATTGGCCACGTCAAAAGCTCGGACGAGCATATTGCTCGAAGTCGTGTTCGGAATTTTCCATGCATAAAAACCCTGCATCGCTGAAAGTGATCCACTGATCGGCGTCCAGAACGATCCGCCATTCGGCGAATATTCGAGCCGAATGGAGTCCAGATTCGCATAGGTCCATTGCACCGTGATTATTGTATCGGCTGGAAACGTCTCGCTTCCTCGAGGTGAGAGAAGAATGAGCGTCGGGTCCGGCGGCGGCTGAATGCACGAAGCAAGTTCGGCATTCCGGCGCAGCACACTATCGACTTTTGGTGAGAACGTCATCGCGAGTTTATATTGGCTAAAGTCATTGCCGGAAAGCGCATAATTCGCATTTGCGCAATAGCTCATGATCGTGCCCGCGCTTCGGCGTGGTGTAATAGGTAAACCGTAACAAGCATCGCCCAGCTTTAAGCCGAAGGTGGTATCGTCATTCGTATAGCAGGTATCGAGCGGCGGATCCCAGTAACACTGGTGCGAATGGACGAGACTAAAATTATGCCCGATCTCGTGCGCGACGATATACGCATCGTAAGTGAAGGCAAATGTCGGATATTGATGCCCCGTCTGTGGCGAGCTTACGCTATAGGAGGATTGCGGATCGCAGATGGAGTAGTATCCATATCCGCCGCCACCATAGCTGACCGAAGTCATCACATGAGCGAGATTGCGTGGGACGTTCGCATAATGAGCGCGCCAATAAATCGGCACGGTATCCTCGAGCGCATACGCATTGCCCTTCACATTATAGGGATCGCCGTTGGGCCAGAGCTTAATCCAGGTGAGATGCCATGTGATATTAACTTCGTCCTCATAAATCGAACTCGACATGGCAAAGAGTGAAGCGATATACCCGAGAACGGTATTCGTGTCGCCTCCGGCAGCCTGATAGAAGCAGCTATCGGCTTCCACCGCAATATCGGTCTGGAGCAGTTGCGAGTGTGAAACCTCACTGCGCGCGCCAATCTTGCCAGAACGATAATCGCGCAATAGCTCCGCAACCGGTGTAAGCGCATTTGGCTGCGGGATGTCATCCGTTATGCAGTTCAATGCATGAAACGGTCCATACGTAAAGAGACTATTTTCAGGAATGAGGATATGCGCACCGCGCTCATCCGAATTCTTCACGGGACCGAAATCGTACGTGATGTCAGACGCCCGCGTGATCGTAACGAGTAATTTGCCGGCAAACGTTGTAAGAAAAACGCTGGAACCTGGCTCGTTCAACACCGTGCCGCGAAACGCTAAAAACAAAGGGGGAGTGAAGCGCCGCGCTCCGGAGGGCGACCCGATCCAAAACTGCGTCGTCGAGTCGATCGGGGAACGGGAGGGTTTGAGATCGAGCGTAATGAGATCGCCAGCACCGCCGGGAAAATCCGTAATTTCCATAATTCCATTCGCGGAAATAGCTTTATTCAAAGCAAAGCTATCGACAAAGTACGATGCGCCTCTGTTAATGCTGGGAGTCGAAGAGGATTGCGAGCGATGAAGAAAGCTCGAGGCACGAATGATACGTGGGGCCGCTTGACTGGCACTCCACGGAAAGCCGAGAAGAAGAACGAGGAAGATTCGATGGTTCATTATCCTGCTATATCTAAGCTTATGAAGAAACATGATCCTGGGCGATAAGGATTCGGAAAGCCGGATTGTGCTTTTAAATGTTAGTCTTCATCATTCATCATTCATAATTCATCATTCATCATTGCCGAAAGGAACCCTACTCCCCATGCACGAATTCTACGCATCGACAATGAAGAAAGTCTATATTGAAACCTATGGCTGCCAGATGAACGTGGCGGACACGGAAGTCGTGCTTTCCGTGCTGCACAGAGCGGGTTATGAGCCAAGTCTCTCGCTCGAAGGCGCCGATCTCGCGTTTATGAATACCTGCGCCATTCGTGAGAATGCGGAGGAGAAAATATGGAATCGCCTCGGTCATTGGAAAAATTTGAAGAAGCGAAATCCCAAGGTTGTCATTGGCGTGCTCGGCTGCATGGCGGAGCACCTTCGGAAGGACCTCCTGAAGAATTCTGGCAGCATTGTCGATCTTGTCGTCGGGCCGGATGAATACCGAAAGCTGCCAGCATTAGTGGAATCCATTGGTGGTGTGGAGCGACTTGCCAATTCGCCTCATACGCCAGAGATTGCCGTAAAACTTTCCCGCACCGAGACCTACGACGATATTCTTCCCTTTCGGAGCGAGGGCATCAGCGCTTTCATCTCCGTCATGCGGGGGTGCGATAAGTTCTGCACGTTTTGCGTGGTCCCTTATACACGCGGGCGTGAGCGGTCGCGCAGCATTCGGTCCATTGTCGATGAATGCAAGGAATTAGAGCAGCAGGGATTCCGTGAAATTACATTGCTCGGTCAAAATGTCAATTCTTACAAAGACGAAGCAAACGTCGGCGCCGATTTCAGTGATTTATTAGCCGCCTGTGCCCGCGCGGTTCCCAATGTGCGCATTCGCTACACCACCAGCCACCCGCAGGATTTCGACCAAAAGCTAGTCGACACGATGGCCGAGCACGACAACATCTGCAAGTACATTCACTTGCCAATACAATCCGGTTCGGACCGCATCCTTAAGCTGATGAACCGTACTTACACGCGCGCGCACTATATGTCGATCATCGAGATGATCCAGAAAGCCGCCGAACAAATTCACCCTCCTATGCAGCGAAGCGGAATAGGAGGGGGCTGGGGGGTGATTCCCCCGGCTGCGGGTAATGTGGGGTGGTCCCTTTCGACCGACATCATCGTCGGATTCTGCACCGAGACGCTCGAAGACCACGAAATGACGAAGCAGGTGATGCGCGATGTGGAATACGATGGCGCCTACACCTTTAACTACTCCCCGCGCCCGAACACGCGCGCATGGAGCACGCTTGCGGATGATGTTCCTTTAGAAGAAAAAACTCGCCGCTTGCAGGAGATCATCGCCCTGCAAAACGAGATTTCCAAGCGCCGGAATCTTGATGAGATTGGCCGCGAGCACACGGTCCTCGTCGAAGGCCGCTCGAAAAAGAATGCGGACGAATGGAAAGGCCGCACCGACACGAACAAAACGGTCGTCTTCTCGCGCCAGGATGCGGAAGTAGGGGAGTATCGCAACGTAAAGATTATCCGCTCGAATAGTGCGACCCTATTCGGAGAGTTGAGCGATCTCAAAACCCCCGCTTTTTCAAGGCGGGGGCAGGGGGTGGTTGAGCGCGGGGAGGTGCTATACGATCTTTCGCCCCTCGTTATCTCGACCATCGAGCACCGCGAGAGCGTGGGTATGATGGAACTGCCAGTGGTGAACTGGGCCAAATGAACTTAGAATACTCAAGTCATGCACGAGATGCAAACATCGAGCGGGCAATCGATCCCGATTGGGTCGTTCGCACTATCAACAGTCCGATGCGCACAGAAACCGATAAGGAAGACACGAAGCTGCCGCATTTCCTGGCTCGAATTCCCGAAAACGGGAATAGGGTTCTGAGGGTTGTATTGAACGATACTATGACGCCTCCCGCGTTGTTTCCATGTTTTTCGATAGCTCTGTAACTTTCACCCTGCTCGCGTGTTCTTACGGCAATGAGACGCATCCTGCTCGCGCTTCCGTTCTTGGTTCTTGCTTCGGGGGCGTGGGGGCAGCATTGGACCCGAGTTGCGACGCCTTTCGGCGACCCGGACAACTATATTGTTCCTTACTTTCTGAATCCGCAATATGGGTTTATCTTTGATAATGCTTATCCGGATTGGGCAGGCTCCCATCAACAGCCTGAAGCAAGGTTATATAGAACAACGAACGGAGGTAACTCCTGGATGAAAATTAATTTTCTCACGAACTTACCATCGAGAATTTTCCAGATTGTTTTCTTAGACCCTGCACATGGATACTTAACAGCATACACGTACGCTGGAAATTTTGGCAATGTCTATGAAACTGACGATTCCGGTTACAATTGGCATCAGCTTTTTCCATATAATTTTCATGCACTTTCAGTATACACTAGCAAGCATATTCTTTTTGTGACCGCGGATACATCTAATAGCCGAGGATATTATCCTATTCCAACAAACTTTTATTTCACGCACGATGACGGGCTGACTTGGGATTCCATTACTACTGTTCCGTTGCTTCCGAAAAATGCACAACCAACGTTCGGGAACCTGTCTGGAAACAAAGATAGCTTGATCATTACGGTTTGGAGAATTCCAGATTCGCTATATTTAATATACTCAACCAATTTAGGAAACTCCTGGGATTGGGTTAGCCTTGGCCAGTCATCGGAATGGTACAAAGTTGGTGCGTCGGGCGGGGCGCCGGTCTCAGATTTCTTCAGCTTTTCTCATGAGTGCAACGCCCTTCGTCTTCAAAGGGGGTGGCGAGAGGCGCTTGACGATGTATATTCGATCATGTCCTCTTCGCTTCCATTCACGAAATATGACAGCCTCTTACGAGCTGAAACTGGGGGTTGGATAGCCGGAAATGCTTGTGCACAATACATCAGCAGTGCCAGCGATATTTCCTTGGGTAACGGTTTAATGCGCTCGACTACGCAAGGAATTGAGTGGACAGCAATTGGAGGCCCAGATTGTTTCGAGATTGATGACCTTGATTATACGAATATTTCTGTTGTTGGGTATGGTGCGATTGTATATGCGTCAGGGCCAAACGGAGATCTTTGGAAAACAACCGATGGCGGCGATGGCACCCTTAGCGCCACCGCACTTGCCCCACAAATGGCGCTGGCACATGCGGCATTCCCAAGCGGAACCGATACGCTGCAAGTTATGAATTGCGAGCAATCCCAAATGCTGGTAACCAATTTCAACATCGGTTGCTCCTGGGCTACATTCGATAGCGTGACGCTTGCCGGTATCGATCCAAGCGAGTATTCCGTTACCTCTACGCATTATTGCGGTTGCACACATGTGCCAGATACTTCCTTCATTACGCTTGCGCCAAAGCAAATAGGCATTCGATACGTTACCGTGCATTTTCACTACACCGATGACGAATTCAATCACATCGATACAACGCTCTCTGTAACGCTCGATGTACAGTCCGGCGGTGTGGCAGTGCCGATGAGCCTTTCGCTTGGTTCGGGAGCGATGGTTGCACACGCGGGGGATACGATCGAGATTCCGGTTTATCTTTCTTCCGATTCCAGCATCACGCTTTCCGGTATAGCCTCAATCATACTTCCTTTCGCACTGGATACGAATGTACTTAAAGTTCTTTCCTTCGATCCCGCGGTTGCTGGCACTACGATCGGCGGGATAACGTATGGGGAAAGCGCCGGGAGCGTGCCGCTACAGGTTCCGAATTTAACGATTCGTGGAAGAACCTTGATTGGTTCATTGCGCTGCGTCGTCTATCTTGCGGATACTCTCGCGACGAGCGTTTCACTTGCGGGCGCGAGTATCAATGTGACGGGCGTGGGATGCATTGCGCTTTCAACGCAGGAGGGCGCGGTGAATATCGCGATCACCGGCTGCGGAGATTCGACGCTTTTGCATTTTATGCAGGATGGGAAGATTCCACTGGGCATTCGAAGCATTTCTCCCAACCCGACGAGCGGTAGTGTCACAGTCATCTTCGAGAATCCAACTTCCGAGGCGATTTCGTATCGTGTCTTCGATGTACTCGGAATAGTGTGCGCGGAAGGAATGGCTTCGAATAGGGAATTGATGCTCGATGTTCGCTCACTTCCGGCAGGCTTGTACTATCTCCGCGCAAGCTGCGGAAGAGGGGCTGTCGCGTCGGGGCGATTTATCGTTGAACGATAAGAATACAAATGATGAATATAGAATGTTGAATCTTCGTTTAACAAAATATTCATCATTCAACATTCATCATTCATCATTGCCCAAAATCCAACTCCTCATCCTCCCCGGCCTGGGCGGGGATCATCGGATGGCACATTCGCAGCTTTCGCTGCCCTATGAGTCTATCACGCCGGATTACATCCCCTTCGAGAAAGGGGAATCGCTCGTTGATTATTCCTACCGCTTTTACGCTCATATCCTGAATGTGCATACGATCGACCTCGACCGCCCATTTTTTATCGCGGGCTATTCGCTTGGCTCGGCCATAGGGCAGGAGCTGGCGAAATATCTGCCTGTGCGCGGCCTTATTCTAATCGGCGGCCCGATGAGTGGAAGAGATATACGTCTTATTCCGTGGCTCTTCGGAAAATATTTCTGCTGGTGGCTTCCCTTGTGGGTCTATCGCGCGGCGGAAATGTTTGTCGCGCCGGTGATGCGCATTGTTTCCGGCATCTCGGAACATGAGATCAAGCTCGCGGGCGTCATGTATCATGAATTGGCGCGCGGTCTGTTTCGCGAAGGCTATCGAGCGTTAGTGGAATGGAAAGGGTGCGATGTGCAAGTCCCATTCATTCGCATTCATGGCGAGTCCGATCAAATCATAAAATGCCCCAAGCCCGGAGAGCATGTGATTATTATTCCTCGCACCAAACATCTCGTTGGACAAGCTCGGCCGGGACCGGTGAATGCAGCTATGGAGAAATTTATCCTCCATGTAATGACCGGAAACGATTAAAAATTGGTCATGGAAGGATACGAAAACATTGATAGGACGCGGCCAGAGTGCGCGGCGTTTCGTGAAGGACTTGATACTAATGCATGAGCCTTACATTTCCACATGATTAAGTGCGATAATAAAGGGCAAATAATTGATTGCAAGAATTTATGCCATTCTGTGTCGATAATTCGGTGCATATCTCAAGAATTACGAACAGCCATGTTTGCAACTGAAGGAGAACAAGTGGATAACATAGGAAACCGCTATATTTGCGCGAATTAGCGGGAATGCCAAAGAGATTAGTTCACACCCGCTTTAGTGCCCCATAAGGTTCCAAGCGCGGCAATTTGTTGGATAATGAGTGGACAACTTGCATTTTCGCTCATTAATGACGCTTCGCTTTTTGCCAATAAAAGGGCCAAAAAGGACAGCGCTGCGGTTCTATTTGACGTAGTTGATTCTCACGACTTCCGATGCTGAACTGCCTTGATTGACACGGATAATATACTCGCCGCTTGACAAGGGCGGTATCGAAAGCTGCAACTCGTTCGTCCCTTCCTGCAACATACCGAGATCAAGCGTTCCTTTTTGGGCGCCTGTTAAGTCGTAAATGACTCCGTTGGCTTGGCCGGCCCGATCCGTCAGAATTTCCAGATGGAGAGAGCCGGAGCTATGGAGCGGATTCGGCCAGGCGTTCGTCACCGCAAGGCCTGCGCGGTCATCCAGCTCACCCGCCACATTGCTTTGGGGTCGGACAATCATCACAAACCGGTAGTTGCCCGAATCGGCGGGATTGCTTGTTAAGGGATGGACGCTAAGATGAATCACGGCAGAATCTTCTTTCGTGACCGTCGGTGCATTTAGAGTAAATTTAATGCGCTGTCGGTAGGTCGAATCGAAGGCCTTTGAAAAGTTTGCGATCAGGCTGTCCCCGGAAGCGCAGACATCTTCATAATCCCCAAAACCGGTACTGGGGTTTTGGCGGTCGCAAAACGTGAGGCTCCAGCCGGCCGGGACTGAATCTTGAATCGAGAGGGAATAAGAGAGTGGTTTACCTGCATGATTCTCCAAAAAGTTAGAGAGCGACCATACTCCAGGCCCCTCATACGATCGGCTATTTACCGTTGTGACGGGCCACTGAAAGACGAGAGGTGGGTTGGGCGGTACATAACTCGCATAAAAAGGTAAAAGCATGGTGTCGGAAGTAGCGCTGCCGATGACGCCGAGGCGAAGCCAAACAACGGAGCTATCTGGCGCATCACTCAGTGCCGGCGTTAGGTCGAGCGAGAGCACGGCAATGGAATCGGGCGGGACGGTCGCTAATTCACTGTCATCTGCATCGGAATAGCAAGTTGGGCCCCAGCATACGCTCGATTTCCAGCCCGCGGGCAATTGTTGATTCCGGCTAAAGTAAATCGCGAGCGTGTCGGGGGATGAGTTGTGGACATTCACTACGAAGGCATGCTCCACGCCGTCACTGACGTTCTGCCAGTTGGTATCGCGGGTAATGCTAAAGTCGAGCCCCGCAGTATGCATCGTCGTGTGTGGCAGCGGGCGCGGAAGGCCCATGGGCCACACGTATAACTCACCGGCATTGGCAATACGAGGCTCAGCGCTTTGCGATTGCGCCAGCAAATTCGAAGCGAGCAGGAGGCCGGCAAATAGAAAGAAGAGAATACGCGCGATCTTCATTTTAAAATTTTTTCAATGCGGACGAAGCCTTTGATAAAGATGGCAATGGGGGTTAATAAAAAGTCAGCATTGGGGTAATAGGTTCTTTCTATTTATTGGGCTGATGACCCACTTTATGCACTTCATTACCCACTCTATTTTTATGTTCAAAAAACTTAGTAGTGACTCAATTTGATTTTTACCTTCGTAATGTTTGAATGTCATTCCCGCGAATGCGGGAATCCAGTATTCAAGAACGCCAGAATGTGAATATTTAACGAAGCCTGGATTCCCGCAAGCATCGCCGACGATGCTTTTCGCGGGAATGACACGTAACACTTTGAGAATTAATCCAAATTGAGTCACTACTAAAAACAAGCAACAAATAAAAACCCCCGGGTCGGGCCGGGGATTAAAAACTGCCACATCGAATGGAACTAAAAAATCATACCGCTACAGCCGCATGCCCATTCTTCGCGTAGGTATGCGAAACAGCTTTCTTGAATTCTTCGACGAGATCGAGCTTCTCCCACGAGAATTCATCGCGGCCAAAGTGGCCATAGGCCGCAGTAGCCTGGTAGATTGGACGCTTGAGGTCCAGGCGCGTGATAATTCCGCGCGGCGTGAGATCGACGGTGCGCTTAATGAGGTCGGCAAGCTCGGCGTCCGGAAGCTTTCCGGTTCCCAGCGTATCGACGTTTATCGAAACCGGCTCGGCCACGCCGATCGCATAGGCAAGTTGCACGGTGCATTCATGCGCGAGCCCTGCCGCGACAATATTTTTCGCAACGTGTCGCGCCGCATACGCCGCCGAGCGATCGACTTTCGATGGATCTTTTCCGGAAAACGCTCCGCCGCCGTGGGGTGCGCGGCCGCCGTAAGTATCGACAATAATTTTGCGTCCGGTGAGTCCGGTATCGCCATGCGGTCCGCCAATTTCGAAATTCCCCGTCGGGTTGACGTGCACGATCATATCCTTATCGCGCATGGATGCGGGAATCACATGATTAATCACGTGCTCGATAACATCGGAGCGAATTTGCGCTTGCGTTACATTTGGGTCGTGTTGTGTGGATACAACAACAGTATGCACGCGGACGGGCGTGCGGCCTTCATATTCAACCGTAACCTGACTCTTCGCATCGGGGCGAAGGTAGGGCATGAGGTCCGGCTTGTTCTTACGCGCCCAGGCGAGGGCCCGAACGAGCAAGTGTGCATAGTGCAGCGCGGCCGGCATGTATTCCGGCGTTTCGTCGGTTGCATAGCCGAACATCATTCCCTGATCGCCCGCGCCGCCCGTATCGACGCCCATGGCAATGTCCGGGGACTGGGAATGAATTGAGGTAAGCACTCCGCACGAGGCATAATCGAAGCGGTATTCGGCCTTCGTATAACCAATGCGCCGGATCACTTCGCGAGCAACTTCCTCGACATTCACATAAGCGTTCGTGGTCACTTCTCCGCCGACGACGACGAGGCCGGTCGTGACAAATGTTTCACAGGCGACGCGAGAGTTAGGGTCCTGCGCGAGGATCGCGTCCAAGACGGCATCGGAAATTTGATCGGCTACTTTATCGGGGTGGCCTTCGGAAACGGATTCGGAAGTAAAAAGATATGACATCGGGCGGTTACGAATTTGTTAAATGAATAAAAAGTCTGGGCATGATCCAGGCATCAAAAGCACAACCGCAAATGGCAAAACTCGGTTCGTTTTGCCAAAAGAGATTTCCAATTGGGAAGGAAGTTAGTGCGTAACCATTACCGGCCGGACTACCGTGCCCTCGGCGGAGCGAAGGACGCAGAAATATACTCCGGAGGCAAGCGAACGCGTGGAAATTCCAATGTGCTGGGTTCCCGAGACTATTTCGCTATGGAAAATATTTTGCACGGTCCTGCCGGCGGCATCGCACATCGTTATCGTGGCCGAAGAAGGCTGTGCTGCCGTGATGGCAAGATCGATTCCCTCCGGAACCGATGCCGCCACGAGCGATAGGCCCGATGGCTGCGGATTGGTTGAAGAGACGAGCGCGGAAACGGCCGTCGGATATTTGAGGGCACGATAGGTAAGCAACTGGTATTGGCTCGATAAATCGAAGGCCACCTGACCATCGGGGGTAACTTCGGTCGCTATCGTTTGAAAATTGAGTCCCCAACCGATGAAGGTATTGCCATTCGGAAGCCGCTGAACGGAACCCATCGCTTGAGAATAAACTGCGGGAGTGTGATAAAACTGCCACACGCGCGTTGCGGTAAAGTTCGTTTCGTCCATCGCGTATTCGACGGCACGGCTCTGGCCATCCGGATGGAAGTTGCCATTATCGAACATCAGCATATGTCCATTCGGGAGCCATCGCGCATAATGCTGGCAACTGAATCCGAGCGAGTCATTGACAAGCGTATATTGGTTATGCAGTCCGCCGAATCGCCAAATAATATCGCCCGTAGCGCCGTTGATTTTCGTGATTTCGCTCAGTGAGCGATTGGAAAGAAGATAGTTACCATTGGAATCGATGTCGATCGAATTGGCGTGTTGGAAATCCAGAGCCTGTCCCGCAACGTAGAATGCCACACCATCGAGAATGTCATAATGGTCGACCCCTCTCCATTCGAAGATAAGATTGCCCGCTGCGTCGAACCTTTGAATTACCCCGCCATCAACGGGCAGACTGCCGGGCACACCTGGGACGATATCCGATAACGGAATGGTGGAATGGGTAATCCCGAGTAGAGTATAGCTGCCGTCCTTAAAGATTCGCAATTCGTGTTCATCGGTCGGATACCCATTCGCCGTTCGGAAGGTATCGATGGTTCGCAGATTGGAATCGAGGCCATAGTAAACGCTGTCGGAAGTGCTGTAGTAAGTCCTCTCGCCATTCTCCTGCAATTCAAAGTCGAAACTGTTATTCCTAAATGCAGAGTTCGTAAGTTTTGCGTCCTGATTGAGGACAAGCAGGTGACTGCCGGCTTGAGGGAGCGGCGACCCTGGCGCGATATAGATATTGCCCGGAGTCGGACTAGAGTATGAACCTACATTAAATACCTCGATCCAGGGGACCGAATCACCGGGCGGCGGCGGAGGCGGCGGCGGTGGTGGCGGAATAGTGTCGAGAGCGTTTTCGACACTCAGTTTTCCATTTCTATGGGAAGAAACAGTCCATGGATCGATTTGAACTGTTATGAACGAGAATGTATCGCGAATGAGGATTCCTTCCGAAAGGGTGGCCGATAGCTCCACCCGAACCGATTCATTGAGATCGAATGGTACAGCGGGCGCGAAAATGATCGTCCCATGATCGAGTGAAATATGGACCCGTCCCTCATGGTTACCGGAATGAGAACCCGTCACTTTAAAAGCGCTACTTGGCACGTCTGAAGGAAAGGCACCGGCAGTCGTAATACCGATTTGGGTGCGCGGAGAAACCTCAAGCGCACCCGCGAGGGGATAATGGCGCAAAACGCCGGATGCAGGCTCGTGGCCGGCCTTCGCATGAAGGAGTGGCGTTGAAACCGCAAAAAACAGAAGAAAAAACGACCTGCGAACGAGAGTTTGAAAGAGCATCGGGGAAAAAGATAAAATATCTAGTTCTACGAAGACCAAAGAACAGCATGAGTATAACCCCCCAAAATGGCGGGCATAACAAAGAAAAAGATTCGAAAGAAAAGATTCGAGAAAGGGACCCGGATATTTAGTGATAACTCACCGATATTTTCCCCGCTCCGCTCGAAAGATGGAGGGTAAGAATGGGGGCTGTCGAATGGTCGAAACCAGGGCTTGTGGCATATCCATCCCGCTCTTTGGCGAGACCGGAGAAGGAAAACGAACTAAGAAGGCCATCATCATAGAATACTTGCACGCGGCATGAAGTCGGAGGAATGGAGAGGCTGCACATACCAAGACCGATTTCAACGATAGCATCGAGATTGTGCGTCAGCCGCCCCTCAAAGCCAAGATGGTAACTTCCGACCGCGCCATGAAATGTAAAATGGTCCGCATTCAAATTCGATATTCCGAGGAATGTACATGGCCCAATTCCAGCGCGGACCGAGCAAAAGTGTAACACCTGCGGATTCGGCTCGCGACTATAAATAAAGGCCTGAGAAGCGCCGGTCTCAATCGACGCACTGGTAATCGAAAGCCCGCTCAGATCGAGTTTGGATTGGCCAAATCCAAGATCGGAAGAAAAGACAATGGGTAGATTTTTCGTCAGGTAAATGCGTGTACCAGGCGAGGACGCAACCTCTACTTTGTTACCCGCGTCTGTAGAAATGATGTGAAATTTCGCACTCCGGGGAGGCGCAAGACCGAAACTACTCTCGAGAGGATTGCTCCCACGCATGGGCCGTGGGTCGTCCGACATTGAAGATCGGTCCGCCAACATATAGGATGGACCCGCGTTGGAAAACTGCATGGCACGCGGCATTGAAAAGAAAAAAAAACGAGAGGGGCGCATCGGTATGCCCATGTCGGACTCCGGGGCCGTTGAAGACGCGAGGGAAAAATCGGAATTCGTATGCCACATTGCGATCGGTGGCGTGCTTTTCATGCCTTCATCGGTGCCAATTCCAATCCGAAGCACGCCGACGGAGCCATTTCGAATGCCATAGCTCCATTGAGCATTGTGAGCGTCCGAATCTTCCGCTAAGGTTTCGATCGCCGCAACATCATTAGGATCGCTTCCGGGCCGAAGATCGACCGAGCCATACGGCGCATCGAGTTGAAAGACGAGGGTTTGCTCCGATCCATGACGGGTAATGTGTTCGGTGAAATACCGTTCGAGAGCAGCGGCGATCCCGGCGAGAAGTCCAAGCCCCAGAATCGAAAGGGCCGCCGAACGAAGATAGGGACGTAAAATCCTGCCTCGCGCATTGCGGCGAGGGTGCGGTCCATAAGTCGGCTCCTGAAGGTCCGGCGTCACAAGGGCTTCTTGTTAAAATGCACTTTGGATATACCTCCATGCTCAAAGAACCAAGCATGAAGATCAAAATTGGCTGGAAAATGCAGCCACTTCGGTTACGTGAGCCGTTAGGGGGATGTTTCGCAATGGAAGATGAAGTTGCCCAAAAACAATCGGAGTTTGAGCGGGAAGGAGATAGGACCTTACAAAACCATTTGTGCAAGTGGGAGTGCCACGGCGTATAATGCCCATTGCAATATCATCAATAGAAAACAAATCGTCACAACAAAACTTACTTTTTTTAGTGGTGGAATGGCTAAGGCATCGCCCGCGTATTTCCACAATAAGTAGATACTATAGATTGAACCGCTCAGTATTCCGAACCAGCCAAAAATCATCCCAACCCATGCGGGGGTCAGCGCGAAGACATAGAGTTTCAGTGCATTTAAGGAATCCCGCGTTCCTCGAAAGGATGGGGCGAGTTCCGCGATCAATGGAGGAAGGACAAAGAGACATGCCAGGTTCAATGCAAATCGAAAAAAAATGGCCACACTCCAATAAAGCGGCCCGTAGGATGAATGCGAAGATGGAACTCGGTTCAATGCGTAAACAAAGATCCAAAGAAGAAGCAACGCATGGGATATTACGATACATGTTATGCCATACCGCTGAAGATTTATCCGGGCCGTTTCTTCTTCCTCCATCCGAACCCACTCGTTTTCGGGATGGACAATAATAGCGAGGGCGGTACGAAGTCGGCTGATTGAATTTTCCATTTGAATGGAAGAGTTGCTTACTCTTTCTTTGCCGCTGGAGCATTATTGGCTCCCAGGGTTGAGGGATCGGAGGCTTGACGCCAGTTTACAACAAAATTTTGGTCGATGGTAAGTGGCTTCTCCGTATTGGGCAGTTGGATGAGTGTGTCGATCGACTGGACGAACGTCCCCTCGATATGGACCCAATATTTGGTTGCTGGCTTTAGGACTAAAAGGTAGCGCCCCGATTCGGAATTGGCACGCCCCGCGGTAATTTCCTGAATACCGCAAGTGGTAATTTCTCCGGAAGTATCGTTATCGTCCGACTCACCGGCCTGATGAATGGAAAGCCGAACCGTCGCAGGTTTTTGATCGGCCGTAAGAACACAGCCCTTCATTACGACGACCGGGCGCGAAAATTGTGCGTGTGCGGCGGAGGAGACGAGCAGTGCGAAACCGCACGCAAGCAGAAAAATGGAGAAATTGCTAAAGGGGTTTTTCATGGATTGACGAGACTTGATTCGATGAAGGAACGTTAACCCCAAGCGGGCACTCGGAGTTCGCTGGAAATCAAAGTCGAGTAGGAAGGCAGTTACTTCGTATTATTCTTTACTATATTTTTGTTCAGACCTTAGCACTTAGTACTTTGAGAACATGAAAGCAATCATCATGGCGGGCGGATTTGGGACACGGCTGAGGCCGCTCACGATGAATTTGCCCAAACCGATGGTCCCGATGATGAATCGGCCCATGATGGAGCACATCGTCCGGCTACTGATAAAGCATGGGATGACCGAACTCACCTCGTTGCTCTA
>Ga0207664_10000100_pt1 | contig 79571 bp, 54 predicted proteins | sample LARL83metaG_FD_184349 | JGI IMG/M metagenome (GOLD analysis project Ga0207664, IMG submission 184349) | Corn, switchgrass and miscanthus rhizosphere microbial communities from Kellogg Biological Station, Michigan, USA - LAR L8-3 metaG... | ecosystem: Host-associated > Plants > Roots >...
GGGCAAACACGCGTTTCTGCGTATCTCGCGGCGAATGATCGTAGTAGTAGTCGAGCCCAATCTCTCCCCAGGCAATCACCTTGGGATGCCGCGCCAGTTGTTCCATGGTCTGATACGCAGCGTCGTCGGCGAGCCGGGCTTCGTGCGGATGAATTCCGATCGTCGCGTACATGAAAGGATACTTCTCGGCCAGTTGAATCCCTGCGTCGAGCGTCGGCGGACCATCTCCGTTGCCGATGGCGACCATGGTTTGCACCCCGGCTTCCCGCGCGCGAGCGATCACCTGCTCGCGATCAGAGTCGAACTGCTTGCCATCGAGATGTGCGTGAGAATCGACGAACATAGGAATTCGGGCGTCCGGCTTCCGGCGACCGGCCTCAGGCTGCGGGCCGCAGGGGCAGACGCCTGACGGCGAACGCCCGACGCCAGCCTTATTTCAGCCGCGCTCCGACCGGCACATCTTCTAGAAAGCTTGCCAGCACCGGCTTCCCGCCTTCGAGCGATGCGGCCACAATCATTCCATTTGACTCGAGCCCGCGCAGTTTGCGTGGAGCCAGGTTGGCCACGATTACCACCTTGCGGCCAACGAGTGTCTCGGGCGCATACGCCTCGGCAATCCCCGCGAGAACCTGCCGCACTTCGGTGCCGATATCGATTTCCAGCCGCAAGAGTTTGTCGGCCTTGGGCACGCGCTCGGCAACTTTGACCATGCCCACGCGCAATTCGATTTTGGCAAAGTCGTCGATCGTAATCTTTCCGCCATCGGTCGCCGAAACGACTGCAGGTGCTGTCGCGATTGGCTGCGGCGTGGCGGCCGGCGGTGCTGCGACCTTGACCTCTTCGACTGCCGGACCTCTTTGCTGATCTTCCATCTGTTGCATCCTTTCAATCGCGCTCTTGTCGGCACGCGGAAACACCGGGCTCACTTCGCCGAGCTTCGTTCCGAACGGCAACTGTCCCCAGGCCAAATCCGATAGCGCAAGTTTCTTGATGTCGCCCAAGCCCATCTGAGCCCAGATCTTGGCCGTGGCGTCGGGCATGACTGGATATGCCAGGGCCGTTGCAATTCGTAGTGCCTCAGCCGAGGTATAGAGTACCGTAGCCAGCCGAGCCCGGCTCTCATCATCCTGCTTTTCGCCGAGTGTCCAAGGCTCGTTCTCGACAATATATTTGTCCACGGCGGCGATCAATCCCCACGCAATTTCAAGCGCGCGGGAAAAATGAAACTGATCGAACAGCACTCCGAATTCCCGGATCGCAGTGCGCGCCGTCTCCGCAATCGAGCCATCGCCAGCCGTCTTCGACGCTCCCGGCGACGGATACGGCACCTCGCCCTTGAAATAGCGATTGATCATCGTCAGAGTCCGGCTTGCGAGATTGCCGAGGCCGTTCGCCAAGTCGGAGTTGTAGCGCTGCACCAGCGCATCAAACGAGAACGATCCGTCCTGCCCGAACACAACTTCGCGCAGCAGGAAGTACCGCAGCGCGTCGGCACCCAGTACGTCGAGAATTGTCTCCGTGCGCACAATGTTGCCGCGCGACTTCGACATCTTGCTTTCTTCGAATAGCAGCCAGCCGTGCGCCACGATGGCCTTGGGCAAGGGTAGCCCTGCCGCCAGCAGAAATGCCGGCCAGTAGACGCAGTGGAAGCGCACAATCTCTTTGCCGATCATGTGCACGTCGGCCGGCCAGTATTTCTTGAACGCCTCTTGCGCACCCGCGTGCGAAGATCCGTATCCGATGGCCGTGATGTAGTTGGCCAGCGCGTCAAGCCACACATAAATCACATGCTTCGGGTCGTCGGGCACAGGAATGCCCCAGGAAAACGTGGAGCGGCTGATTGACAGGTCTCGCAGCCCTGATTTCACAAACGAAATCACTTCATTGCGCCGCGTCTCAGGACGCACGAAATCGGGATTCGCATACAACTCGAGCAGTTTGTCCTGAAATGCCGAGAGCTTGAAGAAATAATTCTCTTCGTGCACCGTCTCTGTGACTCTGCCGCAAGTCGGACACAGATCGCCGGGTTGGGCACCGTCCACATAGAGTTCATCCGACACGCAGTACTGCCCCGTGTACGTGCCTTTGTAGATGAACCCGTTGTGACGGATTTTCCGGAACAGTTGCTGCACACGCTTGGTGTGACGTTCTTCGGTCGTGCGGATGAAGTCGTCGTTCGATATTCCCATCCGCTTCCAGAGACTGCGGAACTCGGCAGAAATCTCATCGGCGTACTGCTGCGGAGTCTTACCCGCTGCCTCCGCGGCGCGCTCGATCTTCTGCCCATGCTCATCGGTGCCAGTGAGGAAGAAAGTATCCGCGCCGAGCAGTCGCTGTCGCCGCGCAATCGTATCGCACGCGAGGGTCGTATAGGCGTGGCCGATGTGCGGGCGCGCATTTACGTAGTAAATCGGAGTTGTAATGTAAAACTTCTTGGTCATGCGGATATCGTCTTCATCATGGGTTTTTGCGCGAAAATGTAGGCTCGGCGGCTTTGGTACTCAACTTTGGGGTGCGTATGGCTCTCGTTCAATAATCTCCTCGATCACGAATCCGGCCGAGCATAAACAATCCGTCACCAGTTCGGTGCGAAAGAAATAAAAGTCCAGGCAAACTTTGCAGCCCCATAAATCGTCTTGATGCACGATCTCTTTCCCGATGTGGAAGCTCAGCAGCAGCAAGCCGCGCGGCTGTAGAACCCTGTACATCTCTCGCATCGCCGGTACCAGGTCGTCCGGCGGAAGGTTGACGATGGCATAGAAGGCCGTGATTCCTGCCCATGTCCCATCCGCCACATCGAGTGACAGCATGTTTCCTTGCGCGAATTCGATGCCGGGATTCAACTGCCGGGTTCGTTTCACCATACCGGGGGACAAATCTACTCCACAGGCCGCTACTCCGTGGTCGTGCAAATAACGCGCAACCTGTCCCGGTCCGCAACCGATATCGCACGTCAGGCCCGCGTTTTTTACGCGATCCGCAAACCGGTCGAGCAACTGCCGGTCGAGTGGCTTGTGCCGCAATTCGTCATAGATATGTCGCGCATACTCGTCGGCCGCGCTGTCATAACTCGACTGAACCTCTCCTGTCTTCTGCTCTGCCATCACCTGGTTCTGGAAGGCCTCTGAAATCTCGCTCTGAATGCTCAACGCCCGCCGTTCGTGTACGCCCGCGCCGCTTCTTGCATCACGGTCTTGAGCGGCACGTGATGTTCGGCCGCGATCCGGCGGCAGTCTTCATATTCGGGTGCGTAATTGGTGACGGTTCCGTTCATGCTCGCGATCTTGATTCGCACCTCGCCCCATTGCGTGCTCACATTCTCCCAGCGCCGTGCGAGCGTTTGCCGCACCTCGTCGCGTCGACGCACGCCGAGGGTCGTGGTCTCGGTGAAGATCAGTTGCGTCAGCTTGCTCGCGTCTTCCGGCTTACACAGCACCGTCAGCAAAGTGCCCGGGCGATTCTTCTTCATCTGCACTGGCAGGCCGAACGCGTCGAGCGCGCCCTCCTCGAACAGACGATCCATCACGTATCCGAACACCTGCGGATTCAGGTCGTCGAGATTCGCTTCCAGTACGGTCACCATCTCCGACGCGGTTTTCGCCGCCAACGTGGAAGCAGCCTCACCCACCGTCAACCGCACCACATTTGGATGCCCGGGAAAATCCCGCGATCCAGCGCCATAGCCGGATTTCTCAACTTTCATTGCTGGAAACGCGGCGAATCTTCGTGCCAGCGTTTTCACGATAGCGGCGCCGGTAGGCGTGACCAACTCCGCCTGCACACCCGACGAGTAGACGGGAGCGTCCGCGAGCAATTCGACGGTCGCCGGAGCCGGCACGGGGAACGTTCCGTGCGCGCATTTCACAGTTCCGCCGCCGACATTTAAAGGAGAACACACAATCTCTTCCACTCCCAACGCCTCGGCGCCAACCACAGCACACACAATGTCCACCATCGCGTCGACCGCACCGACCTCGTGAAAGTGAACCTTCTCCACAGACGTGGCGTGAATCTTGGCTTCCGCCGCGCCCAGAGCCTCGAAGATGGCGATCGCTGTTTTCTTGGCGGTGGGGCTGATCGTTGCTTTCCCGATAATCTCGCGAATCTCCGTCAACCCGCGCCCATGCTCGTGAGAATGCGAGTGCTCGCGCGAGAACGGACGATTCACCTGCCCGACTGCGTCCGAGAAGGAATGCTCATGGTCATGATGATGTTCGTGACCGTGCTCATGATGGTGTTCATGCTCGTGCACGTTCTTCGCGGGTGAGGTCGCGCACGCCACATCTTGTTGTGCCCAGTATTCCTCTCGGGGTAGATCCTTCTCCCCGTCGACCCAAACGTCCACCTTCGTCGCCGAAATCCCGCTGCGCACCACGCGCGAAATCTCCAGGCGTGCTCCGATACCCAGCGCCGCGACGGTCTCCTCAAGCACTCGCGCCGGAACTCCGGCATCCACGAGGGCGCCAAGAAACATGTCGCCGCTCATGCCGGAAAAGCATTCAAGGTAGGCAATGCGCATAAGAATAAATCTCTACTCCAAAGGAAACCTTCATCATAGGGAAGCTCCGAATCTCCGTCAAACGTGCGCCCGTCGCCAACTCTGATAAAATCACTGTTTCTTCAATAGCTTAGAGGACTCCTTGTATCGTCATCTCGAACAGCGTCTTGCCCAGCGCGTGCTGGAGTGTCTCGAGCGCCGTCATCCCGGCATCGCTCTGCCTCGTGTGGTCGTCGAACTGCCTCCCAAGGTCGAACTCGGCGACATCGCCATCCCCATTTTTCCCTTCGCCAAACCCCTGCGCTCGGCGCCCCTGAAGATCGCTGAAGCCATCCGCACCGAGGTCGGCCCCATCGAAGGCATCGCGGAGATGCAGGTTGCTCCTCCCGGTTACCTGAACGTGAAAATCGACCGCGCGTGGATGGCCGCCGCTCTCGCCACGGACCAGAAACCGCCCGCCGCGATTCCCCCCGGCAAAATTCTGGTCGAGCACTCGAGCATCAATCCCAACAAGGCCGCGCACATCGGTCATCTGCGCAACGCTATCCTCGGCGACACATTTGTCCGCCTGCTGCGCTCTGCGGGCAGGGAAGTGGACATTCAGAACTACATCGACAACACCGGCGTGCAGGTCGCCGACGTCATCGTCGGATTCACACACATCGAGAAGAAGTCGCGAGCCGAAATCGAAGCCCTCGCCCGTCAGCCGCGTTTCGACTACTACTGCTGGGATCTTTATGCCCGCGTCTCGCAGTGGTACGCGGAGGACAAAGCGAACCTGCAGGTGCGCACCCAGACGCTACACGGAATTGAAGACGCCGCCAGCGAGATCGCTGCGGTCGCAGAAATCATCTCGATTGCCGTGCTGCGGCGCCATCTCGAGACCATGGACCGGCTCGACATTGAATATGATTTTCTGCCCCGCGAAAGCGAAATCCTGCACCTGCACTTCTGGGACGCGGCGTTTACCAAGCTTAAAGAAAGCGGCGTGCTCACCTTCGAGAGCGAGGGCAAGAACAAAGGTTGCTGGGTTATGCGGCGTGCGGGAACAGAGAAGGCCGAAAGCGAAGAGGTCAACGAGAGCTCGGATATTGTCGAAGACCTCGAGGGCGTCTCGGAGGAAGATCAGAAAGTCATCGTCCGCTCCAACGGAACCGTCGGCTATGTGGGCAAGGACATCGCCTACCATATGTGGAAGTTTGGGCTGCTCGGCTTGGATTTCGGATATCGCAGGTTTTACCGCTATCCGAACGAGCACGACTGCTGGATATCAACCAGCGATGGCGCAAAAGATCATCCGCACTTCGGCGACGTCGCCGAAAACTACAACGTCATCGACGTACGACAGTCGGAAGCGCAAAACACAGTAAAGGAGGCCCTGCGCGACCTGGGTCACGGAGAAGCCGCCGATCATTTCACGCACTTCTCCTATGGGATGGTCGTGCTGACGCCACGGTGCGCGGCCGAGCTCGGCTACAACCTGAGCGAAGAAGACAAAACGCGATCCTTCATCAGTGTCAGCGGCCGCAAGGGATTCGGCGTCAAAGCCGACGACCTGCTCGACCAGCTCATCGCCTCAGCCAAGAAAGAAGTCGACTCCCGCCATCCGCAGGTCAGTGAACCCGAACGCCAACAGATCGCGACGCAGATCGCCATCGGCGCTCTACGCTATTTCATGCTGAAGTTCACCAAGCAGTCGGTAATTGCCTTCGATTTCAAAGAAGCCCTCAGCTTTGAGGGCGAAACCGGACTCTACGCCCAATACGCGGTCGTGCGCGCCGCCAGCATCTTCAAGAAGGCCGGCCTTGATCCCGACACGTTCAGCGCAGACCTCGCTGTCAATGCCGCCCCCGCAAACCTCGGCGAGTATCTGACCGCAGAAGGCGACAACGAAATCTGGGAACTCTGGCTCGCCTCCTCGAAAACCTCCTACATCGTCGACCAGTGCATCGCCACCACAGAACCTGCATACCTGGCCAAGCATGTCTTCCAGCTCGCGCAGCTTTTTAACACCTTCTATCATCGCCATCCCATCCTCAGCGAGCCGGATGAGCAGCGAAAGCAGTTCCTTCTGGCCACCGTCGCGGTCGTCCGCCGCGAATTGATTCGCACCTTGGCGGTCCTGGGCATCACAGTGCCGCCCGTCATGTAAAATGCCGACAATGCGCATGCGGCGCTTCGTCCTCGCTTCCGTACTCCGGCATGCATAACGTCGCGTCTCCATCCGCGCCGTCTCCTTCGTGGCTCCGCCGCATTCTCCGTGTTCTGCTCATGTGCTTGTTGTTCCTTGTGGTTGCCGGATTCCTCTTCGAGAACATCTCTGAAACCCGCGACCGCCGTTTCAATGCCATGGCCGGACGCCGCTTCGACGTGGGCGGCTACAAAATGCACATGGACTGCACGGGCGAGGGAACTCCCACCGTCATCCTCAATGCAGGCCTTGGTGATACGTACCTCTCGTGGCGCAAGGTGCAGCCGCAGATCGCGAAGTTCGTTCGCGTCTGTTCCTACGACCGCGCGGGACTCGGCTACAGCGACTCCAGTTCCCACCCTCGCACCAGCAAAGACATCGCCGAAGAGTTGCATGCCTTGCTCCAGGCCGCGCACGTCGCGCCGCCGTACGTTCTGGTCGGCCACTCCCTCGGTGGATACGAAGTGCGTCTTTTTGCCAGTCTCTATCGAAATGAAGTCGCGGGCATGGTGCTGGTGGACGCCTCGCATCCCGACCAAATGAATCGTTTCCCGCCCGACCTTAAGAACATGTCTGCTACCCAAGTTCGTGAAGATGAATTCCTCGAATTCACTATGCCCTTCGGGGTTCCTCGATTGCTTGCTCTCTGCGACGACGACCCGGTGCAACGGGCCGCCGAATGCGACTTCCACTCGCTGCGCGAATCTACCGCGGAGTTGAAGTCGTTTCCCGAGAGCGCAGCCCAGGCTGCCGTTACTGGAACACTCGGCGACATGCCCTTGGCCGTACTCTCGCACGATCCCGACAAGGCCTCAGCCGAACTTCCTCCAGACCTGGCGAAGCCCACGAACGATGCCTGGGAAAAAATGCAGGAAGAGCTGGCGCACCTTTCCACGCGAGGCACACAGATGATCGCGAAAAACAGCGGCCATTACGTTCAAATCGACCGCCCCGAAATTGTGATCGACGCTGTGCACAACGTGGTTGAGCAAGCGCGGGCAGCACAGAGTGCGGCGCCCGCAACGTCGAAGTAAACTTGCGCCAAGCACCGATTGCTGATTCGGAACATCCGAACCTGCTAACCTTTTCGCTCACCCTGAAATCGTGCAACTTTGCTTCCGCAGCGCAGGAGCGCCCATGGAATCAGCGCATCGTTTTGCATTCATCCGGTCGGCACTTATCGTTATGCTCACTGTCATAGGCCTACAACCGGCGCTCGCACAGGATGCACCCACTCCCGTGCCGACAATGCCCGTTCCTCATCGTCAGCGCATCGGCTTGGCCCTCAGCGGTGGCGGCGCGCTCGGCCTTGCCGAAATTGGGGTGATTCAGTGGCTGGAAGAAAATCACATCCCGGTGGATCGCATCGCGGGAACCAGCATGGGCAGCATCATCGCCGCCATGTATGCGACTGGCATGTCACCGGCTGAGATTCAGAAGTTCGCCGAAAAGATCGACTGGGACGAAGCCTTTCGCCCCGAGCCCACCTATAGCCAGCTTTCTTATCGCCGGAAGCAGGATCGTCGCGATTTTCTGGTCGATTCTCCACTTGGCCTGAAGCATGGACTCAGCGCGCCTAACGGTTTCAACTCCGGTCACGGCGTGGGACTGCTGCTCGATCGCATCGGCTTCTCGGAGTCTGGCGTTGCCTTCGACGATCTGCCCATTCCATTCCGTTGTGTCGCCACCGACATGCAAAGCGGCGAAGCCGTTGTGCTTCGTGATGGTCCAATCGCCCAGGCAGTGCGTGCCTCCATGGCCATCCCGGGCGTATTTACTCCGGTGGAGATCAATGGTCGTGTGCTGGCTGACGGTGGCATGGTGCAAAACATTCCCGTGGAGACGGTTCTCGCGATGGATGCCGACGAAGTGATCGCGGTCGAGTTGCAGCTGCCGCCGGGAGACCGCGCCGAGCTTCAGACCCTGACCGGCGTGCTGACGCGCGCTGTGGATGTCATGATCACGCAGAATGAACACCGCTCGCTGATGCTGGCCAAGGCGAACATAAGCGTGGGCATGAAGGGCTTCTTCGCGACCGACTACGCACGTGTGAAGGACCTCATCGCGCTGGGGTACAAAAGTGCAGCCAACAAGTCTGCCGACCTTTTGCCCCTTGCCATCCATGATCCAGCGGAGTGGCAGCAGTATCTCGACGCTCGCGCCGCACGGAAACATGCGCTGCCGCAGAAAATCGAGACCGTCGAAGTGACGGGCGCCAATCCCGACACCAATCGCCGACTGCAGAAGAGGATCAGCAAAGCGCTGAACGGTACGCTCGATCTGCCCACTCTCGATACTCAGTTGACCCGCATCGCCGGAGAAGGTCAGTTCGACCGATTGGGCTACGAGGGCTTCACGCAGAATGGAGTGACCGCCCTGCGAGTGACCGCGCATGACAAAACCTACGGGCCGCCGTTCGTGGACCTGGCGATCAACGTCAGCGGGTCAGGAGTGGCCGCATTTGATTTCTCCGCCGGGGCGCGCGTGACCTTCATGGACATCGCGAACCACGGCGGCGAGTGGCGAAACGACCTTCTCTTTGGCTCCAGCAATTTGGCGGCGACTGAATTCTACCAACCGCTCGCGATGTCTAAATTCTTCGTAGCTCCCTATGCCTTCGCCTCCAAATTCGCCCGCAACTCGTTTACCGGGATCACGCGGGTTGCCGTCTTTGGTGACGAGCGGGCCGGAGGTGGCTTCGACATCGGCCGTTCCGGACGGCGCAGTGAATTCCGCTTCGGCTACGAAATCTTCAGCGGCAAGCTGAGTCCGCTGATCGGTGGAGCGGGCCTGCCCATCGTTGACGGCAGCACCGGAGAATTCCGCGCGCGGTATGTCTGGGATGTACAGGACAACCCAGCGGTCCCGAGCCGCGGAACCCGAATCGTCGCCACCCTCTCGCGAGTGCTGCAGAGTCCGGGGCTGGCACATCCCATCGGCCAACTCGACGTGCAGACCTCAACTTTTATTCCCCTTGGCTTTAAGACATCGCTGTTCTTTGCCGCTTCGGGTGGAACGACCTTCCGCGGATCCGCGGGTCCATTCCAGGTCTTCTCGCTCGGCGGGCCGTTCCGCTTGGGCGCGTATCTTCCGCAGGAATTTCTCGGTAACCACTACGCATACTCGTCGCTCGGTTTCCGCCGCGAACTCTACCGCCTGCCGGCACTCGTCGGAAATAGGATCTACTGGGGCGGATGGTATGAGGCGGGAAGCGCCTTCGGGAGTTCATCAGGAGATCCCGGCCCTGTCGTGGTGCGTGGCACGTTCAATCTCGGAATCATCGCCGATACTATCGTTGGGCCGATCGCCCTGGCAACCAGCGTCAGCCCCACCGGGCAAAGCCGCGTGAACTTCTCGATCGGCCGCCTGTTCTAGCCCGACGTCGCGCGGCGTCCTCCCCGTAGAGCCGTTTGCTTTAAAACGGCTCTCCCGATCCGAGCGCTGAACTACAGCGAGGCCATATCAATCACAAAGCGGTATCGAACGTCGCTTTTCAACACTCGTTCGTACGCCTCATTCACTTTCTGAATGGAAACGACTTCAATGTCGCAAGCGATGCTGTGTTTTCCGCAGAAATCCAGCATCTCCTGCGTCTCGCGAATACCGCCAATCTGCGACCCGGCCAGACTGCGGCGCTTTGCAGTCAGCGAAAATGCCGCGACGGGAATGTCTTTCTCGGGCAAGCCAACCACTACCAGGGATCCATCCATCGTCAGCAGGTTCAAGTAGCCGTTCCAATCAATCTGCGCGGAAACCGTGTTGATGATCAGGTCGAAATAGCCGGCCAGTTTGGTGAACGTCTCCGGATCGGAAGTCGCATAAAAATGATCCGCGCCCAACCGTTTGCCGTCCGCCTGTTTCTTCAGCGATTGGCTAAGCACAGTTACCTCTGCGCCCAGTGCATGTGCCAGCTTCACGCCCATGTGCCCGAGTCCGCCGAGTCCAATGATCGCCACTTTCTTGCCCGGTCCGGCCTGCCAATGCCGTAGTGGCGAGTAGAGGGTGATTCCGGCGCAGAGCAGTGGAGCGCATGCATCGAGAGGCAAGTTCGCGGGCATGCGCAACACATAGTTCTCGTCTACGACGATGTAGTCCGAATAACCGCCGTAGGTCGGCGCACCTTCTTTGTCGCGGCCGTTGTAGGTCCAAACGGTTTGCACCGAACAGTACTGCTCGAGTCCACGTTTGCATTCAGTGCAGGTGCGGCAGGAATCCACAAAGCACCCGACGCCCACCTTGTCGCCGACTTTGTGTTTTGTAACTTTGCTGCCAACCGCGGTCACGACTCCCCCGATCTCGTGCCCCGGCACCATCGGGAAGATCGATTCTTCCTGGTAGTCGCTCCACTCATCGCGCGTCTGGTGAATGTCGGAGTGGCAAATTCCGCAATATTTGATGGCGATGACCACATCGTGCTCCCATGGCTCGCGTCTTTCGAACGAATAGGGAGCCAGCGCGGCTTTTGCAGTCAATGCGGCGTAACCCTTGCTCTTACTCATGAGTGCTCTCTTTCTAAAAGTAGTGAACGAATGATTTTGTTAGATGATCCCTGCAACGATGGGTTGCAATTCAACGAAGGCTCTCGAGCACCGCACCGGTAGTTTCCTCAGCATACCGCACATTGATATACTTCGCCCCTTAGTCCATCTCAACCTGAAAGTTGCCCGGAGGAAACTGGTGCGCCCATCGACCCTGCGATTTGTTTTACCCCTGGTTCTCGCGATATCCGCCGCTGCCCAACAGGCTCCGCCGCAACCTGCCGCGAAACCCTTGTTCACAATTCAGGAAGTCATGATTCCGGTACGCGACGGTGTGCACCTCCAGACGGCGATCCTGACACCGGTGGACCAGCAGGGTCCGCTCCCAATTCTCTTTCGCCGCACACCCTACGGCGTTCCCGAGAAGGCGCCCGAGCAGATGCCCTCTTCGATCAAGGAACTTGCGCAAGATGGCTACATCTTCGTCATTCAGAATCTCCGAGGACGCTTCAAGTCTGAGGGCGTATTCAATCTCTCTTCCTGGGTTGATCCAAAAGACCCCAAGGTCACCAATGAAACCACTGATGCCTACGACTCCATCGAGTGGCTGATAAAAAATGTTCCCAACAACAACGGCAAGGTTGGCATGTACGGTGTCTCTTACGACGGCCTCACTACCGCGCTCACGCTCCTACATCCGCATCCCGCGCTCAAGGCCATCAGCGAGCAGGCCTCGCCCGTGGATCAATGGATGAACGATGATGACCACCGCTTTGGCGCACTGCGCGAAAGTTACGACTTTGAATATGCCGTCATGGAGCAGGCCGACAAGAACAAGAACACTCATTTCGATTTCGAGACCTACGACACGTATCAGTGGTACCTCGACCTTGGTCCGCTCTCGAACATTAATTCCAAATATCTCCACAATTCGATTCCTTACTGGAACTCGAGCATCGATCATCCGGACTACGACGAATTCTGGAAGAAAGAGGCGTGGGTGAACCAGCTTCATTCCTCGACGGTCCCCAACTTGAATGTCGCCGGATTCTGGGATCAGGAAGATCCGTGGGGGCCATGGCAGATTTTCCGCCACGCTGAAGAGAACGATCCCGAGCATACGAATTTCATGGTCGCCGGTCCGTGGTTTCACGGCGAATGGGCCGGCGGCAAGGGTGAGGGCATCGGTCTAATTCCGTTTGCCGGGCACGAAACCTCCCGTGAGTTCCGAGAGAACATTCTCGCGCCTTTCTTTCGTCACTATCTCCACGGCAAAGGCGACAAGCCAACATGGCAGGCCAGCACCTTTCAGAGTGGATCGAATACCTGGCAAACTTACGCCGTATGGCCGCCGAAGGAAACGAAGCCTACCAACCTCTATCTGCATGCTGACGGCACGCTTTCATTCACGGTGCCAGACGCCAAGGCCGACAAGGCTTACCGCGAATACGTTTCCGATCCAGCGAATCCCGTGCCCTATCGCCAGCGTCCGATCTCGCCGACCTATCCCGCAGGAGATTGGCGAACATGGGAAGTCGCGGACCAGCGCTTTGTTGCCGAACGTCCTGACGTCCTCACCTTCGTCAGCGAGCCGCTCGACCACGATCTCACTGTTACCGGACCGCTCGCGGCCAACCTCTTCGCCTCGACCTCCGGCACCGACAGTGATTTCGTCGTGAAACTGATCGACGTATATCCGCAGGACGCGCAGAAGAACGCATGGAATCCCGACGAAGGCCCAAAGCCCGGCCAGTATGCTCAGTCACTCAATGGCTATGAATTGCCCATCGCCATGGAAGTTCGCCGTGGACGCTATCTCACGAGCTACGAGAAACCGCACCCGCTGATCGCGAACCAGCCCACGCAATGGAACATTCCCCTGCGCGATCACGATCATGTCTTCCTCAAGGGACATCGCATCATGGTGCAGATTCAGTCCACATGGTTTCCCGTGATCGACCGTAACCCGCAGAAGTTCGTGCCCAGTATCTACAAAGCAGCAGCGTCCGACTTCGTTCCCGCGACGCAGCGGATCTACTGCTCACCCACTCTGCCGTCGCATCTGGTCCTGCCCGTTGCGCCCTAGCACCAAAAGAAAAACGGCCCGGGATCGCTCCTGGGCCGCGCCTTCACACCAACTCTGTTACTTGCCGCCGGCAGTGCCATGCTGTCCCAGCCATGATGCCAGCTGCGTCCCCTGCTGCGACTTCAAATCCACGCAGTTGTTGATTCGTTCAATCGATTGCCGGTAATTGCGCTCCGCTGCCGGAACCTTGTGAGCGGTAAAGAATTCCGTCACCTGGTCCCGCATTCCCACATCGCAGAAGACGCTGGTGGCTGCTACGACTTCGGCGCTGGCGAATGGCCCACCGGCTTTTTCAACCTCCGACCAGTGCTGGCGGACAAAGTCCCACGCTAACTTCTCGCCCACGGGATTCGACATCACACTCGTGACGACGCCCAGTGCGTCCTGCGAGCGGACATCCGGTGAGATCGCTAAGTCCAGTGTGCGCTGCAGCAAGGCAGGATCGCCAAACTGCGGAAGAGTGAAGAGGTACAGGTAGTACTCCTCGGGCGACTTGGCGTTCTTCACCGCCGCCATCACGCGATCGTAGAACGCAGCATCTCCCTTCAACGCCGCCAGCGGAAACGCACTGCTCGCCAACTCATGATCCACCGACGCCGGATTCGTCAGCGCCTGATCGGCGATCTTGCGTGCCTCCGCCAGTGCCTCAGGATCTCGCGCATCATAGCCCAGCGCATTGAACACTCGGGACCGCAGAGTCCTCTGCTCGTCGGTCTCGCCCGGCTTCGCCTCCCATCCCAATTCCTTCATCGTGGGAGAGATGTATTCCCGCAGCCAATTCCGGAAGGAGCTGCGATCGTTGTCGCTCACCACGTACAGCCCGATGTAGTTGAGCCGTCCCAGCACATCTTCCAGCACAGCGCGGTTGCGGTCCGACTGCAGCCCCTGCGCGAACGCCAGATAATCTCCGACAGGTTCCCGTCCCACTCGCACCGAGGCCCAGATGTCAGCTTGCACTACGATGCGTTCCGCCGGAGTCAGCTTGGTTTCCGCATCAGTGGCCAGCGCTCGCACCGCTTCCGGCGTATATCCCGTGCGGTAGTAGCCGGTCGCTCCCGCGTTGGCCAGAACCCAGTTCGAGCAGCCAGTCAACGTGAATGTTTCTTCTTTCTTGGTTAGTAGTTCGCACTTGGGCGCACCGCTTACCGTTGACGATCCCTTCATGCACAGGGGAACCTGCCAGAGCTGGTCGTTCGGTTCAATAAATTTATTCCGGTCGGTGTAATAGCGTTGCTGTGTCAAGGTAACGCTCGTGGAATTACCCGAGCAGTGGGACTTCACGTTAAGAATCGGAGCGCCCGCCTGCTTCACCCACGTCGGCATGATCTTGTCCACGGGCTTCTTGGAGGTCTTCGCCTGCGCGTCCCAGAAGTCTTCCGCTGTCGCGTTTGCGTATTCATGTTGTTTCAGATACGCGTTCACGCCTGCGCGGAAGGTTTCTTCGCCGAGATACGATTCCAACATGCGCAACACCGACGCCGCCTTACCGTACGCGATGCCATCAAACAGCTCCTGGATCTGCGCGGGAGTCTCTGCCGCCTGATGGATGGGTCGCGTGCTCGCCAGCGCGTCCACATTCAACGTTCCACCGGTCCCACTCACATCGTCCAACGCAAAATTCCATTCCGGCTTGAACGCTTCCACCGGCTTGCTCGACATCCACGTGGCAAAGCCTTCGTTGAGCCAAACGTCATCCCACCACTTCATCGTGACCAGGTCGCCGAACCACTGGTGCGCCATTTCGTGCGCGATCACGCTGGCGATCGTCTTCTTCAGGTCCACCGATCCTTGTTTCTCGTCGATCTGAAGCAGCACTTCCCGAAACGTGATGCAGCCAGTATTCTCCATCGCGCCCGCGGAAAAATCCGGCAGCCCGACCAGGTCCAGCTTCCCGTAGGGATACTTGATCCCGAAATATTTGTCGTAGTACCGCAGAACATCGCTGGCAACTTCGAGAGCAAACTTGCCCGTATCTTTCTTTCCCGTGGTGGCGTAGACACGGATCGGAATCCCGTCTGCCTCGCCCTCGATGTACTCGAAGTTGCCCACCACCAGCGCCGCGAGGTACGACGACATCTTCGCCGTCGTCGCAAACTTCACCGTGTGCTTGTCGCCCGGACCCGGCGTGTCTGACACGATTTTCTGGTTCGAGATGGCAGCCATTCCCTTGTCGGCTATAGCCGTGATGTCGAACGTCGCCTTGTAGTCTGGTTCATCGAACGACGGATAGGCACGTCGCGCGTCGGTGGCCTCAAACTGCGAGGCTGCATACTTCCGACCCTGATCGTCTTTCCCCAGGTACAGCCCGCGCATTTCGCTGTTCAGAATGCCTATATACGTAATGTGAACAGTCGCGGGGCCCGCCGCGAGCGGTTTCTCAACGGTCAGCACGACCATCTCTTTTTCTTTGTCGGGCTTCACCGCGGCCTTCTGCGTCGTGCCGCCGCTGGTGATCGTGACCTCGTGGAAGTCAATATCCACCGCATTCAGCGTGATGTCTGATGTCGGTTTCAGCACCCGGATCGCGATCGTTTCGTCGCCTGCAAAGTTGGCTTTCTCGAGATCGGGCGTGAAGATGAGTTTGTAATTCTCGGGCCCTGCGGTCTCGGGCAGCCGCTGCGCGGTGGCCAGCGAGAGTGCCAGCACAACAAAGGTCGTTACAGCGATAATTCGCTTCATAGTTTTCCTCAGGAAATTGAATCGGATCGTTTCCTAAACCGTTGTTCCCCAGCTCTTAACGGTCGAAATCAGTGTGTTTCCTCAGTACCCTGGAACCGAACGGAACTCTGCTTCCAGTTTGATACGGAGCCTGCCTCGCAAAAGTTCACTCGCCAGACGCGATCACTCCGTTCAGTATCGTCGTCGCGCAATGATTGGCTCCAAACCAGTACGGAATTTCGCGGTAATCACTGACCGAGAACACCGCCAGATCCGCGTCTTTCCCTGACTCGATGCTCCCTTTGCTGTCGGCCACGCGCAGTGCCCACGCCCCATTGATCGTCGCCGCCGCTACCGCTTCCGCCGGCGACATTTTCATGTGCGTGCATGCCAGCGACATTGCCATCGGCATGCTGATCGTCGGCGACGTGCCGGGGTTATAGTCCGTCGCCAGCGCGACCGGCACACCCGCATCAATCAGACGCCGCGCCTTTGGATATTCTTTCAGCCCCAGAAAATAATTGGCTCCCGGAACCAGCGTTGCGACGGTATCGCGCTTGGCGAGTTGCAGAATGTCGTCATCGTTCACGTGGTCCATATGATCGAACGATGCCGGCTTAAAGCGCAAGAACGGGCCCAGAGGCGTCTCTGAAAGCTGGCCCATGTGCGCTCGCACGTTCAATCCATGTTGTTCCGCCGCCGCAAAGATTTGTTCCGTCTCCGCCGCGGTAAACGCGCCCTTGTCACAGAAGACGTCCACGAATTGGGCGAGCTTCCGCCTTGCCGCCTGCGGAATCATCTCTATACAGACGGACTCAACATACTTTTGTGAGCGATTGTTATATTCCTTTGGGACGACGTGGGCTCCCAGGAGCGTCGCCACGACCGTTCCCGGCCAGCGGGACGCGGCCTGCCGGATGGCCTCCAGCGATTTGATCTCCGACTCGACGGTCAGCCCGTACCCTGACTTGGCCTCGACTGTGGTCGTGCCGTAGGCCGCCATGTCATGCAGAACGGCGACCACCTTTTCGGCTAGGGCGTTCTTCGCCGCGTTGCGCACGCCCTCTAGGCTGGACCGGATTCCGCCGCCCGCGGCCGCAATCTCTTCGTACGAAGCGCCTTCAATCCGCTTTTCAAAGTCGATCAGGCGCGGGCTAACGAAGACGGGGTGGGTATGCGAATCGACGAAGCCCGGAAGCACAACCTTTCCCGCGCAATCGATCTCGGTGACTTTCTTACGATTCTTCTTGAGCCATGGATCGCGCAGCGCGTCTTTGGTCGCGCCGACCGAGACAACCTTGCCGCCAACGCAGAGGACGGCGGCGTCTTTGATGATGCCGAGTTCTTTCAGATCGGATGCGCGCCGCGGACCGGGGCGCGAGGAAGACCAACGCAGGGTCAGAAGCTGCGCGATGTTCACCAGAAAAACTGGCAATTGTTTACGCAATGAAGCTCCACGACAGCGATACCCACCACGGAGATACAGAGTCAGAGAGAACTCTTTTGATCATAGGACTCGCCCTAGAACTCCTCTGTGAAGAACTGACACTCCGTGGTGGATGTTCACTTCGTCCCCATCGGCACTTTCACGCCCGTCTTCTTCGCAAACTCCTTAGCCTCATCGTATCCCGCGTCCACGTGCCGGATCACACCCATCCCCGGATCCGTCGTCAGCACGCGCTCGATGCGTTTCGCCATCTCGTCGGTGCCGTCAGCGACCGTGACTTGCCCTGCATGCAGCGAGTAGCCGATGCCTACGCCTCCGCCATTGTGGATTGAGACCCACGACGCGCCCGCGGCAGTGTTGAGCAGTGCGTTGAGCAGCGGCCAGTCGGCGACGGCATCGGAGCCGTCTTTCATGCTTTCTGTTTCGCGGAACGGAGACGCCACCGACCCGCAGTCGAGATGATCGCGGCCAATCACGATTGGCGCCTTGATCTTTCCTTTCTTCACCAGATCGTTCATCGCCAGGCCGAATTGGGCGCGCTCACCATAGCCCAACCAGCAGATGCGCGCTGGCAGTCCCTGGAACTTGATCCGCCTGCGCGCCAAATCAATCCAGCGCCGCAGAATTTGGTTCTCGGGAAACAATTCCAGGACGAGATCATCGGTTACATGAATATCAGAGGCCTCGCCCGACAGCGCCACCCAGCGGAACGGTCCACGGCCTTCGCAGAACAGAGGACGGATATACGCCGGCACGAATCCGGGGAAGTCGTATGCCCTCTTCACGCCGCGCTGAAAGGCGAAGGTGCGGATGTTGTTGCCGTAGTCAAACGTCACCGAGCCCATCTTCTGCAGGCGCAACATGCCTTCTACGTGCCGTGCCATCGCATCCAATGACTTTTCCTGGTACGCCTTTGGATCGCTCTTGCGCAGTTCCAGCGCTTCTTCGAGAGTCATGCCGTTCGGTACATATCCATTGAGCGGATCGTGCGCTGACGTCTGGTCGGTCAGAATGTCAGGAACCACGCCGCGCTCCGCCAACTCCGGAATCACATCAGCACAATTTCCCACCAGGCCCACCGAGACATTTTCCTTCTTGCGCACCGCGTTCTTCAGAATGCGCAACGCCTCGTCGAGCGTCGTCACCATGAAGTCGCAGTAACCGGTTTTCAGCCGCTTCTTGATGCGCTCCGGATCGACGTCAATCCCCAGAAACGCCGCGCCAGTCATGGTTGCTGCCAGTGGTTGCGCCCCACCCATTCCGCCCATTCCGCCGCTGACGATCAGTTTGCCCGCGAGATCGCCCCCGAAGTGCTTCTCACCGGCCGCCGAAAAAGTTTCAAATGTTCCCTGAACGATTCCTTGCGAGCCGATGTAAATCCACGAGCCGGCGGTCATCTGCCCGTACATCATCAGGCCGGCGCGCTCGAGCTCGTTAAACTTCTCCCAGTTCGACCAATGTCCGACAAGATTCGAATTTGCGATCAGCACGCGTGGCGCATAATCGTGCGTCTTGAACACGCCCACTGGTTTGCCCGATTGCACCAGCAAAGTCTCGTCGTTCTCCAGGTTTTTCAACGTTGCGACGATGGCGCGATAGGCTTCCCAACTCCGTGCGGCGCGGCCGGTTCCGCCATAAACGACAAGGTCTTTGGGCCGCTCAGCTACCTCTTCGTCGAGGTTGTTCATGAGCATGCGCATAGCGGCTTCCTGCTGCCAGCCTTTGCAAGTGATGGAATTGCCGCGCGGCGCGCGAATGGAGGTGAGGGCCTGGATTTCCGTCTCAACGGGCATGGATAGATGTTACTTGCTCAGGACTCGAGTATTCAAATGACGTGTCTTGCGAGTCGTGATGCAGTTCGTCATTTCATAAAGTTAGCGGCGTCATCCCGAGCGGAGCCGTTCTTCAGGCGAAGCGAGGGATCTCCCGATCAACCGGCCTCGCGCGTGAGCCAGAATTCGCCACTGCCGTCTAACACGCGGCCAATCTCGATGTAATGCTTCTGCCTCTAGTTTTTTTCAATTATTGATTCAGCTGCCATCTCGCGTTTCAATTGTCCACCAGCATTTACCGCGTGGCGACAACTGCTTCGCTCAGCATGACCAAGAAAATCACCAGGTGCTGTAGGCTGTGCCGTCGCTGGCAGTCCCGCTGGAGGCGGAGTGGACGTCGGTGATGCCTGGCTCCTGCTGGTCGACCGCCATCATGACATCTTCTTGTTTGGGTTCCCAGTTGGGCTGGCGTGTCATGGGATCAAGTGGAATCTGGCGCAGGTAGCCCGCGGTTACCAGGTCGTCTAGGGATTGCGGGGCTTTTTGTTTGTCGAGGGTATACTGCGAGATCACGTTGCGCAGGGTGCTCAGGTTCGAGCGAAGAACGGATTCGCGAGCCTGCACGATGGACTGGTTGTAGACAGGGACGGCGACCGCCATCAGGATCATAATCATGCTGATGACGACCATTAATTCGAGGAGGGTAAAGCCTCGACTCGAGTTATTCCGCCTCGTCCTGCGGTTCGTGCGCCCCAAATTGTTTTCGCCCCGTAGCATCTACCAGTCCTTGTACTTCGTATCGTCGAGACCCGTGCCCTGCGACTTGGTGTAGACATCGAACACGTTCTGTCCACCCCAGGAATCGGAATCGGGATCGTCCTGCATGGACCGCATGCCCCACTCCGTACTCTTGGTCATCGGGTCTACAGGGATAGAACGCAGGAAGCGAATTTTCTTGCCGCCTTGGGCCTCGACTCCCTTCACTAAAGTTTCGAGATCGGGAGGGTAATTCATGCTGTCGACCTTGGTCTGAAAGGCGCCGCGGTCGGCTGCTTCTTTGTAGCGGTCGATGGCGTCGCGCATCTCCCAGAGGGCGTGGCGGAGCTGTTTTTCCTTTTCGCGCTGAATCGTGACCCGCGCCAGCGGGAGAGCCATCAGGGTGAGAATCGCGAGGATCGTTGCGGCAACGATCAGTTCGAGGAGCGTGAAACCCCGTTGGGATTTCGTACTCGGCCCGGGATGGGAGCTCTCTGTCATCGCAGCGGCTAAAAGCCCTCGTGTTTTTGATCTCGTAACGCGGCGCTAAAGCGCCGTGCTTCCACGTTGAATCTTCGCTCACGCGGACCCGCTTAGGTGGGCCCACCTGTGTGGCACGGCGCAAGGGAACAATAACTACCCCACCATTCATTCCACCGCTCTACTGCACCGTGACTGCTGCCTGGGCGCCGTTCACCGTAATCGCCTGCAGGCCCGGATCGCGGGCGCCGCCACGAGTGATGGTCAGAGGAGTTTGTCCACTGGCCTTAGCCTCGAACGTGATGGTGACGACAGCTCCCTGGCCAGAGACTCCTCCGGCGCCGGGTGGGCGCGTCACGGTGATCTGCGACTGTCCGATAGTTTCATCTTCGCGGTGAACCACGGCTACGGCCTGGCCATCCTGCGAGAGGAAGCCGCCGTTCGACACGTTCACGATTTGCACCATCTTCGGATCGTAGTTCAACTGCACGGGCACGGAATAAACATTCTGCGCCCCGGAAATCAGCAGGTTCACCATGAAGGTCTTGTCCTTCACCGCTTGAATGGTGGGCGGGTCGAACAGGAAGCTAGCCGTGCCGCTTGGCGCAGGTCCGTTCGTTGCCGGTGCAGCGCTCTGCGGCTGGGCGGCCGGAGCCGGATTCGTCGGAGGCTGATTCTGACCTGCCGGAGCAGGCGCTGGCGTGATCGAGGGAGCCGGCTTGTTCACGTGACGCAACTCGATCGTAGTCGAGGTGCCGATATCGATGGCGCGCTGGTTGATTTCGTTCACATCGGTGCTGCGGATGATGTGGGGCACGATCGCGAAAATGATTTCGTTTTCCGAGTGGTCCTGCGTGGTCTGGCCGAAGAGATATTTGAGGATTGGAATCTGTGCTAGGCCGGGGATGCCGGTCAACTGCTTCGTCTGCTGGTCTTCCATGATTCCGCCCATCAGGTTGGCTTCGCCGTCTTTGAGGCGGATTTCGTGCTCGATCTTGCGCTGTCCGATGATGGGCTGGCTGATGCCGCCGATGTTCGACTGTCCGGTAACGGCCGAAACGTCCATCGTAATTTTCAGTGTGACTTCGCGACCGGCATGCACGTGGGGCGTGATTTCGATGTTGACGCCGACGTCGAGATATTGGAACTGCGTATTCACCAGCGGGTTGATGCCAACGCCGCCGATGCCGGGTTGGAACGATCCGGTCGCAACCGGTACGCGGTCCCCGATTTTCAACGACGCTTTCTGCCCATCGAGCGCACGAATTTGCGGATTCTGAATCAGCTTGGTGTCACTGGCACCCATCACGGCAGACAGATTCGCTGAGGGGATGGTCACCTGGAAGTTCGTTGCGTTCAAGTTCGCCAGACTGTTCAAGTTGATGCCGGGTGTTCCCGAAGTTGTCGAGACGGCGCCTCCGACCCCACTTGTCGTTGTACCCGTCGTAGTCGTGGTGTTGTTGATGTTGCTCTGCAGGGTCACCGTGGCGCTGGTCGGCGGGCTGATGCCCAGGGTGCGAGAGCGGTCTTTGCTGACCTGCATGACAGCAATATCCACGATGACTTCGGGACGAGCCTTATCGAGATCTTCCACCAGTTTTTCGGCGAGCGCGATCTGATCGGGAGTGCCGCGTACGACGAGGGCATTCTGCGAGAGAAGTTGCTGCACACGCTGTACGTCCAGAACCGCGCGGATGGCATTGACCACATCCTGTAATTCGGTGGGCTGGGAAAGATTGGAGAGATAAAAAGTCTTGAGGACGCTCTGTTCGAGTTCCTTGCGCTTGGCCGGATTGTCTTGCGCGACAAAAATCGTGTTGGGCGTAACGGGCCGCCAGAAGGTTTTCGACTCGAGTGCCGTAATTTCAAGCGCCTCTTCCAGAGTCACTCCGTTCAGTTCTACCTTGATTTGCCGGGCAGTGTAGTCGGGGTCAAACAACACGTTGATTCCCGCGAGTTGCCCGATGGTGCGGTACACCATGTCCGATTTATCGGTGAGCTTGACAGTGATGGGAACACTGGAGATGGCGGCCAACTCGACTGGGCCTCCGGCCTCCTGCACCTTGCGCTCGAGGCTGCTGGGCGGGCCAGCGGCCTGGGGCGGAGGATTGCGCTGATCGTTGATCATCTTCAGCGTGCGGTTCAGTTCCTGCTTGGCGATGAAGAGCGAGGGATCCATCGCCAGCGCTTTCTGAAACAGGGCAACGGCGTCGTCGAGTTTACCCTCATCGCGCAGCAACTGTCCTTCATGAACGGCGGCGGCTGCGGCCTCGAAACGAATGCGCTGCACCGACGCCCGGTATCGCAGATCTTTGGGTTTGAGGTCGTAGGCCTGTTTGTAGAAATCGTAGGCCGCCTCGTAGTTCTGGCGAGCCTCGGCGTCTTGACCCTTGGCGAATAAATCCTTGGCTTTGTCGGCGATGGCGGGGAGCGTTATAACCGCGACCAGCAGGAGCATTAGAGCCGGGCGCCTCATGCGTCTCATTCGATAATCCTCACGAGATGATCCTCTTTATTACAGTCTTCGCCAGACAAGCGGCTTCCCCAAGCCGCGTTGCGACGGCGTTTTTGCGCTGGGAATAATCCGCTCGATACACGAAAAATGCTGCGTTCCCGCGATTATAGCATCGCTAATTCCAGCTCCCGAAGTGCTTGCGCGCACGGGAGTTACACTCTTTGGTCGTAGGACCAGTGGGTGCGACGGCGGCTTTCGGCTCCGCCCTCTGGCGGCCGGACTCCTCTGCAAGGAGGTCCATCTGGCCATTGGATCAAGTCCGGAAGCCGGGAAGCGGAAGCCGGAAGCCGACCGATGCGCTAAGATAACTACTCCATCCATCGTATGGCGCGCCAATCCACCCATCAGACGAAGCCGAATGCGGAGAAATCCCCGCACCGCGACCCTACCGCGGCGGGGCAGAGGGACGCCGCCGTTAATAGGATCGCTTCACATAACTACTTCTTGCTGGAAAAATTTGAGTGTGGGGTGGCTCTGACCGGTACAGAGGTGAAATCCGTCAGGGGAGGGCTGGCCAACCTGAAAGATTCCTACGGGCTGGTTAAGGACAACGAGCTTTGGCTGCTGAACGCCCACATCGGCCCTTACGAGCATGGAAACATTTTCAACCATGCCCCGCTTCGTACCCGCAAGCTGCTGATGCACCGGGAGGAAATTCGGAAGCTGATCGGTAAGACCCAGCAGAAGGGGCTGACGCTGATCCCGACCAGGATGTATTTCAAGAATGGTCGTGTGAAACTTGAACTTGCGCTGGCTAAGGGCAAGCAGCTGTGGGATAAGCGGGAGACGGAGCGCCGGCGGACGGCGGATAAAGAGGCGAGGGAAGCGGTGTCGCGGGGAAGAAGCAGGGGGTAGGTAATCGCTGTCGGAGTGAGCAGCCGTGACTGGAAATCATGCCTCTTGAGGCCCACCACTAAAACCATAAACCTCAAACCGGATATGCCTTCGGTGCCGGAGGCATTACAGCGGTTGGAGCGCGAGATTGCTGTGGCGCGGCAGGGAAAAATTTCTCTGCTGAAGATCGTGCATGGCTACGGTTCGAGCGGTGCGGGCGGCGACATTCGCATTGCCGTCCAGAAGCGACTACGAGAACTTGCTGATGGTGGGCAGATTCGCGGCTGCATCTTCGGTGAGAATTGGGCAAAGTCTGATGAGCAGACCTGGCGCTTGCTGCAAGGGCAGGCGGAGTTAAAGAGCGACCCGGATCTCGGACGGAAGAATCTTGGGATCACAATCGTTTTGCTCTAGAGCAGTTGAGTCTAAGTGCCCGGCGCCTCCGCTGGGGTGACGGGAACGACTGGAGCCGGCGGCTCTGACAAAACCGGAGACGGCACGACCGGTACAATGACGGGCTCGACCACGGTCACTGGCACCATCATGTACTGTTGCCAATAGGAGACGGCGACGCCGCGCTGCCAGAAGCGAGGAATCAACAATAACAGCAGGATGATCTGTGCGAGCAGGAAGGCGCGCCAGATGCTGTCGGAAGGGATGAACCTGATCCACATCCAGATGCCGCCGACCAGAATGATTGCGGCCACGACGGTGATCACAAAGTAACTCGCCAGCAACCGGCCCAGGCTGCCGAACGTATGGCGGAAGGCTAGGGCAATCGATTTGAGAACGGCGCGTTGATTGTTTAAAACGACGTCCGTCTCGGCAAGGTCGAACCAGATGCGCAGGATCGTCATGATCAGAAAGATCACGAACAGCCCTGTCATGTTCAGTTCGAAGCCGAGCACCTCATTGGTACTCTCTCCCGCCTTCTTGACTATGGCGGCGTTCAGGCTGAACCACAGCCCGGCGATGATTCCCATGATGATGCCAGCAAGAATCATGAGGCGGATGAAGCGCCACATGTTTCGTCCGCAGGCGCGGAAGAAATCGTCACGAGGTAGACGGTATGTGGACGCGTATCCTTGAAAAACCCCGGGGAGAAATAGCGCGGTCGCCACGAAGAACAGGCATGCAAAGTAGAGCGCCGGGGATTCCATCGCCGACATCTGGCCAAACTCCGGACGGGCCAACAGGTCTCCGAAAACCGACAGATTAAAGCCGTGGAGCAGTCCATTGGCGTACAGGCTGTGGTCGAGGACGGCATGAGCGCTCTTGCGGAAGGCTTCGGTGCCGAATTCGGCAAGGGTCAGGTTCAGAAACCAGAACCAGCAGATATAGCGCTTGTTGCATGCCAGCATGCCGAGGGCGCTGCTCAGTAGACCTTTTCTCTCGCTCATTATGTTTCTATCCTCAATCCCTGTTTGCGATTCCACTTCGTTCGCGAATACTTGCTAAACTGCCCACCACGCCAAGGCTTGGCTGACCCACTGGGTCAGGAAGAGCCAATAGGTGGAGACTTTGTGAGTCGGCTTGGGATTTGCCTCGGCTAGGAAGCTGTTGTTGAAGTTGTTGCGGTCGAGCTGAATTTTGTGGTCGGGATCGATTTCCGCCGACATGACTTTCGCTTTCTTCTGGTAGCTGAATCTGGTCCAGCGGCTCTGTCCGTCCCAATGCTCGCGGATCTTCTCGCCGTTGTCGAAAATGATCTCCACTTCAACGGGCATCACGAAATCTTCTTTGCGATGGAGTGATACGTAGGACTGGTAGACCGTGTCGTCTTTTTTCGCGTCCTTTTTGTCCTTGTCTTTCTTTTCCACGTACCAGTTCAGCGGGTAGGAATCGATTTTGGTAACTTCATAGTCCAATACCTGCGACCCGTACACGGCCTGATTGAAGTACCAGCGAAGATCTTTGCCGGAGACCTCTTCAATCGTCTTCAGGAAATCTTCCTTCGTGGGATGGGTGAAGCGATACTTCATGAAGTAGGCGCGCATGGCCTTCGCCATGGTGTCTTCGCCGATAATGCCTTCGAGAGTCAGCAGCACGCTGGCCGTCTTCCCGTAAGTGACGCCGGCATACGAATTTGTGCTGTAGTATTCGTACGCTTTCTGCGCCATGGCGTCGCGATCGGCGACGCCGATGTAGCTCAGGCGCTGGCCCTCCCGTTCGCCAAGCGTGGCACCCAAAATGTTGAGCATGGATGTGTTCTTGCCCAGGATTGAATCAAGAACCTTAACTTCGGGGTAGCTGTTGATGCCCTCATCCATCCAGGCATCCTCGAATTCATTGGTGGCGACCATGCCGTACCAGTACTGGTGTCCGAATTCGTGCTCCACGACGAGTTCCGGCAGTTTGACGCCCTCGGGCATAAACCAGCTTGTACCGCCAGTAATAAAGGTGGGATATTCCATTCCCTCCGCGGCCGAATCGGGCTCGGTATCGACGACGGTCAGCGTCTTGTAGGGATAGGGGCCATACCACTTCTCAAATCGATCGATTGATTCCGTCGTGATGCGCTCGTGCCGCTCCGCCTGGCTCCAGTGCGCGGGCTGCATGAGGAACCGCAACTTGATCGGCCCCATCTGCGACTGGTACACGCTCTCTCTCACTTTGTAGCGCGGACTCACCGTCCAGGCGAAGTCGTGGATGTCATCGCCGTGGTAGGTGACAGTCTTCGTATTGTCAGGATTGTTGACGCTCGAGATTTCGACGCCGCTCGCGCCAATGACTTCATATTGCGGCACGGTGAGTTTCACGTCGTAGACGCCGAAGTCGGCGAAGAACTCGGTGGTCGCGTGATATTGGTGGCAATTCCACGAACCGTTCCACCAGACCCCAACTTTTGGAAACCATTGCCCACCGAGCAGAAAATCGCGCTTCCATCCAGAGCGAGCCTGTGTTTCCGGCATTTGTTCGTGGAACGCAATCTTGAATTGCACATAGGCGCCCGGAGCGATCGGCTTGGGGACGCGCAGGTCAATGACAGTCTTGTCGTCTGTGTTGCCGTCGTCGAGTGCGATGTATTGAAGTTGCGAAGTCAGGTCGCCCTGTCCCACGACCTCGATGCGCTTGATTTCTTCCGATCCGTATTCTTTGTCTTCCCACTTATCGTAGGCGGTGTCGCGGCTGCCGTCGCGCTTGGCCTCGCGCACCCAGGTGGCGTTGGGCTGAAACGCATTCTGATAAAGATGAAAAGGGAAGTGGTCGAGCGCTTGCCCGGTCAGGTTGTGATAGGTGAGGACTTCGCTTGCGTCAATAATGTGCTTGGTCGCGTCGTACTTCGCATCAATTTCGTAGTGCAAGACACGCTGCGACAAAGGCGTTGGGGAATTGATGGCCAGCGTTGTGTCGGGGATCGAGAGTGTTTCGGATAACGCACTCTGGGTGCTCGTCGCCACGGCGGGTGCTTTTGTGGGAGCGGCAACCTGCGGCGCTGCTGCCGTCGCGGACTTCCGGTTAATGAATGCGGCCAACGAGACAACGAGAAGCGCGAAGCAGACAACTCTCCACCGAGTTTGCATGAAATACCTCGCCTATAGGGACTGCGGCCTTGAATCATATCGCAGGCGCTCAAATGCCGTCACCCACCCGGAGGTGCGGTAGCGTGCTCGTTCTCAGCCCGCCTCGATTCCGCCCGGACCCGCTTGCGCTTTTCCCTCCCGCCCGACGATACTGGAATGTTCCTGAAAACTTTCTATGAAAACGACAATTTCTCTCTTTCCTCCCGCTGAACTCGAAACCGAATCCCTCGTCGCCGTGGTGCTGGACCACGCAGAACCAGCAGCGAACGAACCCGTCGTGAAAGAAAAAGACAAGAAGCCACAACTCAAAGTCGCAACTGCTGATGCGGCGGTGCAGACCGTCGCTGCTGAATTGCTTGCCAGCGGAGAACTCGCGGGCAAGCCCTTCGAGTTGAACCTGTTGCACAAACCCCCGAGCGTGAAAGGGAAGCGCCTTCTGCTGGTTTCTGGCGGAAGCGCGAAAAAGTTTTCGAGCTATGACTTGCGACGGCTGGCCGGCGCGGCGGTGCGCTCGCTGAAGATGCGCGGAATTCGCAGCTTTGCGTTCATCGCTCCGCCGAGTATTCCAGCGGAGGAAGCCGTGCGCGCAATCGTGGAAGGCGCGCACGTGGGAAATTTCGATCCCGACTACTACCGCAGCGACCGCAAGGACCAGAAGATTGACGCGCTTACGATTCTTGCTGGCGGCGATAAGGCAAAGCTGGAGAAGGCAGCGAGCGAGGCGCAGATCATCGGTGAATCGCAAAATTTCACCCGCGACTTGGTCAACGAACCTTCCAATCGCATGACGCCGACGATTCTCGGCGAGCGCGCGAAAAAAATGTCAGATGAAGTTGGCTTGAAATGCGAAGTATATGGAGCCGACAAGATTAAGGAACTGAAAATGGGGGCGTTCTGGAGTGTGGCCCAGGGCTCCGACGAGCCGCCCGCGCTGATTGTCATGACGTATGAACCAGCCGGCGCGCCCGAGAAGCCGGTGCTGGGTCTCGTAGGGAAGGGAATTACGTTTGACACCGGCGGCATCTCAATCAAGCCCGCTGACGGCATGGAGAAGATGAAATATGACATGGCCGGGGGCGCGACCATGATCGGCGCCATGCGCGCCATCGCGCTACTGAAACCGAAGGTGAAAGTCATCGGCATCGTATGCGCGACGGAAAATATGCCTTCCGGCAAAGCGCAGAAGCCCGGCGATGTGCAGATCGCGATGTCAGGCAAATCAATCGAAATTATCAACACGGATGCGGAAGGCCGTCTGGTTCTAGCCGACGGACTCTACTATGCACGGCAACTAGGCTGCACCCATCTGGTAGACGCCGCGACCCTGACCGGCGCAGTCGTCGTCGCGCTCGGGTACAACAACGCGGGAATCTTCGCCAACGACGACAATATGTACGAACGCTTCCACAGCGCGAACGCGAAGGCTGGCGAAAAGATGTGGCGCCTGCCGCTCGACGACGAATACAAAGAACAGATCCGTAGTTCCATCGCCGACATCGTCAACTCCGGCGGACGGTGGGGCGGCGCCGTCACCGCTGCTATGTTTCTGAAAGAATTTGCGGAAGAGACGCCGTGGATTCACCTCGACATCGCCGGCACTGCATGGATGGAGGATCAAAAGCCGTGGATCGCCAAAGGCCCATCAGGGATAGCCCTGCGAAGCCTAGTCGAGTTCGTGAAGGGGTTCGCGGGATAAAACCTGCCACGGATTTGAGCGGATTCTCACGGATATTGCGTTGTTGATTGATCCGCGTTGATCCGTGTGAATCTATGGCGGACGCTCACGTTGAGGGAATTCCGCGTGGTTGCTATAATCGAAAAGTTCCGACGCTTACAACGTTGGATCAGTTGTTCGCTCGGCACTCCCACCAACATCCGCACGAAGCGAACAGTCCTCGCGGCCTGCAAACAAGCGGGTTTCGAACGTGGCCAGGTAGCTCAGGTGGTAGAGCGCAGCCCTGAAAAGGCTGGCGTCGGGGGTTCAACTCCCTCCCTGGCCACCATGTTTTCAATCACTCACGGGAACTTCTTAGACCTCTCTTGAATCGCAGAATCCCTTCTATCGTGGGTGGAACACTCGGTCGGCCTGTCGAGCTTAGGAAGGTTCATCTTCATAAACTGCGAATGACTTGTGCCGGTGTCGATCGTCGCAAAGCGCAGTTTTACGTCGATTTTGCGCTCTCGCTTCATAAGCGCTGCATAAATTATTAATGATATGAAACGAAAAGCTAAAAGCTGAAGGGGCACGACGGGTTTTGCTGCTGATGACGTGCAGTTCCGTTTTAGAACGTTGCTTTGTCACGTTGGAGGCCGGGTTTCGAGTTCCGTCGCTCCGGCCAATATTCTGTAGCCGGGTGGCCACGACTGCAGCTGACTCGTAAGCATCGGTACCAGCTAGCCTCTTGTCCAGCGAGCCACTTCATCACGTAAACGTTCCGGATTCGCGAACACCCCGCTGGCGTTACGTATCACGCCAGAGAATGCCTTGACTCTGGGATGCATTCCAGGGTTGCTACTTCACATGGTGCAAAGTTGCGGTTCCACAACTCTTCGTTCTGGGTCTCTGGCCAAGGCCACAGGTTTGAGTCCTGACACGTTCCGACACTATGAAGGATCGGCGTCCTCCCAATCGCCTCGCGAACCGAGTCCGGTTATCGGGTGTACCCGTCGAGCGCGCTCGAGCGAGTGCTGTGGTGCAAAGGGCTCTTCGGATTGGATTCACTCTGGCTGAGTTAGCTGAGGTTCTGAAGATTCGAGATGCAGGAGGCACTCCATGCCACCGGGTGTAACAACTCGCGCAGGACAAGCTCCGGGGCAGCACAGCAGACATTAGCGGTTTAAAGCGTACAGAACGAAATCTTAAGAAAGTATTGTCCGATTGGGAAAAGCGAATTCAGCGAAGAGGCTGGCGTCGGCTGCTGATTCTTGGGTTCGAGTCAGCGAGCACGACTCTTCAGATAAAACCGTGGGAGGGATTCAATTCCCAAGTCCAGTGAGGTCTTCGTTTTTCGCGCGACAGTGGCAGATTACGTTCTGTAGAGACTGATGATCGTTTTCTTGGCCTGGATGGGCCGAAAGCGCGCGCAAACAAGGATAGAGGGCCGTGTTTTTTCTCTTTCCTTGCTTGGACTTCCGGTCACAGAAATGGTGACCGTTCCATTTTGGTGTTGTAGAACGTAGCAGTACTGCGAAAGCCCTTCTGGTGATAGACGGACCGAATCGCGGATATGGGCCAAGCAGAACTTACCTCGCCCGCCAGAGTAAGCCTTCGTACATGTTGAAAATGCAGCTTCTAGAGGCCGAACATTCCATGAGGATCACATCACTTCCCCATGTGCGCGCGATCACAGTGCAACCGCCCACGCTGAGAGCGATAATTGAATTAGCCTGCCGAAACGAGGAGAACATCATGCCGGAGAGCGCGCTGACGGAACCTGTTGAAGTCGAAAAAGATGTCTCGAAATTTGTTACCCCTGCGCCTCAAAAGAAATCCTCCAAGGCATTCAATTCATTTCAGATAGCGCAGGCCCAATTCGACAAAGTGGCCGGATACTTGGGACTTGACTCGGCCACCAAAGATCTACTGCGCTATCCGTTACGTGAATTTCAGTTTGCCATCCCTGTGCGCATGGATGACGGGATAGTGAAGATTTTTCGCGGTTTCCGCGTTCAGCATAACGATGCGCGTGGACCTGGCAAGGGTGGCATTCGTTTCCACCCGCAGGAGACGATCGATACAGTGCGTGCACTATCCATGTGGATGACGTGGAAGTGTGCCGTGGTGGATATTCCTCTGGGCGGGGCGAAGGGTGGCGTAATTTGTGATCCACATAATTTAAGCGCCCGGGAACAAGAGCAGATCTGCCGCGGATGGGTGCGTCAGGTAGCAAGGGAGGTTGGTCCAGTGAGCGACGTACCGGCCCCGGACGTTATGACCGACTCGCAACACATGCTCTGGATGCTCGACGAGTTTGAGACGATCCATGGCGGTCGGTTTCCTGGCTTTATTACCGGCAAGCCTGTCGGCATGGGCGGTTCGCTTGGCCGAACCGAGGCAACGGGTTATGGCGTCGTAATTATGTTGCGCGAGGCGCTCAAAGAATTGGGCGTGCGCCCCGAGAATACTCTTGCGAGTGTGCAAGGCTTCGGCAATGTGGCCCACTACGCAATCGAACTCTACCAGCGGCTTGGAGGAAGAGTGATCTCTGTTTGCTGCTGGGACCAGTCGGACCAGTGTGCCTACACCTACCGTAAGAGCGACGGAATCGATCTCGGTCAGCTATTGACGATTACCGATCACTTCGGCGGGATCAACAAGAACAAAGCTAAGGAACTGGGTTATGAAGTACTATCGGGCGAGGCTTGGCTTGAGCAAGATGTAGACATACTCATTCCGGCCGCGATGGAAAACCAGATCACGGGCGACAATGTCAATCGTATCGCGCCCCGAGTTCGAATCATCGCTGAAGGCGCCAACGGGCCAACCACGCCAGAAGCCGACGTTCAAATTCAGAAACGCGGCATTTTGCTAATCCCCGACTTTCTGGCGAACGCCGGTGGTGTGAGCTGCAGTTATTTTGAGCAGGTGCAAAGCAACATGAACTACTTCTGGGAGAAAGACGAAGTTCTCGGGAAGCTCGATTTGAAGATGACCTCCGCGTACTTTGCAGTCTCCGATCTGGCTCGCCGGGAGAAGTTGTACATGAGAGATGCTGCTTACGCTATCGCGATCGGTCGCGTAGCGAAGGCGTGTCATGAACGCGGCTGGGTATGACGGTCATCGCAGCTTCGAGCTAGAGGCGTGCTGCTCCGGCACTGCGCGCTGAATCTGCGCATTCGCTATGATTCCGTGGGAGGTGTGATGAGCGCTCTGAGGCCTCTCGTTTCTGAGTTGCCGGCCTTCGACCGCAAGTTCTGCGACGGTACCTTCAGGTGTACGCAGATTGGCTCCGGGGCAATCGGCGGCAAGGCCGGAGGATTGGTGTTCATCAAAGATCTCCTTGCCGCGCAAATTGATCCCGCCTCCTTCCCCGATGTTGAGATCAACGTCCCGACGATGGCGGTCATCGCGACCGACTGCTTTGATCAATTCATAGCGCAAAACAATCTTGGCGATCTACGCTTCGACGAAATGTCTGACGAACGCATCGCCCATGCCTTTCAGAAGAGCGAGCTTCCGTTTGAACTGCTCGGCGATCTCCGCGCCCTGATTGTTCAGGTCAAGAGCCCCCTCGCGATCCGGTCCTCAAGCCTACTCGAGGATGCGTTGGAGCGTCCCTTTGCCGGCGTCTACGCCACAAAGATGATCCCGAACAACCAGCCCGATCCGGACACACGATTTCGTCGGCTGGTGGAGGCCATCAAGTTTGTGTATGGGTCGACCTATTTTCGCGAGGCGCGAGACTACCTTCGTACTACTGGGACAAATCCAGGCGAAGAGAAAATGGCGGTGATTATCCAGGAAGTGGTCGGCCAGCGGCGAGGGGACCGTTTCTATCCTGACATTTCGGGCGTGGCCCGTTCCTATAACTTCTACGCCTTTGAACCCTCCCGTCCTGAACAGGGCGTTATCACTCTAGCTCTCGGGTTGGGAAAGACCATCGTGGACGGCGGCATAGCCTGGACGTTTTCACCCGCCTATCCGAAGAAGCCCCCACCTTTCGATTCCGTGGGGGAACTGCTGAAGGGCACCCAAACGGAGTTTTGGGCAGTTAACATGGGCAAGGCCCCCGCCTACGATCCAATCAGTGAAACTGAATACCTGGTGCGCGCGAGTCTAGCCGACGCCGAAGCCGACGATGCCTTGTATTTGCTAGCCTCAACGTACGATCCAGAACGCGACCGGGTCATCGCGGGAATTGGATCTCGCGGACCGAGGGTCCTAAATTTCGCTCCGCTTCTTGTGCAGGACCAGTTCCCCCTAAACGACCTGGTGAAGACTCTACTCAGCGCAGCAGAGAAGGCCGTCGACGCCAAAGTCGAGATCGAGTTCGCTATCACGTTGCTGGGACGGCTCGGGGAACGACTCCGGGTGCGTCTAGGTTTCCTGCAGGTTCGTTCTATGGCGGTTTCTGATCAGGTGGTAGATGTTACGGCTGAAGATTTTTCAGATCCGCGCGCCATTGTCGCGTCAGACATGGTGATGGGCAATGGTACCTGTGATGAGATTCAAGATATTGTCTTCGTGCGCCCTGACAAGTTTTCGCCTTTGAATACACCTGCGATCGCTCATGAGTTGGGATCGATCAACGGGGAACTACGTGATCAGAAGCGGCCTTTCCTGCTGATTGGGTTCGGACGCTGGGGTAGTTCTCATTCGTCGCTGGGGATAGCGGTCGACTGGAGCCAGATCTCTGGGGCACGAGCGATCGTAGAAGCGACACTGCCGGAAATGAATGTAGAGTTGAGCCAGGGCTCGCATTTCTTTCACAACCTGTCGAGCTTTCGGGCAAGCTATTTCATGGTACAACATGGGCGCCCCTTTGGGATCAATTGGGATTGGCTGAACCGGCAACCCGTTGTGCACGAGACGGAGCTTATCCGCCATGTGCGCCCCCCCGAAAGGCTCTCGGTACGCGTCGATGGGCGCACCGCAAGAGGAATCGTCATGTCGCAGAAGCAGAACAGTAACAGCCAAGCGAGAAAATGAAGACCGATGAAACCCAATTCGGGACGATGCTCCATGCACTGCAAGAACGGGCCAAGGAATTAAACTGTCTGTATCAGGTGGGCGAACTCCTGAGCCAGTCAAACCGTCCTCTTGAGGATATTCTTCGTGGCGTTATTGAAGTCCTGCCGCCAGGGTGGCAATATCCACACGACTGTCAGGCTCGAATCCTCTTTGAGAATCTGGCAATCCAGACGCCGAACTTTCAAGAAACGCGATGGGTTCAAAAAGCCGACATCGTCGTGCAAGGTGAGACGGTAGGAGCGGTCGAAGTTTCTTACCGGAGGGAGTTGCCGCGATCCGACGAGGGCCCCTTCCTCAAGGAAGAGCGGAAGCTGATTGGGACGATTGCAGAGCGAATCGCGAGCGCGGTCACGCAACGGCGGCTCAGAGCCGCATTCGAGGGCTGGTCGGCAGCCGATGCAATATCGGCTCAAGGGGAGTGGCGTGTTGTGCTGGAGTTTCTGCGCGAAACGGACCCCGCCCTGTTGAAGCGGATTTCCCGCAAATTGATCAATCATTTGAGTTGGAGCGGAGTCGAGGAGGCCAGGGAACTACTTCGGAGCGGAGGGGCGAACTCGCCTCGGGAAACGGGCCTTGCCACGGATGAAAACCGGCCTCTTCCTCATGACGTTTCCGGCCATTCCGCTGACTTGACAACCCAGGCACTCCGTATCGCCGGGGAGCATTTGAGCGAGGCCGAGATCCTCAGTTGTGTGACTCGATGGATCAAGGAGGACAAGGCCAGTTTTCTGGTGCGAGCTCTTGAAAACCAGGACACTTCTCTAGGAGAGGTCATGGAGTGTGTCGAGCGTTATCGGCACATCGGAATCGAGGAGGGCGAACTCTCGCTCTATACCCAGAAGGGTCTCCGGGTATCGCTTATTCGCCGATTCTTTTCTGAAAGTCTCGACTTTATCAACGTCGCTAAGAATTTTATCGACGTTGAGGATTTCTATGATCTGTTGGGTAAGGTTATCTACCCGCCCGCCTGCCATGGGAAGCTAGGCGGTAAGAGTGCCGGTTTGTTCCTGGCCAAGAAGATCATAGACAAGGCTCCTGAAGCGAGCACACTTCTGCGCGAAGTGAAGGTGCCGAGAACTTGGTACCTCACCTCCGATTGGATTCAGGATTTCGTTCACCACAACGATCTGGAAGATGTTCTCAACCGGAAATACATGGAGATCGACCAGGTTCGGCAGGAGTACCCGCACCTTGTGGCCTTGTTTAAGAGATCGTCTTTCCCATCAGAATTTGCCAAGGGGCTTGCGCTCGCGCTGGACGATCTCGGCGATGTTCCTCTCATCGTCCGCAGCTCGAGTCTGCTCGAAGACCGTCCCGGATCGGCTTTCTCCGGAAAGTACAAGAGCTTGTTCTTGGGGAACTGCGGGAGTAAGGATGAGCGACTGGCTGCATTGATGGATGCAATTGCCGAGGTCTACGCTTCGATATTCGGGCCGGATCCGACGGAATATCGGGCCGAGCGAGGACTGCTGGATGTCCACGAAGAAATGGGCATCATGATCCAGGAGGTCGTCGGCCAGACCGTCGGCAAGTATTTCTTGCCGGCGTGCTCTGGCGTTGCATTCAGCAACAATGAGTTCCGGTGGTCGGCCCGCATCAAGCGTGAGGATGGCCTCATAAGGCTGGTACCTGGGTTGGGGACGCGTGCTGTGGATCGCGTTGCCGACGACTATCCGGTGCTAATCGCTCCGGGTCAGCCGAGTTTGCGTGTTAATGTCACGGCTGACGAAGTGCTCCGGTATTCGCCCAAGCGCATCGATCTCATTAATCTGGAAAGCAATGCCTTTGAGACGGTCGACGTCGCGGAACTCCTGCGCAATTCTGGTGCCACATATCCCCAGATTCGCAATCTGGTATCACTCGTGAGCCATGACCGGATCGAGCCAATCATCGGACCAATGCCTGATTTCAGTCTTCAGGATGCAGTCTTCACCTTTGACGGACTGATTCGGAAGACTCCCTTCGTAAGCTGCATCCGTGAACTGCTGCACCTACTGCGATCCAAACTCGGAACTCCAGTAGACATGGAGTTCGCCTATGACGGGAAGGATTTCTATTTGCTGCAGTGCCGGCCCCAAAGCTACGGCAGTGACACGGTTCCCGTCGCGATCCCGCAAAACCTGCCGTCGGACAAAGTCGTCTTCTCGGCAGCACATTTTGTTTCGAACGGGAAGGTGCCGGAAATCACTCACATTGTGTATGTCGATCTCGAGGGCTATAGCCAACTTCTGGACCAGACAGCCATGCGCGATGTCGGTCGCGCGGTTGGCAGACTCAATAAGCTGTTGCCGAAACGCCAGTTTATTCTGGTCGGGCCCGGACGCTGGGGCAGCCGCGGAGACATCAAACTCGGCGTTCCGGTGACCTACTCCGATATCAACAACGCGGCAATGTTGATCGAAGTAGCACGCCAGAGAGGAAATTACCTGCCGGAGCTGTCATTCGGAACCCACTTCTTTCAGGACCTCGTAGAGGCCTCGATCCGTTACCTGCCGCTTTATCCCGACGATCCAACGACAGTGTTCAACGAACTGTTCTTTCGACGGTCCCGTAATTTACTTGAGGAGGTGCTTCCGGAGTTCGCACACCTTACAGAGACGCTACGGGTAACTGACGTACCGCTCGAAACTGGCGGACTCATCCTGCGGGTGCTGATGAACGCTGACCTGAACCAAGCAGTTGGGTTCCTTTCAACCCCGCAGCAGAATATTGTAGCGGTGGAATCCGAGGGAGAGTCCATTGATCGGGGTACGAATGACGACTGGCGCTGGCGTTTTCGGATGGCACAGAAGATTGCGGCTGATCTCGACCCACAAAGATTCGGAGTAAATGCTTTTTATCTAATTGGCAGCACCAAGAATGCCACCGCTGGGCCCGCCAGCGACATCGACATCCTCTTGCATGTTCAAGGGAACGAAGAGCAGAGGAAAGAACTGACGCTCTGGCTCGAAGGTTGGAGCCGATGCCTCGCCGAAATCAATTTCCTACGGACTGGCTATCGTACAGATGGTCTACTAGACGTACACCTCGTTTCGGACACAGACATAAAGGAACATTCGAGCTTCGCCGTCAAAATCGACGCCATTACGGATCCCGCGCGTAAACTGCCCATGAAAGATTCACAGACCGAAGCTAGAGCAAATCCCTCGTAGCAGATTCCGGCGACTCCAAATCAAAATGCACCAGCGCCAACTCAGGACCATCGTGCGCGCCGTTTATAGAGACGGTTCGTCCGATCCGGATTTTCCATTCACCACTTAAACGCGCGGATTCGTGTATGTGGCCGTGCAAAGTTAACAGTGGTTGCCGCTCCTCAATAAATCGCTTCACTGCGATGCTGCCCACGTGCACATCCAGCGGAACGTGCTCGTAATTCTTCCCATCGAGTGCCGCTCGGTCTAGAGGCGTATCGCACGGTGGGGTGTGGAAGAGAAATACCGCGCGATCGAGAGGGTCTTCTCCCACAAGGGAAGCGAGATATTTCTGGATTGTGGCCCATTTGATTTGGCTTTCATCCGCTGTCACGGTTCTGCGGCCTTCCTCCGGAGAGACACAGCCCGGCGGGACGTGCCGGGAAACGTCGTAACGTTCCCAGTCCTTCAGCAAAAATGGGGTCGGTGGGACGTAGGCAAGGCCATAGATGGCGAAATTCTCCAAGAGACTCTTTTGTTCGTGGATGTAGTGCCAGAGGCCATCGGCTGCCGCCGCAACGAAATCTCCCTCCCAACGACGTGGGTCGTCGTTACCGAGGATGACGAAGATATCCGGATATTTCGCACCCAGGATATGACGGATTCTTGTGAAAGCTGGGACAAGATACTCGTGAACAAAGTCTTCATATCCGAATTGAATTGCGGAGAAGGCTGAGCGAGGAAGCAAATCTCCACCGAGGAACACGGCAGCGGGAAGATGTCTGATGATTGACGAGAGCAATTTGTCGTACCGGTCGGTCTGTCCATGCAAATCCGTGGCAAAGAAGCAGGTCGGCACGACCAATCCTTCCGTTCCTTCTGTTCTTAATCTTATAGCGCATTCACTCCTAAGGAAAAGACCTGTAAACAAGGGTCAGCGCGGTAATCGCATATTCCCGCGAAAGGTGAGGTGGAGGGACTGCTGTTGGCGAGTGAGCTTGCGGCCACGCTTGTGGGCCAGGAATCTTTGCCGAAACAAAACTGCGCCACTTGAGAAAGGGGTCACATAGCAAACATTTTTGCGCCTTTAAGAGCTTCCGTATGAAGATACTCGCCGCTCTCTTCTTTGACGGGAATGCCCATGACCTCGCTGTAGAGCTTGCGACTTTCGGCCTTGTCGCGCACGATCGGCAGCTTAAATTCTTGCGCCCGGCAGATCGCATTCTGGCGCCAGGTCTGCCGGGATTGCTCCCGGATGACGAGTAGTCGGGAGGTTATTCCGCGAGCAACTCACTGCTCAGAGCTAAGACCCTCCCTTCAAGAACCTTCCAATCTGCTCGTTCAAAAATTTCTCGTCCGCCGGACTGCCGCCTGCGCCGGCCGTGTGTCCCCACAGCGACGGGATCGGGACCAGCGACACGTTGGGCATGAACGCGGCCTCATAGCGCGCGTCTCCGATTGGAAAGTACAGGTCAGTTTCTGACGGCATATAAAGGAACGGAACTTTGATGGAGCGCAGGGCGCGCTCGGTGTCTCCGTTGAATCCCGGAGTGGTGCCGATATCGTGGTGCTCCCATGTGCGGCATTGCAGGATGAGGTCGTTCGCGTCCGCGCCAGGAATGAAATTGGTGCGGAACTCTTTCAGCGTGCTTTCAAATGTTGTTCCGGGCTTCGCGCCTTCGCGCCACAATTCTTTGCGCCACCATTCTTGCGAGAACAGCCACGCGGTCCAGACGACGCCGAAGGCTTCCATCCCCTTGGTGGGCTGCGAAGTGTAGTCGCCGTCTTTGAACGCGGCATCGGCGGTGAGCGCGGCGATCTGTCCTTCGAGGCGGACTACACCGTGTCCGTAGGTCTTGGCGGTGCCGGCGGTCGCCACAATGCGGTCGGCAAACGTCGGATAGCTTACCGCCCACTGAAATGCCTGCTGTGCGCCCATGGAAAATCCAATGATGGCACGAACGTGCGCGATCTTCAGTTCTTCGGTGAGCAGACGGTGAGCGGCCTCCACGTTGTCGCGGATGGTGGTCTGCGGAAAGCGCGGGCCGTGAAACGGTTCCGGCGTATTGCTCGGCGACGAAGAATGTCCATTGCCGAACATTTCATAGGTCACAAGATAAAGCTTCGAAATATCGAGAGTATGGCCGGGGCCGCTGAGCCATTCGTATCCGTGATAGTCGGCCATGTAGTGCGAAGGCAGCAGGATGGCGTTGTCGCGGGCGGAGTTGAGATGGCCGTACGTTCCGTAGCTGATGCGCGCGGTCGGGAGCGTGACGCCGCTTTCCGTGTGGAAGTTCGTGATCACGAACTCGTGGTGCTCGCCCTGCTCGGGCTTGGGCGCGTCAGTCTTCGCGGCGGCGTTCGACGCATCTTGTGCCCAGACTGCCTGGCAGATCAGCAACAGAAAAATGAGCTTCTTCATAGGGCGCGTGGCTCCGTGGGTGGAGTTCGGAAACGAACCTGATTCTAGACCGTTTGGTCGATCCTGAGACATCTACTACATGCTTTGCGCAAACTCCCGCCCATCCTGCATAATGGGTGCCCTGGTTCTGCCACGACGCCGAGCTGACTTCCCACCACTAAGGAGATTAAGTAATGCAACGTCAAGCTGAACGCTTTGCTCCGGCAAGGCGCACCACAGGTTTCTCTTTCATCTTTGTTGCTGCTCTTGTCCTTCTTGCCAGTTTGTCTCAACCGGCCCAAGCGCAGACCTACACGGTCATTCACAACTTCACCGGCAAAGGCGCCGATGGCGCGAGTCCCTACGGAGGACCGATCTTCGATCAGGCTGGAAATCTTCTTGGAACCACGTATCTGGGCGGCACGTTCGGTTCCGGAACCGTCTACAAGCTTTCCCCTGCTGGCTCTTCCTGGACAGCGGCTACCTTACACAACTTCGCCGGCTACCAGGACGGGGCCGGCCCGGCTTTCGGTAGCCTGGCGATGTACCACAGCGCGGTATTTGGAACCACGGAGGGTGGCGTACCGTTCGGCACCGTGTTTCGAGTCGCGCTCTGCAAATCCGGATGTCGCGAGACGATCGTCCACCGGTTTTTCATGGGAAAAGACGGTGCACAGCCCATCGGCGGTGTGGTCGTTGATGCGGCAGGAAATCTCTACGGAACCACCAGCGAGTTTGGCGCCAATGGCTTTGGCACCGCCTTCCAAATCGCGCCCAACGGAGTCGAGACCGTGATCTACACTTTTGTGGGCGGCACCGATGTGGCGAATCCGGCGGCCGGCGTGACTCTTGACGCCGCAGGCAATCTTTACGGTACGTGTTCTTTTTGTGGCGCGTTCGGCACCGGCGCGATTTACAAGCTGTCGCCTTCAGCGTCCGGATGGACGGAGACGATCCTGTACAACTTCCTGGGCGAGGATGATGGCGCGTATCCGGTTGGCGGCCTGGTCTTCGACAAAGCCGGCAATCTATACGGCGGAACGTTTGCCAGCGGAGCCAATGGCGGCGGCACCGTGTACCAATTGTCACCGTCCGGTGGAAGCTGGAACTTAACCACGCTCTATAGCTTCACGGGCAGCTTCGGAGGTCCGTACAACAAACTGACCTTTGATGCCTCCGGAAGCCTCTACGGCATTGCCAATGCTGACGGCGCAAACGGCCTTGGTTCGGTTTTCAAACTGACACCGAGTAATGGCGCGTGGACGTTTACCGATCTCCACGACTTCGCCGGCGGCAACGACGGCGCTTCGCCATATGGCAGCGTGGCCGTCGATGCCCATGGAAATGTCTTTGGTACAGCCGCCGTTGGCGGGAGCGATAACCAAGGCCTCGTGTTTGAGATTACACAGTAAACGCGTCCGTTTGCGGGCGCGATCTCTCGTTCCTTACGGAGTTGGAACTACTACTTGGATCTGATTCGAATAGGTGCTCTCCGTTCCGGTCGTGGATACGGCCGTTACGGCGTAGTAATACGTCGCCCCGGCTTGCACTGAGCTGTCCGTGTCGTAGGGAGCCGCGTCCAATTGCGCATTCAGCTTCGTGAAGGAACCGGTGGAGGATGTTGCACGGTAGACGTTATATCCCGCAACGTCGCTCGAGGTGCTGGTGTTCCATCCCAAGGTCACGCTGTGCTGCGGTGCGGCTCCAGATCCTGCGAGCGATTCCACAACGTTGCCGGCGTTGCTGACAAAAGTAACGTTAGCCGACGCTGCGCCCGAAACCGTAGGTGCGTATGTCACAGCGAACGAAGCGCTGCTTCCGGTGGCAATCGTAACCGGGAGCGAAATCCCGCTTACAGAGAATTGTGATCCGCTGACACCCACCGACGATACGGTGACCGGCGCGTTGCTGGCGGTCAGAGTGGCGGCCTGACTCTGCGTGTTGCCAAGCGTGATGCTTCCAAAATTGACCGATGAAGGTGTGATCGAAAGCTGTCCCGGCAACGATCCTGTTCCGGCCAGTGCAATGGCGAGATTCGGAGCGGTCGACGTGATCGCCACACTGCCGCTCGCGCTTCCCGCCGTTTGCGGTGTGAAGGATACCGTGAAGGCAATACTCTGCGCCGGATTTAAGGCGACGGGGAGACTGATTCCACTAACTGCAAAACCCGTTCCACTGGGCGTGATCTGCGAGACTGTGACAGCCGATCCACCGGAGTTGGTGAGCGTCTCGGTCAGAGACGAAGTGCTGCCCGTCGTGACTGTCCCGAAGCTCAGGCTGGCTGGTGCGGATGCAAGTTGGCCCGCAGCGACCCCTGTGCCACCGACCGTCAGGCTTGCGACTACGGCAGCAGCGTCATAGTGCTTGGTACGGAATGTGATGGTGCCGCTGCTGGCACCCATCGACTGTGGCGCAAATGTCACGCTGCAACCGACACTTTGCCCAGCGTTCAGCATCACAGGCAAAGTAAGCCCGCTCAGCGAGAAGCTCGCTGCGGAAGGCACCGCCTGCAAGACCATCAGTTTCTTGTTGCCCGAATTTGTCAGCGTGAGCGCCTGCGTCTGACTGCTGCCCACCGCTACGCTGCCAAAGTTTATGCTGGACGGACCGACGGTGAGATCTCCAGAGTCAGCCATGGCAAATGAGGTGAGAAAAAGGGTTGCGGCAAGAAGAAAGCACGCGCGGAATCCAAGCGAGATTCCGCATCTCAAAAAGTGGCTCACGATGCTACCTCTTATGCCGTGCTAAAGCGGCACGGCAGGGGGAATAAGAAGCGCTGCATCCCGAACTTCGAACGGCTCTATCGGTTGCAGTTGCATCCATCCTGCCCTTGGCACCGAGAAGGCGGATAGATCACCAAGGTCCAAGGCGGCCCAACAGATGGGCCTGTCCATCTGACACTGACCTTCTGATTAAAAATTGATCGCATTCCCAATAAGTCATCCCGCCTCTTAATCGACGAAACTGTGGAGCGTGTCGACGCAAGAGGTCCCGGAGGGACGCCTGAACCAAATTCGTCGGCCGCGCAGTTTCCCACACGACGAACACCGCGTTGTGTGGGCCACCGGCCAAAGGGCGCACATGCCTCACCTGCCCCGCGTAGAATGCTTACGTGCAGCAGCACCCATCCCACACTTCATTCCAAGGAGCGACCCCGATGAAGCATGCCCTCGGCACAATCTTTTCGATTCTCGTCCTGATGTTCTCTTCTCTTTGTCAGGCGCAAAACCAGGAGCCTCCAGCGACGTTGCGCAGCCTCCTGCTCCATGAGCTGCACACGACTCACAACAAGGCCGACTGGTTTGTGCCGATCAACGTGGCCGTTGACGGGCTCACCGCACAGCAGGCCAGTTGGCAGCCCTCAGGCGGACTCCACTCCTCCGGCCAGCTCGCCTATCACCTGCTGTTTTGGAATCGCCACATGCTGCAACAACTCAAAACCGGCAAGGAGGAAAAATACAACGGCACCAACGACGAAACCTTCACCAAATTTGACGACAAACAGTGGAACGATCTCGTCAAGCAGCTTGACCAGGTGATGACCGACTACGAAAAATTTGTCGAATCGGCTGACGACCAGAAGCTATCGTCGGTAGCTACGATGGTGGCCAACATCTGCACTCACAACGCTTATCACGTCGGCCAGATCGTCTATGTGCGCAAGCTGCAGGGCTCGTGGAATCCGGAGAAGGGCGTGAAGTAGAAATCTGAGTGCACAGCGCTTACGCCGATTATCGGTACGCGACTCGGGGAATAGCAGTTGCACCAGGAAGGTGGGTCGGCCCCGCTACTACTGCGGGCACATCAGGAGTTTGACGGGAACGAGATTCCCCAGAAGTTGCGCGCTTTCTCATCCTGCTCGACAAACTCAATTCCGTAGGTTGAGACACCCTGGTTGGCTGTGAGTAGTGAGACAACGCGGGCGGAAATCTCAGAGCCGCGTTTATTTCGTACGAGGATGACAGAGCCCACTACCAGATCACGACTGAGCTGAACGGCAGCTCCGTGCCGGTTTAGGTTGATGGCCTTCGCAGGCATCGTGAAGGAAACCTTTAGGCGATCCTCGCCCGACAACCCTACCGATGCGTTGAGTTGCATCCGACTGCTCCGGCGCTTTGATACCGGACTGCGACTCGCGCTCGCCGTTGGCATCATCACATGCGCAGGATGGGACTTCGGATGGCGTTGTAGATGTTTCATGTCCAGGCTCATCTGAGGACAAATTAGACGGAGCACACGGCTGCCGCAAAGTACCTTCAGTCACCCGCACGCGGTTACTCGGTGAAGTTGTTGATTCTTTGAGGCTCAGCTAAGCGCGGAATCTGGCCATTACAATCGGATTTCCTAATATATGAACAGAGTGTTCCCTGAAGCGGAGACCTATGGCAGAATATCTCCATGACTCAGCCCAGCCTCCCCATCTCACACGAGCAGCGCAAGATTGAGCGTTTGCTCATCGCACTGGCGAAAAAGAAACCGGTTTCCGCAAAGGCAGCACCCATTGATTACCGGTTGCCTGCGACCGGCACCGCACACCCACGAGTCTTTTTCTCGACCTAGCCACCTCATTGGGGGCGGCCTCCAATGCCGTAAACGGATTGCGGCAGGGCGCCCTGCGGGATGCAACTCTTTTTGAGGTGTACTCGCGTTGGGTGGTTTTGAGCGCTATGCCTGATTTCAATAGTTAGTTTTTTTTGGGGCTCAGCCTGCAAGAATCCCCAGTTCTACCGCCCGGGGCAGCCCCAGTAGTATTACGGTTCGTCCGAACGAGCCAATGAAACCCAAAGTCAAGCAAAACAAAGAGTCTGCTAAGTGGTTCCGAGATTGGATCGAAGCAAGCCAACAGAATCGTGCCTCGGTTGCCTGCACACGGCCTCAGAAGACGGCCTGCCTAGATGGACCGGAACATTCTGAGGATGCGCGTCTGCTTGGTCCGAGACGGCGGATCGCGTCTGGCAGGTATGTCGCGTGAGGAGCACCCAGTTCGATGACCATTTGCCGTTCCACGAAGAGCCCGAGGAACTCCGCGGGCGAAAAGAACCGGACACCCTCTGTGAAACGATAAAACGCCTAGGCTTTGCCCAAGACAATCAGGTGAAGCTCTACGGAAGAGTATTTGACTTGGTGTCCAACCCGATCATCGTCGGCGACAATTTGGTGTTTGTGGACGCCCTGGAGCAGAAATCAGGTAAAGTCATGCGCGTCCGCATTCCACCCACCATCGTGCAGATGGCAAGAATAAAACGCCGCGCGGCCTAAGCCAAAAACCCAGCCTGATTGGTTGCTGAAAAATCGCGAATAGTACTCATTGCCCCCCGGGAAACCGAGGGGCGTGGAAGTTGGCCTGCCAAGTCCATTCGTTCACATCAGCGATGGTTTTGTTAAAAAGAAGTTTCACCTCAAGGCGGCGGTTTTCGGTGCGGCGGAAGCGGCTTGGGGCCTTATAGAAAAAAGGTCCGTCGGGGGCGCTTGGGGAGCGCTAACCCCGACGGATCCGTGAGAGAAATAACGGTCTACGTCTACTAGGGTCGTTTACGTTGGAATACTGTCAAAATTGACAGGGCTGATGGTTAATCGGGGTTCGCGTGTGGGCTGACTGACATAGTTTCCCCATTTCACTCATCCTTCCTGAGCGGCAATTTTGAGTAAAATGCCTGGTTACATCATTTATTGGGGAAGAGTTCTCCAGACCGAGGCGCTTCAAGGCCGCATAGAGGTCGTAGAACACACTGGCTTTGCCGTGCCAGATTTTGACAGTTGCCAGCTACTAATCAGCGCAAGACACTCTTAAACGGAACGACCCATTTCGACGCGAGGGAAGGACTGTATGGATCGACTCAACAGGGTGCCACTCGGCATTCTCCTCCTCAGCCTGATGCTCCTCTCTGCCTGTCAGGGTCTGGCTCCTCAGGACACGCAGAGCCTACTGATCCCCAAATTTCACCGGTCTGAGATCTTTGGCTTTGTGGCGGGGTTTGGAACGACTTTTGCGGCCGTGCCGGACCTGGTCGCAATGCTCAGGCGTCGGTCAAGCGTGGGTATGAACCCAAGGATGGCGGCCATCATTGGCGTCTTCCAAATCCTTTGGGTCTACTACGGTCTGCTGATTCTTTCGCGACCGGTGATCATATGGAACATGATCGGGGTCTTGATCAATTTCCTGAGCGTCGGAGCGTACCGTCATTACGTCCGCAGAGAAAAAAGCCAAGCCAGCCAATGATTGCATCTGCATCAAGCGGGATACAGAGCCCCGCCCAAATCGTCGCCTAGCGGGAAGCTGTCGCATTGTTAGTCCAAAATCCCTGTTTTCAACATCGGGGGCATCGCGAAGGGTTCAATTCCGGTCACCGCCGCCGTGTCGCTCGAGGCACAGCTTGCAGAAAGTAGGAGGTTCGCTATTGTCGACCACGTGCTTCACGGTTTCCTGCGACTGCAGATAAACGTAGATGTCCCTCAAATCTTGATCACTCATGTGTCCGTACCATGCCCAGGGCATAATGCCTTGTAAAGCCCGCGCTTTAACATGTCCCGTGCGCATGACCGCGACAAACAGGTCTGAATCGTAATAGCCAATCCCGCTGGGAGCGAACGTGATGTTCGGACTCATGATCGAGAAATGATTCGGCCCATCGATTGAGTTTCCGCCCGCAAACAGCTTGGTAAACATGGGCGCGTCCGGGTGATACCAACTCGTGTGGCAACCCGCACAATCAGCGATGTTGGCAAGGTACTCTCCACGCTTCTGCGGCGTGGACACATCCGGAACCACCGGAGCCAGGATCGGTTCGGGGATCCCCGCATAGCGAAGCTTTCGGCTTAGCGGAAGTTGCGTCTGTGGCAGCGCGTTACGGGTTCGCGGCAATGAGCGGAGGTAGACAATGACCGAAGCGAGGTCTTCGTCCGACAAGGCACTGAAAGCGCGATACCACATTTGCGGAGCGAGAATGCGGCCATCGTGTCCAATGCCTTCTCGAATGGCGCGTGCCAGCATGTCATCCGTCCAACGTCCAGCTCCAGTTTCGGGATCCGAGGTCAGGTTTGGCGCCACCAGCCAAGGCTTATCCTCGTCGGCGAAAACATGACCCGCGCCTTCCCGGCCGCTTACCGGAGGCGCCCCCGGCAGGTTCCAATCGCGGTCCGAATGGCAGCGGAAGCAGCCGAGCGGTCCTTGCACAAGATATGCTCCGCGCGACATTCTCTGCGGGGTTTGTGCAAACGTGACGTTCCGCAATGATCTGTGCCGCGGTCCGACGACGAATACGCGCCAAAGACCCGCATAGGCGTCTGGCCCAAAAAGGACCCCCGGCGTGGCAACAGCGATCGCAATGATGATCACCAACACGAGAGTGAATACAAATCTTCGTTTGACTTTCATACCAGGCACGCGAAAGAGGCTTATTTTAGCCTAACCTCGCGGCATTCCGCTCGCGTAGTGACGGACGCATTCGTCCGTCCATGCCGAGCAAAGCTCACCCGCTTGATTGCTTTGTGCAGGAAGATAACGTCACGACGATAGCGGATGAACCAGGGGGCCACCAGTCTAAGAGCTCAAACATAAGAGCCCTCTCCCATTTCATTCGAACCGCAGCGCGGCCATCGGATCGACACGCGTGGCTCGCCGGGCTGGGATCCACACCGCGAAGAGCGCGACCGCCATCAGCAGCACAGGCGTTATGACGAACGCCGTTGGATCCCAGGCCTTGACTCCGAACAGGAAGCTGGCGAGAAAATGCGTGAGCCACAATGCTCCCCCGATGCCGATGACGACGCCGATCAATGCCAGCACCAGTCCCTGACGGATGACCATGTTGCGGATATTCGACGCCTGCGCTCCCAGTGCCATGCGGATGCCGAGTTCCTGCGTCCGCTGCTGTACCGAATACGCCATGAGCCCGTAGATCCCGATCGCCGCCATCAGCAGGGCCGACGATCCGAAGATCGTCAGCAGCATCATGTTGAAGCGTTGCCGTGAGGTGCTCGAGATGACGATCTCATCCATGGAACGGACGTGCGCCACAGGCAGTCCTCCGCTGGCCTCGCGCAGCGCAACGGTGACCGCGTTCGTCGCGGTATGGGGATCCCGCTTCGTCCGGACAATCCACCAGAGCGGCGCGATCCGAGAGTTGAGTGCGGTCACTTTATCGGGCATCTGTGCGACTGGGATGTACATGGTGGGCGCAGGATCGGTGTCGAGTCCGCCGTCGCGCATGTCTCCCACGACACCGATGATCTGCCGCGGCGGTTCGGCAAACTCGGGTCCCACGCCGGCGCCGATGAGCAGGCGATCATCGAGCGGATTGCCCTTCGGCCAATATTGTCTGGCCATCGCTTCGTTAATGATCACTACACCTGGAGCGGATCCGTTGTCGTGCTCGGTGAAATTGCGGCCGCGCACTATGGGCGCCTTGAAAGCGTCGAAGTAACTCCACGAGACGGAATAGTATCCCGCTCCGCCGGTCGAGGGGTCGTTGCCTTTGGGCCGGCCCACAACATCAAACGGCAATCCAAACCCTCCCTGCAGAGGCAAGCAGCACGCCGCCGCTGCCGACGTCACGCCCGGCACAGCATTCAGCCGCTCGGTGCCGTCGCGAATCAACTGCGCCACGCCCGCCGTGTTCTGGAAACGCTGGCCGCTGATCGACATCACCATGGTGAGCACGTTGTGCGTGTCGAAACCTGGATCAACCGCGTGCAGCTTGATAAACGTCCGGATGAGCAGTGTCGCTCCGATAATAAGCACCAGCGCGAGCGCCATCTCGCTGATCGCGAGCAACGACCGGACCTTGCCGCTGCGAAAACCTACGCCCGAGCGATTGCTGCTCTCATTCAACGCCGCCGCAAGATTCGTACGTGACGCCGAAACGGCCGGCACAAGGCCGAAAAGTATTCCCGTCAGCAACGACACACCCAACGTGAACATCAGCAGGTTCATATCAAGTGTCACTGCAGATCCGTTTTCCCCGATGCGGGGAATGTCTCCCGGACTGAGTGCCAGCAACAGGCGCACTCCGGCAAATCCAAAGATCAGCCCCAGCACGCCCCCGGCCAGCGAAACCACAAGGCTTTCAGTCAGCAATTGCCGGACGATTTGCCCGCGGCTCGCTCCCAGCGCAGAGCGCGTAGCGATCTCCCGCTTGCGGCCGGTAGCGCGGATCAGCAGAAGATTCGCCACATTCGCGCACGCGATCAGCAGCACCAGACCGACGGCGCCGAGCAGAACGAGAAGAGACGTGCGCGTATCGCCGACAATGACTTCCTGCATCGAGGTCACGCCGAATCCACCCTGTGCCGGTGGATAAGTCCGCCGAAATTCATCGGCCGTGAGTTTCAGGCGCGCGTTCGCCATCTGTGCAGTGATTCCCGGCTTTAGTCGAGCTCCCACCTGGAAGTAATGCGCCATGTCCTTCGAATTGAGATCGAACTGAAACGGCAGCCACAGATCGCCCGGTTGCTCGCTGACGAACTCCCGCCCAATAACGCCCACGACCTGGTACGGCTGGCCGTCCAGTTGGATATTCGTACCGACAATGTTCAGATCTCCTCCGAACCGTCTCTTCCATAGACCGTAACTCAGCACCGCGACGTTGCCGCCGTGAGGACTGTCCTCCTCTGCGGTAAACGTGCGCCCTAAAACGACCGGTGCGCCAAACAGGCGGAAATAGTCCGCCGTTACGTGGATCCCTTGCACTTGTTCTGGCTCGCTGCCGCCGGTTAGGTTCAGCCCGGCGCCGCCCGTGTCATATCCCGCGACGTCCTGGAAGATGCTGGTCTGCTGATGCCATATATTGAACTTTGGAACGTTCGCTCCAGGGAACGATCCCTGGTCGCTCGTGTTCATCAGTTGTACTAACGACTGCGCGTCGGGATAGGTAAGCGGCTTGAGCAGTACGGTATTGATCACCGAGAAGACCGCCGTATTCGCGCCAATGCCAACAGCCATCACGAGGATGGCGATCGCCGTAAAGCCTGGCATCTTCGCCAGCGAGCGCACTGCGAAACGAAAATCCCGCCCCGCATCTTCCAGCCACGGAACCAGTGACGTCATAAGCCACCTGCCTTGTCGGAAAAGCATAGCACCGGTTCCGCAAGTTTAGCTTGGAGCCTACCCGCCAGAAGTGGGACACGCGATGGCGGGTTGTCCTTATTTGTTTCTTTCACACCGCGTCTTGTCCCACCGCTTGTAACGGTCACAGGAGATTCCTCACTATCCGAGCAAGGAGTATTTCTATGAACGCAAAGAAGGCAAGCGATCCAACATCTGAAACACCAGCTACCGTTTCCTGTTGTCCACAGCTCGAACCCTGTGAGGTGTGCGACGTCCTTAACTTTCCTTACCGGCTTCCATTTCGCCCGTTGGTAAAAAGCGGCGATCAGCAACAGATCGTGCCCGTCGAGGTCACACTGCGCTTTCGGCTGACGCGCTGTTCCGGGCCCCTTTCGCTGGGCGATCTCATCTATTCGACGACCCTGTTGCCCGGCGAAAAAGTGCAGTTGTATTCGAGCGACCGGCACTCGCGTTTCAGTTTCGACAGCGAGACGAAGCTCTCCTACCATACTGAAACCACTTCCGAGGAGTCCTATTACGCGGCGGGGATGGCGTATGGAATGAGCAATCTCAACCTGCTCGATACGACGAACGCGAGCTCATCGTTCAGTTCGTCCTCGGTCAGCGGCGGCGGTGGAGCGGGCATCGATCTCGGTTTCTTCAGCATCGGCGGCTCGGCATCGGCGGGTTCGTATGATGCCAATTCGACGAGCAAGCTGGCCCACTCCTTGAGCCAGCACTCGGAATCGTTGCAGCAACACATGGAGGTCAGCACGCGCGCGGCGTCGTCGACGTCGGTCGGCGAAGTCGCGACGCGTACCCACCAGCAGGGAGAATCGGAGGATCAGTTCGAATCGTCCTCCCGCACCTTCTCCAACCCGAATCGCTGCCATGCCCTGTCATTTCTTTTCTATCGCATCAACAAATGTCAGACGGTGAAGTTTGAGCTGATCGGCATCGACCGTCGGGTGGACGATCCCATGGCGCCGACCGGTGTAGATCTGAATCCGCCGAAGCCCGTTACGGGCGTTAGCGTCCTGTCGAGCAGGGTGCTGGCGACCAGTTCCGCCCGTCTGGACGTCGCCACGCGGGCCCTGCAGAGCGTGGCGGTTGAACAGGGAGACGCGACCCGCGCAACGGGATTTCTGGCGGCAAGGACTCTCCCCAACGTTGGCGGGCAAGCGGCCATTCCAGTGAACGTGCGGCAGGCGGCACTCAAACTTGTGGATGCAGACCTGGTGAACGAAGGGTTGATCGACAAGAACGGGCAAGTGACGAAAGCGGCGCAGCAAGCGCTGGGTTGGGATAAGACGATGTCGATTCCCACGCCCGGGGTGCTGGTCAAGGGCTGCCTGGATGATTGCGATGCATGCGAGCCTCAGTTGGAGAAGCTGTACGAACTCGAGATTACGCGCAAGGATCTGGAAAACCAGCTCCTGGCCAAGCAAATCGCTCTGCTGGAAAAGTCGCAGGAGTATCGATGCTGTCCAGCGGACGAAGAAGAAACAACCACGCCATAACCGCAGAGCGAAGCGTGCGATAGCGTCTGTACAACACAAAGAAAGTAAAGCCCCACTTCTGGCAAAGGCTGCCCAGAAGTGGGGCACACTTTTATAGAATCCGCCCTTTGGTGCGTATAACAAACATACCAACTGGTATGTTTGTTATGCGACACAGGGAGTCAAGAGCCCAATGTGGCGACAACCACGAGCACTTAATCCGCAGTTCCATAATTTAGCCATCCGCAGATTCCATTCTTAGAAGATTTGCAGAGCCGAAGACTCGGCGGCGTTCTCAACATTCGTGCGTACACGAGCCTCTCGAAGTACAAAACAGGAAGCTCGAATCCATAATTGTTTAATTCATCACAAACTCAGAAAACGTTCTGGGTAGAAACTCTCCACGGCAGTGCGAATGCAGTTAGGGAAAGCTCCACCTAGACATCGTTTACCAAAATGTGAATGGGTGCTACGTCAAAACAGAGTGTTTTCATTGTCGAACTTATGAAAAGTATTGACAAATAAGCACGAAAGAAGCGGCCCTACAGTTGCACGATTTCACCCGATCGAGTTCACGAGTTTCACAACAGTCTTGCGCAAAGATAGCCCGAGAACGGGCCACCTTGCGGACGAAGGAGTTTTGTTATGCGTTTAAGTCTAGTTAGCTTGTTCGGATTCTGCCTGGCCGTTAGCGTACTGGCGTCCGCTCAATCAGCCACGACCTCACTCCGCGGGACCGTTACCGATACTAAGGGCGCGGTGCTACCCGGAGCCACCGTGACGATAAATGATCCGGCGACGGGTTTTACTCGCACCGGCAAGACCGATGGCCAAGGTGTATATCAGCTCTTGCAAGTGCCTCCCGCCACTTACAGTCTTACCGTGAACGCGGATGGCTTTTCTCCCGTCAAGCAAGACAAGGTGGTGCTGGAAGTAAATCTGCCCGCAACGCTCAACGTGACAATGCCAATCAAGGGTGAGACCGTTACGGTTGAAGTTACGGGCGAGGCCGTTCCAGTCAACACGACCGACGCGACCCTGGGCAACACCTTCAATACCAGTCAGGTGCTCAACTTGCCATTTGAAGGAAGGAATCCAGCTGAAATCTTGAGCCTGCAACCGGGTGTCGCATATATCGGGAGCACTACAACCTTCGAACAGGCTGACGCAAGCGGAAACCCCAGGGACATGAATGATACCCGCAACGGTGCTGTCAACGGTGGCCGGAGCGACCAAGCCAACATCACCCTCGACGGTGTCGATGACAACGATCAACTCGGGCGCCACGCTTTTGAAGGAGCAGTGCGCTCCACTTTGGATTCAGTGGAAGAATTCCGTGTGACCACGGCTGGTCAGAACGCCGACCAAGGGCGCTCCTCGGGTGGGCAAGTTTCCCTGGTTACTAAGAGCGGTACAAACAAGTTCCACGGCTCTTTATACGAATATAACCGCAGTAGCCTCGGCCAGGCCAATGACTGGTTTAACAAACAAACTGAGTTGGCGAACGGTTTGCCGAATAAGCCAGGGCACTTGGTGCGCAATACATTCGGCGGCGCAATCGGTGGCCCGATTGTGAAAGACCGTCTCTTCTTCTTCGGCACGTACGAAGGGCAAAGAACCAATGAAAGTGCACAGATCACTCGTAACGTGCCCGGGTTGACGCTCCGCGCCGGTAGCATCAGCTATCCAGACATCAACGGCGGAACCACTACACTTGATTCGGCGCAAATTGCCTCCATGGATCCGAACTGCACCGGTCTCGGAACCTGCCCGCTCGGGCCCGGACCGAATCCCGCTGTACTTCAGATTTTCAACCAGTATCCGATACCGAACTCGAGCGGCTGTGCAAATTTTGACGGGTTTAACATCAGTTGTTTCAGTTTCTCGGCACCCAACCCGCAGCGCCTTAACACGACGATCGCCAAAATAGACTACGTCATTGACAAAGCCGGCAAGCACCGCGTTTTTGTACGCGGCAACTACCAGCAGGACGCATTGTCGTCTGCGCCACAATTCCCGGGCGAGGCACCAGCGCTGACTACTGCCAACAACAGTCGCGCTCTGGCCGCGGGCTACACCGCTACATTGTCGAATACTCTTATCAATAGTTTTAGATACGGATTCACGCGGCAAGCTACTGCACAGGCAGGTCAGCAGTCGACGCCATCAGTCCGGTTCCGGTTTATCGATAATCTGACTCCGTTTACGTCTAGCCGGGCGAATCACCTTCCAGTTCACAACTGGATCGACGACGTGACCTGGACAAAAGGCAAACACACGTTCACTTTTGGCGGGAACATCCGCTTAATTAACAACGTGCGCAATTCCAACGCTACCTCGTTCAATGACGCACTAATCAATCCGCTTTTCTTGGCGCAGGCACCGGCCGGAAGCGGCGGCAGCCTGGATCCCGCCGCGTTCGGTTTTACAGCGGTCGACCCAAACCAGACTCAGCCCTACGACAACGGGGTCGTAGACATGGTTGGAATCCTCTCGCAAGTGACGGCCAACTACAACTTTAATAAAACGGGTGACGCTCTCGCCGAGGGCGAACCAGTTCCCCGGCACTTCCGTTCGTGGGAGTACGAGGGGTATGTGCAAGATTCGTGGCGAGCTACTCCAAACCTCACCCTTACCGCCGGCCTGCGCTACACATTCCTGGAACCGCCTTACGAGACTACCGGCACCCAGGCCGCGCCAAACATCAGCATGAATGGTTTCGTGAATCAACGCGGACGCGAGATGCTGCTCGGGCAGGCGTCCGAGCCGCTCATTTCGTTCGATCTGTCCGGTCAGGCAAATGGCAAGAAACCCTATTGGCCGTATGACCACAAGGATTTCGGACCGCGAGTAGCCTTCGCATATTCGCCGCATGCGGAGGGTGGTTTTTTTCACCGCCTCTTCGGAGGCGCAGGGAAGTCGTCAATCCGCGGCGGATATGGCATTGTTTATGACCACTTTGGTGAAGCGCTGGTGAGCACCTTCGATCAGGTCGGTACGTTTGGTCTTACCACCGGCATCACCAATGCCGCCTCCATTCAAAGCATTGATGGCGGGGCCAGATTCACTGCACCGGGTCAGATTCCGACCTCCAGCCTCGACGGTCAATTGCTCGCGCCCGCGCCGGTGGGAGCATTTCCGAAGACCCCACCGGTCAGCACTTCTACGAACCCGGTGCAGCAGATTGCATTCGGGCTCGACGACAAACTCCGAACCCCATACTCCCACCTGATCGACTTTTCCTTTAGCCGGGAGTTTTCGCATGGTTTCGTTCTGGAGACTAGCTACGTCGGAAGGTTGGGACATCGTCTACTGCAGCAGCGCGACATGGCAATGCCGCTCGATATCGTAGATCAGAAATCCCACATGGACTATTTCGCCGCTGCAACCCAATTTTCGAAAGCCGTGTACGCCGGGAGCACGACGGCAAGTATTCAGCCCATTCCTTATTGGGAGAATCTCTTTCCGGCAGCCGCGGGTGTGGCTGTAGTTTCCACTCCGGCGCAGAGTTGCATCGGTACTCCTTCCAACCCCGATGTCCTGCCCGCGAATCCCACGGCTACCCAATCCATGTATGAGTTGTTTGCATGCAATACAGGACCATTTGGTACGGCCTTCGGGGAATCGAATGCCCTCAACATTCTGGATACGTTCTGCTTTCCCGCCTGCCTCAACCAGCAGCCCGGCCAGAACGGAACACCTTTTCAAATCTACAGCCCGCAGTACACCGCCCTCTACGCTTGGTCGAGTATCGGCACCAGCAGCTATCACGCACTGCAAGCGGTGCTGCGCAGCCGCGAGATGCACGGCCTCCAATTCGACATCAACTACAGTTACGCGCATTCCATTGACATCGGCTCCGATGCCGAACGTGTGAACCAGTTCGGAGGGTTGAGCGCCATTATCAACACCTGGGCGCCACAACAGCTAAAAGGCGATTCCGATTTCGATACTCGCCACAACATAAATGCGAACTTCGTTTTCCAGCTTCCAGTGGGCAAAGGAAAGCGGTTCGGCAGCACCTGGAGCGCGGTGCCGAATGCGCTTCTTGGCGGCTGGCAACTTGCTGGACTGTGGCGCTGGTCGAGCGGGTTGCCGTTCAGCATCGGCAACGGAGGCACCTTCCCCACGAACTTCCAGTTGTCAGGTACGGTGTTTACCAATGGAGTCACGCCAAAAACCGGCAAGACTTACGTCAATGGGATACCGAACGTATTTCAGACGCAAGATCCCACCGCCTTGACTAAGGACTTCCGCTTCGCCTACCCCGGCGAGTCTGGACAGCGTAACAATTTTCGTGGAGATGGCTTCTTCGGCATCGACATGGGATTGAGCAAGGTATTTGCAATTACCGAAACACAGAACATTAAGTTCAGTTGGGAGACGTTTAACATCACGAACTCCAACCGCTTCGACGTTCAGCAAATCAGTACGAATATCCAGAACCCGGCGAGCTTTGGTCAGTACAACGCACCAACACTCACCGCGCCCCGGATCATGCAGTTCGCGCTGCGCTACTCGTTCTAGCCGGCGATGAAAATGTTCGTGGGTGGATGTCTTGGTGGCGGGTGGGCGCGTCGAGCGCGCCCGCCACTTTGAGTCGGCGACGACAAGCCCGGTCTCCCACCCGACCGCCGAAATGTTCCGGCCGGAACATATCGTCATCACGATAGCGGGCATACGATATTGTCATGACAGATAACGTTAAGAAAGCAAAGGGGACGGGCGCCCCGCCCGCACTTCTTGGGAAACCCCGCAAGGTGAGCAGGCGCGCCCCGGGCTTGGGCCACCGCCGCTATGCCCGATTTGGGAACGACCCGCCTCCGGAGGACGTTTGCTGGTAGCCCGACGTTTCACAGCCGGGTAGGCTAAAGACGATGGCGTTGTGTCCCGAAGGGACGCGTGAAATCTTACGGAGCAGCAGCATGTCCCACACCTACATCTCTGATCTCGTTCACTGTGTTTTCTCCACAAAGCTCCGCCGCGATCTGATCTCTACGAAAATCCAACCGGACCTGTGGGCCTTCGTAGGCGGTATCGCGCGCAAGAATGAATTCAAAGCGCTGACCGTGCTCGGCCTGCGACTGTATGTAGCGGATCGGGTCATTCTTCTGCGAAATCCCGACGGTGAAAGCGCCGTACCCTTCCTGCCACGCGAACCCGCGCGTGTGTGTCTCGTTCATCCAATGAGAGGAGCCTCCTTTTAGCAATTGCATCGCTTTGGGCTAACGACATGGTCGCGGGCAGTGACAAGAGAACGTGCAAATGATTCTCCGTGCCGCGCGCCATAACGCCCACCGCGTCCCGGATGGACGCCTGAACCAAACCCACAGACATCGGCAGCAACGGTTTCCACACAACGAAGACCGCGTTGTATGGAGCCATCCGCCTGCGGGAAAAGGTGGGAAACGGTTTCCGGGTGCCGTATCGGGAAATAAACTGGTGTAACGTCCCGTCTGTCCCCAGGTTTCCCCCCAGGTTTCCGTGTTTTCTCCACAATGCTCCGCCGCGATCTGATCTCTACGAAAATCCAACCGGACCTGTGGGCCTTCGTAGGCGGGTATCGCGCGCAAGAATGAATTCAAGGCGCTGACCGTTGGCGGCACGGAGAATCATTTGCACGTTCTCTTGTCACTGCCCGCGACCATGTCGTTAGCCAAAGCGATGCAATTGCTAAAAGGAGGCTCTTCTCATTGGATGAACGAGACACACACGCGCGGGTTCGCGTGGCAGGAAGGGTACGGCGCTTTCACCGTCGGGATTTCGCAGAAGAATGACACGATCCGCTACATACAAGTCGCAGGCCGAGCATCATCGCAAGCGTAGTTTCGAAGAAGAGTTCGTCGCGTTTTTGAAGAAACACAACGTGGAATACGACCCGAAGTACGTGTGGGGATGAGCGTCGACATTCCCGCGCGAGCGAGGTGGAGTGGTTTCAGGCGTGCCTCCGGCACGCGGTGCCGTTTATGCGCACGCGAACCCGGCGTTCGAAACGCCGGGCTATCGTCAGACGGTCCCTCCGGGACCTGCTTCGGTGGCAATACGTGAATGAGGCGACCTACGCAGGGATCATCCGTGACAACCAAACGGAGAATCGAAACCCGGTGCTCCGCCTATTGTTGAATTCAAATCGCGGGAAGCGAGCGCAGCGAAGCAAAAGGTCCCGGAGGGACCACCGAAAGTAGCCCGCCAGTTCACTGGCGGGAGTCGATGCCCCAACCAGCCAACCGTGTCCCGTAGGGACACATGAACCCGCTTCGCAGGCGTCGGCAGCATCGGTGATGGACACGAACCCGGGGACAGACGGAGCGTTCCCAACGCAAAAAAGCCCCGCTCTTGCGAGCGGGGCTACGGTTCAAGCTAGAAGCTAAGAGCTAATAGCTAGAAGCTGTCCTTAGTACATGTCTCCCATGCCGCCGCCGTGTCCGCCGCCGGGCGCGGGAGCTTCCTTCTTTTCGGGAATCTCCGCGATCAGGGCCTCGGTGGTGAGCATCAGGCTGGCGATCGATCCTGCGTTCTGCAGGGCCGTGCGCACAACCTTCGTGGGATCGAGCACGCCGGCCTTGACCAGGTCTTCGTACTCGTTCGAGAAGGCGTTGAAGCCGTAGTTCGACTCTTTCGATTCGAGCACCTTGCCGAGGATGACTGCGCCTTCTTCGCCGGCGTTCTCGGCGATCATGCGCAGGGGCTCGGTGATGGCGCGCTTCACGATGTTGATGCCGATCTGCTCATCGCCTTCGGCCTTGACTTTGTCGAGAGCCGAAGCGCAACGTGCCAGTGCAACTCCGCCGCCGGGGACAATGCCTTCTTCCACGGCCGCGCGGGTGGCATGCATCGCATCTTCCACACGGGCTTTCTTTTCCTTCATTTCCGTTTCGGTCGCGGCGCCGACTTTGATCACGGCTACGCCACCGACCAGCTTCGCCAACCGCTCCTGCAGCTTCTCGCGGTCGTAGTCGCTGGTGGTCTTGTCGATCTGGCTGCGAATTTCTTTTACGCGGCCTTCGATCTCAGCGTGCTTGCCCTTACCTTCAACCACCGTCGTGTTGTCTTTGTCGATGGTGATCTTCTTGGCCTGGCCGAGGTCACTGATCTGAACGTTCTCGAGTTTGATCCCGAGATCTTCGGTGATGGCCTTGCCGCCGGTCAGGATGGCGATATCCTGCAGCATCGCCTTGCGACGATCGCCGAAGCCCGGAGCCTTGACGGCCGCGACTTGCAGCGTGCCACGCAGCTTGTTGACGACGAGCGTTGCGAGCGCTTCGCCCTCGACGTCTTCTGCGATGATCAGCAACGGCTTGCCGGACTTCGCAATCTGCTCAAGCAGCGGGAGCAGGTCCTTCATCGAGCTGATCTTCTTTTCGTTGATCAGGATGTAGGCGTTCTCGATGGCAACTTCCATCCGCTCCGGATCGGTAACGAAGTAAGGAGAGAGGTAGCCGCGATCGAACTGCATGCCCTCGACGACTTCGAGCTGAGTCTCGAGCGTCTTCGACTCTTCAACGGTGATGACGCCGTCTTTGCCCACTTTCTTCATCGCCTCAGCAATAATCTTCCCAATGGTCTCATCGTTGTTGGCGGAGATGGTGCCGACTTGGGCGATCATTTCGCCGGTGACGGGCTTCGACAGCTTGTCGATTTCGCCGTTGATGCGGTTGCCTTCTTTGTCGAGCTTGCCGGTGATGATGGTGACGGCCTTCTCGATGCCGCGTTTGAGGGCCATGGGATTGGCGCCGGCGGCAACGGTCTTGACGCCTTCGCGGAAGATGGCCTGGGCGAGAACGGTGGCGGTGGTGGTTCCGTCGCCGGCGACGTCGGAGGTCTTGGAAGCGACTTCACGAACCATCTGGGCGCCCATGTTTTCGAGGCCGTCCTTCAGTTCGATTTCTTTTGCGACGGTGACGCCGTCTTTGGTGATGGTCGGCGAACCGAATTTCTTTTCGATGACTACGTTGCGACCTTTGGGTCCGAGGGTGACCTTCACGGCATCGGCCAGAAGGTTGACGCCGCGGAGGATCGCCTGACGGGATTCTTCTCCGTGAACGATGTGCTTTGCCATTGCTTATCTCCTAATCTGATGTGAATTCAGTGCAGGCAGTGCCTGCGGAAAATGTTCTGAGCTGCTTGAAGTCGCGGCTTCCGGCTTTCGGCGTCCGGCTTCCGGAACTTTGGCTCTCGGTTCGACTCCAGGAAGGCGGGAGCCGGATAGCGGAAGCCTTATTTCTTCGAGCCGGCGAGTTCTTTCTTCGACGGAGTCGAGGCGCCGGTCAGGATGCCGAGAACTTCTTCTTCTTTCATGATGATGAACTCTTCGCCATCGATCTTGATCTCGGTGCCAGAGTACTTGCCGAACAGAATGCGGTCGCCTTCTTTAACCGCGAGAGGGAAGGTCTTGCCTTCGTCGTTGGTGCGGCCTTTGCCGGTGGAGATGACTTCGCCCTCCTGGGGCTTGTCTTTGGCCGAGTCGGGGATGATGATGCCGCCACGAGTGGTGGAAGCTTCCTCCACACGACGGACCAGAATGCGGTCATGGAGTGGTGAAAATTTCGCCATGGATTGATACTCCTTTCAAGTATTTAGGGTTGAGGTGTTTCAGTTTAATCTGCGTAAACCTATGATTTGGTTGGGTCAGGTGCTGCTGTTAGCAGTTACGCCCCACGAGTGCTAATTGTAGAGAGGGGAGCGGGGAGTTGTCAAGGGCCTGTCGGCCGAGGTGCAGAGGCTTTGAAAATCAGGCAACCGCCCTGACTGTCCCACGTTTCCTGCGGGGCGGGTCGGGATCCCATCGAAAAAACGCGAAGGATGGCTCCTCACTTCTTGAACGAGTGTAGGGAGAGAGTCATCCTCCTGTGCTCTAAGGCGAGTCCTCAAGGACCCGTAACAAGGATCGACATGCTCAGACGGTTGTGACCTGGCTGAGGATGTTATAGATCCTACGGATGTACGTTCCCGTGTCCACCATCCGGGTGGCCGTCAGGGCTCATCGCGTATTTAAGTTCGGTTCCTCCGGGTGGCGTGAGATAGCAGAAAAAGTCGAAGTAGCCAATTCTGTCAAAAGTCAGCACCTTGTCCTTGTTCGCGACTCCCTTCGCCTCTTCTGTCTCAGCAAACGGCCACGGATTAAATACCACTCTGAAGGTTCCATCCGTAGAGCTGAGTTGAAGCGTGTCCCCTTTTTTCACATCGAGAGTTTTGGGGTCGGCGATCACGTGCCCCCCTTTACGCTCTATTTTCACAGTGTGCCCAACGATTGTTGTGTTCATACGTTCCTATCCTCCTTGTACGACGTGTGCAACTAACTGTTGAAAGCGCGGATCCCGACAAAAGTCCGCCAAGTCGGGGTGCCGCTCGAGTTCATGCAAGAGGTCTGGCGTGGCATTGGCGAGGACGGCGAGGGCTCGATCTCTTTGATGGAGAGCCTCATAGGTCAACACCGCATTCTCGATCACCTTGTTGTCGCCCGGAGATGATTTGATTGCCTGCGCGATCTCCGACTCCGCTCTTTTGTCGTCGCCTAACCTGGCTGCGCAGTACGCCACGAAACCGCGGGGATAACCTTCAGAGGGATTCTCGACCAACTCCTCCAATGCCAGGTTCATAGCTTTGAGGTAGGCCGTCCGAGCAGCGCCTGTGCGCCCAAGGCGACGATAGGAATCCGCCAAGTTCTCGACGTTCACATACTCATAATCCGAGGGGTTTATTGCCACGGCGCGCTCATAATATTCAACGGCTTCGGAATCTCGCTTTTGAAAGGCCCGAATGGCCCCCATGTTGTTGAGCGCTGGCGCGGTCTCGCGCAGTTTCAGCGATTGCACGAGAGATTGCTCCGCCTCATCGTACTTACCAAGATCCATGAGAGCTGCACCAAGATTGCTATAGGGCTTGAACATACCGGGAGCTCGCTCGATCACTTGTTGGAATTGCTCCGCCGCTTCCGGATACCGTCCCCTGCGATAAAAGAAAACGCCCTGCACTTCATAAGGCCAGTAGTATCCCGGATCCAAGTGAATCGCGCGGTTGTAGGCTTCTACGGCTCTGTCGGGCATGTCGAATTTGTCATAGACGCCAGCAATTCCGAGCAGCGCATCCACGCTTCGTGGTTCGAGATCGAGCGCGCGACGATAGTCATCAAGGGCCTTCTCATATTGTCCAGCGGTTTGATTGAGTAAACCGTCGGCAAGACGCACTCTGGCGGAATCGGGGTTGAGACCTTCGGCTTGCCTCAAGGCTTGTTGCGCTTCAACGAGGCAGCTGTGTTCCTTCGTGAAATCGAACTTCACGAGTTGCGCCTCAACCAGAGCAGCTAGCGGCAGGGGCGAACGCGGGTCTAGCCGGGCGGCTTCCTGGAAGAGCTTGATCGCGTCTTCGTAGGTTTGGCGGTCGGTGCGTAACAAGAAAAGGCCCTTGTCGTAAGGAGCGGTGGCCTGCGTCGACAAAGATTCCGGAACTGCTGCGCTGTGCAGTCGCAGCGCGAGCGAGACTTCACCAGCGAGAGCGGATGGGAAAGATCCCAGGCTTGCTTTGGAATAACGGGTGGAGAAATCGCGAAGGTGAGCCTTCGTAGCCAAGTCGATAACGGAACCCTCTACAACGTAGTCGTCGCCTTCACGGCGCACCGAGGTCTGCAGGGCGTGCGTTGCGTGCAAAACCTTGTTCGCCTCCTCGGGAGTCTTCACACTGTTCTCCAGTTCACCGGAAAGCGGGATCACGGTGAGCGTGCGGCGAGCGCTGGGCAGGTGGCGGAGACGGTCGGAAACATCCTCCAGCGCGCCCGCGCCGATGACGGTCGCCTCGGTCGGGCCCTGAAAAGGAAGGATCGCCAAACGCATGTTGGCGGGTGTGAACCAGTCAATCACTCGCTCTCGAATCGGTGGTATCGAGGCAGCGATCAGGACAAGTGCCACGCCGATCAGCGGCATCTTGCGAAGAGGCCGTTTTTGCAGTCGAGCGATGATCTGCGCGGCATCGGTCGGACGGGCTGTGGCGGACTCGCTGAGACAGTCCAGGATCACCGCATCCCATCGTGGATCAAGACCCTTAACCAAGTCGCTCGGTGCTGGCGGAGCAATCAGACGACTCTCGAGTGATTGGTTTTCGAAAGGTAAACGGCCGGTGACAATTTCGTAGAGAACGACGCCCAAAGCATACAGATCTGAAGCCTTCGTCGTTTTCTGACCCCGCAACAATTCAGGCGCCATGTAATCAGGCGTGCCGCCGAACGCGCCAGATGGTTGATTGGCTCCGCTCGCCAGCCCGAAGTCGGTAATCACCGGGCGCAGACTTCCGTCGGCATTCTGGCTGAGAATGATATTGCCGCTTTTCAAATCGCCATGGACGACTCCGCTGTGGTGTGCTTCTGACAGCCCTGCGCACAACTGGCGCACAATCTCGAGAGCTGCGGTGGGTTCGAGCTTGCCTTTCCGCGCCAAATGCGCGGAAAGAGTTTCCCCCTCGAGAAACTCCATTGTGAGAAAATCAACTTCTCCGGCGTCGATCTTCGTGGTGTGAATCTGGTTGACGAGGCAGATGTTGGGGTGACGCACCTTGAGCGCGCCTTCCAATTCGGGCGAAAGCAGGCGCTGGAAGCCGGGTTTAGCCGACTTGACCGCTATGCGCAGATTACGTTTACGGTCGATGGCTTCGTAAACAACGCCCATGCCACCCTCGCCGACGGTGCGCAGAATCTCGAAACGGCCTTCAATCACTTCGCCGGGACGAAAAGGGCGGCCAACCACTGTGAGGGCAACGAGGGGTTGTTGCAGGAAACTGCCCATGCGAGCTTCCCACTCCAGAGTTTCAGCAATCTCGTGGTACAGATTGGAGTCAGTTTCACAGGCCGAGCGCAAGAAGGACTCGCGCTCCGCCGGGGACTGACGACGGGCCTGCGAGACGATCTTCATGACTCGCTCGTCGCGTTCAGAGCTGGTTTGCATTGTCCGCGGTTAATCGCGTATACAGCCAAAGGCGGGCGCGATGCCATTCGCGCTGAAAAGTATGTAACTTAAGATTCAGGGCATCCGCCGACTCTTCATCTGTCATCCCCAAAAAGAATTTCAACTCCACGACAGCACGCCGCTGGGGCGACTCTTTTTCTAGTTCGTCCAACAAGGCATCGACAGTTATCGCTATCTCCAGCGGCGTGCGACGGCCCAGAACACGCTCAGGAAACCCATCCAAGGGCAAAAATTGAACGCTCGGCTGAGCGCGGGCATGGTCGATAAGAAACCGACGCATGATCCTAGCTGCTAAAGCGAAAAAATGGCCACGGTCCTGCCATTCAATGTTTTTGGCCCGTACTAGTCGGACAAACGCCTCGTTGACAAGGGCGGTGGGCTGGAGAGTGTGGTCTGAACGCTCGCCACGGAAGCAGCAGCCAGCAATCTTACGCAGATCCGGTAGCAGCAATTCAAAGAGCGCAGCCTCGGCCTGCAAATCTCCGGCTCGCCATTGCTGCAGAAGTTGTGTGACGTTGCCAGCACCGTTCCCCACCGAGCACCCCCGGAGCCGGACCGCCCGATTATATCCGAGTTCGTCAAGTTGGGTTCCGATTCCTGCGTACTCGTGGCCTAACACTTGATCGTCCAGACATAGCTACGCCTGGGAACAACCAAATCCCCAAGAAAGCGAAAGCCATCGCTCCGAGAAACTTTTCTTGCGGCGAACTGGCGGTGTTTTCTCGTAGGCACGCTTTCCATTTGTAAGACAAAACAGTCGGCACTCAGCCGGAAAGAGGAACCCGAAATGAAAAAGAACTTCCTGTTATTCACTGCAGCGCTCGCCCTGGCAGTCACTACGGTTGCGAGTGCCCAAACAATTAAGGTGAAGGTGAACGTCCCTTTTGGTTTCATCGTTAACCGCGCGACCTTACCCGCGGGGGAATACCTGATGGAGTCCGTGGATGATGCTGGAAAGGTGCTGGCGATCCGCGATCTGGACACTAACACCGCGAAGCTGGTGATTTTCAATTCCTGCAGATCATCGAAGACCGAGAGCCAAACGAAGCTCATCTTCCACCGCTATGGAGATCGCTATTTCCTGAACCAGATCTGGGTCGAAGGAAACAGCTCCGGGCATGAACTGAGCCCCAGTCCGCGAGAGAAGGAAGTAGCGAAGGATTTTTCAGTGCATGATGTGGTGTTGTTGGCCGCACGGCGCTGATCACTGCGCTGAAACAAGCAGTGCATGGAAAGGCCGGGCGGAGTCAGGGGAGGGTCCTCCCGGCTTTTCGTGATTGGGAAACCAAAGGCACCCTCGGTAAGTTTACTTTCCACTCTTAAGAACTAGGACGGGGCGGGTGGCCCGCCTTTTTCTTCGGGTGGTTTCTTTCAACCTCGGCTCAAGAACTGAGGGTGCCCCGTTCTTGCGTTTTTTTGCAAGGGCGGGAGCATTGCTGCTTGTGCCATGAAATTTTCGCCGAGTCAAAACCGGCACCGCATGCGGCGTCGCGCCCACCCTTTCGCAAAAAACGCGAAAGGATGGGGCACCCTCGGTGAATTTACCTTCCAGTTTCAAAACAAAATTGAAGATGGGGCTCTCGCCCCACGCAAGTTGTCCTCTCGCTCTAGTGGAGTCAAAATCCCCACACTAAACATCGCAAAAGGACGCGATGTTTGGTATGGGCCACCCCTCGGATCTTGATCTACTCATTCGCAAGCGCTGTTAGATCGGCTTGTAGGTGACGGTGGCTGATTTGGTTTGGCCAGGGAGGATTTGCAGGTTCTCCTACGAGCTTCTTGCACGCAGATATCTTCTCGACGTGCTCTTACGGGATATTCGACAAGGCTCCGGCGGAGATGTACCAGATGCGGCCGCTGAAGTTCGCGACGCCGTCGGAGGTGTCATCGCCGATCCAGAGATTGCCGAGGCGGTCGAGCATGACGAGGTTGCCGTTGCCGCCTACGAGGGCGAAGGTGAGGGGTGCTCCGGTGTTGGGATCCGGACCTCCGGTAGAGATCAGGCGCATCGCGCCGGTGGAGACGGTGTAGCGCCAGACGCCCTGTCCGTTGATCGCCCTGTAGAGGCGGTTGAGTCCGTCGCTGGCGCGTCCGACGTGCTGCGCGCCGGTAAAGCCGTCTGAGATGGCGACGCCGTTGCAACCACCGAGGCAACAGGTTCCTCCTTCGTCGGAATGACAAGGTCTCTTGCAATGACAAGAAGATTTTGAAATGGAAGGTTATTGCGTCTTTCGTGTTCTTACTTCTTCAGGTCGGCGGCCCAGTTGGTGACGAGGGTTAGAGGGTCGTTTCCTTGCGTCGTGCTGCCGCTGTTGACGAGGAACTTCTTTCCGTCTTTGGTCACTACGTAGGTTCCAACCTGGCGCTGGACACCCATCACTTGAAACAGAGGATGAGGAACGCCGAGGCTGGGAGTGCCGGTGGAAGCGTCGATGTTGACGGCCATCAGATTGTCGGAGGGATCGAGGAAGAATAATTCTTTGCCGTCGCCGCGCCAGCGCACGTCGACGCCGCCGTTGGTGGAGACTTGCCAGCGCGCGCCGCCGCCGGGAAAATTCGTCAAATAGATTTCGTTACGGCCGGATTCGATGTTCTGGTAGGCCATGAATTTTCCGCTGGGCGAAACTTCGGGGTTTAAGTCGTCGAATGGAGTTTGGACGATGGGAAATGGCTTGTCGCTGGGCTTGCCGTCGGCAGAGAGGGGAACACCCCAGATGTCGATATTGCTTTTCGGATCGCTCAAGAGACGACGTGTGAAAACCAGGTAATGCCCGTCGGGAGAGAAGCTAAAGGGCATGGTCGAGGACTCAGGGTCATCGAGGATGGTTTGCTCGGAGGCACTGCCGTCGGAAGCACGTGCATAAATGTGGTTCGTGCCCTTGACGTTAGAAGAGTAAAAGATGGTCTTGCCGTCACGGGACCACAGGGCGGAGAGTTGCGTGCCTGGGCCGAAGGTGAGGCGGGACTTGGCTCCGCGGCGGAGGTCGAGGATCCAGATGTCGGCGATGCCCTGGGTGCCATTGAAAAGAGAAACGGCGACGCGACTGTCATCGGGAGATAGATTGGGATAGTAGTAGCGCTCCTGTTGTGCGACGGTGCCGGCGACCTTGCCGTCGCGCGTGTACCAGAGTAAATCCCATGTGCCGGTCGCATCGCCGGTCTGGTAGACGAGTGTGCCGTTTTCCGAGGCCGAGAAATCTGGAGCGCCGGTGGCTCCGTTGATGGCGATGTGTTCTGCGATCGGAGTGGCTTCGCCGGACAATGCCAGGCTTTTGGGATCGAAAGGTTGCGCCAGGAGAGTTTGTTCGCGCAAGAAAAGGAGATAACCGGAAGTATAGATGGCGGTGCTGATGCCCTTGAGAAGGATCTTGGCGTCAGTCGATCCGAGGGTGCCGATCATCAAGGCCTGTTCACTGCCAAGAGTGCTGCGTCCCCAGAACAGGAAGTGACGCTGGTCGGGAAGGAAATGAGGCCAGCGATGACTGTTCTCGCTTCGTGAAAAGTCGAGCTTAGTCGCGGGCTCAGGGCTTCCGCCAGTTGCAGGAACGCGTAAGAGCGCGGAGGTAGCACTGGGCGTGAACAAGATGACGCCGTCTTTGTTCCATGCTCCGCCGCGGCCGTTGGGGGCGTCGCACAAGGTTTGCACTGGACCACCACTGGCGCTGAGGCGTTTGACCTTGCCTTGGGCGAAGAATCCGATGTCGCGGCCGTCGGCGGACCAGAAGGGATACATCGCATCATCGGTTCCGGGCAAAGGTTGCGGAGTGACGGAAGCCAGAGGGCGGAGATAGAGCAGAACTCTGCCTTTGTCATCGCGTGCGGTGAACGTGAGGCGGCTGCCATCGGGAGAAATCACCGCAGGGCCGGAGGCGGGGACCATGGTGATGAAATTTGTTCCGGCGGGAGGGAGGATCGAGGAGCGCACTACCGGTGCGGGGCGCGAGGAAATTTTGAGATAGGCACCAAGGGAGGCGAGGGCAAGGAGAAGTGCGGTGGCGGCGACGATCCATGCGAGGTTGGAACTTTTTCGTGGGAGCGCGGAAGGGAGGGCTGATTGCGATTGGGAGCCGCCGTCGGCGATCCATTTGAGTTGGAGTTTGACGTCGTGGACGGTTTGGAAGCGGTCGTCGGGATTTTTTTCGAGACACGTTTTGACGGTGTGGTCGAGCGCGGGCGGGGACGTGGGTGTGATCTGGCTAACCGGGTCGGGATCTTTTTCGAGGATACCGGTCATGACGCTGAGCTGGCTTTTTCCTTCGAAGGCCCGGTGTCCGGTGAACATTTCGTAGAGGACGCAGCCGAGGCTGAAGATGTCGCTGCGGGCGTCGGCTTCGGCGCCGTGCAGAATTTCGGGGGCCATGTACTGGAAGGTTCCGACGACGGTGCCTTTTTCAGTCAATGCTTTTGCCGGGCTGCTGAGTTCGGCAATCGTCATCGTCGGCGTGGAGGGAGTCATGTTGCTGATAGCGGCGGCTCCGGAGCCAGCGAGCGGGGCGGAAGATTTTGCGAGGCCAAAGTCGAGAAGCTTGGCGCCGGATGGACAGAGCATCACGTTGCCCGGCTTGAGGTCGCGGTGGAGGATTCCGGCACGATGGGCAAAGGCGAGGGCTTCAGTGATTTGGATCGCAAAGTCGAGGGCTTGCTTGAGAGGAAGCGGGCCTTTGCGAAGGCGGTCGGCGAGGGTTTCGCCTTCGAGATACTCCATGACGAGGTAGGCAGTGCCGTCCTGCGTACCGATGTCGTAGAGGTGACAGATGTGCGGGTGGTTGAGCGAAGAGATGGCCCGGGCTTCGCGTTCGAAGCGGGCGGCGAGTTCGGAGTTCGCGGAAAGATGCGCGGAGAGAATCTTGATGGCGACAGTGCGATCGAGGCGAGTGTCGCGAGCGCGGTAGACCTCTCCCATGCCGCCCGCGCCGAGAGCGGATTGAATTTCGTAGGGGCCGAGCTTGGTGCCGGAGGAGAGCGGCATGTTGCGGGCAATTATAGCCGTAGGGCATAGATTGCCGATTGGCTTATATTCAGCGGATGCAGGATCAAAATCACGGGACAAAGCCGCCGGGGTTTGCCGCGATCGGCATATTTCTTTTCTTCGGCGCCACGATGGCGAGCCTTGCGGCAACTACATTGCTTTGGCGAGGGACGGTTCTTGACCGCGCGTGGGATCTTAATCCAACAGCGTACGGGCAGCTCGCGCCGATGGGCGGCAAGGTGGGAGTTCTTTTTCTTTTGCTTGCTGCGGCCCTCGCGATGGCGGGAATCGGGTGGTTTCGGCGCCGCGTTTGGGGATGGAGCCTTGCAGTCGTGATTATTGCGATTCAGGTTCTAGGGGATATCGTTAACTGCGTTAGAGGCGACTGGCTGCGTGGTGGAGTTGGGGTTGTTATCGCGGGCGCGCTGTTGCTGTATCTGGCGCGGCCGAAGGTGCGCGGCGTGTTTGGCTAGAATTGCGTTCGCGAGGATCGAAAGAGGACAAAGCCGGTTAAGCGGCGATCATCGCGAATTCAAAACCAGGTGGGCGGCGAAGAGGTCTTCGACGGCGAGGCCGAGGGATTTGAAGACGGTGACCTCGCGATCGTTCTGGCGCGTGGGAAGTTCGCCGAGTTCGGCGGCGATGTGGGCTGCGGTCCAGTGGCCTTCGGAGATTCCCATGACGACGTCGCCGGCTTCTTTCAGTGCGGCGTCGCGGGAATCGACGATGAGGCGGGAGCGGGCGACAAGAGCGGGATCGAGTTCGCGCCGCGTTGGCTGGCACGAGCCTACGGCGATGACGTGAGTGCCGTCGCTGATCCAGTCGCTATTAACCACAGGCGTTGGTGATGGCGTGACCGTGACTACGACATCGGCGCCGCGAACTGCATCTTCGGCGCTGGGCATCGCGCGCGTGCCAGTGTCGGTGGCGAATTGCCGGAGGTGGTCGGGGTTGGGGCTCCAGGCGCGGACTTCGTGGAATTCACGCACCAGGCGGAGGGCTTCGAGGTGACTGCGGGCCTGAACGCCTGAGCCAAGAATGCCGAGGATGTGTGCATCCCTGCGGGCTAAGAGACGTGTTGACACCGCGGAGACGGCGGCGGTGCGAACTTCAGTGATATAGCGGCCGTCGAGGACGGCGTGAAGCACACCGGTTTCGGGATCGAGCATCACGATGGTTGCCTGGTGGGTGCCGAGTCCGCGACTTGCGTTTCCGTGGCAGACAGTTACCAGTTTTGCGCCGAGCGCAGGAAGTGAGGGCGCGAAAGAGGGCATCACGCCGAAAAGGGATTGCGCGGCGCCGAAGATGACTACAGTGCGCAAGGGGTGCTGCACGCGTCCGGAGGAAAATTCGACGAGAGCCTGCTGCATGGCTTCGATGAGATCGGGCATGCGGAGGCGGGCGCGCACGTCGGCTTCGGAGAGGAATTGTGGAGTCTGTGCGATCGATGGCGTCGGCATGCGGAGCGGATTATAGGCGGTTGGAGAGATCGGGGCAAAATGTTCCCGGCTCGTTGCCCGCCTGGGGATTTGCTCATGGATGGAAAAAGCAGGTTCCCTTCGACTTCGCTCAGGGCAAGCTCTCGCGCGATAGAGTCGCGCTGCGGAATGACAATTTGTAAAGATCCCAAGCCGCGCCTTTAGGAAAATCCGGGAACGGACGTCCGGAACGCTCTGTGCGGGTTTATTATTTCGGAAGAAACATCTGCCAAAGATCTTCGAACGAAATCCACTTCCGGAGCTTCGTTATGTCTACGATTCATCTCGCTATTAATGGACACAGGTATGGAGTTGATGCGGACCCGCAGACCACCTTGCTGACGGTGTTGCGGGAGCATCTCGATTTGACCGGTACAAAGTATGGGTGCGGCGAGGGGCAATGCGGCGCCTGTACTGTGCTGATAGATGGCAAGGCGCAGCGGTCTTGCATGACGAAGGTGGGCGTGGTGGGCACGAAGCAGATCACTACGATTGAGGGGATCGCGCACGGAGAACAGTTACATCCGGTGCAGGAGGCGTTTCTGGAGGTCGGGGCGATGCAATGCGCGTACTGCACGTCGGGGATGATTATTTCGGCGGTAGCACTGCTGAAGAAGAATCCAACGCCGCAGGAGAACGAGATTATTGATTTTATGGATGGGAACGTTTGCCGATGCGGGACATACCCGCGAATTGTGAGCGCGATTCAGAAGGCGGCGAAGGCGATGGGGGCAAGAGGAGCGTTAGATGGAAGCGAGCCAAACGCGCAATTATTGCGTCGCCAAGAACGCGACGCTTCGCGCGGCTCGCTCAGATCCTTCGCCGCGCAAAAAAGGCTTGCTCAGGATGACAATGATGTTTTGACGGGCTCGAGTGCGAGCGCCGCGAAAGGAGCGGGCCGATGAGCGCGAAGAAGAATGTGCAAGTGGCGTGGGAACCGGAGCGGTATGAGTTGTCCGCGGAGGCTCCGTACCGGTTTGATCTGGACCGGCGCGAGTTCTTTAAATTTCTCGGCGCAGGAGTGCTGGTGGTTTCGGTGCTGGCTCCGGTGCCGGGAGCGCAGGAGTCGGGTGCGGCGCGGCGGCGTGGTGACTCTCTGCCCAAAGAAATCAATGCGTGGCTGCACATCGGCGAGGATGGGAAAGTTACGGTTTACACGGGAAAAGTCGAGATGGGGCAGAACATCCGGACGTCTTTGACGCAGGCGGTCTCGGAGGAACTGCGTGTGCCGATGGGGAAGATTGAGATGGTGATGGGCGACACGCAGCTCACGCCCTTCGATATGGGGACGTTCGGGAGCAGGACCACGCCGACGATGAATCTGCAACTGCGGAAAGTCGCGGCTGCTGCGCGGGAGACATTGATAAGCCTGGCCGCGACGCAGTTGGGAACCGATCGTAAGAATCTGGTCGCGGACGCCCGGAAGGTGCGAGATCTCGAGAGCAAACGATTCGTCGACTATGTGACTCTCCTGAAAGGGCAGCAATTAACGCAGAGTGTCGCGGCAGATGAGGCATTGATTCCGGCGGCGAATTGGAAGGTGGCGGGGCAGTCTCCGCTCAAGGTGGACGGGCGAGAGTTTGTAACGGGAGCGCACCGGTATCCGTCGGATCAGAAGTTGCCGGAGATGTGGTACGGGCAGGTGTTGCGTCCGACGGCGTTTGACGCGACGTTGCAGTCAGTGGATACGCAGAAAGCGGAGTCGATGGGCGCGACGGTCGTGCGCGACGGAAACTTTGTAGGTGTTGCCGCGCCGAGCACGGAGCAGGCTCGTGCCGCTGTGGAGGCTATCCACGCAGAGTGGAAGGCGGAGCCACAGCCTTCGAATAAAGAGTTGTTCGATTATCTGCGGAAGAATACGGAGGAAGGAAAGGATCCGACGGGAGATGGGGATCGGTACGATCTCGGCGCCGTGGATCCCGCGATAGCGGCTGCGGATCATAAGCTGCAGCAGACTTATACGGTGTCGTACATTGCGCATGTTCCGCTCGAACCGCGGGCTGCGGTCGCGAAGTGGGACGGCGATCACCTGACGGTGTGGACGGGAACGCAGCGTCCGTTTGGGGTGCGCGGGCAGTTGGCGGAAGCGTTTCGGATTCCGGAAGAGCAGGTGCGGGTGCTGATGCCGGACACGGGATCGGCGTACGGTGGCAAGCACACGGGAGAGACGGCGATCGAAGCGGCGCGGTTGGCGCGGGCGGCGAAGCGTCCTGTGAAAGTGGTGTGGACGCGCGAAGAGGAATTTACGTGGGCGTACTTTCGTCCGGCGGGCGTGATGGATGTGATGAGCGGAGTGCGTGCGGACGGGACGATTACGGCGTGGGAGTTTCACAACTACAACTCGGGGTCGGCGGGGATTCGGAATTATTACGAAATTCCCAATCAGCGGATTGTGTTTCACGCGGTGAAGTCGCCGTTGCGGCAGGGATCGTACAGGGCGCTGGCGGCGACGGCGAACCATTTTGCGCGCGAGTCGCACATGGATGAACTGGCGCATGCGGTGAAGATGGATCCGCTGGAATTCCGGTTGAAGAATTTGAAGGATGAACGGCTGCGGGCGGTGTTTGAAACCGCCGGGAAAAAGTTTGGGTGGGGGAAGCGCGACAAGACTTTGCCGGGTTGGGGATTTGGCATGGGCGGAGGGTACGAGAAGCTCGGATATATAGCGACGTTCGCCGAGGTTCATGTCGATCGCAAGTCGGGCGAAGTGAAGGTGGCTCGTGTGCTGTCGGCATTCGACTGCGGGGCGGTGGTGAATCCCGATAACTTGAAGAATCAGATTGAGGGATCGAATGTGCAGGGGCTGGGTGGGGCGCTGTTTGAGGCGATCCAGTTTGAGAATGGGAAGATTGTGAACGCGAGGTTGTCGGAGTACCGAGTGCCGCGCTTCAGCGATGTTCCAGCATTGGAAACGGTTTTGATGGATCGGAAGGATACTCCGTCGGTGGGGGCGGGGGAGTGTCCGATGGTGGGGCTGGCTCCGGCGATTGCGAATGCGATTTTTGATGCGGTGGGGGTGAGGTTAAGGGGGCTGCCGTTGGTGCCGGATGGGTTGAAGGTGAGCTGAGCCAGGGGAGCTAAAGCTCTTGTCATTTTAAGAGAGCATTTACGCGGCCCCGAAGGACCGCTCTTTCACGCGGATGCGCGGCTCGCTCTTCACGAGCCTGCCTGAGTTCCTCTCGTGCTCAGGAATCTTTCTTCGCACTTGTGTGGGGCTGGATGGCTGGCTGAAAGTAAGACGTATTTCATCGGCCCAAATCCCAGTGCAAGGAAGGCAAGCGTGCAACCTATTTTTTGTCTGCGGTGCAAGCGGGAAATTGAGACGGGGCATAAATCGGTGGCGGTTTATATGTTTGCGCAGACGGTCGGGGTGAAGCCGCGCCAAAAATCGACGGCGCAGAGGATTTGTTTTTGCCCGCAATGTGCGGTGTCGCTGGCGATGGGGATGCCGCCGGAGGGCGCGCTCAACATGGCGGCGTGGGATATGATCCGCGACCTGGTGAGCGCGGAGCCGTCGCTGAATGAGGCGGCGTGGGAGAGTCTGCGCGGCGTGGTCGGATTGCTCGGTTCGGGGAAGGACGATGCTCCGAGTTCGGATGCGTGGGTAAGATTTCGCCGGGCGGGATGAATTCTGTGCTAGAAAAAGTGATGGTGCTCTGATGCCTCCTAAGATCGGCAACGGCAAGATCTGCTACATCGAAATGCCGGCGACCGATATTGTGCGCTCGGCTGAGTTTTACCGGCGCGTGTTCGGTTGGAACATCCGAAAGCGCGGCGACGGGGCCACTGCTTTTGACGATGGGGTCGGGGAAGTGAGCGGTGCGTGGGTCGTAGGCCGCTCGCCATCGTCTACGCCAGGCTTAATGGTTTACATCATGGTAGATAGCGTGGCTGCTGCTGTGGAAGCGGTGATCGCGAATGGGGGCGAAATCGTGCAACCGATCGGTGCGGACGCTCCGGAGATCACAGCGAGATTTAGAGATCCCGGCGGAAATGTAATTGGGCTATATCAGGAACCGGCTTGACGGCGCGCAGAATGGAATGGGTTGCAAGATTTTGCAACTTATTAATTGCCTGTGAGAATGTAAAGTTTTGTTTGGTGGATCGAGCAAACTGGGCTAGAATCCATCTCCGGCGACGTTGTTTCTCCCTCTCCCGCCTGAATCGGCCCTCCCCCTTGAAATTTCCGGGCCCTATTTAAAGTGACAGATTAAGTGAGTCTTCGGTGCCTGTCACTTTCCAAACAGACAAAAGAAATTTGAGGAAACAAACAGATGAAGCTGATGACGAAGTGTGCAGTCATTATGGCGATCTCCATTTTTCTGATCGTCGGGGCGTCGGAAGGACAAATTCAACCAGGGTTTTTTGGCATGGGAGCGATACAGGACAGTGACTTGCCGAAGGTAAGTTACGGAACGCTGAGCCATCCGCCTTTAGCGTGGACGGAGATAGAGAGTGGGGGACGGGGAGTCTACGATTTCACGACGATGGACAAATTCGTGAAAGGTGCGCCGAAGGATGTGTATGGAGTGGCGCAGATTGACTTGGTGATGGGATGGACGCCGGGATGGGCGGTGGCGGTCAAGACGCACTGTGCGCTGCACAACGGAATGGAGATTTGCATGGTGCCTCCCGACAACATGCAGGATTGGACGGACTTCATAACAGCGTTGGCGGCTCACTACAACGGGAAAGTGGCGCCGCAGGTTAAGTATTACGAGATATGGAACGAGGCGAATACTCCGTCTTTTTGGGCCGGCACCGTCGCTGAGTTGGTTTCCATGGCGAAGATTGCATATCCGATCCTCAAGAAGAATCTCCACAGCCAGGTGCTGACGACGTCGGTAACGTGGACTCCGGGAGGAACGACGTTCATGGCGAAATATTTGAGCGGCGGTGGGTCGGCGTATGCGGACGGAGTGAGTTTTCACGGATATCCGAGCAAAACTGGAAAAGGGATCAAACTGCCAGTACCGCTGCCGGAGAGTCCGCTGTCTACCAACGCGCCGATCCAAATGATGGTCGCGGATTACCGCGCGGTGGCGGACGCGAACGGGATGAAGGGAAAGCCGCTGGTGACGACCGAAGGTGGATGGGGAGTGGGGGGAGTCAATGATCCGGACATGCAGGCGGCGTGGATCACGCAGTACGAGATTCTGCAGGCTGGGCTGGCGGCGAAGAATAACTTGGCATTTCAGACATGGTTTACCTGGGGGCAGGCTTCTTCAGGAACCATCGAGAATGCGCAAGGGAAACCGACCGCGGCGGGACTCGCATATCAGGAAGTGATGGCTTGGATCGCGGGAAGCACAGCTTCTCCTTGCACAAGCAAGGGCACGATCTGGTCGTGCGCGGTGGGCGCAAATATGATCGTGTGGGATGAGTCTCAGAATTGCAGTAACGGAGTGTGCACGACCGGGCCCTACAATGCGCCGCAAGGATACGCGAGGTATGTGGATTTGACCGGAGCAGTGCACTCGATTACGGGGACGATTGCTTTGGGAGTGAAGCCGATTTTGATGCAGCCGTAAGGGCCTGCGGGCAATTCCAACGGCCAACCTCGAATGAACGCGCAAAGAAAGCCGCCTCAAGGACGAGGCGGCCTTTTTTATTCTCGAGAAGCCAGGCTACGTTTTCTTACGTTTGAATCGGTTCTGCGGTTAGTGTTTTTGGTCGGCGTCGGCGTTCTTTTTGGGGAAGGCGCGGACATAGTTGACCAAGTCCCAATTCTCTTCGACCTTAATACGCTGACCTTCGGGCGGCATGTCCTGATGGCCAGTCTTGATGATGTAGAAGATCTCGCCGTCGGTGCGATCTTTGAGAGTTGAGGGATCGGTAAAGTCGGAGATGGCGAGTTTCATGTCTCTGGCAGTTTCGCCTTTGCCGTCGCCGTCCTTGCCGTGACACATGGCGCAATCCATGGTCCACCATCTCTTGGCGCGAGCGAGAGATTCGGGAGTGGATTTGATCGGGTTAGGTTGTTTGGCGGCTTCGACCGGGATGGCACTGTAACTCGGTGTCTTCGGAGACGCTGAGGTTGAAGGTTGCTGCGCGGATAGCATGAGCGCGAAGAGAAGCAGTGCCGGAAGGACCAGTGTGAATCGGGGCACGGGAACCTCCTTTTCAAAGGGGAAAATCAAGCAACATCACATTGTAAGAAGGGGGCACGTTTTCGGATGTGAGCAGGATCACACTCGGGTGACCGATGTCATGGACGGGAAGGCCGAAGCTTTTACCGCAAAGTGCGCTAAGAAAAGCCGCTAAGGACGCCAAGAAAATCGGCTGGCGATCTGGATGTTTTGGTAACTGAATGCATTCAGGTTGCAAGATATTGCACATGTCAGCGCACAAGTTTTCAGTGGTCTGGTGCTGGAAAGTCAGATAATATTTCAGCTCGTCAGGTTACAGTCACTCCCCCGACCTGAAGAGTTAGTTCCTCGAAGGTCTTCCGAAGGTTTCCAACATACAGCATGGTATTCAACCAGGAGTGAAAGGCGATGAAGCGGATGATGGGTGCGTGGTGCGTTGTGATGATTCTGTTAGCTGTAGCAGCTGAAGGGCAGGTCCAGCCGACATTCTTTGGCTTGGGCGTGAGTTCGACGATCGATCCGCCGAAGGTAAATTATGGCACCTTGAGCCATCCTTCGCTGGTATGGACGACCGTGGAGAGCGGTGGGCGTGGCGTCTACAACTGGAAGAACATGGATCCGTTTGTGAAGATCGCGCCTAAGGACGCGAACGGCGTGGCGCAGATTGTGCTGTCGCTGGGATGGACGCCGGGATGGGCGGTGGCGAATCATCAGCATTGCTTTAATACCCAACGCAACGGAGTGGCGTGCACGGTGCCGCCCGACAATTTGCAGGATTGGGTAGATTTCATCACCGCGCTGGTGGGGCACTACAACGGAAAAACGGCCGCTCACGTGAAGTTTTACGAAATATGGAATGAGGCCAACGATCCGCTGTTCTGGACGGGCGGAATTCCGGCGCTGGTTAACATGGCGCAGGTGGCATATCCGATTCTGAAATCGGATCCATATTCGAGCGTAACTACGCCATCAGTCATCTGGAGCCAGGGGATCTCGTTTCTGACCTCGTATTTGAAGGCCGGAGGATCGGACTACGCGGACGTGCTGACGTACCACGGGTATCCCAGTGCGACGGGATCAAAGTCGCAGGTGCCAGTGCCGATGCCGGAAAGTGCGGCGTCGACGAACGCGCCGGTACAGACCATGATTGCGGACTTCCGGGCCGTCGCAGATCAGAACGGGATGCTGGGCAAACCGATCGGATCGACCGAAGGTGGATGGGGCGTGCATGGCGTTTCGGACCAGGACATGCAGATGGCGTGGATTGCGCACTATGAGATCGTGCAGGCGGGGCTGGCGGCGAGCAACAATCTGGCGTTCCAGACGTGGTATGCGTGGGGCCACACTAATTCCGGAACAATTGAGACGACGGCGGGCGATCCGACCAAGGCAGGGAACGCGTACGACGTGGTGCTCACGTGGCTGACAGGACAGGTGGCGCAGCCGTGCACGACATCGGGGAATATTTGGTCGTGCGCGGTGGGGACGAACCTGATCGTGTGGGATTCGTCGCAATCATGCAGCGCAGGAGTATGCACAACCGCACCTTATACGGCGCCTAAGGGATATACGAAATATGTGGACCTGACGGCGGCGAGCTATACGATTAGCGGGCAGATTTCGCTGGGAGTGAAGCCGGTGATGCTGGAGCCGTGAGAAATTGTTGATTTTTGATTTCTGATTGAAAACCTTTTTGAGCCTCGCGGGACTTAAACCGTGAGGCTCAATTTGCGTTACAGCTGTTTCATTCTTCGTGGTCGGGTTGTTTGCCGTCCGGACTGACCTGAATTTCTTTCTTCTTGCCATCGGTTTGAACTTTGGCTTCGTAGGCGACAAGTTTGTAGTGCTTGGTGAGGGATTCGACTTTGAGAATCTTGCCTTTGCCGACCTGAGATTGCAACGCGGTTTTCACAGCGGCCGGAAGGGATTCGAGCGTGACTTGCTCTTCCACTTCGACGACCATGCCGGCTGCGTCGATGAGCACATCTTTGCTGTGGCCGTTGACCGTCATTTCTGCTTCGAAGAACGTCTGTCCATTTTCTTTTTCCTGCGAGAATCCCTCGATGGTGGCTCCTTGGCTTTGAGCGGCCACGGTCTTTTCGACCACGGGGGGAAGGTCGGCGCGCTGAATCTTCCTTTCCTGCTCTTCAGCGACGGCGATGCAGGTGAGGGAGAGCGTGAGGAGCAATGTGAGTTTCAGGATGGTCATAAATTCTCCGGATTCATCGCGCCAGAAGGGCGGCGGCGTTTATGAGGGGGAGCACACCGCCCCTCCCTGCTTTCAGTTCGATTACGTGCTGGGAATCTGAAAATTATATGAAGGGGCGTGTGGGCGGACGAGGCGGTGCAATGAGAAACACGGGCGCGTCCCCGGCGTATGATATTTTCGAAGGTTCGCGCTGTGGGGCGCGGGCTCGCGTCACGGTGTAATCATTCTGCGAGAGATTCCTGAAAACCTATGGACAAGAAATTTCGTGTGTTTGCCACGTGTGACATTGGAGAGGCGCTTGATCTGTTGCGCAAGAGGGGATACGCAGTTGAGGTGTATCCCCATCCGGAAGCACCGCCAAAGGGTTTGATTGTCGAGAAGGTGAAGTCGGGCATTGACGGGTTGATTACGACTCTGCGCGATGCGATTGATGCCGACGTGTTCGAGGCCAGCCACGGCAGCCTGAAAGTTGTGGCGCAGATTGCGGTGGGTTTCGACAATATCAATCGGGGAGATGCGAACCGTTACAAGGTTCCGTTCACACACACTGCGGACGTGTTGACGGAAGCGACGGCAGAATTTGCATTCTTCATGATGGGCGCGCTGGCGCGGAAAATGTGGTCGGCGGAGCATCTCACGCGGGAGAACCAGTGGGGATACTGGCATCCGTACTTGCCATTTCTGGGCGATGAGGTGACTGGCAAGACGGTGGCGGTGATTGGGACGGGGCGCATCGGACTGGCGTTCATCAAGAAGAGCGTCGGGTTCGACATGAACATTCTGTGTTACGACCCCGCATATGAGAATCATGCGTTCGTGAAAACGATTCAGGAGATCCACGATCTGCGGCACGCGCGGGGGCTGGCGAGAGAGAAGGCGTGGATCAAGTATGTGCCGTTTGAAGAGGCATTGCGGGGTGCGGATTTTGTAAGTGTGCATGTTCCGCTGCTGCGAGCCGGGGAGAGTGCGACTCCAACGTATCACTTGTTTAATGAGAAGAATTTGCGGCTGATGAAGGCGACGGCGTACCTGGTGAATACATCGCGAGGGCCGGTGGTCGAAGAGGCGGCGCTGGCGAAGGCACTGCGGGAAAACTGGATCGCGGGGGCAGCCCTGGATGTGTACGAGAAGGAGCCGCTGCCGGCGGATTCGCCGCTTCGCGATCCTGCGATTGCGGACCGGTGCCGGCTGATGCCACACTTCGCCAGCGCGGCACGGATTACGCGGCTCTCGACTGATCCAGATAAAGGCATGGCAGGACGGTGCGCGCAGGGGCTGATTGATGTGCTGGAAGGGAACTATGGCGGGGACGTGACGAAGATGCCTTATGTTGTTAATAAGGAAGCATTTGGGAGGTGAGTTGGGCATGACCCAGTTGGAAACGCTTGAACCACAGAGGGCACTGGGGAGCACAGAGGAGCGCTGAGCGATTCGTGGTTACTCGCCGGGCGGTTGCGGGTACAATATGAGATTAGTGGGTAATTCAAGGATCTGAATGAAAAGGCGACTTTTGTGGATCGTCCCAGGAGTGCTGGTTTGTGCGGCGGCAGTGTCGGCGCTGGACTCGTCGAGAGTGCCCGCATTGAAGCTGGTGCCTGCTCCGCAGGAAGTACAACTACGCGATGGTGAGTTTCGCGTTGGGCCGCGCACCAGGATTTTCGTGCAGCTGGGACATCAGTCCGAGGACCGAATCGCGGCGGAGACGTTGGCGGAAGAGGTTGCGGAGCAGTCAGGGCTGAAGCTCGATATAGTGGGCGCGAAGTCGGTGCGCAAATCGGATGGCAGCGCGATTGTGCTGGCGCGGCTGGATGATCCGAGGGTGCGCGGCTTCTTGGCGCGAAAAGGCCTGAAGGCCGACCAGGTGGG